>Ga0208644_1002901_pt1 | contig 13468 bp, 29 predicted proteins | sample VirMetDEL_Nov_18_FD_184517 | JGI IMG/M metagenome (GOLD analysis project Ga0208644, IMG submission 184517) | Aqueous microbial communities from the Delaware River and Bay under freshwater to marine salinity gradient to study organic matter... | ecosystem: Environmental > Aquatic > Marine >... | reverse complement strand
GTAAGGCTTACCATTGGTAATGAACCAGTAACCATTACACCAGTTAGGATACGCTGTGGTGCCTTGCAAATACTCAGTTTGTTGAATGTTAAAGAATCCACCCAACTCTCCGACAATATACTCTCCACTAGGATCCCAACCCATCGCACAATGATGCGTATGAGCCGTCAAAGTATGACACTTCTTAATCTCTGCAATAGCAAGAGGATTATTCAGCGGACTCTTGGAGTACGTGCTGGGGTGAGCAATGAAGTAACGCTCCTTATTGCTCGTGATGTAGCAATGATCAAGATTGCTAAACACCAACTTGCAGCCGTGACGAGGAACATCCTTAAACACCTCCGTCATAGATTCCACAAAAGACTCACGATACTCAGCGGCCTTCGTGTAACGATAATCATGATTACCCATCGTGAATACGATACGACTAAAGTTAGAACACAGGATCTCCATGAGAGCATGAGCCTCACTCAACTCTTTCTCAATGCCAGCACTCTTCTGCTTAGGATAATACTGTGACAACGAGTCACCATTCAGGAAGTCGCCAGCGATAAGAAGATTAGAATAATCCCTAGCCTCATCAAGAAACTCGTTCACCAACTCAGCATCATACAAAGGGACGTGCCAATCAGCGGTCACAGCCCAATCACCCTTCAACTCTAGTGGCTTATCAAGCCCGAACTCAAACCTACTTTTATCCTTGGTATCAACCCTCAACATAAACCAGTTCTCCATTCATAAAATTAGTCAGGGCGCTCAACGCATCATTTAAACGATAACTAATCATGCGTGGCGAGACGCCATCATTAAGTGCTTGGTCTTGAATAGGGGTACCATTCACAAACACACTAATAATCGTGTAATACAAGACACTATTATACTTATTTAGTTCTTTAAGGCCCATCATAAGATCCACGAACATATCAGAGAATTCAGGAGAATCATGAAACTGGAGCGTGTAATAATTACGTAGCATATTCTCTACGATATCACTCTGATACTCCATTAACATCCTCCTCATAATCAACGCTCTGATGGTGTCGTAGTTTCTTTACAAACCTGACCCAGTTTTTCATTCTATTATAGACTGCTCTGCTTACATATCCGGGTTCCGCATCAGGAGGACACGACCATACTGCAATCATGCCCTCCTGATACAAGTCATCATATTCTGCGGCTTTGCGGAACCTGTAGGCTGCGATTTCTACAATTTTCTCGTATTCCCCGATTCGTTGTTCGTCGGGGCTTATCATTAGAACGGGAAGTCGTCACCCGTGACAGCCGCGGCCTGCTTAGGAGCCGACGCGACAGGCGCAGCATCCTCACCGGGCAGACGAATGATCGTCGTGGCGGACAAGTTATGATAGGTAACCTGCTCGCCAGCCTTATTCTGACCGACGCTGGACGAATACTTACCATCAGCAACAAGGAAATCACCCTTGTTGATAAGAATGCCAGACTTCTCAGGCCAAACCGTGATGCTAAAGTTCTTGTTAGAACCAATAGCACGAATCACGACATCCCGAACCTCCTTATCGCCAGCCTGACGAGTACGAGGGTCGAACTGGACGATACCAGCAACAGTAATATAATCACTCATTTGTTTCTCCTTTTGTATACGCATCCCACATTTTGAGGAATGTCTTATATGGTACAACTACGAATCGTCTACCAGTCTTGGCTTCTCTGAGGAAGACGCTCCACTCCTTGCCTCTAGCGTTGTGTGCGGCTTGTTTAAGATCGGCGTCCTTCAGAGATAGCCTCTTCTGGTACTTGCACTCTGGAGCGAACTCCATAGGCAAGTCTACTACATCAGGAACATCAAAGCCTCTAGGTCCAGTTCTTGTTCCTCCTAGATCCCTAGCGACTTCTCTTTCCCAATCCTTCCATTGTTTACTACGATTAGGAGGTAGACTCATTTTGCTCATCTCCCGGATCAGCGTTAGAGATAAACTCTTCGGCCTGCTCCTCATCCTCCCAAGAAGTAAAATTCTCAGGAAGTGTGTTTACCAGCGTCTCGGCGTCCTCGTTCGCAGCAAAAACCGTAACGGCCTGCTTATCATCAGTCATGATGTAATAAGGCCCCTTAATGACTGCCTTAACGGTAAGGAACTCTAGCACACCACTAATGACCATGCTAAGCGAGTCCTCGTTGATAGTAGCGAACAACTCTTCCATAGCAGTACGATACTCAGCATCATTCATCTCAGTGTCGTCGCCCTGCCACTCGCCAGTAAACTCTACAACATTATCTTCTGTCTCCATAATTCACCTCCTTAGAATGCTTCGTTGGATACTACCAATTCAACTTGCCCATCAATTGTATCACAGATTTCGACCTTTGTCAAGCCTCCGGCTTGTGTTCTGCGGCTTTTGAAATGGCAGAGGTTGAACTTATTTGGGTTAGTCTTGCGGGCTTCGATGCCACAATCGACTGCTGCACCAATGTCAGACGAGCCACGAGTCCTTACGTATGATGATGTGGAGTCAGACTTGTTAGTATGGTGTAGGATGATTACGGCTGCTCCCGTTTCACGACACAACACATTGATGCTGTCGTTGAAAAGGCTAGCCATCTCACCAGCATTGTTCTCGTCCTTTGTGTGGAAGCGGGTGAGGGAGTCTAGCACAATCATGCGAGGCTCAAATGTGATGGCCTCGTCTAGCAACTTGTCAAAGTTGCGGTCTAGGCGGATGCCTTGACGGTGAAGGTAGCGTAGATTATCATAGTTCTTAGCGCCCAATTGGCGGAGGCGATGATAGACTACATCATGCGGATTCTCCTCGTCAATATACAATACTCTACCATGATTGTTTACTGTGTGTCCTACCCAAGTTTCGTGACCGTCGGCCATTGCGACCGCAAGACTGAGGCTGATCCACGACTTGCCAACATTAGGCTCACCAACAAGTAGCGTAGTGTCTCCCTGACAGATCAACCCATTGACTAGCCACTCATACTCTGGCGGGGGAATGCTAAGATCAAGCGCCTTGTAATGAAAATTACCAGCGAGGCTTTTACTTGTGATATCCCTGAATGTATCAAGAGTATACGAGTCGAAGAACTCGCAAATATCTTTCACGTCACTTGGCAGGCTGATGCGCCTAGCCTTAGCACCTAGAATGCCTCGGAGTCTACCCCACGCAGTATCAACCGTAGTCTTAACATTATAATCTGTATCATTATCAAGAACTACGAACACGCGCTCATACTTGTGGAGGGGTGCGAGAACATCATCAGAGAATGTGTTGAAGCCGGGGAGGCCATACACACTCTTGACGCCTTCTTGCCAGAGACGCATCGTGTCCGTCTCACCCTCACACAATACAGCATAAGACTCGTCAGCGATCTTCTTAGGATGATACAAAGAAATCTTAGCGCCCTTAGTGAACCGGAACTCCCGCTGCCCAATCATCTTACGAGTACGATCACCAGTCTCGTATGGCAAACGTACCCACTCATCACTTGTAGACTCTACACCAAACGCCTCCAGAGTCTCACCTGTGATACCACGCTCCTTCTCAAACCAATTCTTATGAGGCTCTAGAATCATATTCTACTCCCAGACTCGGACGAAACAAATAACTTGCTTAGTATTACGCTGACGCAGCATGACCGCACCGCCGTCACTATCATTACCCACAGAGGTGTTACCCTCTACAGACTTGAAGTCTCCGTAACGATTAGGCTTAGTCTCTACGATACCAACATGATCAGAAATACCATCATTCTTCCAGTCGAAAAGGACGATATCTCCGGGCTGTACCTTGTCCTTGGGGACGACAGTCAGACCATAGCGTTGTGCTCGTGCATCATTCACCATGTAGGGGCAGTATGCCCAGCGAACTCCCGGCTTGAAATGCTTGGCCCCAACATTATTAAAACAATACGTGACGAACATGAGGCACCACGGACCAATGATACCATACCAATTAGAGAACATGGTGCGATTGCTGTCCGGCGGAGACTCCTTCGTACCGATGTACGACTTGGCTACAACGAGAGCAGCAGCACCAAGATTCTTTGGCTTACGCGCCTTAGCCCTACGAAGCATCCAACGATTAGGCTTACGCTTACCACTAAGATACTCATCAAGGCTAGTGCCATACGTCGGACGAATATTCTTCTCACGATAGCCTAGCATCCACTTTGCTTGCGAACATGCTCGCGCAGTCTGCTCACCGAATACACCATCAATCTTACCAGTCCAAGCACCATACTCTCGGAGCCGTCGCTGTGCCTTCTTAACATCATTGCCCTTCATTCGGGGACTAGTCAAACTCAATACTCTCATACCCAACTCCTTTTCTCATTTAGGATTTGCTGCTCTTCAATGTAGATCAGCCTGTCAATATACCACTTTGCCTTTAGCAAATCTTCTAGACCATTCTTGTAGCGGTAACGGCTTACATACTTTAGCACATTACCCTGATGATAGTCAAGTCCCAACCCTTCGATTGCGGTGATGACTTCCATCTCGCCTTGAGTGTAATGCTTTGGACTATTTACTGGATCATCAATTGCCATTATACGCCTCCTTTTCTGCCCAGTTGGTCCACGAGATTTCACAGTCTGTATCTACTCTAACGATCTCGTCTACTGTTTTATTCCCCATAAGTGTAGGAATTGTGTTAACAAGTGTAACGATTTCGTTACGATCAGCATCTAGGATAATCTCGTCATGTACGATATTTACTATATGTGTAACATAATTGTCATACAACATTTGATTAACTCGTACTACACTATCCCTCATCAGGTCAGCAGCAGACCCTTGAATCAAAGCGTTTAGTGCTTTGTGAGCCTCTAGTACGTGCAGTCTACGTCCATACAGACTAGTAATATAACCACGAGACTCTAGTGTTTGTGCGATACTCTCGTTAAGCGCCTTGATGCCGGGGCGAGTATCATGATACGCATTCAACAATCGACGAGCCTCCTTGAATGGAACATCCAATTGACGCATAATCGTAGGAGTACCACCACCATAAATAATACTAAAGTTTAGTGTCTTACCTACTTGACGCTCTTCGTCACTGATATCCTCCCGGTTGTAGAGGCCCTGAGCGGTGATTCGATGAGGGTCTGCTCCAGTATTGATCTCACTAGCCAGAGACTTGTCACCGATTCCCTTGGCGAGATAGTATGCGAGAAGCCTGACTTCGATGGCTTTATAATCAAAAAATAGGAACGCATCCAGTTTCGGTACAAATCCACGCTTCACATCCTTCTGGCTTCTGGGAATATTCTGTACGTTCATTTACTCACCGCTAATTGTAATAGTATCTGATACACATTCATTGCTTCCTCATACCCAGCAGCACAAATATCTACAGGCTCAGTAATTTGAATATCATAATAAGGAGAGTAACCAGCGACGATATACCAGTTCCAACCATCGTCTTCGTCCTCATCCCAATGATGATAATCCATCATGCTTCTGCTGCACCACTGCTCATACGACCCGTCCTAGTACCATGCTGACGAAAGTTAGGATGTAGAATACCGTTGATAGGCTCCTTATCCATAGCGTCAAAATACGTAGACTTGATCTTGTTTGCTTCGCGGAGTTCTACAATTAGTCCTGCGAGTTCATCGTCCACCTCTTTGAGCGCGTCTTTGGAGGTAGAGGATACCACGAATCCTCTTTCGCTGAGTTCGTGTAGAACCTGTTGGTGGGATTGTGGGTTGAATTCCTCGCCAACAAGTTCCCCAATACGCTGCTTAAGTTTGTAAATCCGATCACCATACTCCTTTCGTTTGTGTGTAATATACTTCTTATCTACTGCCATGCCCTGTGCTTCGATGCGTAGAAGGGCTAGTGTGAGTTGCTTTTCCATCTCATAGAGGGGATGCAATTCTGGTGCCATTCTAGAGTATAGCATGTTATACAATTGCAGAGTGAATTCTGCGTCTTTTGCTGCGTACGGAGCGAGGATATGGTTCGGGATAGGTTCGTAACCATCATCTTTCTTCAGTTTATTTTTGCGGCGGTACACCTTAAGAACCTCATCCTCGTCCGTACTTTCGCCAAGATACTTCTTGGCAAGATACTTTAGTCCTGTGGACTGATGCTCATCAATCAGGTGAGCAAGGGCTTGTGTGTCTTCAAACTTCTCAGCGAACAGGCTGATAGGGAACCCTAGACGACACAACTTTTGAATATCAAACTTAGCATTGTGCATGATGATCTTATCAGATTCGATAAGATAATATTCTACTTCCTCTAGGCAATGGTCCCAATCCGCTGTCTCGCGCTTATCCCAAACGTAAGACTTAATATCACCATCTACGGTAATATATGCGAGGCTGATCATGAAGGCTTCGTCACCCCATGCTACACCAGTCGTCTCAGTATCAATAGCAACTATAGGCATTAGAACTCCGGGTCTAGACCTGTGCTTCCAAAACCATTGTCTCCACGCTCTGCGCCCCACACCTTACCGGGAGTAAAGTAATACTCTAGCAAAGGCAAGAGCATAATCTGAGCGATACGCATACCGTTACCAACATGATATGCTGCATCACCTAGATTACCAAGGATAACTTTGATGTTCCCAGAATAACCAGAGTCGATGATACCGGGAGCATTAAGAACAAAGATGCCCTTGTCTGTGGCGAGGCCACTACGACTACATACGAGGCCGACGTGACCCATAGGAATATGAATACGGATACCTGTATCTACAGTAGCGTGGCCCTTAGCGGGAATGCTTACCTTCTCATTAGCATGAAGATCGTATGCACCATCCTGTAGATACTTACGGTAAGGCATATTTAGTGCGTCACCATCATTCTCATAGTGAATGCTTAGCATTAGTCCATCCTGTACGACGCGCCACAAGTGCAGTGCCCACACTCACAAGCACCATCAGCATCAAGACCAATCTTGATACCATCCCAATTATTAATAACGTAATCATCATCAGGGTTAGGATAATCCGGCTCAAGGACGCCTTCCAACTCTACAAGACGTACACTCATATCCTCAAGAAGATCATGCATATTTCGGCGCTGCTCAAACAACACGGCCAGCGTCTCCCACACGAACCTAGCATCATACAACTTCATCACAGAACTCCCTTTTCCTTAAGATTATTACGAGCAACAACAGGGTCCCAATCACTCATACCAAGAACGTCAAGCATCTGCTCACCATCAGGCATAGTACCCGGCTCCAACTCTAGTACACGCTGGGCATAAGCAACAACCAACTGCTTCAACGCTACATCATTTGTAGCAGCCTGCCGCTGCAATTCTACAAAGTCTCGCTCTGCGGCATCCCACAAGTAGAGTGCAATGCCATACTGATGACAAGCCTTCTTCAATGCCTCAGCCTGAGCAGACTTCACAGCAGTATCAGGATCAAAGTTAACATTCGCTCCGATGCCGTCACGGCTGATCATAGCCTTCTGCGTAGTCAGGTAAGGTTCACCATCATCCTCATCACCAACACTAATAACACCAATGTCAGAGAGAATGATTGTAAGCGTGCCCTGAACGACAGCCATGTATTGCGGCTTCCCGCTCTTGGTAGGCGGAGCATCCTTGATCTCCCAAGTATTAATCTGCCATGCCCAAGCATGACCAAGCACATCATTCAACCGATTAATGTAACCATCAATGGCTACATAATCTTGGTTGCTCTGATTCTTTTTGACCAGAGACGGGTGAAACTTCTCTGTTAGGGTTTCTGGAATCAATTGTCCTCCTTAGGGACGGGCCAGTAGTAGTTGTATTCACCTACAACATCAGGATAAATTGTATTATACCACACAGGATCTTTAAATACAAGGGCTGACTTGTGTGAATCATGCACACGATTATCGCCCCACCAGTGTGGAACCTCTACACTAGCATTATTATCAAAGAACATATCATACACAGCAAGAGTTTTCATGTAACAGGTATCTTTATAACCGCGACGCAACCACTCATTAACAGTAGCATTCTGATAATCAAGAAGCGACCGCTCATAACCACGCCACATACGAGTAGCAGGATGATTAGTCCAGCCCTTACTAAGACCAGCAAGAGCCTTCATAATTTGCAACGTTTCGACGCGCTGCTTACCAAGACGCTGCCGATCAAGCACACGAACACTATCAGCAAAAGTAGCCTCAGGAACGAATGTTTGCATACTCTTCCTCCATAATCTTAAGGCCTTCCTTCAGGGCTTCCTGTCCAGACGTAGTAAAGAAATACTCACCACGATACAACTCAATGTATCCCAATTGTGACAAGATGGCAACTAACTCATCATCACAATCAATAAACTTACGGCGAGGATTATACCTATTCCACAACTTGCTCAGGCGCTTCATCACTAACCTCCAACAACTCGGGCTTCTGATTACTACAACCACACGGATCATCTTCCTGATCTTTCCAAGGACAGAACATACTAGAATAGTGAGGCCGAAGCCAATGTTCCCATTGCTTCTCCTTCTTATTATGCTTCCACTCTTTCGTGCCCATCAGAGCATCAGGCAACACATCAGGATACGCATCAATCGCAGCCTCAACCTGCTCAATCCTACCTGTAATAGCCTCATGAGGATGAGGAGTAACATAATAAAATACAGGCTCGTGCCAACGACGACGATAATCAGGAGTAGTAGGAATATAGAGAATACCTACACTATGCACTCCCGGCATACCAAAATGAAAGTAGGCACTAATCTGCATAGTATGCTCAGGCTTAGGACCATCAAGGAACGTGAACGATGTGCCACTAATAGTTTTGTAGTCAAGCAATACAACATTATGATTCTCATCCTCAGTATAAGCATCAACCGTACCGGTCCAAGGATACTTAAAATCATCTACATGAATCTCAATCTCATTAGCATACGGCTTATGATGCTCTTCCATAATTCTATGTGTCTGCTCATGAATAGCAGTACCCTGTAGCAGGGGCAGCGTATTAGCCCAAGGCTTATCCCAAGTATTATCAGGATACCCATGATGCCAATACAAAACCGTATGCCTATCATTCATCAGGTGCGACGAGAAGTGTAGCATCTGATCGTTGCGTGGCTGGTTGGTAGCATACTTGAGTGCATCAATCAGACTCTTCATAATCCATCCAATCCGCTTCAATGATACCACTACCATTCTCTACTTGTACCGTGAACTCTGACAGGTAGCGCCAAGCATAGAGTGTAGCGATGCGCTGACCATTATAAAACACGGCTGCCTCAAAGTTATCCTCATCGCCTTTGGTGTAGAACTTAAACACGCTGCTCCTTAACATAATTATTTAGATAATGCTCTACAACAAGATAAACGGTACCAATATGAATTCTATAAATACCATCTAGATCAAAAGGCTCTCCACAACAATCACATTCTCTCCCAAGCCACGGCGACATATTAAAGAAAATTTCTAGTTCCTCAAGTTGATCTTTAATTTGCGCTAGCAGATCCTTGTCTCGCAATGCGAGATTTAGGGTTTCAAAATCATCCACGGTTCTCTTCCTTAATCTTGCGGGCCTGCCGGATAGCCTTAGCCTGCATTTTCTTCTTACCACGTTCCAGCCGACGATTAAACGCAGCCTCCATCTTAGCCTTCTTAAGCGTACCCTTAACAGCCATCAGAGTTCCTTCTCCTTGTCAAAACGAACAACAGTAGCCTTAAACTTCGGACGCCCCTTCTTATCAGGAGTCCTACGAAAAGCCCAAGTCTTATAACCCATATCATAAAGAATACTACTCACACTATTCAACGTAGTAGCATAACCTACATGCTCACCATCCAACACAATCTGCCAAGCAATCATAGGATCAATACCAGACGGACGCCCCCTCTTCTTTTTATATGTAACAACAACTTCATGCTGTTTAGTGTTCTTACTCACTACTTACCACCCATATACTTATTCTCAATATACTCTTTATAATTAATCTCTACATCATACTTCTCTAGCAGATACTCAATCTCCCTATACTTTTTATCATCCTCTAGATACTCATCATATGTATACTCACTATTGTTCATAGGTATCTCCCATTTGTTGTAACGATAGGGTAGCATAGATTATTCCTCTTGTCAAGTAAAAGTTTTGTAAGGGGTTTGTTAACTAGGGGACTAGGATTCGAACCTAGATTCTTGGGACCAAAACCCAATGTCCTGCCGTTAGACGATCCCCTAATGCGGGAGGAGGGAGTCGAACCCTCACGCCTTGCGGCGGCAGATTTTGAGTCTGCTGTGTCTGCCATTTCCACCACACCCGCAAACTTTAAATACTAGTCAAAGCGCTCAACTTAAACAAACGACTAGTACCTTTATTATCATAATGTGCTGGCTCACCAATACGCCAAGCATCACTAGCCTTAATATACCCAATAACCTCAACAATATTATACTCAGGAGGCATAGGAAATGTCACCACAAGAACCGCGTCATTATCCACATCTCGCTTCCTAACAACACTAGTTTTAGAGGAACGCTCACGAATCCTACGAACCTCAATATTAGGCTCTACATCCGGCAAATGCTTATAAATACTATGATCTCTTTGATCCCAAACATGACCAGACCAATACTTTTTTAGTGCCTTAGCCGTAGCCATTTCGCCACAACACGCAGCAATATTAGCAAGAATCTCGGGCTGCTTATTATTATTCGCATAATAATTTCGATCATCATTCTTACCAATATGTTGGGTTAGGCGACGCATCCCTACATGACTTGCCCACTCGTATTCCCAAGGCTCTAGTGTTATAATCACGCTGCGCTACCCCGATAGGCAATCCACACAGCAGCCTGAGTATCACGCGGAGTAATACCAAGCACGTCCGAAAGGCTACGAACAGCAGTCTCAATCTCAGTACGCATATGAGTACGAATGTCACTACCATAACCAGCAGCCTTACCCATGATAGCATCAACAGTAATAGGATCAGTATGACCAAGGATATTCAGGTAAAAGTTCGTGACCTTCGGACCCGTGACGTGACGGCTATAGTACCTATCATTAGCAACGCGCATACCCTTCATAGCATTCTTAGTAAGGATGCCATACGACGGACGCCGCTTGTATGCGGGACGATGCATGTCCTGTAGAATCTCCTCCGTTGCAAGGAGATTCTTAGACCAACGAGCACGGGGACTAGTCACAGCCATAACAGCAGCGACACGCTCAGGAGTCACATCATACCACTTACCCATATCAATACAATGCCGCCAAGCAGCAGGATACCAATCCTTACCCTGCTCAATAGCGTAATCAATACCATAAGCATTCAGCGTATGGTAATACTTGTTAGCAATAGTCTGCATCACATCTCCTCCGCGGTGTAATCAATGTCGTTCGGATTATAATCCGTATAATAAGACTCAAGGCCGTTAGAATCCAACTCGCTCAACGCATTCTCATACGCCTCATCCTCATCCACAGCATCAACCTTAATACTAATCATCACAGGAATAGTCATATGCACCGTGTAGTCCGTCATGCAATGCGACGAATCCGCCAGTCCGGTACGATCAAGGAACTCAGCGATAGTATCCATGCCTACACCCGTATCAGCGTAAGCAAAACGCACAGCATCACGAATCTCGTAAGTATTATACTCCTCAGTAAAACGAGTAATAAAATGCTGACACATCGCATATACAATGCTCATGTCACGCGCCTCGTCCTGCAACATGCGCTGATACTTACGGATCTCGTCCTTCAGCGCACCAATCTCGCCGTTCACGTCCTCATCCCAACCCATTAGTACGACCCTCCGTCGTAGAAGTAAGACCTACGCTCAATGCTAGTAGGCCAAGGCTCACCAATCAACTCATCGTATGCATCCACCGGAGCATCCGGCTCAGGCATACCAGCAAGATACTCTAGAAACTCCTCATCAGTAAAACCCTCCCAATACTCATCACCAGAATAATCTTGCACAGTCACCCACTCAGTACCATTCCACTCATCCATAGTATTCACCGTAATCCTTCGCAGTTTACCATTATCATCACTAAAAATAATCTCAGTCATCATTCCTCCTTATCTCTCTATAAGATAACTCTTCACTACGTTCAGAGTTATCTTTAGAGAGTATAGGGTTTCGGCTTTCACGCAAGAGTGTAAGCATCCTCCATTACAAAATCAACAGCCTTCTCAGCCATGTTAGCAGCGGAGATCAGCAGGGACGGCTCGTCCTTGCAGCGCTGCGCCCAAGCCTTCAGGTATGCAGCGGACTGCTCCATGTCAGCAGGAATATCAAGGCTACCACAGAGCATAGCACTACCAAACTCTGCAACCAACTCCTCCTTAGCATATGTATCAGTACCAAACCCGGTCCTATCCAGCCGATTCAGGCGCTTCTCAGCACCCGTAGCATGGATGATCTCATGCGCCAGAGTCTCAGCATACCAAGACTTACGCTTGAACGTATCAGGCATAGGCATCTGGATAGTATCCATCATGGGGATGTAGCAGGCACGATCACCGCCGTACTCGTAACCATTCAGGTTATCGTGGCACCACGCATCCAGCACGCTGATACCAGCATACTCCTCATCACTATCAGGCTGAACCGGAAGGTCAGCCTCAACCTCGTACTCAGGCAAACCCTCGCACTGAGTAGCATGAAACACCTTGTAATACTTGACATTCCACCAAGTCTTAGTCTCAACCTCACCGTTATCGTTCTCAACCTCGGGCGTAGCGGGAGCATTGTATACTACAATGGTAGACTTGCTACCCTTCTTCACCTTAGCACCAAGATCCTTTACATTGGTGAACGTGAACCAGCGAGGATCATCGCTACCAATGACATCCATCTGCATGAAACCAAGGTACATACGGTTGAACCCGTTGTAAAGCCTGCCACTAGCCCCATTCTGAGGCTGGTAAGCCTTGCTCGTGACCCACGGCTTTTGCCAGATAGCCACGCCCTGCTCCATCTGCTCAATCAGAGCAGCAGTAACAGTCTTGTAAAGTTCCTGCTTCAAATCTTCCTTCATCATTTTCCCTTTCCGTTTCTTCTATTCTCTCTAAGGTAAATAACTTCACTAACGTTCAGTTATTTACCGTGAGAGATATAGAGCCAGCCAAACTCCTGCCCACAAGAGTGAAGGCACGATGACAATGTAAAATACTTCAACCATTTAACATCAACTCCGCAATCTCGGCGTCCTCACGGGCAGACCACTCACACTCGTATGATGCGTAGTATTCCCAAGTATACCCGTCATCATCACTAACGTACAGGTCGTAACAATCCTCTGCGATCTTGTCAATGGTATAAGCAAACATTATACATCCTCCTGCGGGTACTCGTTATCATTCAGATTATCAAAGTCGGACTCAAGATCGTAGTTATCGTAGTCGTATGTGCTGTCTCGCATGTCAGCCCACACATCATCCCTGTAATCATACAGGTCATCAAGGTAAAAATCTTCGTTCATTTTACAGCCTCTCTAAGGTAAAAAACATGGGTACATGTGGGGTAGTATTACTCTAC
>Ga0208644_1002900_pt1 | contig 13469 bp, 23 predicted proteins | sample VirMetDEL_Nov_18_FD_184517 | JGI IMG/M metagenome (GOLD analysis project Ga0208644, IMG submission 184517) | Aqueous microbial communities from the Delaware River and Bay under freshwater to marine salinity gradient to study organic matter... | ecosystem: Environmental > Aquatic > Marine >... | reverse complement strand
GTCCGACGCGATCCCGCCTGTCAACATCGGTCGTTCTACGAGCTGGTAATCGAGATCGATGTCTTCTTGCTGGTAGACGACACGGAATTTTTGTGGCTGGTTGTGTTTGATGAACGACAGGTCTTTGTACGGGAGGCGCACGGGGTCGAGCATTGGGCCTTCAGGCCACGGTGGAGCAGTTTTCTTACGCGAATTTTTGCCGGTGTCCAGTTCCTCGTAGTACGCCTTGTAGATCAGATGATGATATTTCGGCACCATGACTGGATCGGCGAGTGCTTCTTCGACAGTCATGTCTTCACCGTCATCGTCGTCTACGTCTTCGTAGGTGACTTTGTTGAGGCAATGTTTGTACAGATCGCCGGGGCCGAGCCTCTGCCCGACTACTGCGACGACACCGCCAGGGTCGCAACGTGCTTCAGCCATCGAATCCCAGCGTTCCAACAGACGGTCACGGGCAACAGATTCTTTGGCGTTCTCCGGTGACGCTACGTCATCGAACAGGCAGAGGTCGGCGCGGTGACCGATGAATTCCGAATCGATGCCGTACGCCGACACGGTTGGTTCTTTGTTGTCCAACCCGCCAGGAATGTACTGTTCAACCACGAATTCTTCGGCGCGCCACAACGAACCGGACGCTAACGGTTTGAACCGCCCGTAATCCTGCGCCAAACAGCCCTCAGGCTCCATGACAAGTCCTTTGCGTACTTGTTCGGGGTCGGGGGAGAACCTGACGGGTCGTTCTAAGGTTTCGCGGATGCGTCGAGAGTATTGTTTCGCCAATGTTTGGCTGATTGAGCCGATGAGTACTCGGATGGCCCGGTTTCTTACGATCGACCAGACTGCCACGTCGTGAAAAAGCGTAGATTTGCCTGCACCGGGTGGGCAGTTCAGCACCAGAAACTCTTTTTCTTCGGATTCCAGGTACTCGACGATCTTGTAGGCGGCGTCAACCTGCCACGGTGACGGGACTCGGCCGAGGTAGACACGCCGGAAGTAGTCGAAATCGTCCCAGCCTTGCTTGGCACGTTCCGATAACCGCTCATAAGGGATGACTGGTGGGAGGTCGCCGGCCTCATCGATCATCGTGCGGAGTTCGCGGCGTTCCCGACCCGAGTTCGCACCTGCTTTTTTGACGGCGAAGTCGGCGGCACGGGTTTCCGCTTCGATTTTGCGGCGGTTCGCATCCCATTTCTGGCCGGTGTTGTAATGAATCCCGGCGATCTTGCAGGCTTCCTTGATCGAGATGCCGGCTGCGCGGGCTTCCCAGAAGCGTGCTTTGTCTTCGGGTGGGACGTTACGGCGTCCTGACCTGTCTGTACCTGCCATGAGAACCCAATAGTACACCTGCGGAAAAAATCTGCGGGGGACGCGCCATAGTTGACCAGTTTGGGTACGCCGGACGGATTAGTGCAGCAGGGAGCGACCGCTCCCCATAACAGAAGGAGATAACAATGGAAGCAACATACGACGCCAAGTTCTGGGAAGACGCGATGCTGGAAATTGTGAACGGCCTCAAAACCGGTCACGCTCTTTGCGAAACGCTTGCCAAAGAGAACGGCTACAACGAAAAACTGGAAAACCTGAGTTCCGTGTTGAAAGACGGATCGGACATTATGCGGTTGATGGGCGTTGCCCTTTCGTTCCGTGAACTGCACAGCGTGCGGGTGTCCCGGCAAATGCACGAGCTGATGAAAGAAGAACTTCGTGAACTCCGCTCGATGGTGCGCGAGTACAGGCGTGGCACCGCGTTTGATGACGCTATCGAGAAGACAGTTGACCGTATCCGCGACGTATATGCGGAGGGTGCGAAATAACGCGCAGGGGAGCTGCGCCGGGGGCCAGGAGGTAGGTAACCCCCAGCGCGCTCAACCCTTGTGTGGGTGTCGGCGGGAAAGGAAATAACCGCCTGACCCGGACGTGGAAACAGAGAAAACACCTCCGGGCTACCCATATCGTACCAGATCAAACTCAGGAGACTCCACATATCTGCATGGGGAAACCCGGAAGTGCTACACTTGTCACAAGCCGTGTGGGGCGGCGACACAAAGGAAACGAAATTACTAGCGAAACGAGAAAAAATGACACAGACATCAGCGACCGAGTATTTCTCGATCATCCCCGAATCCGTCCTCTACGCGGACATCAGCTCCAACGCAGTTCGCGTCTACGGGGTGCTACGCCGGCACGCCGACAAAGACGACAACACCTGCCACCCCGGCAGGTCACGGATCGCCGCGCTAGCAAAGATCAGCACCAGCGCAGTCGATCGAGCAGTCAAAGAACTCGTCAACGCACGATTCGTCACAGTTCATCATCGACGCGACCCAGAGAACCCGAAACGGCACCTATCAAGCAGGTACGTTATCCACAGCACCCCTCCCGCTGGTGACTATACCCCTCCCGCTGGTGACGATACCCCCCTCCCGCTGGTGAGTACACCCCCTCCCGCTGGTGACGAAGTAACCATAGTCAAAGAACCAGAGCCAATAAACCAGACACCGTTCGACACCTTCTGGCAAATCTACCCACGGAAAATCGCCCGCAAAAAATGCGAACAATGGTGGCACAAACATGCCACAAACATGGCATCCGACATCCTCGACGCAGCCACCACCGCCACCAAACAATGGCGACAAGACAACACCGAACCCAGATACATCCCCCACCCATACACCTGGCTAAACCAAGAACGCTGGAAAGATCACACCCCCCTCCCTGCTCCAGAAAAAGAAGTGCGACCCTACGACACCCAACCCACCCAATGCGACACCTGTGACGGAACCCGCTACATCAGCACCGAAGACGAACACGGACGCAGCTGGGCCACACCATGCAAAGACTGCCAATGAAACGCCGACCCTGGAACCAAGAAGACCGGCAACGCTGGAAAGACCGCAACATCCTCAAAGCCCGCACCCAACCCAAAAAACGCCGGCCACCCCCCAACAAAGGAGAATGGGACTAATGGACTTCTACCTCGGAACCGACGACGCATACTGGCTCTGGGCAGACACCCCACCCCACCCCCTATTCATCTCCCGACGCCGACTCCAACGATACAAAACCCTCAAACCATCAAACACCCGCTGGGCACTCGACAGCGGAGGATTCACCGAACTCAACATGTACGGAGAATGGCGGACACCACCCCACATCTACATCGCCCTAGTCCAACGCTACGTCAACGAAATCGGCCAACTTGACTGGGCAGCACCCCAAGACTGGATGTGCGAACCATCCGTCCTCGCCAAAACAGGAAAAACCGTCAAACAACACCAACAACTAACCGTAGACAACTACCTCACCCTTAGAACCCTCTCACCACAACTCCCAATCATCCCAGCACTACAAGGATGGGAACCCGACGACTACCTCCGACACCGCGACATGTACGACGCCGCAGGCATCGACCTCACCAAAGTTGACCGGGTCGGAATGGGAACCTTCTGCCGACGCGCAAACCTCAAACCAGTACAAAACCTCGTCTACCGGCTCTGGGAAGACGGACTCAAAATGCACGGATTTGGCGTCAAACAAGACGGCCTCCCCATCATGGGACACCACCTCGCCAGCGCAGACAGCCTCGCCTGGTCACTCAGCGCACGACTCGCCCCCGGCAACCTATGCGGAACACCACACCGCGCCAAAAAATGCTCCCATTGCCGCACATGGGCAACAACATGGGCAAACAAAGTGATCGCAACGATCGGCACAGCCCCCCACCAACTATCAATCTGCTGATACAATAAACCTCACGCGGCACGCACCGCTCGGTCGTACCCCAGTTGCACGGGGCGGGACGGAACCCACGGAAACGTGGTCGATCCGCCATGCCCAGCAACGATCCCATCACGAACTCTTGTGGCAGCAGTAAGAGCGGAGGCACGAACCCGCAAGGGCGACGACAACACACACGACGTATTCCCGCGTCACAAAACAAAGCGGAGGGAATCCAGAACGAGGCACCTGGATGGGGGACTATCAACCCTGTCTAAACGAACACCCCAACCCCAGCAAAAATCACAACAGCAGCACAACACGCGCCCAACAGCAGCCCAACAAAACCACACATCCCGACCACACCTAATACAGACCACACGTCCCATGCGTCTCGGCAGACCCCCGGTCAGCGGCCAAATGTCCGGACAATAGGGGTACATACCTATCGATCAGTATGTACGTACATACCTACCGGTCGATATGTACGGACAACATGCCGGGGTGTTAGTGATCCGGGTAGAAACTCACTCCCACACCACGGGGGGTCATGCCGGGTCGGGCACGGCGCGCGGAACGCGCGCGGCGTGTTAGTGGCCCAACAGCATCGGCCTAGCTGACGACCTTCTCCGCGGTTGTGATCTGCTTTCCGGTCGGGCTGTGATCTATTCCGCGCCTAGCTTGGTGGTGTGGTGTGGTGGTGGTGTTGACTTGTGCGCGTTGGTTGGGTAGTTTGGTGGGGTCGTCTGACGTGGGGTCGGGCGCGTTTACCTAATAAGGGAGTGGCTATGGCTACGGTTTCTGTTCCTTCTAGTGCGGTCCGTTGGTGGTCTGCTGTGGCGTCGGTGGCGTCGCGGGATTCTGCGCGGCCTGTTCTGACTGGTGTCCTCGTGGAATCTGGGTCGGTGTGGCACCCGATCTGCGGCGAGTTCGTCGGGGTCACGTTGACTGCGACGGATTCCTACCGTCTGATGACTGTGGGCGTTGTTGATGATGCGGCCGAATCGGGGTCGGTGTTGGTGCCGGCTAGGGTCAAGGTGCCGGCTAGGGTCGGTGTGCTTTCGTTTGTGTGGGATTCGGGCGACGATCTTCGCGAGACGGTCGGCACGGTGTATGCGGACCATTTGGACCGGCGCGATGGTGCCGGTGCGGGTGACGATCTCCGGCCTACCGTGTCCGTGTTTACCGGTGAGACGCGCACCGACGTGCCGCAACCTGCTAACGCGGACGTGTTCCCATCGTGGCGGAATCTGATTCCGAATATCGGCGCGTTAGGTGCTGTCGAATCTGAGCCATACGCGGTGAATCCGGACTATCTGGGCGCGTTGTTGGTTGCGATGGGTAAGGCGGCGGGTAAGGACATACCGCGGCTACCTGTGCGGTGTGTGGCGTCGTCTGCTAATCGTCCGGCGTTGTGGGAATGGGTGAACGATGACCGGTCGGTGATGGCCACGGGTTTGGTTATGCCGGTCCGGGTGCCGGGTGCGGACGTGTTGGGGCATCGTGATTGTGTGGCGGTGTCGTCATGAGCGGTAACGACGTGCATATGTCGCCGGTCGGCTCTGATCTGGTGTTGTCATTGTGTGAGCTTGTTCTAGGTTCTACCCATGACGCGCCGGTGATCTATTGGACTGCGACGGATACCGCTAGCGGGTCGTCGTTTGATTTGTCCGGGCCGGTGGAACGGGTCACGGTCGGCGCGATGGGTCGGCTCATGTTCCACGTCATGATGCGTAACGGCGCGTCGGTTGGTGTGTCGGCCGATCTCGTTACCGATTGGGGGTGGGAATGATGCGCGCGGCTGATCTTCATGGCGTGTTTGTTCCTATTCGTGACGGTGATGCGGTCGGCATTTCCGACGATCTCCCGGAATCGGTGCGCGAGACTGTGCGCGACGCTGTGCGGGAATGTCACGGCGATTTGATGCCTAATGACATGGTGTATGAGCTTTGCGGCGATGTGTGGTCATGGTTGGCATACCATGCCGAATACGACGGGCGGCCAGATACCGACGACGCGGCGCATATGTGCGCGGACTATTTCGTGGGCGGGTCGTGGTCTATCTATTACGACCAACATCGGTGGTTAGCGGGCGACCCATACGCGCGGGAATATTGCGATGACTGGGCGTGTGAGACTGGGCAGACTGGTGACATAGGTGCGAACCTTACCGGCGGGCTGTATTTGCGTCTCCGGGGCATCGCGGACGTGTTAGGGCGCGCCATGGCCGACGTGCTGTTAGTGGACACTGAACCTGTAGGGGGTAACTCGTGATAGTGGAAACTCTGTGTGATGAGCATGGGCTACCGGTACCGGCCACGGTGACGGCATATCATGCGCGGCTGACCGGGCAGTATGTGGCACGGTGTGAGCTGTGCGGCGTCGTGTTTGCCGCGTGGGAGTGTTCGTGTGAATGGTCTCATGACTGTGGCGGTGAGCTGTGAAACGCGGACCGGTAGCGGCAGGCGACGCAACTAGGGCCGGTGTGGCTCATCGTGGCGCGGCGAACGGGCGCGCGAAACTGTCCGAACACGACGCGGCCGATATTTTGGCTAGCTATGCGGCCGGTATGGCGGTGCGCGATATGGCGGCGGTGTTGGGTGTCACTCGTGCCACTGTCTACAACATCATCAACGGTAAGGCGTGGCGGCATTTGTCCGTCGGGGCTGACGTTGTGGAACGTGAACGCGCCGACGTGGTGCGGCGGCGTTTGGGTTTCGTGCCCTCGCATGTTGGGCGCGGCTTGTGACCGGCCAGGAATGGGCCACCAACGGACCGGGTGCGCTAATCGGTACCGCGGCCGCGATCATCTTCATGTTCGGCGCGCCTCTGTTCCTACTGTGGGCCTCTGGTCTGTGGCGGTTCCGGCGCCGGTCGATATGTGCCGCGTGTCGCGGTCTGGTGTACCGGTCCGGGGAATGTGCGCGCTGTGGTCACGTCTGGTGATCTTCCGGCGTTGGGCGCGTCGTCTGTGCTGTGGTTCGTTGTGGCGGCTGTTGGTCCGTTGGCATTGTTGCCAGTGGGTCGGGTCGTCCGTGACGCTGTAGCGGCCATCTGGCGGCGTATCCGGCGACATAGATAACTAGACCGGTCCGGCGTAGCGGTCGGCTCTGGGGCGTTAGCTCTGGGGTCGGCCGCTTTCGTCGTGTTCGGGGTCGGTCCGTGTTAGTGGACCGGTAGAACCTCGTCACGGCGTGTTAGTGGTGTGCGGGTGATCGGTAGCGGCCGCGGATTACATACCGGACCGGTCCGGTCTAATGTCCGTACATACTGACCGGTAGGTTTGTACGTACATATCAGCCGATAGGTATGTCCGGACATATCAGCTGGTAGGTTTGTCCGGACATTTCGTCTGGGGTCGTGTTAGTGACAGCTTCCCGCGCGCAATACTGGCCGGGGCGGGTGTGGGTTGTCCCCGCGCTCAATGCTGGCTGTCGATTAGGTGTTGACATGTTGCGTGAACGATGCAATACTCGGGTTTAGTCCGGCGACGTGGGGTCGCTGGCACTGGAAAGGAAACTGGAATGAGCAAGACACTTTGTGTCCGGTGTGGCGACACGTTGGACACGGCAACGGAATCCGGGTGGGAGTTCCTGCACCGGTTCATTTTTGATAACTCACCGAACTGCGACATTGTGGTGTGCCACGGTTGTATCGGTTTGGGTGAGGCAGAGTTGGTCGGGTTTCTCGTTTCTGAGGGCTACGACAGTTTGTCGGAGTGGGCGTGGGATTCTAACTACGCTTTGTTTGCTGACGGTATGTGGCGTGATGATTCGGGTTCGATGGTGGACGTGGCGGGTATGGCGTTCGCTGCGATGGAGGTGTCGCAATGAGCAAGATCATTTACCACTTAGGTACCGGCACCTACTTCGGTCTTGACGACAACGCAGTTGTCATCGACACAGACGAGGTGACCGAGAACATCGACGCTGAACTTATGGAGATGGAGGGCGACGAGATCGCCGTCTACTGGGGCAAGCGCATCACCAACATCATCACGGAGGACAACTGACATGATCGGAAAGTTTGTTCGCACCGACACGTTCGGTGAAGTTGTGGAGGCTTTGTCGCCGCCGTTCAGCGGTTACGACGGCAGTTCGGTGACAGAGTTCCAACATGACGGCGCGACATACCGCGCCAAGTTTTGGCAGGAACCGGACGAGTTCATGAACATCAACGATTACGACTGTTACGGCAAGGTGGAACCGGTGGGTCGTGGCATGTGGCCGAAACGCCCTGATGGGTTCGACGGTGCCGCACGGAAAGTGTGGGACAGCAGCCACGCTTACTGGTGGCAACCGCCCGAGGGCATCGGCAACGACGAGGAAGTGTTGAGAGATATGGCCCGCACGGTGTCTCACTTGCTGCAATACGGGTTCGTCCAATGGTGTGTCAGTGTCGAGAAACGATGCGAGTGTTGCGGTTCCTACAACATTGTCGGCAGCTACTCATACGGCGGCAATGAGCCGTTTTTGGAACCGTGGGACGGCCCGATCGGTGAAATGTTGGAAGCGGCGTTCTGGGAAGTGGAGGACTTGTGATGACTGTTCGCGCTCCAGAGTGCTACGAGATACAAGACGGCGATGTTGTGTTGGTCCGTGCCGGCATCAACGGCACACGTCTCACCGAGGTGCCGGTCGTCATACATCTAGAGGACGACACGATCATGTTGGACGTGTACTTGCACGACGACGACGGCCACGCCGATCGCACCGTCCGTATCCCTATCCGCGAACTAGAGGCAGGGTGGAACCCATGAGCGAGATTCTGTTGGTGGTGTCCCTTGTCATTATCGTGCTGGTGTTGCTTATGTTCGACTGAGCGCGTCAGCTCTTACCGAGGCGGTCCTGGTGCCCACGACGGGTGCCGGGACCGCCTTTTTTGCGTGTGCCGGCGTGTTAGTGAGTGGCCCGCGCGCAATAATGGCACCCCAGGTGATTATCTCCCGCGCGCAATGTTGGGTTCGTCTAGTTCGTCCCAGCCTCGGTAGATAGCTTCTACTACGGCTATCGGGCTGTTCTCGCACACTTCTTGTGCTTCGGTGGCGTCACGGTAGATCCGAATGATTTCTGCGTCGATGTCGCCGCCGAAATGTAGTTCGTGTTCTTCTTCCTCTGTCAATGGTATCCCGTCTTCGTGTGCTATCGGTGGCGAGCACCATCCTCTGAGCCACCCGTAGTATGCCCAGTCGTCTACGTTGTCGATTTCTTTGGGTAGCAATCCCATTATTGTTTTCTCCTTCGGTATGGTGCAGGCGTTTCTACTTGTTTGCCTTTGCGTATTCTTGCTCGTTCTGGTGGTGTCATACCGCCAAACATTCCGTCTTTATCGAGTTCGGCGGGGAACGATAACGCGAAGAATAGGCAGTCTGCTCGTACCGGACATGCTGATTTGCCGCGTACTACACCGTTGCATATCTTGTAAGCATCGACGTATGAACCTGCCCGCAACGGAAAGAACATGTCGGTGTCCATGTCTTTGCAGTCGGCGTTGTCGTACCAGTTCATCAGTATCTTGACCAAGTGTTTTTGAAGGCGTCGGGGCTGGAAGGCATTGTTCTGCGGGTTTTCCATGAGGTTCCACCCCATATCCCAAGCATCTGGTTGTCTGACCATTGCAGGGCGTAGGCGAGACATTCTTGTTGCACGGGGCAGGTCGCACAGATCGCTTTAGCCTTTTTGACCTTCAGGTTTTCGCCTCTTTCGGGGAAGAACAGGTCGGTGTCCATTCCTTTGCAGGCTGCACGGGTGCGCCACTCTTGATCTTTTTCGCTGTATTCGGGGGCAGAGGGCAGAGTTACATGATGGTCGTTCAACAGTAGTTCCTGTAGTTTCCAAGTGATGGGTACCAGGGTTGGCACCAATGGTCGTAGTGGTCTAACGCAATGTAGGCGATGGCGAGTGCCACCTCCAAATTGGCTGCGTTGTTGTCGCGCACCTCTGAGCGGCTGTAGCCAAGTTCGTTGGCGAGATCACCCCATATGATCCATTCGACTTGGGTGATGCCCACCGCGCCTGATCCGGTGAGGCCGGAGATGCCTCTGGATTCACCGTGGATGATGGTGTCGAGGGTGGGGAGCCATTCGGCAGGCCAGCCGATCTGGTGTGCGAGGGTGAGCAGCTTCGGGTATCGCGCATTGTCGATACCGGGGATCGTTGTGGTGCTAGTTGTGGAAGACGCAGGGGAGTCTTCTACCGCACTTGGGACAATGATACTTACAGGGTTTGTAACGTCCACAGGTGGGGCAGAGGTAGTCGTGGTTGTTTCCGTCGCGGGGATCGTCCACACAGGTGTGGTTGTGGGCGTCGTCGTAGCCTGACCGCAACCCACGGTGAACATGGAAGCCATGCTCACCAGCAGGGTAATAGGTTTCACGGTACGCCATAGCCGGCCTCGACTAACAGTTGGACTAATGAACTGAGTGTCATTATCGCATACTGTTCGCCGGGGTAGCTTTTGCCACGCCGTTTCGCTACGAGGATTCCGTAGTCGGCTCCCGCGTTGAAGCGTTCTACCTCTGTTTCGGTCAGCCATTCTGACAGTTTGATTGTCTGATGGTTTTTGCATTCCCAAACAAGTCCTGGTGTGCCGGTGATGTCTCCGAGGTCGTGTACTCCTGCGAGGGCACGACGTTCGGCATACGGGAATCCGAACTCGCGCAGGTAACGGACGATGTCTGTCTCGAAAGCGGTGCCTTTGGCTTTGTTCTTAGACATGGGTCACCTCGTCAAGTTCCCATCGGCGTTTCCCGGGGCGTGCCGCGCAGGTGTGGACGGGTTTGCCGATGATTTTGCGGTGGGTTGTGAGGCGTTGCCCGCAGACGGTGCAATGCCATTCTTTGGTGTCTTTGCCCATTAGAACGCCCCTACCGCTTCTTCTGGGATGTTTGCTGCCACATCGGCGTACCGTTGCGAGAGTTGCCCGCCGTGGATGAGCAGGAATATGCAGGTGCGTGCGTCCCATTTGTTGACACCGTTTTTCCGCATGATCCTGTACGACCGGCTTGCGAAGTGGCCGCATGGTTCTGCGATCTGCACGCAGGCACGGTGCTTCCGGTGGTGCGCCGGTTCTAGGTAGATCTTGTGGAACATCAGAACGGTTCTTCGCTCGGATCTATGACGATGGTTGCGCCACGCAGAACAGGCTCACCACGCACAGGAGCGGACTCACCGGCCGGTTCCCAACGCAACGAGATACCAACATCGTCAGCAAGGATCTCGATGCGCTCACGCTCGTTACCTTCCTTGTCTTCGTACTTCTCGCGTTGCACCTTGCCGATCACCTGGACACGGGTGCCCTTACCGATCGACGCTGCGACGTTCTCTGCAAGTTCCTTGAAGCAGACGATGTTCCACCATTGGGTGATCTTCTCGTCGCCCTTGTTGCGGGTGTCCGCAACAGAGAACTTGAGGATTGCCATACCGTTGTTGCTGTACTTCAGTTCGGGGTCGCGCCCCACGTTTCCTGTGACGGTGATGTTGTTCATTGCATTTGCTCCTTGAGGGTTTTGAACGACGCACGGAGGGCATCCATGTCGCCGAGGGTGACTCGGTTGAGGTTCACGCCGGCGTGTTGGGCGACCTCGTCTTGTTGCAGACCGTTGAGGTCACACGCTGCCTTGAATTTGCCGATGGTGGCTGGATCGACAAGTTCGTCGTCGGACACCTCGGGTGTGGGGGCAGCGGTCTTCTTCGCTGCGGTCTTCTTGGCGGTCTTCTTGGCTGGTGCGGGCTGCACAGGGTCTTCGCCCAACGGAAGCTTCGACCAAAGTGTTGTGGCTAATCCAAAACGCATGGCCCCGTTGCGGATACCGTCCGAAACCAGTTCTTTACCGATGTCTGCTTTGCGATCCTCCACAGAGCCGACACAGTACCGGCGGTGACCGCACACAGTCATCCAGAACCCTGCTTGCACCATGTTGCCGTGCTTCACACGGGCAGGCAGACCGCCCTCATCAAACGCGACCGGCTCGATAGTCCATGTCGGGTCGATTTCCAACAGCCATTGCGTGATACGCGCATGACCGATGAAGTCCAGAGTTGTGCCACCCTTCGGCAGATGTTCGATGTACTTCGGGTCAGGTGACCCGTACTTGTCGAAGATGGTTGCCAGTTTGTCTTCCATTACTTGGTTCCTTTCGTTCGCATCACCCGGAAGGTGCTGCTGGTCTGGTATTGCTTGTGTAGATCGGGATGCTCCGAGGCGAACCGCTTCGCGTCGAAGGAGATCCGCGACTGTTGCTTCCATGTGACCACCTCCTGGCCGTCTACGGTGCCAACGGTAGCACCATCCATTGCTGCCGCCAAACTGGCTTTCAGTTCGTCCTCACGGTCGTTGAGTTCACGCTTTTCTGCCTGTACCTCGCGCAACTGTGCGATCACCGATGACAGATCGGTCAGATCGGCGACATGTTCGCTGACAGGCTTTGATGCGAAGTCGTTGTAGTTCGCTTGCCAATCGTCAGGGAGGAACCCGACAGCGATGTTCCGGCAGAAATCTGCGACCGCTGCAACATGCCGGCCACGATCTACCTCGGTGACATACTGACGGTAAATCTTCAGATCGAGGGTGCTGTCGAACACACCCCAGATCACTTCGTCTGTGTCACAGCACAATGACTGCTGTACGCCTTGCCAATGCCAGTAGGCCGGCAGGGGGCCGTATCCGTCGCCGTAGTCGCCGTCCGGGTCAAACACACCGGAGTAGGTTTTGATTTCCACGATGGCGTCAGGCAGGAACGGGTTGTTACCGATGTACCCGTCGAGGGTGGCAACCATTGACGCGCCTCGTTCTTGGAAGACGTACATGCGGTCGGGGTGGAACACTCGTTCACCGATTTCGTCACCAACCCAGTTCAGCAGGGTGGCTTCCAGGCGGTTGCCGCGTTCCATCGCACGGTTCGTTTCGGTGACCGTTGGTTCGTCAGCCAGCTTGTCGATGCCGAGACCGTACTTCGTTTTGAAACGGTGTTCGCCGTGGACTGCTGCCGCGTCTGATGCAGACACGACCGGCCAGCCGGTGTCGTCCCGGTGACGCACCATCAGCCATTCCATGCTGCCGTGCGGCGGTTTGATAAAGGTTGCACCCATCAGTTCCTCCTGTGTAGCGGGTTGGCTACAGTATTACAGGAGGGTGTGACACGGTGTCAAGTCTAAAAGTTCTCGTCGAACCAGTTGACGGGCAGGTGGGCTGCCAGCGAGTACACCGAGCAGACGTTCTCTAACGGGATGTGGGTGATCTCGCCGACGGTATCAGGGTCGTTCGGGATGCCGATAACGGACGACACGATCGTCAGGTGACCTTCTAAGCATTGAGGCCACACCCAGCCGACTGTCAGCACATGGGTTTCTTGGGGTTCATAGGTAGCGGTATCTACCCAGCCGCCCTCGCTGCCAGAAGATGCGTCACGCCATTGACACACCACAATCGGCCATGTCTCGTCGTCCTCGTCGTACACCTCGCCCATCAGAACGGCTCGTACGGGATCAGTTTGCCGCCACACGCAGAGCATTTACGGCCACCAACAACGATGGCACCGCACCGCACACACTCGTACACAGGTTCACTCATAGGAGTACAGTTTGCCACGCCAGAAGGTCTGTCCGTGGTGAATCGGGATCTGTTCATACCAGAACTGGCCGTCGCCTTCCTCATACGACACGACAGCGAAACCTTGCTGCCAGTCCTCCACCACCGTCAACGGGCGACCGTCGAGGTCAATCCCGCCGCGCGTCGAAGGGACAGCTCCGTCC
>Ga0208644_1002897_pt1 | contig 13471 bp, 15 predicted proteins | sample VirMetDEL_Nov_18_FD_184517 | JGI IMG/M metagenome (GOLD analysis project Ga0208644, IMG submission 184517) | Aqueous microbial communities from the Delaware River and Bay under freshwater to marine salinity gradient to study organic matter... | ecosystem: Environmental > Aquatic > Marine >... | reverse complement strand
CCGTCGCCGCGATGAACTTCAACAACGCCAACGCGAATGATTTCCGTCTAACCGCCTCCTCCCCTGGCTATCGCGCTGCGAGCGACGGGACGGACGTAGGCATCAACTGGGAAACCCTCATGGCCGCTGTGCTGGGGAGGTAGTGCATGGACATTGAAGAACTTCTCCGTAAGGACGAAGCGGTACGGCCCACGCCCTACCTCGACTGCTGCTCGAAAGGCTGGCGGGAATGCTGCTGTGAAGTCAAGGGCAACCTCACTGTAGGAGTAGGCCGCAACCTCGATGCCGTGCCGTTCACTGACACGGAAATCAGCATGATGCTGTCCCTGGACATTTCCAGGGCAATCGAGGCGGCGCGGTCCTTGTGCAGCATCTATGACAAGCTCTCTCGGCCTCGGCAAGTGGTTCTGATTTCTATGGCCTTCAACATGGGAAAGACCAAGCTGGCGAAGTTTGTTCGCATGTGGTCGGCTATCCACCTGGAAGATTTCGAGACAGCGGCAGACGAGATACTGGACAGCCGAGCGGGGAAGAAAATCGTCAAACGCTACGAGCGGTTGGCCGAGATGATGCGAAAGGGATGACGACCAAGAGGCACACTCTCTGATCGTGTCGCAACTGGATGGAGGGGCAATGGATGAGCATAGCGTAGATGTGCTAGAAGGCGGGATTGGTGGGCTGAAGGCAACGGTGCATGGGCAACACGCAATCTACATTACTCTTTTGGCAATCTCGCTTGGTATCACAGGCTACATGCTTTGGTGCGATGTGCGCGAGAATCGGCTTATCTCACATGACGAGCATACGACGATTCAGCAGGGCATTGACGAAATGGTGTACGTCCAGTCGTTAAGCGATGAGGAGCGGAAACGGTTGAACCTGACCATGCCGGAATCGCTGGCGAGAAAGCGGCGATCGGCGGCGTGGGCTACGGACCACTAAGGGAGGGCATGATGGACATGAACGATTCTACCGTTATTGCAATGGCCTTGTTTGCGGTGAGTGAAGCGCTATCACTGATCCCCGCTGTCAAGGCAAATGGCGTATTTCAGTTAATTGCGAACCTGCTTCGCGCAGTCGTGAAAAAACCCTAACCCAAGGAGAACTGAATGAAAGCTCTTATCATTGTTGCCATTGCCCTCTCCCTGACGGCCTGCGGGAAAACGAAGGATGCGTTGATGAAGGTCCTGCACGATGCGATCGACGTTCCGGCCAACGTGTACGAGGATGCGAAGGACAATGCCAAGACGGCCAAAGACGCGGTGACGCCTGCGGAGCCGACGAGCAAGTGAAGCAAACCCTACTCCTACTCTGCCTGACGTTCACGCTCCAACCGGAGCATGTCAAGCGGGTGATCGATGGGGACACGTTCGTGCTCTTCCATGTGGGAATCAAGGGGGAGGAGCATGTTCGGCTGTCGGGCGTCGATACGCCGGAGAAGAAGTCGCCTGGCGCTGATGAGGCGACGGCCTTCACGGTGGCCTGGCTCAAGCAGGGGCCATCAGAATTTACAACCTGTAAGCGCGACGATTTCGGACGGTTGCTGGCTAGCGTAGTGAGAGGACGGGAAAGCCTGAGCGGGGCCTTGATTGAATCCGGGCTGGTTCATGCGATAACGCGATAAGGGATAAGGAGTGGCATGGCTCATTCTGACATGATTACAGGCCTGGACTTGCTTCATGCTGTCCAGTTGGATTGCGGCGAAGCGGCTTCAATCTCTGGATCTTATGGGGCCGACGTCAAGAGGTATATCCGTAAGGCCTACTGGCGCCTGCTGGCATGGGAGCGGTGGCCATGGGCCATGTCTCCTACGCCTGGGATCATTACCACGACGGCCAAGCAGGATGTGACAGTCTCAAGCATCTCCGCGGCGACTCCTGCCGTAGTTACCCTCTCTGCGACGATTGCCACCAGTCAAGCCGGCCTGAAGTTTTACATGGAGGGGAATCAATCGGTCTACCGGATTGCGGCGCATACGGCCGGAACCGCATTGCTCACGCTCGATGCGAAGTACGTGGAAACGGAAACGGCGGGCCCTGCCGTCATCTTTCAAGACGAGTATGAGATGGGCGGGAATGTCCTGAAAATTTGGGATCCGCTGAACGTGCGAGGCTCGAGGTACGATCAAGTCCGCCTTTACGACAAACCCTATTTCGAATCGGTGTATGGCCGGGGAACGTGGGCGCTAGGCTTTGGGCCGATCGAGGCCGCGTGTGAAGTGGCGCCAAACAGCTACAACGCTACCTATTATTCCGTGATGCGGAAGCTCCGCATAGCCCCCTGGTCTGAGGATGCAATCAATCTCGAATTTGACTATACGGTGTTCCATGATCTGGACTTCTCCGGAACAGGCGATGCCGATACCCCAAGAATCCCCCGCGATCACCGTTCAGTCCTGGTCGATTTGGCCGCTTTCGAGCTCTTCATTGGAAAAGATGACACCAAAGCCGACCAGGCCATGGCAAAAGCGGCCCTCCAAGTAGCGGAGATGCGTCAACAATACATCACCACACAGACGGGGCGCGTGTATGTCCGCCCGGCGAACTCCTGCGGGCTGGGGTTGAATTAATGCGGAACCTGATGACGCTGAACATCCCTTGTGGTCAGGGCGGGCTGAACGCCTCGCGCAGTCCATCCAGGGTGCGCGACATTGATCTGCTCTCCGTCGAATCTCTGACCTACGAACATGATACCTGGCAAAAGGACGGCGGGGCGGCGAAGTTCAACAGCGTGCAAGTTTCAGGCGGCCCGTCGATCCTGGCCATGTGCGACTTCCATACCCATGCCGGAGCGCAAGAGCTTGTCTGTGCGACCAGTGACGGGAAAATCATCGTGCTCGGGTCCGGTGGTGTGACCAAGACCGTCTATACCGGAGGCGGCACAGATAAGTCGGCCATGCTGGTAGAGGGGTACAACGGGACGCAGAAAGTTGTCTACTTCTACAACGGCAATGTTCCTGTCCAGGTCTATTCCGGGGGGACCGACACCACGGCGCTCATGGCACTGGTGGGTGGGTTCACGGCCGATAGTGGGACCGATACCTTTACCTTCGCCTCCCATGGGTTGACGAACGGCACGGCCGTACAGGTTCGCAATAACGGCGGGGCGCTGCCTGCAGGGCTGGCGATTGATACTGAGTATTATATCGTGAGTGCGGCGGCGAACACCTTCCAGCTATCGGCAACGTCCGGAGGCGCCGCGATCAACATTACGACCAACGGCACCGGCACGCAGTACGTCTACAAATCCTTGCGGCCAGCTGATTGGGTCTCAGGGAAACCGACCTGGGCTTTTACCCATTTCGGCCGGATGTACGCAGGCGGCAACACCAATATGCCCGATGGGGCCTACGTCAGTGTCCTCGACAACCATAGCGATTTTATCAATTCCGGCACCCTCTTCTTTTATGTCTACCCTGGGGAAGGCGAGCGCCTGGTAGGCGGTCTGTCCTGGCGCAACAAGGCCTACCTCTTCAAGTATCCCAAGGGGATTTACGTCCTCGATGACTCGAGCTCCGACGTAGCCGATTGGGGGTGGCGCCGAGTCTCTAAGTACGTGGGATGCGTGGGCCCCAATGCCATGCTGGAAGCCGATGATGAAGTCTACTTCGTCTCGCCTGACGGCTATATCCATGCCCTCTCTGCTGTGCAGGAAAGCGGAGATGTTATGTCCTCGGCTATCCTGCCGATGGAACTAGGCACCTATATCCGTGAGAACGTGAATTTTACCAGGCTGGCGAAGGTGGCGAGTGCCTACTACGCCAGAAAGCGCAAGATCGTCTTTGGGTTCAGCGGATCCTCTTCCTCGGTCAATGACGTCATCATCGGCCTGGATATTCACCGCACGATCAATGGAGCCCGAGACTTCCAGCCGTTTGTCTCTCTGCGTGACAAATGCCAATCCCTCGTAACCTATCGAGACTCTAGCAGCGATCAGAACCATCTGTTAGCGGGGAGTGATAGCGGCTACGTCTACCAGCTTGACACGGAAACGAGGAGCAAGGACGGCGCCGGCTACCAGAGCCGTTTCGAGACCAAAGACCTGGACCTATTCGATCAAGGATCACGGAGAGGGAATCTGCGAGAAATCGAAGTGACCTTTGTGCCGGTCGGCAACTGGAGTTTGGATCTCAGCGTATACCTCGACGGGGATCTTGGAGACCCGATAACCCTTTCGATGGCCGGATTGGGCGGGGTCTTAGATTCTTTCATCTTAGACACGGATATTTTAGGCACTGAGGTCTTGCAAAATACTAGAGGGCGTCTGTATGGGGATGCGAGAAGGGTTCGCATTGCCGGAGAAAACTCAAATCCCGATGAAACCTTTTCAGTCACGAATCTCGCCATCAAGTACACCCCGGGGAATGTGCGGTAAGTGACATGATCCAACTGGACGAACACCAACAGCCCCGCCTCGATCGACGTTCCGGCGAGCCGATTGTCACCGAAAGCCGTCTCGCGGCTCCATTCCGTGCCCTCCCGAGAAACTCCCGCGATCGAGTCTTTGACTATCAAAAGACAAAAACGTGGGTGCCGATCTACCAACGCTACGAGGGTGGCGTATTGACGGGACTGCAATGCTGGAAGTGCGGCAGGAACTTGGTCGGCTGGGCGCCCGCGCTGCGCCGACCGGCTGGCTGGAAGCCTGGGGATAACGACGAACTGGTACATATCAACGGGCAGCCGTCCGTGCGTCTGACCTACTTCAATCACTACCGAGAGGGCGAATTCACGTACTCTAAGCCTGGCGGCATCCTCTCAAAATTCACCTATCTGCATTGCGCGGATTGCGTGATTCGAGATGAGCACGGCGAGGATCTCCTGGCCTGCTTCCTCGCGGGACATGACCACTCGCGGAATTCCTTTCAACTCTACAGCGACGACTTTTGGGCCCAATGGATGTGGCGGTTTTCAGGGATTGAGTTGGTCGGGAAGGACGGAGACAGCAAAGGGCCGGCTGATTTCATGCGTGAGGCTTCACCGAAGGGACCGCGGTAATGCCAGGGAATTATTCAGTCACGACCAGAGCATCCGGCTCCATTCTCACGGCCACGATCTATAACACCGATCACGCGCAGCATGTCACCTATGCCACCCCGGGGGGGCTTGATGACGCTTCGGCCACCGCAACGGCGATGCGGGCGACAGCGGACCCTGGCGAGAACGGAACAGAAAGTCTCCCGACCGATCTTCTTGGGGAGTTACAACGGATCCGCCACATCATCGCGGAAATCACCGGCAAGACCTACTGGTACGAAACCCCCGATACCGCGCTCTCCTCGCTGTTTCTCAAAGGCGCGGATATTGCCAGCGCCACAACCCTGATCCCGGTTGGGGAATTCTATTTTGCCGACGTAACCGGATCAGTCACGATCAACGGGATTGACACGGAAGATCTAGGGAAAGTCAGGCGCTTCCGGTTTACTGGGGCTCCGCTTCTCACCCACAATGCGACGTCGTTCATTCTCCCTGGAGGCGCCAACTATCAGGTTGTGGCCGGGCAGACCATTGAGTTCTGGTCTCTGGGTTCTGGAAATTGGTTGCTGGCGAATATCGAAGATTCCGGAGCCTTCAGGCATACATCGAGCGGTGGGTATCGTGCGACAATCACCCATGCCAATACGGCAGACCGGACCTATACGCTGCAGGACAGCAGCGATACGCTAGTAGGACGAGCGACAACCGACACGCTGACCAACAAGACACTTACCAACCCCAGCATTGGCGGGGCCGCTATTACAGGTGCGGCCCCTGCGACTCCAACGGCCAACGTACTTTACACCGATAGCCTTGTGAAGGGGTTCGTCGCGTTTCAAGTGAATGGGACCATTGATACAGACCTTAATGTATCGAGCATCACCGACAATGGGGTGGGCGACTGGACGGTGAACTGGGCTACGGCGTTCACGACGGCCAATTACGTGCCGCAATTTTCGTTTCAAGGGCAAACCATTTATGGCGGGGCAAACCCGTTCACAGTTGCGCCAGTGATTTGCAACAGCACAAACCCCACAACGTCGGCGTTGCGTGTAAATACAGGGTACGCAGACGGTGGCGGGGGGTGGACGTTAATAGATCCGCAAGGAACCCGCGTGCGTCTCTATGTGACTGCTCACGGCCTGCAATAAGGAGTACCGATGCCGATAGTCTGGACATTGCAAGACGGTTCGGTTCGCGTGATGCGGTTGACCGATAAGTTCCTCTCTGAGAACACACAGGAAGGCGAAACCACGGCCGATGCCGTCGCACGATTAGCTGAAGTCGAACGAGAGAAGAACCCCGAACTGGCTGGCGCGACGGCAACGCTGGTACGTTCGGCCGATATGCCAGCTGACAGGACAGACCGGAGTAAATGGCGGCTCTCAAATGGGTCAGTGGCGGTTGACCCGCAAGTGCCGGATCCTGAAACGCCAGATATATGGGGGTTCATCGAGGGCATTAAGGATCTCTATGCCGATGATGCGTTGGTATTGAATGCTTTCCTGGTCAAATACCCCATGTTTCTCTGGTCGATGCAGAGAATGAACTGGCCTGCAGTTCGACAGCTATTCCAGGTTGCGGTGCAGGCGAATGATATTGCCCCAGAAAAATGGGCACAAATCCAGGCGTTGGCGTCCACGTATTACATCCCCTTGGTAGAGAAGGTATGAACGCAAGGGAATCCTGCTATCGCTCCCGTAAAATGGCCTGGCTGAAACGGTGCGGGCTGTCCTCCCATGAGGAATGGCCGCTCTTTGGAGTCGAGAAATATATCTCTCCCACAGGGCAACAGGTCTGGGTGCTTTTAACCGACCTTCCGCCCCTCACCGGGCATGCGGACGGATTGCGACGGCTCCTTGGGGAGATTCGACGGTTAGAATACCGGCTTGAAACCGAGGGCATCGTCGGATGGCTGCAAGCGATCCGCAAGGGGAACTGGAAGATGCGGCATTGTACGGAAGCGATCGGCGGCACGCTTTATATGGAAACAGAACAGCATTGGCATTTCAAGAAGATTGCAGACTACCAACATCTTCCCACGACCCTGCGTGATGTATTCCGAGGAGGGCTCCATCATGGAACAGCGTAGCACGGTTCTACTCAACGGGATGTGGTTCTACTGTTGTGAAGATGGGTCACTCTTCCCGGTTCTTTCCGGAGGGGATAGCGGTGGAGGGGGAGCGCCAGCCCCAGACCCGGGCCTAGTCTCCAAGCAAAACAGCCTGCTTCAGATGCAGATTGACACGGCAAAGAAGGCGCAACTGCTTGAGCCAATTATGCTACAGGAGGCCGGCCTTCGTTGGAACCCAACGACTCAAGCATACGAATATACAAACCCCGAGTTCCATGCCAACAGAAGGGAAATCGAACGGCTGCAGACAGAGCGTAGCTTGAAGGCCCTTCGTGGAGAATTGCCAGTCTCCGAAACGCTCAAGAAGGAATTGGAGCTCGGCCAGAACCGGTTAAATGAAGGGCTATACCGTAAGCTCGGCCCTGGGTACGCGCTCTCGACTCCTGGAGCCATGAAGCAAGGTGAGTATAACCGGATGGCAATAGCTCTTAAGGAAGGCGAACAGCGCGATATGCTCACGACGGCGGAATCGCTGGCGTTGGCGAGAGGCAATAGTCGTAACACGGCTATGTCTACATTTGAAAACCCCTTTGTGAGCCAGGCTCGCATGTTGGAGCCCGCGATGGCGGGGATCAATAGCGCGAGAGGATTGGATAACCAAGGGCGTCAGATGGATATGCAAGGGAGGGCTATGGCTGGGCAGGAAACTGCCGGCTATACCAGCGCCGCATTAGGGATGATGGGGATGATGGCGATGGCTGCATCTGATCCTGCGTTAAAGACCGACGTTGAACCGGTCTCCGATGCGGAAATGCTGGCCGCGGTTCGCAAGATGCCGGTGGCGCGGTGGAAGTACAAGGCGGATCCGGCCAAGCGAGAGTTTATCGGCGCCATGGCGGACACCATGCCAGAGATTGTGTCAGACGGACACCAGTATAACGTGATTTCCTATTTGGGCATGCTGACAAGCGCGGTGCGCGAACTGGATAAGAAGATCAGTGGGGAAGAAGCGACCCCGGCGATGGCCCTGGCCTTCTAGTACGGCACGTACATATTGCCTTTGGGATCGGCTATCAGGCCGTCTCCGTGGTTGATGAGGTTGCCGTAGGGCGTGACATATATCGACCACTCCGGCGCCTGGTACGGTTCAAGCGGAAGGGGCCCGGCACGCTCGATGGACTGTGAAAGGCGGTCAAGCTGGCGGCAGTCTCCACGCTGGCATGCCGCATGTGCCTGTTCAATGCGATCATTGAAGGTGTCGAGCGAGTCAATGAATCGGTCTCTCGGAGACGTACAGCCGACCGTGAAGATGAGCAGGAGCATCACGATGGGTTTCATAGCATCCTCCATGGTAAAAGAATCGTAACGCGCCGTTTGGCGCAGAGTCAAGGGAGGGCATCATGTCGTCATATGGAGTTGGGCAAGGGCTGGCGCAGGGCGTGCAAATGCTCGCCCCCATGGTTATGAACAAGATGCGAATGGATCAGCAGGACAAGCAATACTATGACGCCTTGGCGGTACGCCAGGGATGGCAGGATGGCGTAATGGGCGATGCTCAAGCGGCGGCGGCCTCTCCGGCGACCATCGACCAATCCAGCCAAGTCGGCCGATTCTCCGTACCCGGGCGTCCTCTTGCAATGCCGCTGGATCAGGCTGGCGCTGGGATGACCCCAGGCATGGCGTTGAGCCAGCCGCAAGCCCCACGAATGCCGGTGCCAGGGCAAGGGCTCAATCTGAGGCCTGCCCGCAGACTGTACTAACCACAAAGAGGGACCGCCATGCGTGTATTGCCTGAAGGACAAGACCGATTCACCCCCCAGCCGTTTGCCGTTCCCGATCTCTCCGCGCAACAGCCGCAATTTAACGATCCGGCTTCTTTTGCGGTGAAACCTGGACCGGTAGGGGCTCAATATCTCGCCCCGCCTGATGAGTCGGCTCCGGCTCCGATGCCGCAAGCGGCCCCTCCCGCTGCAGCGTTGGCGTCTCCCCCACCCGCACAAGCGGCGCCGGAAGCCGCCGCACAGACCCCGCAACAGCCGGAATGGATGACCCCCGCTCGTAAAAAGATGTACGAGAAGGCCAAGCGAGCATCGCAGAACTATCGGGCGGCCGTTGATGAGCGTCGGAAAAAGCGGAAGCTGCAGCAGGATTACAACAAACTCTACAACCAATTCGAAAACGCGATCGGCAAGGCTGAAGATCTGGAGAACTTGTCGAAGTACAGCGGGCTCTATCCCCCTGACGATGCCCGCACGCTCGAATTGACCCGCATGCAGGCGCGGCATGTCGAGGCGGCGGAACGCCTCAAGAAGCAGTTGCGTGACAACCTTCGCAAGGCTGGGGTGAAGATCGGGGACAAAGATCCGCTTCCCGATAATCCCTTTGGCGATCCGTCTGCAGACGATCACCAATTTGACAATTTGGTTCAGGATGGGTACACCGATGCCCTGATGACCAACTATGAGCAATAACTGATGGCTACACTGGAAGAACGGTTATCGGCACTCAAGTCCAAGCTCACGCCCTATGAAGTCAGCCAGGAAGAACGGGACGATCTCACACAGGCCGGCGAAGTCGGGATGTATCCCGGCGATGAGGCCGTCATCCCTCAAATCCGGAGTGCCGGCCGGCAGGAGTTCTCGAAACTCAAGACCGATCGCCTCGCCTTAACCGATCAGGTCAAGCGGGCGCGGGTAGCCGAGCAGGAGATGCGCGACCGAGAATCCTTACTCGGACGCACCAAGCAGGCTGTTACCGATTTCTTCGCCCCCCATGAAGTCGTCCAATCCGCCCCGTCGATTGCGGCGCCTCCACCGGTTCCCACGCTTCCGCAGGCTCCGATTCGCCAAGCGGCTCCCCTTCCTGTGACGCCTGCGATTCAACCGTCTCCCGCACCGATGGCGACTCCCCAGCAGCCCGCCGCGATCGAGGCGCCCCTCTCGGGCAAGTTGCCACGCTTCTCGAATCCGGACGAAGAAGAAGCGTTCATGTCCTGGTATAGCAATACCTACGAAGGGAACCAGTGGCCACGCAACCCGCACAAGGCCGACTTTGACGCCCGGCAGAAGTTCCTAGACGAGAGAGGGGATGACCGCCAATCCTACGGGTTGAGAGAGGACGGCACACCCAAAGGGCAAGGGTTCTTTGGGGCCCTGCCGTCCAAGGATCCGAATGCTGCCCCCGGGACGGTCTCGACAGAACTCAGCGCCGAAGCCGACGTAGACGGCAAGCCCCTTCTCTTCCCGCTGTTGGTGCCGACGCTCACACGGCAAGAGGTCGATCATCTTCTCAGCGGAGGCAAACCTACCGAGGGGATTTACGATAAGGCCCTGAATCACGCGCTAGAGCGGCAGAAAGCGGGCAAGAGTCCGTTTGCCGCAACCGGTGAGCAAGTCCCCCTGCCAGGAGACGAATCGGACATTATCGACACCCCTGAAGTGCATGTCATCGGGGAAGGGATACCGAAAGAGCAAAAGCCCCTGGTCTTTACCGATCGAGCGGGGAATGTCACGCGCACGGTGCCGACTCCGGACATGCTGGGACAGCTGCAGCCCCCAGCCCCACCTTCGCCTAAGACGATCGGGGAAGGGCTCACGCAGGCCACGAATAATTTCTTCCGTGGCGTTGCAGGAATCCCGGCCGATGCGCTCAAGTCCATCGCCATTGCCTCGAAAACGCTGGATGAGTATGTCCCGAACGCCCTCAAGGACGACCGGAAGATTGACGAACGCTTGACCTACCGGCTTGGGGCCACCATCGACAAGCTCGCCAAGCGACTCTTCCCGACCGATCCGGAGATGCAAAAGAATTTCATCGTGGGCGTGCTCCCACAAGCCATGGGGAGCATGATCGGCTTCATGGCCGGTGGAGTCGCAGGACTCGCCGCCAAAGCTCCCGGCACGGTTACGGCCCTCCTTGGGGCTGGGGTTGGAGGCGCACAGCAGTTCGAAGAGGCGCGAGAATTCAAGGCCGATCCAGCCACGCAGCAGAAAGCCTTTTGGCTGGGGTCCGCAGTCGGGACCAGCGAAGCCCTTCCCATTGGGGCCCTCCTCAATCGCTTCAATAAGGCCACTGGTGGGAAGTTTGTCAGCATCCTCAAAGAGGGTGGCGTGACGGCCGCGCAGGAGTTCTTACAGGAATTCTTTCAGCAGGTCGGCTCCAACGCGATTGCTCAACAACTCTACGATGAAAACCGGTCTTGGTTCGAAGGGGCCGGTATCTCCGGCGCCGCAGGAGGCGTAACCGGTGCCGTGACAGGGTTCCTCTCTGGCATTCTGCAAGGGCGGAAGGCCAGGAGAGAGCGGCAGAATGAAAGCCTGAATCAGAACGGAACACCCTTCGTCGGAGAACCGAAAGAGAAGCCCGCCGTCGATTTGTCCGCGCTGCCCCAGGAAATGCAGGTAACGCCCCCGGCACAGCGGCCACCGTTCTTGATTAAGCAGCAGCCTTCGATGGCCGCGCCTGAACTGCCCCCCGCGATGGTGCCCACCACACCGGAGCCGGCGCCGGTTCAGTCAAGCGATGGTGGCCGCCCTCTTGAATTACCTCCCGCGCAGGAGGTTCCGACTCCGCTCCCGCCGACCTCCGCTCCATCCATGGAGCAACCGTTATCGCCTGCGATGACACCCGAGGCCATCAACGCGGGAGCGGTCCAATCCCCCTCACAGCCGGTCGAAAAACAGGAAGTGCCCCCAGAGGAACCGCTGGAAGTCCCAGAGGTTACGGTACGGGGGGAGCGGGTTGAGCCGAAAGCCGAGACGCTTGCGGACCTTGGAGGAGCAGCCACGGCGATCAAAGGGAATATGTATCGCGCCATGTGGGACAAGGTGCAGGCTGGCGATACGAAAGAAGGCGGGCAGCCGTCCGTCTATCTGCAAGCGGCCAAGCCAGTGTACGAGGCTGGAGGATTGCAGAACGTCGATGATCTGGAGGCTTTTGTTGGCTCTATCCACGGCGTTACCAGTTCAGACCTGAAAGGGAAAGAACGAGACGCAGCCATACGAGAAGTTATTCAGCGGTGGATGCCTGAGAACACTCAGCCCGCTCAGAAGCCAGGCGCCCGCGCCAGTCAGATCAGCCAGGAAACCGCGAAGTCCAAGAGTGCGGAACTGCAGGCCTACATTGAAAGCCTGCCCCAGAACGAAGCAAAACGCGCCTATGCTCGAGCCTTGGTCGATGGGTTGAAGTCTGGAGACCTGCCAGCTGAACCGAAGAATCTGACCGGTGCGGAGATCCAAGAGATTCAAAAGGGCCTGATTGCGGCCGTGTCATCCGGAACAGTGAAGCAGGGCGCCGCCACGCCTGAGAACGTGATAGACGAAGCGGCTCACGAAGCCGCGACCTCTCCCAAGAACGACATTCCCACGCCCACCGATGCGATGAAAGAGGCCGGAAACTACAAGAAGGGCCATGTCTCCATTGCGGGCCTCGATATTTCCATCGAGAACCCTGCCGGGAGCACTCGCAGCGGGACCGATGCCGCAGGTAAGCCCTGGTCGAACTTCATGGAAAGCCACTACGGCTACATCAAGGGCACGGTCGGCAAGGACAAAGACCATGTGGATGTGTTCATCAAGCCCAGCACGCCCCAGGACTATAGCGGGACCGTCTACGTCATCGACCAAGTAGATCCACGAACCAAGAAGTTTGACGAACACAAGATTGTGCTGGGGGCCTCCTCGATGGAAGAGGCCAAGCATTTATACCGGCGCAATTATGACCCAGGCTGGAAGGGTCTCGGGGGGATTCGCTCATTCCCCATGCAGGAATTCAAGCAATGGGTGAAGAATTCGGAATCCACCAAGCAACCGGTCTTAGCGTACAACGCGCCGAAGCCGCAGGCGCCGACGCCTGGAGAAACCGAAACGCCTAAGACGATCACGGTTGAAACGGTCCATTTGCCACGGAGCAAGAAGGACAAGGGAACGATCCAGACCGTCGAGGCGACTCCGCTTCCGGAAATCACGCAGATGCAAACGGTTGTGCATCCGATGGTGAATGAGAAGGGGAATATCGTCAAAGGACGATGGACCGTTAGCGAAGTGACAACAGGGGCGGCTATTGCCAACGGCGATACCAAGCAAGAGGCGATCAAAAAGGCAAAGGATATGATCGCCCCGCTCTCGAAGGACACGATTGACCTAGCTATCAGTCGAGCCGCAGATAGAAAAGCTGCCATCCAGAAGGGTCTGCAGGGCGAGCAGTCGAAGCCCGCGAAGCACGCTCCCACGCCAGAAGCAGTCATGCCTCCGAAGGCTTCAACGGGCCCCCTCGAGCTCGATTATACGAACCAGGGGAAGCGTCCCACGACAAAGCAGATCATCAAGGATTGGAAGAAGGCCGGCAGCCCCAAGGAGTTCAGTGTTACCTACGGCGAAACCGAGGCGCGATTCTTTCACGGCACATTCCACGGTGTTACCGG
>Ga0208644_1002894_pt1 | contig 13481 bp, 18 predicted proteins | sample VirMetDEL_Nov_18_FD_184517 | JGI IMG/M metagenome (GOLD analysis project Ga0208644, IMG submission 184517) | Aqueous microbial communities from the Delaware River and Bay under freshwater to marine salinity gradient to study organic matter... | ecosystem: Environmental > Aquatic > Marine >... | reverse complement strand
TAAGCAGAAACTCCTGTACGGCGGTCAACCCCCTAAAGCCGGCCCTATTCCGACGAAGGCTCAGGAGGCCACGCAACTGCCCCTCCCCCTAAAATCTCGGACCGGTCGCCCCGTTACAAGTTCGGTCCCACGACCGACGGCACGTAACACAGAGACTCTTCGAAACCTTTCGCGTACCCGCGTGGCCGATATGCCGCGTGTACCTCGTTTCGGAGAAGTCCCTGGTCAGCTCCCTTTAAATGCTGCTCCCATTCCTGAATTTAGTTATTCGGGACCGTATATTGCTCCTCGTCCTGAGTGGGGTCCTTCAGCTCTTCCCCTTTCTGTTCGTGAAGCGGATCCAGAAACTCTGGGTCTCTTGAAGTCTCTTCAGCCTGGGACAGTGGATAGTCTTGCTCGTTTAGCTGACGATCTCGCTAATGAATATGGAGTTCCTGCTGGAGAAGCCCTTAAAAACATTACAGGCCCTGGTGGGACCGATTATTTAGCGTATTTGAATACGTCCAGAAAACTTTCAACCGCTCCTGAGACTCGTCCTGTCGTTGCCGCTGCTGGTGATTCGGGTATTGTGCCCCCGGCAACTCCAGCTGGCGCCATCCCAACCGGCCCAGGTGGGGCTCTTGTTCCATCTTCCGCAGGTGGTGTCTCTATGCGTACTGAGCGTCTCGTTGGTCCGGAAACGATTGACGCTGAGTTTCGGATTATTCGAGATCTTCCTTCAGGCAGTCAACGAGGTGCCGTTCCTTCCGCTACTCAAGATTTGAATGCCGCAGCTGCACGTGCTGGTTTAAGTCGCGGACAACTAGCAGCACTTGCAGGGGGAGCCGGTGCTGTTGGCTTGGCTGCTGGTATGCCTCTTTTCCGCGATCGCGAACCAGATTCTTCAGTGAGCTTACCGGATGATCAGCTCTATTTCCCAATTCAAGCCCCTACTGCTACTACGTCGGTTCCTTCTAGAGGCGCAGAAAGATCTGATTCTTCTGTATTACCTGGCCGTAGTGTTTCTTCTCCCATGGGCGCTGCTGGTCGTAGCCGCTCCGTGGTTGGTCAAACAGGCAGCGGACAAGTGGTGGTTGCTCAAGACGACCAAGACAGCAACTATCGTCAAGCCCGAGCCAACGCTTTAGCAGGCATCCCTAAAGCTCCTGGTGAATTTTCAAAGATCGCTGATTATTACAAAGCGAGGGAAGCTTACGCAACTCAGCCTGAAGTTCGCGCTCAGCTTGCTAGGGAAGCTTCGATGTTACCTGGCGCTGCTCCTCAAACTCCAACTTGGGCTGCCGCTAATCCCACGCTGGCTTATGAAATGATTCAGCGAGCTAAGTCCCGTCCGGATCTTTCCCAGCAGACACCCCAAGCGCAGGGAATGACCATGGGTGCTCAGATGGGTGATAACTCGAACAACAACTTCATCGGTAATGTCGAATCTGCCGGTACCGCAGTTATCGATCGTAGTTCCGGTGCTGCAGATCTTGAGGATGCAACACGTCCTCTGGTTCGTCCGACCTTGAACCGGATTCCTCTTGGTGGTCGGATGATTCCCCTGGGTGGCGGTTATCCCACCGTTCCTATGGGCTGATCGCTTACTCAGGAGAACCCCCGTGGCTAACTATTTCACTGGCGCAACCTCAATCAAACAACCGTATCCGATGACTTCGGTTCCCGAAGGTCAGTTTGGATTTTCTGGTTCCCTAGAGTCTCCCGCTTATCTTTCTGGTAATAGGTCTTTTTTTGAACCTCTGCCAGCCTTAAGCGGTATTTCCGGCCCTCGCGGAGCCAGCCCGGTTATGGCTGGTTCTGAACCAGCAGCTAAGTCTTCCGGTTGGGGTGAGCAGGTTGGTTCCCTTCTTCAAGGCATCGGAAAACTAGGTGCCGGATTAGGTGCTGGAATTGCTGCTGCACGCGGATTGCCTATGGCCGGTCAAATGCTTTCCGGTTACTACGAAGAAAAAACTGGGGATCGTGACCAAAGCGGAGAAAGTTCTCTTGAAAAAGCTTTAAAAGCTTTACGTGAGGCTGGTCTTATTTCAGCGCTTAGCCTGGATACTGGAGACTCTGCTCCTATTGGTAGCGGAGCTGGTTTTGAGGTTCCATCCTACGAAAACCTAAAACTCAGCTGATTATCTCAGCTAAACACACACCTACCGCTTCGGTGCGCACCTATGGCATCTACTTCAACTAACAAGTCTCCGTGTCTCATAGACCGTCCGTTTTTACGGGGCGCACGTATCACTAGCGCAACAACGACTTGTGATCCCACGAACCCCAATCTGACGGATCTCATCCAGCTCGTCCGCGTGGGTGATTTACCCTCGGAAGATGCCGCCCTTGTGGAGGATCTTACGGTTGTAAGTAACGAAGGTTTCCCTGACACCAGCGGTCGTCGTACCTGTGAATTAGGGTTTTATGTGTATGCTCCAAACCAATCAGCTCCGTCTACATCGTCGGCGTTGATGGTTAGCCGAGTGGAAGTTGGTCTTAGTGGATCCACTCGCGGTGTTCCTCAAAGCGTACAACTATTTGCTGTAAACGCTCCGGTACCTCAAGCCGGCGACACCAATTTGGTTGCTCCTATTCAAATTGGTAAAGGCGAAGGTTTATATCTTGAAAAAGGTTATATCCTCGCAGTGGGCTATCTCGGTACCGGCGGCGCTGCTGTATCTGGCGGCCTGAGTCCTTCAGGTATTACGGTTTTTGCTCAAGGCGGATTCTATTAATCAGTGGCCCGCAAAAAAGGCTCTGATAACTTCGGGTTCAGGTCCTTAAAAAACGCTAAGGGCATCGAGCTTCCGAAAACAATTAGAGGTGCGGATAACACAAACGAGTTATCCTCTCCTCTATCTTTTGATCGCCGATTTCGACCAGCGCTCAACACAAAAGATTTTAGTTTAGTTAGCGATTACGATTACGCTTCTCTTTGGGTTCGGTGGCGCCGTGGCTACGAACTCAGCATGTACTCCCAAGAAGCATACGGGGGTTTAACGTATTCTTTTAAATATTATGTATCTGGAACTCCCGGCTTTGGGGTTTTTCTTCCGGGAATGTGCTTCATGTATCCGACCACGCGGGCGGACATGCGGATGTATATGGTCGGTATTCGGCCGAGAGATTCTTTCAACTTTCTAAACTTCGGTTACGCCGTCACATCCGTAACTGATTACGACTCAGAAACGTACGCTGTTCGGTTAAATTCAAATTTTGGTGCCCCTATATCGTTTTTCGCTGGGGAAGTTCTGTCTAACAGATTTAATGCAGACGGCACGGCGAAGACTTACGGATTTAATAACTACACAGTGATCGCTGTGGGAATTAACGGAGTGCCTGCGAATCCTTCGTATGCTCCTATTTTTAATACGTTATTTTTATCTCATAGTTCTCAGAATAGTTGGTCTGTTGTTGACTCCAATACGTTATCTGTTCCGGCCACGGGGCCTCCGGCTGTCGGGGAGTATTTAACTACAGAAATGAGATCTCAATGTACCTGTCCAGATTTTCTGGCTAGGGAAAATTTTAATCTTTACGACGCATCTCTCCGTCGCCGTTACCCCTACACAAAGACACAAAACTTAGATCCGGGTTTTTACGACGCGGGACCGGATGGGAATACTCGGAGAGTTCCGTCAAACGATAATCCAGGCTCCGCTAGAACTTTCGGTTTTATATATCTAAATGAGATCTACAACATACCCAGAACTACAGAGCGCGTTTATTCAGACCCTAATCTTTTTTATTACCAACCTCGTTGGTGTAAGCATATTTATGCTGCCATGTGGGATCTACAGCGTAAATATAATCAAGAATTAACAACAAGTTCTTGGTTGCCTCAGCCTAACGATGAACCACTAAATGAGTACTACCGAGAATATTTTGATAAAAATCTAACTAAACAAACTGAGTTTCTCAAGAGGGAGAAAGACCTTGTTTGGTGGGAGAGGTATAGCCCTCAGAAAGACGATATGCCGACGCACATGATGTATCCGGATATGTATAACATGATGACTAAGACATTAAATGCGGGCAGCTTAAACAGTTTCGCACCACTGCGAGCCCCCAGTTTTGAAATGTTCACAACAACGGAATTTGATCCGTTTGATCCGGCTTCTTTTGTTGTTAATACGTACGATGGTGGCACATATGAGAATGGTGTTTTGGTGACGCAACCGACTAACATACTCGACGGAGGTTCTTACCTCAACGGAACGGCAATACCTCCAGTTGGATTTCCTTCTCTGATCAACGGCGGTGTGTACTAATGACATCTACTCCCAGTATTCTCCTGTTAAAGAGAAGCGGTCAAGCTTCTGATCGCCCGAATACATCTGTTGTACAGAACGGGGAGATGGCCCTCTCTGTTGGCGCAGCAGATCCCGGTCTTTACTTTGAGGATTCCGCTGGTTCAATCCGCAAAATTGGACCGTCCGCCTACGGAACTACAGCTCCTAACTCCACTCCAGTGGGCCTTGTGGGGAACTCTGTGGGGGAGACCTGGGCGGATAGCTCTACCGGCAACTACTTTTTTAAAGTTTGGACTGGGGCGTCTTGGCAGACTATAGGATCTGCTTACGCTACAGCTGCGGGTACTGCTACAACGGCGACTACCGCAACCACGGCGCTTAGCGCGTCAACGGCAGTTTTAGCCTCTGGAGCTGTTTTGGCTTCGGGAGCTGTTCAAGCACAAACAGCAGTTTTAGCCTCTGGAGCTGTTTTAGCTTCGGGAGCTGTTCAATCCGCCACCGTGGTTCTTAGTGGTCTTCCTGCCACTTCCACTAGTTTATCAGGAACCCTAGTTTATCAAGTGCAAACTTCGGGTTCCTTCAGTGCTGGAATGTACGTTAGAGCAACAGATACTTGGTTGCTTGTTTAAGGGCGAAGTGTGCTTTTTAAGAACCAGGACGCTTTGAACATAGCTTTAACCAGATCGGCTGCATAGTTTTCGACATCAGGAGCTTCGACTTCTTTAGCTAGCTTCCCTAAATCTTTAGCCATGAAACCGCAGGTTTCTAAGTTCTTAAGGTAGACAGTAAGAGACTCTCGGGCTTCGTAAGATTTCGTGTGTTTAAAACCTTTATATGCGCTTAGAAGACCTCTTTGACACATCGGCATTAGGAAGTCCATTGTGCGGACAAACTCAGCCAACGTATCAAATTGGTCTATATGAGATTCGTATTGCTCTTTTAGGAACTCGTGGATAGGCAAAAACAGAGGCCCTTCGATATTTAAATGAATTAAATGACTTTGTACGTATAACTGATGTACATAAGAGGACAAGGACACCAATCCAGAGATTAAATCCTGGATTGATGCCCCTGTAGCTTCTTGTTCCAACTCTTCTAACGGATTTTCTGATTCCTCAGAAGGAATCGATGCGGTGTTAAAAGAGCCGGAGAAAGTCACTTTCTTAGTTTCGATAGATCACACCGCACAAGCGGCTTCGCTTTCTACTTTAGCGTTGGATGAGGTTTTCAGATATTCCTGCAGCGCGGCTTTATCCACGCGGTACAGAGACTTGGCGCCGTTTGGTTGCAGATTCAGGTATACAGTTTTCGGCCAACCGCCAGGTTGGTTGGATTCAGAGAGTGCAATACGCTTACGGACAAAACCAGAGCTGCAGTTGAGCAGTTCTGCTGTTTCAGCAATCGTGAGCAGGGTTTTACCGTCCGACATCAGATATGCGAGGAGAGGGTGGCGGCTACATATTACCTTTATTTCTTCTGTGAGCGTGACCTACTTGTGTTCCCTAATGTGTTTTTAAGATTTTGCTTGGTAACATTAAGAGGTGCTGTAAGACTCAAATGATCCGGATTGCAGGGGAGGTTTTTAAAAACTATAACTCTCCAAAACGGGACGTCCAAGGCGGAAAAGAATTCTCCGTGGCAGCTAAGGAAGGCGGAAGAGTCCGTTTAGTTCGTTTCGGGGATCCCAATATGGAAAATCGTAGTGATGATCCTAAACGTCGTGCTGCGTTTCGCTCTAGACACAGTTGTGACGAGAAAAAGAGTAAGTTAACTCCAGGTTATTGGAGCTGCCGAGCTTGGTGATTGTGTGCTCTCGGTGCGTCTCTGGCTAATTATTAAAACTGTTCTAGGACCTTGTTCATTACGGTTGAGTGTAGTAAAGCTAGACTTTAATTAGTTGGTTCACTACCATGGGGTCTCGCAAATCACGGGGTGATCACAGTAACATTCAGTGCGGTTTGACGCTAGAGGATGAGTTTGTTCTAACTAGAATTAGGGCTAAAGCTCATTCACTCCACAACAAAGAGCGTGACGCATATCTTTGGCAAACAGTTCTTAAACTCGTCTGCCGAGAGCGTACATACAAAACAGTAATGAGTGAGATTGGGGTTGTTGTAGATACAAACTTAAGTTTGTTTGACGAGGAAGAACCAAAAACTGACGATTGATTGTTTACAATTGAGAAAAAGAACCCGTGGCACCCTTAACTCCGCAAGAAAAACAGTGGCTGTCAGCCATCAGTTTTGCGGAAGGAACTTACCGTAAAGGTTTGGGGCCTCAGTACAACATCCTTTTTGGTGGCGGCACCTTTTCAGATCTTTCCCGCCATCCCGATACCGTAATTAAAAAGCCCGGAATCGCTAGTGCAGCGGCGGGCGCATATCAGTTCATGCCTGGCACTTGGTCTGCCGTATCTAAGAAACTGGGCTTGAAAGGATTCGGTCCAGCAGAGCAAAACCGAGCAGCCCTTGAGCTAATCCGCCAGCGTGGCGTTGATCCGCGTAGGGATCCAATTACTCCGGAAACGATCTCAAAACTTGCTCCTGAATGGGCCGGACTGCCCACGCTGCAAGGTAAAAGTTACTACCCAAACCAATCGGTTAAACGGTTTGCTGATATTCAGAACTTCCTAAAAACTAGTGGAAGTGTTGTACCCACTGGAGCTCCGGCTCAGAACTCGGCCAACCCAGCAGCTTCTCGTTTATCCCTTCCTCGATTTGATTTTAAAGATGCTATAAAAAAACTTCTTCTGAAATCATCGCTAGAGAGCGTTGGCGCTCCTACAGCTATCGGCGGACAGGCTTTAGCTATCCAACAACAAGCTAATGCTTTGAGAGAGGAAGGAAAAGATGACGAGGCTGAGATTCTTGAATCTCAAATGACCGCCAGTTTAGCTGCAGATGCTCAAACACCGGCAGCGGACCCCACCAGCCTGGTTCGAAACATCTTGGAGATTCGTAAACAGGCTGCTGATTACGACGCTCAGGTATCTCAAATCGAGAAGTCTGTGAACGATGTTGCAATAAATCAAACAGCACAAGATGTTGGAACTAATCTGCGTACAGCGGCTCGCCCTGCTCAGGGTTTTGCACAGACGTCTAGCGGCGGAATTGCCTACCCCAACGCCGTGGTGACGTCGGCTGTGGACGCTACGGGTGAGCCTGGTCTTGATTTCGCTCTGGCTGGCGGACGCGGTGCGGCTTTTGCTCTGCCTTTTAAAGCTCAAGTTTTGAAAGTCGTTAAAGAGCCGAACGCAGCTAATCGAGGTCCTGGTGGCCGTGGTTACGGCAATTATGTTGAGCTTCGCGGCGTTTCTCCCGAAGGTAAGCAATTTGATGCGTTAGTTGCTCACTTCGATGCGGTCAACCCAAACTTGAAGCCTGGAATGGTGTTAAATCCCGGAGCAATTATTGGTAAACAAGGTGAAACCGGTAGAGCTACGGGTCCTCACATTTCCTTAGACTTTTTTGATCCTGGTAAAACGACAGCTAGTCGGGATATATTGCGTATAAGAGACATAGTTGCTAGTAGAATAGCCAAAGGGTTGCCTCCGTTTGGATAGAAAAAATGTTCGGACCATCTCCTCAGCAGACCGCTCAACGAGCTGTATCTTCTGCTAAAAAGTCTCAAAAGCAGACTATTCGGGCTTTACGTAGGCAAGTTAAAGGTCAGCGCAAGAAGCTGGGTCGGGTACAGGAGAAGTTATCCACCCTTACGGGAGCTACTCCCCAACAAGCGACTCAAAGTTATTCTCAAGATTTCTACGGCACGGTTGGCAATATTGGGCAGCAGTATGCCAAGCAACTGGCTTCTTTTGATCCAAATATTATTGCTTCACAGTCTGCAAAAAGGTTCGCTGGGGTGTTGTCGGCCAGTATGAAAGATTACACAAATCGTTTAAATGCCCTTAGTCAGCAGGGTAGCGCTCGCATGTATCAAGCTCTGGCTGCTCCGATCACTCAATTCCGGCAAATCTCGGAAGATCCCGCTTTTAATAACTTAGTTAACTCCACTTTTATGGAGTACGCCACGAATCCTCCCACTGTCCGTAGCGATGTAGAGTCGATGAAACAACTCTATACGTATAATGTCTAAGGAAATCAAAGAATCCAGACATGAACGGAAAGTCAGATTTCACGGGGATGCTGCTTCCGCCAAACACGACTACCGTTATCGAAGCCGGTCAAATATACGTATGGCCGGAAAAGTTTGGAGCGAAAGTCCTAGAGAGCGGCAACAACGCTTAGCTCGCGAGCGCTTGTCCGGTAAATCCAAATCAATCCCTGTCGGCGTGGGTTTTGGAGAGGATGATTCCTTTGGGCCTGATGATGATTACTACACCGTAGAATCACTCAATAGTATACACGGCCTAATTCGCTAAAACTCTCATTAAATTTATATACTCTTTCGTTCGCATTGTCGAAGTCTGGAAAGTAGTATATGAATCCATAACATCTGGAGTTTTTCACCTTATTTAGATCGGGTTCGTCCATCAAAAGCGCCGGCCTTGTTTTAAGAATACACAGGGGGAAATCTATTTTGAGTGCCTGCGTAGTCAACAAAGCGACTTCAGAGGACGTCAAAAACACGATAGCTTCGTTAAACTCTTTTCGTATATACCGCCTATAGCACTCTTCTAGCCACACTCGTTGTGCGGATTTCTGAAAACGTCTTTTGCGTCTGAATAGTATCGGATCTGCTGGTTGTTCTCCGTGTGTTAAAAACTCCCTAGGTGGGTATAAATAAACGTTTTTAGCTTTCCACTTTTGTTTCAGTCCGTTTTCGGCGGGTGTGAAATACTTACAAGCGTTTACAAGGGTATTTGCAGCGTGGCTTGATGCCGGATCCAGCTCAATCTGACCGCCGAAAAACGAAGTTACTGTTCCTATAACTTCTGGAGGGGATACAAAGTCAAAGTCAGCTTGAGGCATCCGATATCTCGTTAATTCGATCGTCGATTTGATTCAAATCTAGAACATGGACTGACATTCCTTTATCACTCAACATCACTACGATCGGTTTGTTATCTTCGCTGTTTTTACCGATCAGATTTATCAGTTTGTTCAGGAAATCCGCTGTAGGCTCATCGCACATCTCCTCAGCTACGGCTTTGTCACTACTTAAATCTTTTACGGTCATGTAGGAGCTTTGATCTGGCTTAACCGGATTGAAAAACAGAGCTCCCAGACCCTTGTATTTATAAAACTCTTCATACAGGGTTACAACATCCCCCGCAATCATTTTTACTGTGTTTTTAGCCATCCGGCGTTGTGTCTCTGTTTTACCAAACAGAGTTGCACTCATTTTCTTTATTTTGTTGTTCATATCAGTCATTAGCGTACCCTGTGAAGTTTTCCCAAGCTGCCTGAAGTACTTTAGTCGAGTCGAATAGAAATCGACTTGTGTTGGTTTCCGAAGGATCCAACTTTGCGTAATGCACACCCTCAACCAAACCAGAAGAGCCGCCAGACGCAACACCAGTATGAATAAGTTTATCGATAACAACAGGGGCAACACCGAGACGCGCTGCCATAGCTTTGCGACTAATGAAGGCCGTGGCGACATTGTGTGATTTTGCATTTGCCAAAATTTGTAAGTCTGTTTCGATACGCTCTAAAACTTCTGTAAGTTTTTTTAGATCTCGGGTGTAGTCGATCATCTGTGTTGTTGTGAAGTGGGAGGCCGCTCCATCACCCGGATCCAGGCAATGGAGGTCGCTTACGGCACCGAGGAAAAGGCTAAAACTCGGAGCACCTCACCTTACTACGCAACGGCCTTTCTTACGATACGTAGCCCCTTGATTTTAGGTATATCTACACCATTGATCATCGGTAAGATCGCCGAGATCCTTAAATTTTCGATTAAACCCCGCTCGAACCTTCTTTTTGATCGCAGGTGTCTCAAAGCGAGACACGAGATGGTTCGGATTTACACAGGCCGGGGTTCCGCAAATCCGTTTTAATCTGAAATTTCCTACGTCAGCCTTAAAGAAGGCGTAGTAGACGTTCTCGATCTTTAATCGTTTGCCGTAAATCGTGAGCGTGGTATAAGAAGACTTCCAGCACGCACACAAATCTGTGTTTTGAACCGTAAGTTGCGTCAGTAGCGGACGAAGTTCTGGATCAATTTTATTTAAGTCTGGGAACAGAACTTCATCATCTATGTTCTTTAAACACTCTTGGCATATAGTTTCAGTTTTTATGTGTTTTTCGTTATGTATGCACTTCACAGTAGTTTTTCTAGGTCTTCAATAAACGTATCGCAGTCTTCGATCAAAATGTTTATGACTTTGTTTAGTTTGTCGTTCACATTTGAGTTATCGGCTTCACGATTGTTAAGGATTAACCAGTACTTGTAGGCGTTAAGTAAATAAAGGTGCGTTTGTTTGGCCCTAAGTGCTTGAACTTTCCACTTTTCGTATTCGAAATTGCTTGTGTGCCTAGAACTTCCTGTTTTTAGCTCCAGTTCACGGATTTCAATCTGCATATCGATATCGCGGAGCGTATATTCGATGGAAGAAATTTTGGCTTCACATTCGGTTACGTCTTTCGGTTGTGGAGAATCTGTATAAATCCAGCTAGGGAGGTTCTCGATTATGTATTTGTCGTCCCAAAGGACGGGTTTGGAAATAGGAACCGTGGTCATCGATCTAAAGTTTCGAAAATTAGAGAATTGAATTCCCCATTTATGCAGTAGAGAACATGATTCTCAAAAGAAACCCGCTTAACTAAGTTGTATCTCATTAAGCGTGTGAGATCTTTTAAGATTTTGGGTTTTGAAAATCCTAAAAGGGGTACCAGTTTCTGTGCGGAAATGGGTTGCTCAGATATTAGCAAATTCAAAATATCTGAAAAATGTGCTACACAGGCACAGAGTTTTTTATGTTCGTAATCGTTCTTAGAGACAGCTTGCGATTGTACTTGGTCTCGACTAGTTCCTGAATGCGACGGCGCGAGATGTGTCTGGCAATCCAAGTTTTTACGTCCTCTCGAATGGCTGGTGTGACTTTTGTAGCTGGGCTTGCGGCCAGCATCATGTGATGAGGGTTGACGCACTCGGCATCACCGCAGGTTGTAAGGATTTTGTCCTTGTCTGACAAAGTTAAATTGTTGAACTTGGCGAATACGAAGCGGCGTGGCCGCATCACGGTTTTTTCAGTGGCATCGATAAGGCGGGCAAAGGAACAGGGAAGATAAATGTGCTGATCTGGGGTCAGGCACGGGCGGTTCTGGCGGAACCACACCGCGACTTTATCCGATGGGCTGCGGGCCTGCTTGAGCTCCTCCAGGCAAAGAGGGCAGGCATACAGCCCTTGGACTCTGTGAGCCCTCTCCAGGTCGACCACGGCGAGGTGGAAGGGTTGGGAGCGGCCGCACTTGCAGACCAGCGTGGCGGCGTCACCGCGCTCTTCCACAAAAAATGAGTCTAATGAGTATCGGTTTGAGATTGGGCCGTTTGGCTTGGTTACGGAAGTCTGGCTCAAGAGCCCGAAGACCGAAATCAGCGCAGGATTCATCGCGGAAGCTCCTCCAGTGTCATGGTGCTCACCCAAGGATAGCATGTTAAACCCTGTCTATTGAAACAACTTTTTCTCTTAAGAGGTTTACTTAACGTAATTTTCCCTACTCATTTGAGTCTCACTTTGAGACTGGCCCTTGGCGACGCCCTTATTCGCAGCGCAATTCGCGACAAGGTCCAGTTTATTATAATTTAATTTTAAATTAGTTATCTAGCACGATTTAATAGGCAAATCACGTTAAGTACAGGCCCGGAGAAAACTTTTTTCTCGAAATTTCGTGCAAGAGTGCAGGCGTGGGTTCTCCGGGGTAACCACATAATTTAAGAATCCATGTTACCTTTGGATTATTAGATAGTTTCCTAAAGTCAAATGGCTGTAGTACAACCTGTACCCCTTAAAAACGAATCACCTGATACTGACTTCTGGCGAGAGTGTCGTCGTCGTGCTGCTATTTTAAATATCCCGGCTTGGCAGCTTGCCGAGGAGGGTTTCTCACACGAGTTGGTTGAATTTCCTCAAAATCTTAAAGGTGCCAGCACCCGGTGATTGGGTTTCAATCTTTCCGTGTATTTGAGGTTCCGTCGTTTAAACTGAGAGAACGAGCCAGATCGTAATGGCAATTAGACGGATATCTGAATTACCGCTGATCAGTACCGTAACTAGCGGTGCTTATCTCCCTATTGTCGACCCTACTGAGGGTTCTGTAGAAGATCAGAACAAACGGATTCAGATTTCGGATCTGGATACTCGAATTTCTAGTCTTCGGTATATCAGTACAACATACGTAGGTACAACTTCTAGTTTTCCTAAGATTACTGCTGGCACTGGATCTCCGGAAAGTGTTGTAACTGGTGCCGTCGGTTCTGTTTACTTACGGACGGACGGCGGCTCTACTACATCTGTATATTTTAAAGAATCAGGAACCGGTAACACCGGCTGGATTTCCAACACCCCAGTTCGGGCTAGTGGTCTTCCCGTCCCCGTCCTCTACGTCGGCCCCACGACATCGGATCCCAGCCTTCGCTCTGGCTCCGGCACCCCGGAAGGATCCATTACGGCCCCCGTGGGCTCTGTCTATCTCCGGACGGATGGCGCATCGACTACTTCTATTTACTTTAAAGAAGCTGGAGCCGGCAACACTGGTTGGGTTTCGAACGCGGCTGTTAGTTCTGGCGTCTTCTATTCCCCTCTGACTTATGTTGGAGCAAACAATGATGCACCAAAAATTCTTGCTGGGTCTGGTGTTCCTGAAGGTGTGATTTCAGGTGCTGTTGGTTCTGTTTATTTAAGGACTGATGGCGGCGCTACAACTTCTATTTATTTCAAAGAAGCTGGCTCCCTAAGTACGGGCTGGGTCTCTAACTCGGCTGTTAGTTCGGGTGATCTTTTTACATACACGGTTATCTCAGGGGATAAGACGCTAAGTAATCGTGAGCGGACTACGGTTATATCATCTGGTCTTATTGTTACACTGCCCTCAACTCCCTCGGCGGGATTTGAAGTAGCTATTTCCGTCAATAGCGGCATTCGTGACACTATTGTTTCGGGCGCTGGTGCGCCTATAATGGGATACAACCAGAATTTAACTTTGAACTTAGATAACGTATCAACGACATTGGCTTACGTTGATGCAACCCGAGGTTGGAGGTTATTCTGATGAGTTCTTTAACTGATTTTCTTGGCTCAAACCCCACCGTACCGTGCGAGCTCCTCATCGTCGGCGGTGG
>Ga0208644_1002893_pt1 | contig 13482 bp, 19 predicted proteins | sample VirMetDEL_Nov_18_FD_184517 | JGI IMG/M metagenome (GOLD analysis project Ga0208644, IMG submission 184517) | Aqueous microbial communities from the Delaware River and Bay under freshwater to marine salinity gradient to study organic matter... | ecosystem: Environmental > Aquatic > Marine >... | reverse complement strand
GTGATGTCGCTGAGAACGCCGGGGTTGCGCAGATGCGAGCCCTTGACGACAACCGTCAGACCGCCGCCGTTAGCGTCAGCCGTCAGCGTCTCGACCGTGGTGAAGGTGTCGTTGTCAACAACCGTATCGACAGTGAAGATGCCGGACTTGGAAGCAGAGCCGCCAGCAAACGTGACGACAGTGAACGCCACCGCGTCGGACGTTGCGATAGAGCCGCCAGCGCCGCGCAGGTTCTTGAGAGTAACAACCGCAGCAGCCGCAACAGCCGACACGCGAATGTTCTCTTGGACGAACTGACCCATGATCGCTGCGGCGAGGTTCGACGCCATCGTAGCTTCGGTGCCGGACAGGGCAACGTGAACATTACCTTCCGCGACAAGTGAAGCGTCGGTACGAACTTCAAACACGACAGACTGTACGCCGTCGTTGACGGTGATCGTGGAGCCCTCAGTCGGATCGGTTGCCGTCACGGTGACTGTGCCGGTGCCCTTCTGCAAGCCCTCAAGGAAGACCTTCTGGCCCTTCTTGACGCTGCCGAAAGCGTTGCCGCCGCCGCCATCAACCGTGTTACCAGCCGTAAAGCTGATCGCCGTGCTGACAGCAAGAACGTCACCCGCGTCCATCACCTTCGTGTGAGCAGTACCGGCTTCGGCAACCAGCGTAAGTTGATCAACCGTGATAACCGTGTTGCCACCAGAGAAGGCGGGCGCGCCGTTGATAGAGACATAGCCATTGTTCGCGGCGGTCGTGAAGCCTTCCAGCTTGAGCCACTGACCATCGGCGAGCCAATCGGTCCAGTCGGCGCCCGACAGCGTAACCTTAGAAGCGCCCGTGACGCTTACCGATGCGCCCTTCACAAGAAGGAAGTTCATGGCCTTAGACCATGCGCCGAGCAAGAATGCCTGCATGAAGTCGTCGTTAGAACCGGCAGAGACTTCGGTATTGATGTCTCCGCTGGACGTGCCCGCGACTTCAATGATGTTGCTGACCATGCGGTCAGCGCGAATTTCGTCGGAAGTCTTAGTTTCCTTGCCAGTGACAAGAGACGAAGACGTGTAGCGAAGCTCCTTGGACACGCCACTACCGGGCGTGGTTCCCCACGAGGCTTCGGCAATATAGCGAAGCGATGCGCGGTTCGACTCCGCGCCATTAATGGCGACCATCCGTAAACTCCTGTAGGTGGCGGTTAACCGTTAATTTTGGTAACACGCGTTAGATTGTTTGTCAACCGTTTATATAGCCGTAGGTTGACTTTTCCGGCCTTCCATAGGTTTTGTCGCGCGGGGACCGCCTGCTTTAGCTGGCGGCGGAAGCGCGACCCTTTCTTTCGTCCAGGTGTTGACAGTTAGTTGTTCGTCGCGTATATAATGCGGTATGACGCGAGATAGATACGCCAAAAACGCCGGAGCCGTGTTCAGCCTCAAGTACCACCTTGTGTGGTGTCCAAAGTACCGGAGGCCCGTTCTTGTTCCGCCCGTTGATGTGCGGCTCAAGCAGTTGTTCAACGAGATTTCCGCCGAGCACGGCTTTCTCGTTCACGAAATGGAAGTGATGCCGGACCACGTTCACCTGTTCGTCGAGGCCGATCCGACGCGTTCGCCTGCTGAGATCGTTAACCGCTTCAAGGGGCCGTCGTCCCGGTTTCTGCGTCAAGAGTTTCCGCACCTGCGTTCGCGTCTCCCTACGCTGTGGTCGCGTTCCTACTTCGCAAGCACCGTAGGTCACGTTTCCGAGGCGACCGTTCGCAAGTACATCGAAAACCAGAAGGGCAAGTAGACCGTGGCCGTACTGAGCTACAGATACCGGATCGAGCCGAACAAGACGCAAGCCGCGCTCTTGGCCGAGATGCTCGCCGACTTCTGCGATCTCTACAATTGTGCCCTTGAGCATCGGATCAAGGCTTACGAGAAGGGCGTCAGCGTTCGCTGCAATGACCAAATCACGGCGCTGCCTGCGATCCGCAAAGACCTCCCGAACCAAGGCCGCTGGTCGGCCACGGCTCAGCAACAGGTTTTTCGCAAGCTCGACAAGACGTTCAAGTCGTTCTTCGGTCGTTGCAAGCGAGGTCAAACGCCGGGTTTTCCGCGCTTCCGTGCCCGTGACCGCTACCACGCTGCCGACTTCCGCGTCGGCGACGGCCTGACGATCCGCAAGAACCGCAAGCTCGGCTTTGTCGGCATCCCAGGCGAGATCAAAGTCCGCTGGCATCGTGAACTGCCGAGCAAGCCAGCGTCGGCGATCCTCTCGCGCAACGCGGGCAAGTGGTACATCATTTTTCACGTCGAGGTCGAAGCCGTTGACCGGGCCAGCCCCGATAGCGTCGGCGTTGATCTTGGCCTTACCTCGCTTCTCGCCCTCTCGAATGGTGAGACGGTCGCCCGTCCGAATATCACGAAGCGTAACGCCGCGAAGCTCCGACGCTTGCAGCGCGCCCTCGCCAGATGCAAGCGCGGCTCGAAAATCCGCCGCAAGCGCAAGGCCGCTGCCGCGAAGCTTCAGGCGCACATTGGTGCTGCCCGTCGCGACTTTCTGCACAAAGAAAGCCGTAAGCTCGTCAATCGCTTCGGACGCATCGCGTTCGAAGACCTCAACACGAAAGGCCTCGCTGGCGGAATGCTGGCGAAGCATGTTTATGACGCCTCGTGGGCTCAATTGACCGCGATGACCTCCTACAAAGCTGCGAATGCTGGCGGCGAGGTCGTGATGGTTGATCCGCGAGGAACCTCCCAGACGTGCCCCGAATGCGGGACCGTCGCGAAGAAAACGCTGGCCGAGCGCACGCACCGCTGTTCTTGCGGATGTGTTCTCGACCGGGACGTTGCTTCTGCGATGGTTGTGCATCAAAGGGCCTTTGGTCGTTCGCCCGGAATGGGCGTTGGGTCGTTAATCGAGCGGGTTGCCGCCTAGATTGACTCAGAAGCCGTCGCCTTCAGGCGACGGTAATTCACCAGCGGTCTATCTCCGTATCGAACCGAAACTCCACCATGACGTTCTTCGCGTAAAAACCGTTGACGACACCACGAGTCCGCTTCTCGGCTCCGTAGGTGTTCAGGCTGTCGCCCGCCACGTTCCACTGGCGATCCGCTAGAATGTTGAACACCCGGTCGGTGATCGCGTTGATCAACACGGTGCCGGTTTCCTCTGGTACAAGGCAGGTTACATTGATGACGCCGAACCCGCGATACTTCTGAGACGAGCCGAGGTTCTGGCGCACGTAGTCGCCCTCAATGATCCGAATATCCACCCACGGCCCGCCTGTTGGCTGGCGGAAGCGCACGTTCTCGTACTGGACCGGCACGGTAGGATGCGACGTGCCGAACTCAGTCTTGAAAGTCGTTTCTATAGCCTCACGAACGCCGTCGAAGTTCATTTGAAATTCCTTAACGTGTTGCGGGCGCGCTGGATGGCGAGTTTGGAAACGCCACCAGGGTTACGCCCCTGTCCGGGGAACGGCGCGTTACCATTGTCAATCAGGTCCCACTTTTTCGCCGCGATCAGGTTTGTTACCACCAGCGGTTTATCTATCTTCTTGTAGGTGTTCAGGACCCCGTTCATATCGGCGCGTGCCGCAGCTTCGTTGGCGGGGCGGTTGTCTTCCTCACCAAGTTGCATATCGCTCGTCGGACGGGGTGGCGGTTTCGGGCCGATCTGTCCCTTGGAACCGCCTGCGGGTGCCCGCCCGACGCCCCATGCGTAGTTGCGTACCGACTCGCCGGACCATACCGGCGTGCGTGAGAACAGCGCTTCGGTAAGAACGCGCGCCGCCTGCTTCATTTCGTTCGCACACTTATCCTCAAACTGTTCGATTTCCTTTTCGAACTGCCCGAGCCATGCGTCTGTTCCCGTCACCTTTGCCGTCATGTTACGGCTCCATGATGTAGAGGATATAAAGTGACACGCCGGGAACGTTTTTGACGCGTGTGATTTCCCACGTCGTACCGCCGATGACGACGTTATCCGTCGTGGTAGGCGTCACGGGAAGGTCTTCTGCTGCGATCAATAGTTTCTGCGTATTACGGTCAGCCGGGAACCACTCAAACTCCATGCCCGAGATAGCCGTCAGGACGGCGTTGGTCACGGTATATTCAACTTCCGTCACAGCAACAGCACCCGTTGACGGGTCGTAAGCTCCGGGGGTTAGACGCTGAAAGGTAACGGTCGTGCGCAGATCACCTGTCTTCTGAAACGCTTTCAGGACAAGGCTGCTGATCTTGGCGGCTGAAATACCCAATAAGATTATCCTCGCACGATGCGTCCGAAACTAGGTCCGCCCGTGGCGAAGCGCCCGAGAGGCCAGAGAAGTTGGTTGATCAGGGAAGGGTAGTCGCTTTGAAAAGCGCCGTCCTGCCACTCGATTTCGATCACGTCCACAGCGATGCGCTTCAAGGCGTCAGTATCAGGCCCGGTCGTCGGGTCGTTCGTCGCCAACCACTTCGCCAATTCCATAACGGCATGCTGCAACTGCTGCGGGATTTTGGTGACGGCAATCAGATCGCCGTCAGCGTCCTTAACATACTGGCGAGGCCAGCGGAGCGCCTGCGTCTCGGTGTACTTGTCGCCGTTCCACTTAGTCTTCTGGTCGAGAAGACGCGTGGCCCAGGCCAAGTAATATTCCTTCTGCGTATTGGTATACGCAGTCCACGTTGCTGAAAAATTGGGATCGATGACGTAGTAGTCATCAGCAGTCGCCACAGAGACGTAACTGTTGGCGCCCGCGACGAGTGATCCATCTTCGACAGTAAAAGTGAACGCCATCCGCGTAATCCCTTGAGATAATTGTTAGCGGAGTTTACGCAACCTCGTTAAGTTCGTCAAGAACTTTAACGGATACGGCCCGCGCTAACAGCGCGTGAATTTCCTTCGCTTTTTCAGCGAGTTTGGCAAGATCGTCAAAACTGTCTATGCGCCGCTGAATATCCCGGTGAAGGCTGTCCACTTTGATAATTAGTCTCTCATGCAACAATTCAAGTGATGTTGTATGTGTCATTTGCCCTCTTTTTGTTACCGCTGCGTAAGTCTGAATAACATTAGGGGCGCCTAGTTTTCAACTAAACGCCCCCAATATGGTTTACAGATTATTGTGCAGGTGCTCATTCCGCGTCGGATACAGCTTTTGCCTTCTCAATTTCAGCGGCAAGGCGCTTCTTGCCCCAGCGCTGATCGACTGTTACTCCAAGCGCTTCGGCCTCGATACGCAATTCGTTGAGCGCGTCCATTGCCGTATCAAGTTCAGTCTGTTCAGGGCTAGAGCCTTGATCGGGCTCAGTATTATCGTCTTCGGACGCCTGGTTTTCGGCAGCAAGTTGCTTCGCAGCAGGACTGCGGATAGACCAGCCGGGGCGGCTCAGCGCGTCATGAAGATTGCCGCGCGCGATGTTGTGTGGCGTGCCTTCCGCGTCCCACACAATGACGATAGCTTTATCGGGCCGTTTGGGGCGGCGAAAATCGGGAGTAGGCTTCTCACCAAGTTTGGCGGATGGACCCATTCCAAGCGGATTGTCGGGTGTAACTGCCATCACTGGCTCCTGGCTTGTTGATATGAGTATGCTGTTAAGAAATGAGGGGCACTAGGCCCCTCACTCTTTGTTCGTGCAGCAGACTTAGGCTGCGATACTCTTGCCGATCCACGCACCGTAGGTGATGGACGGGGAGTTGGGGGTGCCGCCGATGGTGACGCGGATACCGATCCACTTGTCCGTGCCGGACGAGTCGGCGTCGAGGCCGGGGATCGACTTGCTGTCCACAAGGAACTTGTAGAAGCCGGTCGCCGTGATGTTGTACGACGCGATAGTGACCGGGCTGTCATTGAGGCCCGATGCGTCGTCAACGAGAAGCGAAATCGCGTAGGTGTTGGTCGAGAGGTTGAGCGCCGAAACATGGACGCCAATCTCAAACACGCCGTGCGGAATTTCGTTCCCGTGCCAGTAGGCGGTATCAAGCTCGGAGAGCGAGATAGCCGTTTCCGTGGCAGTCGAGGTTTCCGCGCCATCAGCGATGTCACGGAGGAGGACAGCAGCATCCACGTCATACTGCATGTTCACCTTACTTGCATTAACAGCCATTGTGGTTTCTCCTGTGTGGCGGTTAGTTGTAGGTGGGTAGTGCTCCGGATTAGTCCGTAGCAGCGCCCGACTTGATGCCGTACAGGCGGGCCGCACAGCGACCGTGCAGAGCGGCGAGGCCGACGTACCACTCAACGCGAGTACGCTTGACAGGCTTGCTATCCAGTTCACCCAGGTCAGCGACCTGCATGATGCCGTTCTGCAATCCAGTCAGCATGTTCTCACCGAACGACACGACGTAGATCGACGTAGCCGTAGCGGTAGAACCCGTGAAGCCCAACTCATCGAAGTCGAGGATACGGTCGCCCGTGTCGTCGTAGTCCGCGATGAGGATCGGGAGGTCGTTGTAGTTGGTGATTTTACGGCCAAACGCGTCGGTCGTGTAGCTGATGTAGCCACCTACGTTGATGTCGCGAGCGGCAGCAGTGATGACGCGGCGCATAGCCTTGGACATGATCAGATGGGTCGGGTTGTCCACGGCGTCAATAGCCTCGTCCAACTTCGCCATCGAGAGCACGTCGCCACCATCGGTCGAGCCGTTAGCGATCTTCTGCGAGCCGGTGATGCGGTTCTGCAAACCGTCGAACTCACGAACATCAACGGTGGAGTCACCCTTGATGATCTTCTTCGTGAGGTAGAGGGACAGAGCCTTCACCTTGGCGGCTTCGTGAGTGGTGCGGACACCTTCGCCGTGCATGGCGAGGATGGCCTTGTCCACGTCAAGATCGCCACCAGCGATACGCAGAACTTCAACCTGCGGATTGAGAACGCCGACGCTCTCGTCGTAGGCCTCGTTAACGCCACGGAACGCAACGCCGGGGAGCGAGCCTTCCTGCGTGTAGGCATACGAACCACCCTGAACGTCCATGAACGGCAGCGCGCCGAGAACGTCAGAGTTGCGCGCGAACATCTCGATCACGCCATTACGAACGACCTCGCCAGAATTGAGCTTGGAGGCCTCAAGCAGAGTCATTGCCATAGGTAAATTCTCCTGTTTTGGCAGTGACCCGTCACACTATGTGACGGGGAGTTAGCTGATCTAACACCCGCTTACGCAGTTGTTAGGGTTGAGCCGGAAATCGACCCGCTAACTCCCCCGGAGTGCGAGGCTTACCGAAGACTTATGTCCTCGGGTCGGCAGTTGGTGCGTTACCGGCGACCACCTTGGGCCGCACGGAAACGCGTGATGCGTTCCTCGGGAGAGAGTTTGCTGAACGCCTCTTGCGAGAGCCCACCAAGTTCTTTCCCACCAGCACCGCCATCGGCACCGCCGCCAGCGGAGGCTTTGCCAAGGTAGGGTGCGTCTGCAAGCACCTTGGTCAGCCATTCCTTCGGTTGCATAGGCTCACCATCGGAGCCGTAAACAACCGTGTCACCCTGCTTCGGAACCAACTTGCCGTCGTCGGTGACGGTATAGAGGCCGCGCGCACGTGCCAGAACGTCGGGCAGCGTGGCAGGGTTTACGTTCGAATCCTCGGCAAGGACGGCATTCGTGATACGCTGATCAAGAACACTTCCCCGCCACCGTTGGTCGGCCTGAGCGGCTTTCTGGTCCGCTGCACCCACCTTGTTCGTCAGGTCCCGAATTTGGGCTTCGTAGCCTTCTCGGGCCTCTTTGAGACGCTTCTCGACTTCGGCGCTGATCGCGTCGGTGCCTCTCAGCTTCCCGTCTTTGACTAACTGATCGACCTCACGGAGGACGCGCAGTTCGTCGGTCAATTTCGTCGGATCGTCCCCAAGGCTGGAATACTTGCCCAGCTTTTCCTTGAGAGCGTCCCGCTCCTGTTTCAGCGCGATGTTGTTATCGCGGAACTCGTTGATCTTGACCTTGGGGCCAACATCGACAGTGAACTTGCCGTCAACTTCCTTTACGAACTCAGCAAGGTCCTCGGGAACATCCGCCCGAGCGGAGTAAGTAATGAGTGCCATTAGTCCTCGTCACCGATTTGGACACGAATGTTGTCAGAACCCTTCCAACAACTTGTGTTAGAAGGATTAACCAACTTTATTTACCTTGTCAAGGGCTTTGTTAATATTTTTGACGAACAATCTCGGGGATTATAGATAAAAAGGCCCGCAGGAGCCTTGTGAGCGCCTTGCGGGCCTTGTGCCGCGTGTAAACCGTGGCACGGGAAGGGTCAGACACCCAAGAGAACCCGTGAGGGCTCTGGCTCAGGTAGTAGTAGTTTCCGGCATACCCTTCGAACCGGATTAGAAGCCTTTTTCTACGCAGTCTTCTTCGACCTTCTGACAGTATTCTCGACTTGCGCGGTCGAATGACAAGGCTTCTACAGTCCCATCGAACTCGCTTTGGAACCGTTGCGCAAGGAGGGAAGCCCATTTAATACCAAAGATCGCTGCCTCCGTCAAGTCTTCTACCCATTGATAGTTTCCGTGACAGTCTCGGGCGCCAATAAAGAGAAAGGCGCTTGCCACGCCATCTCGGCGGATCACGAACCTTCCTCCACATTGCGCTGGGGCGGTCATTTGTTGTGCATCCCATAATTTATTGCGTCGTAAATTCCGAAGAATTTCTCGGTCGCTGGGTTGGTCATTCTCGTGTCAACGAACTCAAACAGGCGCCCACGCTTGGCGATGAACTCGCAAGTCAGCACAAACGCGCGATCCGCCTCACATTTCAGTACGTCTTTCCATAGGTATCTGAGAAACGCGGCCTGCTGCTTTTCACAGGACAGGGAGACGTGAGCAGCAACCTTGGGATATTTATTCACGTACCGGGCGAAGTCCTGGGGAGTGATGTCCCCAGCAGGACGCGGCGCGGACGGGAAGTAGGTTTTCAGACTGTGCGCCAGCATCTAATTCCTCGAAATCTCGGCAATACCAAGAATTACTAAGTATGCCGTGATGGGAAGTGACACGAGCATTCCTACGAACATACGGACGCCGTAGTTACTGCCGTCTGCGGGCCAGCCTACAAGCGCCTTAATGGTCGGCGTAATCGGCCCCGGAGTAAGCATATCAACCATCGATACGCCAAACGCGATAAAGAAGCCGAGAATGAGCGGAACCAGTCCCGCAAGAAAGAACAAGGCCAGCACTTGTCCGATGCGGTACCCGATGTCCTGTAACATTTCTTTCCTTTCCACCCGGTGAGGGTACGCACTTGAGGAATGAGCGGGTCCATCAACGCTGCGCGAACTCGCCACGCTTCATGCGATAGTTGCGGACGCGCCCACGATAGGTGTCGGCGGGGCGGATGCCCTTAACGCCAGCTTCCTTGAGGCGCTGATCGATAGTCTTGGCGGCGCTGGCCCGCATCATGTAGAGCGGGAAATGTTCCGCCTTCCGCTTATAACACGGAATTTCAGCACGCTGTTCATCTGTCAAACGGGGCGAGACGCGGCGTCTTGAGTGTCCGGTCTGCGCCGCGAAGCGCTTCTTCTCCAAGATGTTCGTCATCTTGGCCAATTCCAGCACGGGGTTCGTGTTGGCGTAGGGTAGTTTGCGTGACATATGTTAGCTCCATTTACAAAAAAACTGGCACGGCTTTCCGCTTTAGGCGGTAACGGTAGTGACTCCGCAGGGTAAAGACCGTATAGGTGATCACTAGGCACCCACGACCTCATTGCCCGACCGTATAACTAGGTACATTGAAAGGTCCGCAACCACTTGCCCACCGTGCCAGACATGGCCTTTCGTGTGACACTCTCCCCACATTACTGTGTTTCTCGGAGAGTTTAGTGGTGACGAACTGCAATCCGTAGTGACCCTCCACCCTTGCAGAGGCTTCAAAGGAGTCACTTGGTTACGGCCCTCTCAGTGTACCCAATCCCATGTTCAGGCCCTAGACTATCCCTGCCAAGCCGACTGTGGCAGCAGCCAGTGGTCACGCCGCAAAGGACGCCCTTATTTATCTAGGGCCTCAAGATGAGGTCGAGTGGAACGGCTTTTGTTACAGCCCGCCGTTCCAATGGGCCGGTGAGGGTTTATCCCATCGGGCCGTTAGGCTGCGATGCGATAGTCCTCGACAACAGAGTTGTCATTGGCATTTACGTTTCGTGACACTCAAACAACCTACTCGCCGCCAGTCGAAACCATTTTACCCCCATCAACAACACTCCAACGGAATTGAACCGCTTTTCGTGTCATGACACCTATCATCCATGTCCTGTGGCCATACAGGGTAGGAGTGTTGATGGTGGAGGTATCGGGTATCGAACCCGAGTCCTGCCGTCTTTGGTGAAGCTCTCAACGCGTCACAGTGTGAAACTAACTCACGTCCGTTACGTCGTCAACCGCTTTCGTTATCGTAGTTAACGTCAGAACGGAATGGGTCTGGCGGGGTCTTCGATTTTAACAATCTCCCAAACCCGCTCGATGATGCGCTGCGATACCTGATCCGGGTGGGCGTCACCCATCGGATCGCTGGCGTCGGTGAACGGGTTATCGTCCTCCCACAGACCGAAGCGGTTGCGGATATGCATACCGACGATCATGTGGAACTTGATAAGGTGCTCGCGAGGCGTATCAAGAAGCGTTTCTCGGTCGGCGTCCGACAACTCAGACACAACGATCAAGGCGATTTCATCTTCCGTAAGATACTTTCGTGGTTGGGAAGGGGATTTCATCCACCAACTCTCCAACTTCTTCCGCCAATCCGTCACGATAGACATCCACTTCTCCGTCGTTGATGTTGTTGAAATCCCGCTCGTCTGACGCGTCGGCGTAACCGTCGTCAAAGCCTTTGTTGTACTGCTTGGAGAGCGCTGTGATGATCGTCATGTTGATCACGAACGTGACAGACGGGTCCGCCTTGTGCCGAAGCGGCGCGGCGTAGTCGGTCGGAGCCGGATCGACCACGTAGTCAGGAAAATAAAGCTTTGTGTACTCATTCCACTTAGCCAATGCTGTGCTCAAAGGGTCCTCCTGTTCAAATAAGCAACGACCCGACACTCTCATGAGTACCGGGCCGCGTCAACGTAACTAACACTAGGTTGGTTAATCTGTCGCGTCTTCGCGTTCCGGGGTAGGCGTGTGAGCGAACGCTCCCCAAACACCATTTGTGATCGAACGCACCCACCGAGCGCCGTGTGTGTTGCGTAGGCCTTGAATGATGTGCTTGTCCCTGTTCGCGTCAACGTAGCGAATCACCACCACGTCGTAGGTACCAAAAGGAAGCCCGCGTGGGTTCGCCACGCGGTACTTCCCAGCCTGACGCAGGGCATCGATATGTAGTTTATCGCTCACTCAATTACTCCAAATTGGTCTTTGCGGGGGCAGGAGGCGGGCGGTTGCCGCTCCCAGGTTGGGGAGTTGGCTGCGGAGCCTTTGCAGCAATCTCCGCAGCTTCTTCGCGCGCTTTCTCAGCATCTTCGCGTTCCTTCTCTGCGTTCTCGTCGTCAATCTCCGACTGCTTGTCGGGATAGCCGTTCATCCGCGCTTCGGCGTCGGGCTGGTTCGGGAAACTTTCCATCTTGTCGAGAAGCTTCTTGAACTCGTCCATGCTGAGCCAGTCAGGAATGACGAGCGCCTTCTTGAGGTATTCGTAAACGACCTCAATCGGCAGGATGCCATCCTTATACATGGCGTGAACGGCGCGGAACTCGCGAGAGCCGATGCCGTCGAACACGAAGTCCTTGTTGAACTCGATCTCAACGTCTTTCACTTCCGCCTCGGACGCACCGGCCCAGCGCAGGTACCACTTGAGAAGCGTGGTAAAGCCCGCATCGAGCGACTTAGAGACGCCCAGGAGCGTAGAATGCTCGTTCAATTCCTTCATGCGAACAGCATTGTCGCTCTCGGAAACCGCAGCCGTGCGAATGCCGATCATGCGTCCGCCCAGCGAGGCCGCGTGCTGCTCTTTACGATCCAACGCGTTCTCAAGGAACTTGAGCCCGTGTCCGTTGAACTCCAACAGGCCCGGTTTGGTGCCCGTAGGCGTTTCCCAAACACGATTAGGGGCCAATTCGTAGTCGGCGCCGCCTTCGGCACCTTGCCCGATTTCCGCGTAGTAAACGGGGAAGCCGGTATAGAATAGCCCCTGCTCCAACTCTGCATAGCTTCGATAATGCGAGACGTTTGTCTGTGCGATGTCGAGCATGGGGCTCTTTTGGACTTCTGACGCATTTGGCTCAGGTCCAAAAATGTAAATCGGAATGTAGTCGAGCGTTTTTCCTGCGCGCTTCGGCACAATAGGTTCGCTGCGGAACTCAGGCTTCAAATCCGCATCCCCATCGGGGTTGCGGTAGACGTGCTGATAGTAGCCGTTGGGCCCCAGGTGCAGCGTGCGATAACTGACGCGCAACTTACGCTCAGTATCCTCACGGCTCGTGGTCATCTTGAACTCGCGCAGTACGGCGTAGATCAGTACGTCGCGTCCGTCGCGCTTTTCAAACTCCCAATCGTGGATATGCTCAGCCTTGTAGGTGGTGAAATACGGCTTCGGCGTCGTCGTCGGCGCGCTGGGCAGGTCCAGAAGCACCGCGACGCGGCCCATATGGATCAGTTCCTTACCGACCGACTCACAGTAATCGAAGAACGCGTGATTGTCAGACGAAACGTTCTTCAAGTTGTCCTTAAACCGCTCAGGCACACCTTCCAGAACCGGGCGACGGCGGAACAGGGTGCCGTTCATGGCGCCGATGGTGCGTCCTGTGAAGTTGTAATAGCTCGCGCGTTCCAGATAGCCGACGTATTCGTCGTCATCCATACCCGACATATGGGGCAGATAGGCTTTGGCACCGTCTTTGATAGCCTTCTCACCCTCTGCGGTATCTCGCAGCAGGCACCAATCCAGAAAATTGTAGGCGACCTGGGGATGCACCCACGGCGGGAGGCCCAGCAACTCGGGCTGGACTTGTTCGCGGCGGATGATAGTGGGCGCGCGGTAGTTATTGACGGGTACGGACATTAAACTACCCAATGATTGACGATTAAGCATGATTGTTAGTTAACTTTTCCCCGCTTGTCAACCGCAATATCGTGTGTTAAACATTCAAACAGAGCGAAACACACGGAAAGGAGCCAGAAATGCATATTTTGATCCCAGCCACGCGCTATACCCGTGAAATCAACATCACGGTAGGAAGGAACTTCTACGGGGAGCCTGCTTTCTCCCTTTCCACGCACGACAGCGTGCGCGGACACGGTGATGGCCTGTTCATCTTTGCCGTCAACTTCCGCCCTTGGTCCCTTCCCGACTTCATCTACTACAACGCAACGCAGCGCATGGATACGGCCGCCTCTGTTCGCAGCAAGTTGTGGCGGTTCATCTGATGGGAAACGTCGTTCAGTTCTCCCCGGCCCCGCCGCCTAAGCGTGTGCCTACATCGCCCCCGATGTTCAGGATCGACTCCGTGTGGGTCCCGTCCGAACTCCTGCACAAGGGCCTGAGCGATCTGGCCCTCAAACAAGCGCTCGTGGAGATGGGAGTGACAACCTACACGGATGCCGAAATCCT
>Ga0208644_1002892_pt1 | contig 13482 bp, 14 predicted proteins | sample VirMetDEL_Nov_18_FD_184517 | JGI IMG/M metagenome (GOLD analysis project Ga0208644, IMG submission 184517) | Aqueous microbial communities from the Delaware River and Bay under freshwater to marine salinity gradient to study organic matter... | ecosystem: Environmental > Aquatic > Marine >... | reverse complement strand
TCCACTGGCACCCAATCTGCATCTGCATCTCCTTGTGAGGCATAAGTTGTAAAGTCCTCAATAACTTGATTATGTGAATCTCCAAATAATGCATCTGCTGTCTGTTGACTAGGAATGTTTTCTACTACTGTAATGTTATTGTAAAATTTAATATTATCCACCTTTCCTGAAATAGATGCTGTTGCATCATTTGCATTATTAGTTGCAAGTTTGATATATCTTAATGTTGCAGGAGTTCCAGCAGGAGTAACTATATCATGTTCTAAAACATTTGTCCTATCGGAATTTGAATAAACAGTAATTGACCATTTAGTTGAAGAAAGTCTAATAATTCTAATATAATATTGTCCAGTTGTTTCCATAACATCAGAATTTCCATCATTGGTAGCATCTATACCTTGTGAATCAGGTGTGGAAAGAAAACACTCTATTGTTGATGGAGCAAGATTCCAATTGACAAATATACCATCTTGTGCAGAATCATAGTTTCCAGTTGTAGAACTTAATCCAATTCCAAATCTTCCTGCTGTTGTAGTTCTAGTTGTCAGTCCAGTTATATTAAAATCAAAATCCAATACCCATTTTTCATCATTTACTGCACTTGCTCCAAGATCATAATATGCAGTATGATAAGTTCCGTCCATATCAGCATTAATATCAATTTGTTCAGATACTACTGTTATATCTCCTGTCATTCCAGACCAACCACTAGCAAAAGTTGAATCACTAAAATCTGCTGTTTTCTTTGCACCGTTAACTGTAATTTGTTTTCGACTATTCCAATCTGTTAATGCTGTTGGTGTGGCAAATGATGCATTAGGATTATCCGTTCCCATGATTCTTCTGCTGTCAAGATAGTTAGCCATGTTTATTCATACAACTCCTTCATATTTAAACTTCCTCTGTCCATGTAGGATTTATTGTAGTAATAGTTCCACCTGTTGCTGTGATACTTCCATCATCAATATATCTAATAATTACAATACCATCACCACCATTACCAGCTTGAGCACCAGGAGTAGCGGCACCCGAACTTCCACCATCTCCTCGTCCATCTGTACCATTAACAGGCGTTACCGATAATGCACCACCATCTCCACCAGTAGCGTATGTAACACTAGATCCTGTAATTGAATTAGATCTTCCTGCACCACCTGGAGCATTATCATAGCCACTTGTTCCATTAGTTCCAACTGCACCAGCTCCACCACCACCGCCACCATCGCCTGTACCATAATCTCCACCATCATTACCATAACCTGTTGCTCCGTTTGTATTACCCTGAGTAGCAGTACCACCTGTTCCCACAGTAATATTAGAAGCTCCACCACCTGAACCACCTGATGCACCACCTACACCAGCTTGGACACCAGCTCCACCACCATAACCAATTATACTATCAAAACTTGAATTTGATCCATTTGTTCCTTGTATTGGACCCGATTGATTACCACCAGCACCACCTGAACCTACAACAACTGAATAACTTTGTGCAGTTACAGAATGTCCAAATTTCTCAGACATACCACCAGCACCACCACCACCATAATTGTCAGCAGCTCCACCACCACCACCACCAACTACTAAAACATCAACGTTACCACTTCCAGAAGTTATTTGGAATGTACCATCACTTGTAAATGTGTGGACTTTGTAAGATTTTCCAAGATAGTAAATCTTTCGTGTATCAGTTTCTTCAAATCTTGAACCTGATTGAACGTTTGTTATTTGATTTTCTGTTACAGGTTGATCATCAAATATTGCATCAGGAATAAAATAAGTTGGTAATCCATCATCACCCCAACCACCTGATGGATTATTACCACCTGAATCTCTTTTGTTATAAACTGTAAATTCAAATCCTGTTGGTATTGTAGTGCTTCCATTGTAAAACTCCCCAAATGCAAGAAAATTACCTGAACCATCTGTTGTTGTATATTCAATATAAACTCTATCTCCATTATACAATGCTACTGCTTCTGTAAGTGTAAATGTAACGTATGCGTAACCACTTGTTCTTAATATTAAACTTGAAACATCGACACCTGTGCTTGTTGCTTTTACAGTTCCAGAACTATTCTCAACTTTCATGTATGCTAAACCTGATAATGTTCCCTCTCTTGCTAATTTCCATTTACCAATTTTTATTTTTTTACCGTCATTTGCAGTTGATATTAATTCAACCCCTGCTCTTTCTGACGAATAAGCTTGTGCACTTCCTGATAGTTTTTCATACGTTGATTGTCCTGTTACTGATGTATAAACTGCTTGTGTTGTTAATAATCTATCGTCAGCTAATCCTTGAATTCTACGCCCTGCATGATAAGTGATAGTCATTTTCCATCATCACCACATCTATGCAATTTGAACCTCTACTGCTGATCCGTTCTTGTGAATTACTGTAAATACTCCTTCGTTGTTAGCATCAATCTTTCTAATATAAATTTCTCTTTCTCCTACTCCACTTGCTTCTGTTGCTACTGCTGTTCCTACATCTATACCTGTTCCTGATGATCCTGTTCCTCTGTATGATGTGCTGCTTTGATTTGTGAATGCGTGTGTTGCTGTTGCTCCTCCACCCCCAGCACCCCATTCGAGTCCTGTTGCTTCACCAGAAGCTGCTTTCAATACTTGACCATCACTTCCTACAGTCAAGTCAACCCAGGCACTTCCATTGTAAACTAAAATGTCACCTTTTGCTGCACCTGTAATTGTTACATCAGTAAGATCATTTACTGCTGCTACTGTTGATGCTGCTTTCCATGTAGCATCTCCTGTTGAAGTATCTTTAGTTAAAACATATTCAGGAGTTGCACCTGATACTTGTGTAAGTGCGTTAATTGCTGCTTGTGCTGTTGTTTGACCTGTACCACCGTATGTAATACCAATTGCTGTTCCTTGCCAAGTTCCTGTTCCAATTGTACCTACACTTGTAAGACTTGATGAAGTTACACCACTTCCTAATGATGATGAATCTAATACTTTGACATTGTTAATTTTATATTCTTTTCCTGTTGGAATGTTTACGTGTTCTGATAGTGTCCAGTTTGTGTTTGCACTATCCCATATGATTGTATGATCTGTTGATCCTTTTAATGTAATACCTCCATTATTTGCACCAGCATCTGTTGGACTTCCTGAAGTTGGAACTGCTAGTTCTATATTTTTATCTTCTACTGTTAATGTTTCAGTGTTAAGTGTAGTTGTGGTTCCACTTACTGTAAGATTATTAGTAACAACTAAATCGTTACCAATTGTTACATCATTTGGTAAACCAATTGTAATAGTTCCACTGCTTTCTCCTACTTCTACTTCGTTTGAAGTTCCACTAAATGTTACAGTTCCACCTAATGATACGTTTGTTGATGTTATTCCATCGGTTACTGTAATTGCAGAGTTTGATAATGATGCGTTTCCAATGTTTGATAATGTGTTACTTGAAGCATCAATTGTTTTATTTGTTAAAGTTTGAGTATCAGAAGTTCCTACAAAGTCACCTGTTGGTGCTCCTGTAATACTTGCTTTTGCAATGTTTGATAATGTGTTAGAAGATCCACTAATTGTTTTATTTGTTAAAGTTTGAGTATCACTTGTACCTACAATGTCTCCAGAGGGGGCAGTAACTGCACTAGCAGTACCAGAAGATAATTTAACTAAACCACTTGTAGCACTAAAATCTTGACCTGTACCACCGTATTGTGTTGATATTGTATCTGTTGTTGTTGCGATTGTTCCGTCTTTGTCTTGTGCTGTTAATACTCTTGTTGTTGATGTTGTAATTCCCCCGGCATCAAGTCTAACTCTTTTTGATGTATCGGTTGGATCTGCTGCTACTAAATATTCATCTCTAAAAATTGCTGCTTCTGCTGCTGCTCCGGAGAATAAATTGGATACTTTATCCATATCATCTCCACCAAAGTGGGTGGAGTCTCCTGCATCTGAGTTATTTACTTTCTTCCAGACCAAAATGGAAACACCTATGCAGCAGTGTCTCCTTGTACTGATAACACAAATGTTACGTTATCTACAGCAACTTGACCTGCAGATACATCTCTTTTAACCCAAATAGCATGATAAGAACCTGCTGGAAGTCCTGTTCCACCATCATCTAGTGAAAGTCCACCAGCATAACTTGATGGCTGAGAAAATGTTTCTCCACTTGGAGCAGTGTTTTCGTTTGCAATTGTTTCTGCACTAACGTCTTGACCCTCACCTGCGAGAGCAATAGAAATAATATTAGATGGAGATGATGTGTTTGTAGAAATCCATACTTTTGCTAATTCTAATTCTAATGAAGGATGAGTATTTTTAATGTAAATACATCTATATTCGATATCTCCTGCTGTGGATTCTGTACCTAGAGTTTTATCGAATAGGTTGTGTAATGAGTTATCTGTTACTTCTGTGGTTGAAATTGCTCCCCCCAATGCAGCATCTGGGTCTGTATTGGAAGCACCACCGCTAAGGTAAAATTTAATGTCAGATGCTGTAATAGCCATATACTAAAGTACCGACATTAGTATTTAAAGATTTTTACGTTAGAGTATTGTATTTGTCAATGACTTGACTTGTTCGGTGGTAAATTTATCCAAGTCAAATCCATCAAACCTATGCTCACCTGCCATAACTATAGTCATGTTTTCTGGATATAACCATTCTATTGATTTAATTAAAATACCATCTGTAGATTGACCTGAAGTATAGTTAATACCTAATTTATCATTTATAACTTGTATTTTATGATTAATTCTTAAGTAATTTATCAATGTAGGAATTTTTATTTGAATTCTTTTATGAGCATCTTTAAAATCATCTCTTAAATTTATTAATACACCTACTATTTTTGCATCTTCTAATACTCCAAAATTTACCAAATCTTTAGATTTTCTTCCATATTTTGCTATACTTGAAGGATCAGTAGCTCTTACAATAGATCCAAATTCTCCATACCTTTCATTATAATAATATTTTGCTGTAACAGTTCCTGTTACAGATACATTTATTGTTAGCGTGTTTCCAGAAATACTATAATTAGAACTTGATATTATTCCACCATCATGTCTAATTTCTGTTACTAATACAGGTGTTCCAGTTAATGCATAAGTTGAAGAACCCCCAGATCCTGCAGCAAATGTATCTACTTGAAACTTTGGATATGTTTGTGGTTTTGATCCTACATCATTTATGATTGTTGAATCATCTTCTCCAGTTTGTAATATTTGACAACCTTTGCCATTTTCAAATAAATAATTACTTGTTTTTTCATCCATGTCTAAGCACAAAACATCTCTTGAAAATGTATTAAATGATTTTCCACTAACTAAAAGTAATGTTTGAATAACAGTTAACAAATTATTATTTGCTATAAAATCTAATGCTGTATTTGTATTTCCAAAATCTGTTACTAAATATGAAGAATTTATTTCTGCTAAGATTTGTGATATTATTTCAGAATCATCAAGATTATCAAAAAAGTTTTTTTCTCCATTACTTGCAGTTGATCTATTATCTAATAATTCACTATTTACATTTAATTCTGGAAATAATTTATTTTTACCTTTACATGAAATTTTTTTAGAATGTAATCTTTCTTCTACTTTCCAAACATTTCCATGAAATTTCATTATTGATGGAACTCTAAAATTATTTAATAATAGATCTGCATCAGAATCTGATAAATTAGTTGTGTATATTCTTACGGTTGCAAGATCACAATTACCCTCAAGTCTTCTACTTCCAGTATAATCTTGACCAAAATATGCATTACCTGTAGTTGTCAAATCAGAAGAATTTGTTATTGATGTTCCCTCTTCTACTCCGTTTACATATAATCTTATTACGTTTGAAGAATCTCTTTTTATTCTAATTAAAGGAAAAGAATCTTGTATATCTGTTGTTCCTGTTATAGTAGTAGTTGTGGATGATGATGTAATTTCCACTTTTGCATAATGATTTGTTGTGTATCCTATTTCTATTCCAGTGCTTGCTGTTCTTTTACTAAATACAATTTCATCATAATCTGGATAACCTATATCTCTAAATCTTAAAAAAATATCAAATTCTCCAGAAAAATCTAATACATTTGGAGTTCCTGTTATAAGATGAGTTTTGTTTAAAATTGTTACATATGGTCTAGTTTGAGTTGATGGTTTGAAAAAAGCTACGGGTTGAACGTCTCTTACATATGGTATGTTTAAAGAATATCTTTGTCCTGTTAAATCGACATCATGTGTTCCGTCATCTCCATCATTGTCATAACCTGATTCATCTCTAGTAGATCCGTGAAAATTCCAACAAGCAACAAGATTGTCTACATCAACATCGTCTTGAATATATTTTAAATCATCTCCCTCATTTACTTCTTCTGTTATAGGAATTACAAATTCTGCTGTATCTACTGCCCTGTCTCCATCTTGTCTAACTCTTGCTGAAATAATTTTTACTGGAAATCTATCTATAATTGTTCCAGAACTATTTTTCTTTTCTACTAATAATTTATTAGTTGCCAATTTTTTATCCTGCAGCACTGCTTATTATATCTGTCCAATCTCCTCTAACATTTGTTTTTGCTGCAACTCTTATATCATATACAGCACCACTTTCTAAACTTGTTAATGTTATACTTGTAGTTGCACTTCCTACTGTTGCATAAGAATATTCTGGATCTCCTGCTTTATTATATCCTATAACATAATCTGTTATTGTTCCATTTGTAATTGTCGGTGCTACCCATGTCATATCAATTTGTCCACTTGATCCTGCACTTGCTGTAACAGATGTTGGTTTTTTAGGAACTTTGGTTTGATAAGAAGTAATAACATCTCCAGTAATAAATGAAACTCTACCGTTCCAAACTACAGGAGAACTTCCATTTACATTAAATGAAAACTTTGTAAAAAATCCTTTTCTTGTAAATAATACAGTTGCTCCATCAACTATTTGAACTCTAAAATTTTGCTCTATACTAGTAGGTTGAAATCCAGTATCGCCTGATTTTAATATATAATTTATCTGCTCACTTGCTGTAGTGATTGTTTTTCCTGGATCTTTATTACCACTTACTACATCATTAGCTTCATCTAAAACTGTCCAACTTATTGATATTGTTTCAGAGTTACCCTCAACTTTTACTAATAGGTTTGCTTCTGCATCATCTTCTGGTAAAGGCATTGGTGATATTGGTGAGTTTAATTCTACGTCAAATGATTGTAAGTTTGTTATTTTGTATTGTTTTTCTACTACTATACTCCCCTCTGATCCTGATATTTCTTGTAATAGAATGTCTGTCATACTCTACCTCTCCTGCTGTTTGCATTTTCAATTACTTCTAACACTCTTCTTTCAAACTCTCTCATGTCGTTTTCACTTGATATACTACCTACGGTTATATTTACAGTTGTTCCTCCACCTCCTGAAAGTGGTGTTACCATTTCTGATCCTCTTTCACCAAATGTGTATGCTTGTCCTGATTTACCTATACCAAATATTGGTTCATTAATCATTCCACCATTAGCAAATCCCACAGCACTACCTATTCCACTTGCTGCCGATTTTAAAGCATTCCATATAGCATCTTTAATCCAACTAGCAAAGTCTTTAAAAGCTTGCCATAAATCAACTTTTTGTAAAGCATTCCATATACTATTTTTTATCCAACTAGGGAAATCTATGATACTTTTTAAAACATCAACATTTTTTATCGCATTAACTATTGAATTATATACCGAAACTCCAATATTAAATAATTGATAAGCAAAAGGTATTTTTTTAATTGCATCTACTATTGAATTGCGTATTTCTGTTGCAACACTAGATAAATTCAATTCGATACTTGCAATACCATTATCAAACCAATTCTTAAATGCTACACCTACTGCATCCCAATCTGCTGCAATTTGTGACCAATCAATTTGTTTTATTACTGATACAATTCCTTCTGCAATTTTAACAACAGGTAGATTACTAAGAACTGTTAACATTCCAGTTTTAATTGTATCACCAATTTCAGTCCAATTTACTTCTCCTGAAAATATAGAAACTAATCCATCTGTAACCCATTTGTTTAAACCTGCTAATCCCTCTGCAATTACTTTTGCAGGATCTTCAAAGAATGCAACCATTGCATCTCCAATGAATGTTCCTATGTCTTGAGCGAGTGGTAAGAAATCTTTATAGAATGGAATAATAAAAGTCCTTAACAACATTATCATTACAGGTCTAAGCATAAAACCTATGAAATCTCCTATTGGTCTTAAAATTAACATTATACCAAAGTTAAACAATTTTAACATTTGTTTGAGCATTGGTGATGAAGAAACTACCATTTTTACTAATCCTTGAATTCCTTTTATTCCTCCTAAAACTAATCCTAATTTTGCTAATCCTCCTGCAAATCCTCCTGTAATTTTTTGTAACATTCCTGCAATTCCACCCATATTTTTCTTTCCTGTACCACCTGCTCCACCTGCTCCACCATTTAGAGCCTTTGCTAGTTTTGCTATTGATGAATCTCCTAGTTCTACTATAATTTGTTCTTCTTCTACTGACATCTATTTCCCCCCTGTGAAGCCTTTTAGAGTGTCCTCTATCATATCTTTAGATAACGTAATCGTGCGTTTTAAATATTGTGTAGGTTGTGAGTCTACTTTTTCTTTATCCCAACCAAATACTAGAGCACAGTATGCGTAGACTTGATCAGTGAGTCCACTGAATCCTGTCCTGTTGCTGCTGTTATCATCGGAGAAACCAATTTCTCTAAAGGGATGGCTTTCATTAGTTTACTTAATACCTCTAATGCTACGCTTGTTGGAAGTTTTGCAAACTCTGTTGCATTTTTTGGATTAAATGGTGCTTTTGTAACTACTGATTGCATGACCATTTGTTGATATAATTGTAAATTAACTTTAGGTTTTTGAATATCATTTAAATCAATACAAGATTTAAGAATTTGTTGCATATCTCCAAATGGAGGATCATCTTCAAATTCTATAGTTTCTTCTTTACCTTTAAAATTAATAGTAAAGGATTGAATCATGTGATAATTATTATCAAGTTATATTTAAACGTGTTTATGGAATTGCGCTAACACTGTTGTTTGCTGTAACTGAAACACTTCTCATTTGGAATGTCAAGTCTTGGAAGATTGGTTCTGCAGGTGCAATGCTATAAGAATGTTCTGAAACACCTACTCCGGTAAATGTAAGAACGATTGATTTTTCTTCATCTCCAGATAATCCATTTGTAAATGTAACTTTTAATGTTGCTGCTTCAGTTCTATCTAATACTTTTTGTAAATATGTTTTGTCTACATAACCTGCATTAAATGTTCCAGTCATTTCAAATAATTTTCTAAATGATCCTACTGCATTAGGACTTCCTTGTTGATATAATAATTCACTGTTTACATTAAATGTAATATCTAAATCTTGTACTTCTGCTACAATTGATCCACTTGGTAATTCTAATGTTGCATGAGCAAATGTATATGGGAAATCAATTCCATCACTTGATGGACTTCCTAATGAAGTTGTAAATGCATCTATAATTCCATAAGTGAAATCTGCTGTACATTTTACAGTTTCATTAACTGCTGATTTAATATTAAATGATTGAAAAATTGCTCCTTTAAGATTTCTAATTTCATCAGTTGCAGGATCTGGAATATCCAATCCTACTTCTATATCAAAAGATTTTGGTGTTTTTACTCCAACGTTATTTGCTGATAATGCTGTTGCATCTGAACTCCATGTATAAGAATAATCATCTGTTGCTGATGTCGTGTCATTTCCACCAAGAATTGCATCAAACATCCAAGGGTTTGATAATACAAAATCAACTGATCCGGTTCCCTCATTTTTACCATATGCAAATTTCTTTACTTCAATACTGTTTAATTGTGATAATGGTATTTGGTTATTTTTAAATGACAATGAGTTAATTTTTTGTTCTAGACCAAATGCTCTAGTTTGTGTTGCTCCACCACCATAAGATGATTCTTCTCCGTAATGAATATAGCCATGGGAGCCAGTTAATACCATGTTTAAATTACCTCAATCTTTGCTTATAAATATTATGGGTTAAGTTTTCTATAGGTAACTTCAAACACGTGTCTAAACATATTTCTATAGTCTTGTGATAGTGATCTTGATGCTGTTAGTCTCAAGTCTACAAAGTTTGATCTTCTTACCTGTGCTTTGATTATTTTGTCTATGTGGTCTATTATTGATCTTATTCTCCCCTCGTCATAAGACCTAATATCTATGGCTATAACAGGGGTGTGGAGGTGATCAGTACCATAAAGATTAAAATATCTAATATTCTCACTTCTAGGTAAAACCACTACAGTATCCTGTAAATCATCAATAATACCTACAGACTTTTCTTCCCAAGTCTTGGTAAATCTTGGCTTTGGAACAAAACTTCCGTCATAATTCCATTCTGTTTGTAGCATAGATATTACATCATCTATTGCATCATAAAGTGCTATTCCCATGACGGATTCTCCCATATGTTACCTGAATTGTATTGTATGTATCTTACTTTATCATTTTCAATTCTTGCCAAACCTTTTGGTGTCAATCCATTTTGTGCTATACCTCTTCTTACAACGAATGATAATCTTTTCATTGCTTTTCTTCTTTTATTTGTATCAAGTCCTTCTATTTTTGCTCTTACTCCTGGATTTTTTGGAAGCCATACATTTTCTAACCATAGTCTAAATTTTGTTTTACCTCCACCACTTTGATCTCCACCAATTGTTTTTGTTGAATATTCTATTTTAATTTGAGTGTCTATTGATTCTTGTTCTTCATATTCATATTCATCTTCATCTTGAATCTCTACACCTGCAGGAACTCCATCTCTATCCATTAAACCTGCTTCAGTTCTTTCAAAAATTTGTCCTATAAATTTTATTCTCTTTGGATGTTCCTGTTCAAATCTTTCTCTTGCTCTTCTTATTCTCTGACCTTTTTGTCTTGCAGTCAACTCTTCTCCAACTCCTAAAGAACTATAGATATTTTCGACAAGTGTTATTATGTCAGTTTCTATTGTCATACCCCGATCACAAATACTTCTTGTCTATCGTTAACTGTTCTGTCAATATCTTCTTGCCATTTTGACATTGAAGTTTGAACATTAATTCCATCTCCACCCATTGGTAGTTTATCCATTCTGAAACTTGTATTGATTAATTCAATTGCTGTCATTTTTATAATTGCATCTTTAATATCTCCTGGAACAGTTGTGTCACCATATCTGTATGTAACTCTTACTCTGTGTTTTCTAAGAATTGAAAATATGAATCCTCTTAAAAATAATTTTCCATAACTGTATTCTATTTCATACCATTCAGAGTTTCCTAAAATGTTTTCCCAAGCACTTGATCCACCTTTCCAAATTTCAATTTTATCTCCTTCTCCTGCATCAAGATCTTTAATTTTTCTATGTTGTAATTGTATTGGAGTTCCCCAACCAAAAGTATAGATTAATGGTAAATCGTGAATTTCATCAGTAACTGTTACTGTTCTCCATGCATGACCTATTCTTCTTTCTAATTCTTCTTCTTTTCTATTGATAATTTTTTCGACTTGAGTTTTATTTGGAGTAGTAGTAGAACTGATTGGAACACGTAAAAAATCTGAAACATCTTCAACTGAACAGTAATATGTAGCCATGTTTAAATATTAGTGTTAAGTCTTTTAAAGATTACTCATACATGACGACTATTTCGCCACTAGTTCCAGAAGCAACTACTATTCTAACACCTGTTGTAAATGGTGTGTTCAAATGAGGAGCACTATTACCTGCATCTGCTTTGAATGAAAACTTTGCTGTAGTTCCTGTAGTGTCGTCAATGATACTGAAAACTCTATCCCCTGCTACAGTAGTGTAAATGCTTTTTAAAATAGCGTGACCTGTTTTAGCCTGAACTGTTGCTGAATTACAAACTGCAATTTGACTTATCTTTCCAGTCATAAATATCATGTATATGCGTAGGATATAAAGTTTTCTTAAAAAAAGAAAAAGGTTCTAGAAACCTGTTACTCTACATCTAACAGTCATGCTGTTAACTGCAGTGTCAGCATCATCTAGTTCTTCGAGTGCAATAACAGTACCTGTTGAGCTTGTAGGAGTATGTCCATAAGCTTTAATTTTACCTGTGGCTGCTGCCCCTGCTGCTGCTGGAGCGTATTGCAAAAGTAGACCTTTATCGCTATGCAAGATTTCACAAGCAATTACGGTATCGATTCTACCACCCAAAGAAAGGTCAACAGTGTTACCATTTGTAGCATAGTTGTCACTTGCACCGTAAGTAATGTCTACGATAACAGTCTTCAATTTTGAAGTTAACTCTGCTTGAACGGACAATGTCTTTCCTGTCAGATTCTTATGATCTGTATTCTGTGCGATTGTGATAGCCATTAATAACTATCAGGGTGGCTAGTATATAAAGTATTTTACCAAAAATTACCCTTATCAGAACAATCCAAATGAGCACCACAATTAGGACAAATCATATGACAGGCAGTCATTTTATTCATATCAAAGCCACATTTAGGACATTCCATAACTTTATATCCTATGAAACTAGGATATAAATGTGACTTCAGATAATCATAATATTAAAAATATAAACGGAGCAAATACTTTAATTAAGGCTTCTCATGGTGTAGTCACAGCAGTTCACGTAATGCATGATTCTACCACAGGCGACCTTGTATTCAGAAACGGTACAACTGTAGCAGCACCTATTGAATTTACAATTCATACTCAAAACCCACAAGCATATATTCAACTTAATAGAAGGTTTGAAAACGGTATTTATGTAGAATGTACCAGTCAAAATGCCTACGCACTCGTAGTTTACAAATAGTCTTTACTATAAAATTGCAACTTATATAAATTAGCTTAGCTAAGTTATATAACTACTAAAAAAAGTAGATTATGGGATTGATCTACTGTATAGTTTACCCTCTAGAGCCATCTTATACATTTCTGCAACATATGGGTTTTCTCCTGGAGTTTCTGCTCCAAGTTCAACCAATCTAGCATATACTCTTACGACATATGCAAGTGCTCCCATAAAGGCAACTACTACTCCCATATTGAACATCCAGTGATTTGGAACAGCAAAGATTTCTTCCACAAACCAAAAGTGCCACATCTCGTTAACACCGATTGTAAACATTGTAGCCAAATAACCTAGAATGGTCATTTTCAATCCTGTGTTCATTGAGTTGTTTACTCCTCTTAGTATTGGTACTTTTCTGTCGTATATTGCAACTGCACCCCACCCTAGTGGTAACGCCACGAAGTGACTATATAGCCACCAATGTGCAGGTGTAAATGCAGAGTCTCTAATGGATGTTTGATGAAGTGAGCCGTCAACAAAGTTATCAACTTCTACTGAAGCTGCTGTTGAACCCATAGCGATCACTATGAGCCAGATTTTCTTAAGTCTCTGTATCTCAACTTCCTTTG
>Ga0208644_1002891_pt1 | contig 13486 bp, 8 predicted proteins | sample VirMetDEL_Nov_18_FD_184517 | JGI IMG/M metagenome (GOLD analysis project Ga0208644, IMG submission 184517) | Aqueous microbial communities from the Delaware River and Bay under freshwater to marine salinity gradient to study organic matter... | ecosystem: Environmental > Aquatic > Marine >... | reverse complement strand
CAGCGTTTAAAGGTGATTGGACGCCAAAGTTTATTGCGGTTGCGTGTGTCATTTTCTTTGGCGGGTACATCGCGCTGGTTACGATTCAAGATCCTTCTGCGAATGACGATGGGATTGTTAATCTTGTTCTTGGGTATTTGGGCGGTATCGTCTCATCTATTATCAGTTTCTACTATGGCGCATCACACAAGCACGAATAATGAATAGACTAGTAAATATGTTAAAGCGGCACGAAGGCGTTAGAGATAAGGTCTATATGTGCTCTGCGGGTTACGAAACTATTGGTGTTGGCAGAAACATATCAGAATCTGGCCTTGGTCTTTCTGAGGACGAAATAGATTATTTGTTGAATAACGACATAAAACGTTGTCGTGAAGAGTTGACGATTGAATACGAGTGGTTCTCAAAGCTAGATAGCGTGCGTCAAGAAGCCTTAATAGACCTGTCATTTAATATTGGTCAGACCAAGTTACGCAAGTTTGTTAAAGCCTTGGGGCACATGGCTAATGGTGACTACGAAGAGGCGGGGCAAGAGTTTTATCGAAGTCGCTGGGCTGAACAAGTGGGTGATCGGTCGTTAGAAATCTGCCAGATGATTAGTTCTGGAGAATATCAGAAGAGGTAGTTATGGCGCTACAACAATTTCTGTTTAGGCCGGGAATTAATAAAGAAGGGACTAGTTTAACTGCTGAGGGAGGCTGGTTCGACGGTAATCTTGTTCGATTTCGTATGGGGTTTGCTGAAAAGATTGGTGGTTGGGAAAAATATCTAACACAGTCCTATTTAGGAAGCGGTCGAGCTTTACACCCTTGGGTAAATTTAGACGGCACTAAGCTGTTGGCGTTAGGAACTACTTATAAATTATATATCCAAGAAGGCGCAAACTATAATGACATAACTCCTATCCGTAAAACTACGGCTGCAGGAGGCGCAACGTTTGCAGCTACTAACGGCTCTTCTTCTATTACTGTTACGGTATCCAGTCACGGGGCAAATGCAGGAGATTTTGTTACTTTTTCTGATGCTGTAACTTTAGGAGGAAACATTACCGCAGGGGTACTTAACCAAGAATATCAGATCGATCAAGTACCAACAACTAATACTTTTTTAATTACTGCGAAAGATACTAACGGAGACACTGTTACTGCAAATGCAAGCGATACGGGTAATGGAGGAGCCTCGACCGTTGCTGTCTTTCAAATAAACGTGGGTCTCGATGTTTTCGTAGCTGGTTCTGGCTGGGGAGCTGGTACTTGGGGTAGCGGCACTTGGGGATCTACTAGTGCGCTTTCTGCTTCTAATCAGCTAAGACTTTGGTCATTAGATAATTTTGGAGAAGATTTAATTGCTTGTCCTAGGGCCGGGGGTATTTATTATTGGGACAAAACAACCACTTTAAATAACCCAGCTGTAGCTATAAGTTCTTTATCCGGATCAAACCTTGCTCCGACCGTTGGGCTTCAAGTTTTAGTTTCTGACGTTGATCGCCATGTTATTGTTTTAGGGGCTGATCCTATTTCTGATACTGGTAGAACTTCTGTTATTGATCCCTTATTAATTGCGTTTTCTGACCAAGAAAATATCCTTGATTGGGAGCCTACGGCTACAAATACCGCAGGCTCTTTACGGTGTTCTGCTGGTTCTGAGATTATAGGGGGCTTACGAGCTAGACAAGAAACATTAATTTGGACGGATGCAGCTTTATATAGCCTTCAGTTTATCGGGCCACCTTTAACTTTCGGATTAAACCTAATTAACGAGGGTGTTAGTCTTATTGGACCTAATGCAGCGATTAATACTCCTGCGGGGATTTTTTGGATGGATCGTAAAGGTTTTTACAATTATTCCGGAGGAGTACAAGCAGTTCCGTGTTTAGTCCACGACTATATTTTTAATGATTTAAATGAATTCCAAGCCTATCAATGTTTCGCCACTTTAAACAAAGAATTTAACGAAGTAGGGTGGTTTTACTGTAGTGGAACAGAAACCGTAATAGACCGATACGTTACTTATAACTATATTGATCAAACATGGGCGATAGGTCAGTTATCTCGGACAGCTTGGATGGATGAGGGTATTTTTGATAACCCGATTGCTGCTGGAAAAAATAACGGAACTTCTTATTTATATAACCATGAAGTAGGTACAGACGCTGACGGTCAACCAATGCAAAATGTGTTTATCCAGTCGGGAGATTTCGATTTAGGGGACGGTAATGATTTTCAATTTATTAGAAAGTTTATACCCGATATTAAGTTTCAAAATTCTACTACGGCAACACCTAAACTAAATGTTGTCTTAAAAACAAGAAACTATCCCGGTCAAAGTTTAACGTCTGACCAAACAACCTCTTTTGATAGTTCTACTACCAAGATTGATATGAGAGCTAGGGGTAGGCAAGCTGTAGTACGATTTGAATCAGACGATGATGGAAGTACTGATGATCAATTAGGGTTAGCTTTTAGAGTTGGTGCAACTAGGCTTGACTTATTAGCTAATGGTAAACGGTAATGACGATTGGACGACTATTACAAGGTCGTTTACCTTATTCTTACGTTGGGCCTTCGGTTCCAACAAATGTATATAACAGGGCGATTCGGTTATTAGAGATAAATTTAAATGCATTTAATCCAGTTAACACTCCAGCATTTACTTCACCAAATAGGGATTTGTTTAAATTTACAGCAGGGGACGTAATTTGGAATTTAACAGAAAATGTATTACAAATGTGGGATGGTTATAAATGGGTAAATATAACCACCCCGGAACCTAATAAAGGATTACAAGCACAAGGTGAGATAGGAAACGTTCAAATAATTATTGATGGATCACTTACGGTAGAGGTTGGGTAATGCCTAGAACAGCTGAAAAACCAATTAAAAGAACTACGAGGGGAAAAGGCGCTAATTATCGCCCCACTAAGAAAGGTGCGGGGATGACGGAAAAAGGCGTTAAGGAGTATCGAAAAAAGAATCCCGGTAGTAAACTACAAACAGCCGTTACTGAAAAGAACCCTACTGGTAAACGTGCTGCTCGCAAGAAATCATATTGCGCTAGATCAGCTGGACAAATGAAAAAGTTTCCTAAAGCTGCTAAAGATCCAAACTCTAGACTTAGACAAGCTCGAAAGCGATGGAAATGCTAAATGATTAATCGACCAAACATTTCTCAGTTGATCACTTCTAAATACGGTAGACCTGCCTCTAGCGTAGGGGTTAGTGGGATAGCTAACCGTGAAGCTCGAAACGAGGCTTATCGGGCCTCGGTTGATTCGCTAATGGACCAACAACCTGAGTATAGACAGGACGGTGGCGGGTTTTTCTCAGGTATTTACGACTATGTTAAAAACATTGATCCAAACGCAGCCGATGGCGAAAGTTTATTTAGAGATTTTTCTAAAGCATTAAACCCTAGAACTTATGAAATGCTTGAAGGTGTATTTAACTCACAAGAAGAATCCTCTGTTAACCAAGCGGAAGCAGCGGTAGCTAACGCACCGGAAGCTGTAAACAGTCCGATAAGTACGGCGATTCCGTCTTCGACAACGGCTACTGTTGTTGAAGAGACAGAAGAACCTACAATAGGGGCTAGAATCAGTGAGGGTTTATCTAATGCGTTAAAGGCTATTTTGCCAAAACTTTTAACAATGGGGGTAGGTATGGGTGTTCAAAACGCCTATAAATTTGAACCGACCCAGTACGCTATGTCTAATACTCGCAAAAAATCGGCCCAGCCTATCGGGATTAACGTTAATCCGATCTCGGGAAGCGGTTTTAAGGACGGAGGATCGCTTTTAGGGCGCGACCTATACCTAGGTGGAGGGGAAATAACCGGCCCCGGAGGGCCTAAAGAAGACCTCGTACCGATTTGGGCGAGCGATGATGAGTATGTTGTATCGGCAGACGCAGTAACGCGGTTAGGGAACGGCGACCACGCTAAAGGGATCGCTGCATTAGATAGAATAAACTTCGGATAAGACCATGGCAGAACAAGAATCTACATATAGCTATCAGTATCCCGCAGAAGGGATATTAAACATGCTTTACGGTACTAGCGGAGCGCCGGGATTCTTTCCGATGCTGCAAAGCTATTACACAAACCAGTTACAAAACATGGGGGGAGCAGACAGTAGCCCCTACACCTATACAGGTGAGCGAATTGCTGGATTTGCGCCCCGTGAAGAATATGCAATGGAGTTAGCTGATCAAGCTGTTGGTCAGTATCAGCCTTATTTCGATAGACAACGTCAGTTAACTGAGCAGGGTATAAACGTCACCCAACAAGGAGCCGAAGAAGCGGCTAGACTGTTCCGTGAAACAGGACAAGCTCAGTTTGACCCTAGTTCTTATACTGCATACGAAGATCCATATACAGATGCGGTTACTAACAAAATATTAGAAGATCTTTCTAAAAGCACTGCACTACAATCACAAGGTTTAGCTTCGAACCAAGTAAGCCAAGGAGCTTTCGGTGGTTCTCGGGGGCGTATTTCTCAAGAAGAATTACAGCGATCCATGACTGATCAAGCCGTAGGAGCTTTAGCAGGGGTACGTTCTCAAGGTTATCAACAAGCACAAGATAGGGCTGCGAACGAATTTGCTCGTCAACAACAAGCTCGTTACCAAACTGGTCAAGGTATTGCAGGATTAGCTAATCAAATGGCGGGACAGTATGGTGCTGCTGGACAAACTTACGGGGGCCTTGGTTCTCAAATACCCGGAATGGCTCGCGAAGACATTAATCTAATGATGGGTATCGGTGGGTTACAACGAGGAATGGGTCAAGCAGGACTCGACCTCGATTATCAAAATTTTGTTGGTCAGTATAACTTACCCGGACAAATCTTCGGACAGTATGGTAACTTCCTCGGGAGCCTTGGACCGTTGGCTGGTGGAGTTGGTTATTCAGGTGTAGGAGAACCTCCCGCATTTGGACAGTACGGAGGTTCTGGGTATAACCCATACATGCTGCCGTATGCTGGTGGTACAGGTAACTCAGTTACTGGAGGAACTGGAACGAACTATACGACTACTGGAGGAACTGGGATGGCGTATGGAGGAAAAGTTCCTAAAATGCAGGCGGGAGGTGAAGTTCCTACTAAAACTGCTCAACGCATGAGTAGTATTTCTGAAATGTTAAAAACATTACGGGAGAGCTAAATGGCCCTTCAATTTGCACCTGCACCTACCTTTAGTCAACCTCAAAGTTTAGTTCCTGAAATTAAGGTTCAACCTGTGGCACGACAAAATGTCCGGACTAGGGATATTCCATACCGGGATCGTCAACAAGAAAAAGACGAACGTCGAGATATGTTGTTAGCCCTTGCTTTAGGGGCCGGTGGTGGTGAATTAATTGGTAAAGGTTTAACTTCTTTAATCGGTAAAATTCCCGGTGTCGATAAATATTTTGAAGATGTGGAAGTTAGTGGTCCTGTTCCCGGAGCAACACGAGCAGATTTTGAAGCTCGGGCTAGGCAAATGGGCCTTGGTCCTGTTGAAACTAAAGCCTTCGTTGATGCTAGTGTTCAAGCAGAAGCTATTCCAGAGTATTCAAGAGCGCGTCCTGCACAAACTCGTCCGTCAGGTATTAAAACGTTATTAGAAAAAGGATTAAGCCTTGCTCCTGCTGCTGCTTTAAAAACAGCAAAAGGAGTTGAAACGTTCGGAGATTTGTACGGTAGACGACAAACAGCTCAAGCAACTGCAGAAACGACAAAGGCTAGTAATCTTCAAAAAGCTGAGGAAAAACTTAGGGAACAACGGGCCGCGATGGTTCGAGAACGTTCGAAGGCATACCTTGGTTCTAAAAAATCAATAATGTTTTATGGTATTAATCCAAGAACTGGAAAACAAATTACTAGAAACGGTTATGACGTAGAAGGTGATCGTTTTGTTATTAGTTTAGGAGAGGATTACGATAGAAATATCGCCGGAGATATTGTACCTAGAGGGGAAGTTTATCTAAACCCTATATTAACCTCAGACACTAACACCGAAAACAGAGCGCAAGAACAGAGTATTCCGTTATATAGCGCAGCGACCGGCGAAATTTCTATGGGATATAATAAAACTGTTCAAGAAGGCGCAAGGGCCGTTAATAAACTATTCGTTATGCGTCCCGGAGGACGAGAAGAAGAAGTAACTGGGGATAATTTGTGGTTTCCTATGAGTGCAGAACAAACTGCTAAACAATTAAAAGACGCAGTTAAAGAATCTAATTCTGAAGTTACTGATTTATGGGCTGATTACGCAGATGCTCAAAAATCGGTTATTGGAACACTACAACTTATACAAGGGTATCAAAACGTAGCTGCTAAAAATCCGGGAGCTATGACAACTGTTGCTGGTATACAGGCTTTTGCAAACGACATAAACGCCAACCTTCAACAAGTTCAATACTTATTCGACAACGATATGATTGAAAAAACCTTTAGAAGTAAAAACTCTAAAGGTGAATTAATTTATAACGCAGAACAACTTGAAAATTCTTTAGCTCTTAAACGAGCTGCAGACGCGTACTACGAAGACCCTAATAACCCAGATAAACAAGCAGTTTTCTTATCTGAATTTAAAAACTTTAGGGGTAATGTTAACGACACCTATGCTTCCGAAGGTTTTAGTCTTCCCGATGATTTTACCTCTGCGAATAGAGAAACTGCTTCAGCTAGAGCACGTTTGTTAGCAACACAGTTGCAACTAGCTTATCGAGCTGCGGCAACTGAAGGACAAACAGGTCGAACTCTTTCTGATAAAGATTTAGCAAATTTCTTAAAAATTGTTGGTTACGGTAGTTCTCAAGATTTAAGTAATATTAACGATCAGTTAAATCAATTTGGCGCAAGAATAATTGAACAGTTCGATAGTTCTACTAACACCCAAATCCATAAGATGCAAGAAAAGGAAGAAGAACTAGAGCGTTATTTAAGAACCGTAGTTGAAATTGATCAGAAGACAATAGATGCTGCAAAAAATGCTGAAAATGAATTAGCTAGACAAGAAGTCTTAGATCAATTGTCAAAAGCATCAACTAACGTAGCTAATCAATTTTTTAAATATGAAGAGCAAGAAGATGGGACATATAAGTTAGTTATCCCTAAGTTTGAACAAAACTATGGTAAAAGCGACATGCTTAATGCTGTATTAAATAATATTAAAAATTACCGAGAAAACAGGTCCGGGGCTAGTAGTTCTTCCACAGCACCTACAGGAACAGGGGCGGCGAGAAGCCCAGTTTTTAGACTCGGAATTCAATAAAGGCTTCTATATATGTCTAACGGAATATTCGAGACAGACGCATTTAAAGACTATAAGGCTGAACTTTTGTCGATCCAGTTGCCTAATACGTCTGACGCAGAAGAAAACCCTAATTACACCATTGGTGAAATTTTTAGTGCGGATACAACAGGAGTAGATAGCGATGAGTTTGCTCAACTAGACTATTTAAATAGTGTTAGTTCTGATGCAATTGTTCGGGATCGACTTGTTTCTGAATTAAGAGCGCAAGGTTCGAATATTATGCCGAGTGATTTAACCGCACTGTCTTCGCAATTCAATCGAGAAAAATACGATAATTTTATTAAGTATATTCAAGAATATGCTGTTCAAACAGTTTCACCAGAATCGCCTCCGCAGAGACTTCCCCGACAAACTCAAGATTTTGGATTACTCGGCGAACAGAGAATGGCTCGACGAGACCCTATTGTTCCTAGGGAATTAACGAGAGAAGAAAAACTAGCAGCCTCACGTGGAGCTGATATAACTTCAACGTACTACTTAGAACGAGGTGATTCTATTGGTGAAAGATATGGAGAGTTTGTTACGGGTTTGTTCGACCTTTCCCCAAAATCTCACTCTGCTGTTAAATCAATATTTAGTTTAACGAACCCAACTAAAGAACAGGTATACGAATTAATTAAAAACGAAGATCCAGAGGCTGAAGTTTTTTATGTAGACCCTACGGATAAAACAAAAGGTGTTTTAGTTCGGAGTCCTGCAACGAATGGCAAAAAAGTCCCATGGCGGGCTACGCTTGGCTCGGGGTTATTTACTTCAGCTGACACAACCTTTAGACCTCTTTCTGAAAACATTAGTGGTCCATTTTTTACAAATACCGTTGAAGAAATTGCTAGAAATCTTTCTCCCGAATTGATTGGAGGAGGAGCGGCTACCCTTGGCTTGCGTCAACTTCTTAAAAAAGGGTCGGCTAAATTAGACAAAGCTGTTGAAAAGAAAGGCGAACAAGCTGTTCTTGACGCTTTAAAAAATGAAACCGAAAAAGGTCAAATAATTAAAGGCGCTGGGAAATATACGGCATTAGGAGCCGCAGTTGGTATTCCTACGGCTATGACTCGATACTTTATGCTAATGTATGGTAAAGATAGAGGAGTTCACCCAAATTTAGATGCGGAAACAATGCTCGAAGACGCAGGTCTTATTGGCATGATGGCTGGTTTAGGTGTTGTCGGAGGAGATTTAGCTTTACGAGCTGTTCAAAACATCACTCGAAAAGTTACAGGTAACGATATTCCCGATGACATAATAGCTCGCATACGGGCTAGAGTTGCTCAAATGCGGGCAGAAGATAAGCTATCTCCTGAAGTTCTAGGCGAAATGAGTAAAAAAGAAGTTGATGATATTCTTAAACCTTATGCACAAGCACTTGGTAGAGAATACTCTGAAACGAAAACTCTTGGAGATTTATCTGGTGATGAAGTTCTTCAAGCTATGGAGTCTTATTTACTGTCGATAACTACAGATTCCGATCCAGCTAGAATAGCTGTGCGACAGATGCTTCTCGACCGAGGTAGCGTGTTACAAAACTTTTACGAGGAAATGAGGAATGCCTCTGGAAAAAATGCAGGTGTCCTACCTAGCTATGACGATTTTAAAGCACACTATGCAAAGCTAGTTAGGGAAGCGAAAGAAGCTGATGTCGCTGCTCAAAAAGAAGTTATTAAAGAAGGTTCTGCTATTTCTGTACTTGAAGCCGATAGTCCTATAGCTGAAATAACTGAAACAGTTGCTGAACAAGTCCCAACTTCAACGATTTTTCCTGATAAACGTGCTTCGTTGTTAGTACAAAGAGATAGTGAATTTAACGAAGCTAAAGAGCAATTAGCAGAAATATTAGATTCTGAAGAAGTTATTTCTATTGAAACAAAACAACTTGATAAATTTATTGGGCCGACCATTAAAAGGTTTATATCAGGTGGCTCTAATGCTCCAATTAAAAGCGTTGATGAAGCAGAAGCAGCTGCGATGCTTAGAGATTTAATGCCTATGAAAGATGGGCAAAGCATCATTAAAAATCTTATAGAAGGTCAACAACGAAGTGAAACAGGGGCTTTCTTACCTAAACCTTCTTTCACTTTACAAGATATCGTCAACGCTCGAATAAATATTCAAAGTTTAAGTAGAAGCCCTAATCGAGCTTTAAAAAACTATGCTGATGAATTAAAAGATAAGTTCGATGATGCGATTGAAGTCATGCTTGTTAAAAAACCCGAGCTTAGGGAACGTCTTTCAGCCGCATTAAAAAATATAGCTGAGGTTCAAGAAAACGTTATTGATGGAGCTTATTTACGGAACATTGTTATAAGCGAAGATTACCCTCAAATGGTTAAGGCCCTATATGGAGGAACCCCTAAAAACGTCCGAAAACTGTTTGACATGATGGATATCGAAGATCTAAAAAACGGAAACCCCGGATACAGAACTGAACAAGTTAGGGCCGCGGTTCTTCAAGAATTAAGAAAAGAAGTTTTAGACCCTGAATTATCCGTATCTGCTCAAAATAAAAAGTTTAGACAGATATTAAAAGATAGAGAAGAACAACTTCAAGAAATTTTTCCAGAACAGACAATTAAAAATTTTAGAAACTTTGAAAATTTTTCAAGACAGGCTGAATTAAATATAACAGACGCTGAAAACCGTGTAGTTCAATTAACAAGAGAGCTTAGAGATAATTTAAACGAAGAACCTTTTGAAATTATTTCAAAATTTTTAGACGCAGACCCTAGAACTCTGGCAGAAACAGGGGCTTTAGATGAGATGCGAAAATTATCCGCTATGGCCGATAAATACCCTGAACTAAGAAACTCCATGCGAGCTATTTTCACTAATAATTTACGTCAGCGTATCGAAGCTGCGAATTATGGAAGAGCTGGGTTTGATGACGGTGTCGTAATGCTTGAAAAAACTGCACTAAAACTTGACGTATTAGAAAATTTTATCGAAGGTGTCGGCGGGGGAGAGTTTGGAACTAAACAGTTAAGCGATACGTTCGGTCTCGTTCTTGGTAAAGAAATGGGCCAAACTTATGCTCGCAATTTAAGAGTTTTAGCAGAAGAACTTAAACGAACTAAAAACAGAGTATCTCGTCAAGGATTACTTCAAGACGCATCTAGGGTTAGACCGGAGGAAGTAGCCCAAGGGTTCTTAAAAACATTAATGAGGTTTTTTATTCCACCGCTTACACAAACAGGGCGAAGAGCTAATCTTGTTTTAAGTAAACTAGGTGGTCAAACACAAGAACAAATATTCGAAATTTTAACAGACCCTGAAAAAACTCAACGTATTATTGACCTTAGAAATAGAGAACTTACCCAAAGACAAGCGATTGAATTAATCGGATTAATTGCGGCAAGTCCTTACCTTAGTCAAACTTTAGGAGAAAACCAAGACGCATATACTAAAATTACTGGTCAAATAAAAGATGCAGATGAGGAAGCAGTCCGGCGAATTATTAAGCCGTTAACAACTAGTATGCGCGACGGTGGCTCGGTAAACTCGGCCCTAGCTCAAGCGGAAGCAAGAAACGCTGAATTGCGAAGGAGACGTGGCTAGTGGCTATTCCACAGTGGGTACGCAACCTTTTAGATAATTGGTCCTCTGCAACTGAAGCTGCAAAACAAGCCTATCGTTTATGGGCTTCTATGCAAAGCCCTATGAACATGCTAGTGTATATTGGTAGGGGCGTCCTAGAACAAACACTTGGCCAACAAGAATTTGAAAGAATTTATGGAAGCCTTAACCCACAAGAAAGAGCTGCTGCGGCACAAGCTGAAGTCGATAGACTTATGCAAGTTTCTGCAAATGCGACTGGCCCAAGTGCCGCTGCTTTTGAACAACAATTAAATACTGCGTTAAATGATGCGTCTATTGCTGATTTAAATCTTGCAATCTATAACGGAGATGTAACTAGTACTGATCAAATTTGGGGTTACTTAGGGATTACAGAAGCTGATTACCAAAACACATTAAACGATCCTTTAATGTATCCTCCTCCCGAAGGTTTTGAATTTTTATTTGAAACAGCAATAGACCCAGAAACTGGGGCTACGGTAACAGCATTAGACCAAGTTTTTCAAGATTCTCAAGAATACATAGACGCACAAAAAGCTCTACAAGCAACTATGGAACTAAGAGCTGAGAATCAACTAACTATGGAAAACCTGTATACTCGATTAGAAGAATCGGGTATTAATCCAGATATTTATGCGGGAATTGCACTTCGAGGTGATAAAGATGCTATCGCAGCTCAGTTAGGTTTTGGTTCTCCAAGAACAGGGGCGCAAGAGAACGCAGGGGTTTGGACACCTCGGGGCCAAGGCAGCTTCGGAATGTCTACTTTCTCATCTAATTACGCAGCCCCGGATAGCTATTCTGATTCAACAGGGGCTGGTGGCGAAGGTTATGTCGTTACGACTCAACCCGATCTAAATGTTCAACGAAATTTAGTTCCTCAAGGATATCAAGGTCCGGCAAATACTTTTCAAGTAGGTGTTCAGGGTGGAAGTATGGACTTTAATCCATACAACAACCCCGGAATGGCCGCACACGGTAATCCAGACCCTATGCGAGTATTAAGTGGTAACTCGTTTCCTGAAATTATTATGAGAATGGGTATGGGGGGTTATGGTATTTATAGCGGGGAAGGTAAAGCTGAAGCTGTAAAAAACTTACCTAATCGATACTTTGATTTAACAGATCCTGAAGCACTGTATGGATATTTATCAACAGCAACCTACGCAAAAATACCTTACGACATAGCTATTGGACAGCTAATTTCCCATAATCAACAATACCATGCTGATCGGTTTAATGCAGATCTTACAGCTGCTGGAGCAGATTTTAATCCGTTTGATCTAGCTTTACAGGTTATCGATCAAAACGAACAACTTCAAGCCCCTTTAGCACAAAATCTTGCACAAAATTTAGAAACATACACCACTCCGATTTCTGAAATTATTCAGTCAACTCAAGATCCTGCTACAGGTGCAGTAGAAACTTTTGAAGAAATCGAAGAAACCCCAGTACAAAACACAGGGATCACTGAGAATATAACTATGGCTAATAATGTTTATACGCCCCAACGATTAGAAGATTTGTACAATAATAGCCGAGGTGCTCAAGAGTTTGGTCTAACTGTTGCTTATAACCCTGAAACTAATACTTTTATTAATGACATAAGTGCTTTTGGATTTACTGGAGACGCTGCAACTAGGGAATATACGCCTGAAGAATTTATACAGCAACTAGGGATTGAAAATGGCCGAATGCTTGACCCGGCTGTTATGGATTTCGTTCAACAAGCTATTGAAAATATCGAATTTCCAACAGATATTTTTAGAACTAATGAAGAAATTGAAGCATTATTTCCAGACGTAGCTGGTCAAATTCAAGAGGCGATTGATGATATTGAATTTCCTGTTGGAACAACTACTGAAGATATTAATACAGCTATTGGTAATTATCTAACTGAAAACAATTACGTCACTGAAGATCAACTTCCTAACGTTGAAGAATTTTTAACTGATGCAGATATAACTGATTTTATAACAGCAGATGAAGTTGACCAAGTTATTATAGATAAACTAGACAGCATAGGTGAAATAGATCTTTCTGACTATGTGACATCGGGTGATTTTGAAACCTTATTTAATGAATTAGCTGAAGGCTTACCCAAACCTCGTACTAAACCACAAATTGCTTCAGTAGTTGCTAAGTATTTAACTGATAATAATTATGTAACAGCTGAACAAATCGCTGGGCTTTTAACAAAAGATGACGTTCTTGAAGTAATTCGAAACAATCCAACACTAACCACCGACGATGTAAAAACAATTATTGAAAATAACCCAACGATAACTGTTGCGGATGTTGAAGATATTGCAGCTGCTTCTGGTTATACGGATGCGGAAATCGATGAATTATTAGATCTTCGAGATACCGCGATAGAGGGCCTAGGGGTTGACCTTACCGATTTAGAGACAGCTTTGGAAACAGGGCTTGGTGGGGTAGAAACAGATCTCGAGACACTTAGTGGAAGATTAACTTTAATTGATGAAACTTTCCAAGAGCAGTTGTCTGATCTTAAACTTCAACATGAAGAAGAAATTAGAATTATAAATGAACAGTTAGAAACAGATATTCCTGCTTTACAAACTGCTTTAGATGACTTAACTGTTTTACACAATCAAGATATT
>Ga0208644_1002885_pt1 | contig 13498 bp, 7 predicted proteins | sample VirMetDEL_Nov_18_FD_184517 | JGI IMG/M metagenome (GOLD analysis project Ga0208644, IMG submission 184517) | Aqueous microbial communities from the Delaware River and Bay under freshwater to marine salinity gradient to study organic matter... | ecosystem: Environmental > Aquatic > Marine >... | reverse complement strand
ATACGATTGCTTGCAGAACTTACGCTGTCTTTACCAATAGCAACACTGTTTGTGTGGCTGGCTTTAGCTTGGTTCCCGATTGCAATTGATGAGTTTCCTGTTGCGCCATAAGTAGACGTATTGTTGATAATATTAATTGCGGTAGAACTAGTACCATTTGCAAAAGATTTTCCAAGAGCAACATCATTTGTTGTGTTTGTTCCCCCAGATTGTGCAAATGGGCCTATTGCCGTATTTGTTAAACCACCATTAACAGATGATCCAGAGCCAATAGCAATTGACGCGACGTTATCCGTAATTCCATCTTTTGTAAGAGTTCCCTGTACTGCAAACCCCGCAGTACAGTTCGCTCCTACATTCGCTAGATGTCCAATAGCTATAGAAAAGCCAGTATTTGTTGCGTTAATAACTGGAAGCGTTGGAGAACCAGACGCATTCTCAATTATCAAATCATAAGGCGTTCCAAAACTAAGATTGCCAGCACCATCTGTTTTTAGCGCATCACCATCATTGCCATCTGCTTGAGGCCAACTTAAACCATCAAGAACAATTGACCCTGTAGTATCTGGAGTGATTGCAATGTTACCCGCACTAGCAGAAACAATTGAATTACCATTCACATCTAGGTTCCCACCTAGTTGCGGTGTAGTATCTTCAACAACATTATCGATTGCATTTGGGTTTGCTGTTGCGCTTGTTGCAATGCCATCAAGCTTTGTACCGTCAGCACTAACATCACGACCATCAAACGTCTGACCTGCGGCAAACGTAATAGCACCTGTCATAGTGCCGCCAGCTTTAGGTAGTGCAGCATCCGCTGTTGTACCTTGTGCCGCAGTAGCATAATCAGAGCTATCAAAAGCTTTTACTTGAGCAAGGTTTGTAACCTCGCTGTCCATCAAAGCCCCCGCAGCAGTAACATTAGCAGTATCGGTTACATCTGCGTTTGCTTCAATATTATCTAATTTACTTTTATCTGATGTACTCATCAAACCAGCAACAGATATTGTTGCATCGCTGTAAGTTGTATCAGTGTCAGTAATTGTAATTGTTTTTTCTGATCCAGTGCCAGATGCCACAACACCATTACCTGTAAAGTTTAGCGTAGATGCCGCTGTTGTAAGAGCAGAGCCTTCATCTTCAACGATTATGCCGCCTAAATCAGCAGACAAAACACCAGCACTAATTGTTAAACCTGTACCTACTTTAATGCCGCCCAAGACACTAGCGCTTGCAGTTGGCAAAGAATAACCAGCAACCGTTACCCAACTTGTGCCGTTATAATATTTTAAAACATTGAGGGCCGTATCATAAAACAGATCGCCTTCATCCAGGCTTGTTGTTGGATCAGTAGCCCCAACACGATAAACGTCTGTAAAATTATTTACATCTGCAATATTTGTTGCAACTGTATTTACGTTTGAAATAGAAGTGGCAACTGTATTTACACTTGAGATTGAACCAGCAACGGTATTGATATTAGTAGAGTTTCCAGCAACGCTGTTGATGTTAGTAGAGTTTCCAGCAACAGAAGTGATATTGCTTGAGTTTGAGCTAACTGTTGTCACATCGCTTGAAATACCCGCAACTGTTTGAATAGCATCAGTCGCGTCTGTTCCATCCTCAATGTCTGCAAGCGTAGCAATATCCGCAGTAATTTCATTAAGAGTGGAAATGTCCGAAATTTCTGGGCCAGCTTGCGGATTGCCTGTCGTTTCATTAAATGCAAGCACTCTACCAATACGCGTTTCCTTTACGGGAAGCGTTGCATCGCCAACAATATCAGCCGCACTAAAAACTAAAGCGCGGTCAATTTTTTCATTTAATCTCTGATCGATAAATGTAAGCTTGTCCAAGCTCTCTTCAATGCTGTTGGCAGGAAACGGATCGTTAGGCACCAAGTCCAAGCCTTGCGTTAGTGGTTGCTCGCGCAAGATTGTTAGCTGCTCACCGCTTGCTGGGGCAGTAACCATTGTGACGTTGCCGCCACCTGCATCGCCAACACCGCTGACGCTGTATTGCGTTGAAATTGTTTGCGTTGTTTCTGTGCCATCGCTTGCGCGTAAAATAACAGTAAGGTCACTTTCGTCAAAAACCTTAAATGAATACGCAAAGACGGTGGTGCTGCCATCACCGTTAAAGCTAACTTTGTTTGTGCTACTGCTTACTGTCATTGTCTATCCTTCTGCGCTTGCAGGTCATAGTATGCTTGCCGCATATTCGCATATTCTGGCAGTTCAATCAACGTCTTGAACCCCTCGTCTATAAACTGTTTGTTTACACTTCTTAGCAGTGACACTTTCTGCTTGTCTGTTAGGCCAAGATACAACGGCTCAGAAGTCACGACCTCTAGTGTTTCCCTAAACGTCAAGTCACCGTATCCGCTGCGCCGTACTGTGATTTCGTTTTTAGCAATGTTCACCAAGTCCGACTGCATGCCGTAGCTCAACTTGATGCCTTGATACTCACGGGGGTTGGTTAGAGGCCAAGCATTTGTCATGCGCTGCAAACGGATCAGCTCTTTCTCATACTCTGTTAGCTCTTCGCCCTTCTTTAGTCGAATGCCTGATAGGTTGCTAAACAATGCAGCGCCAGGGCGGTTGGCAAAGCTAAACTCGTCTGAACCGCGTGGCTCGCCAAGTGTATCGTAAACGATTGCGTTGTAGTCGCGCTCGTCACGGAAGAAGCTGTCTTTAGCCTGCAATGCATTCATCTCGCCAAACAGCTCGACAATCTTACGACCATCATCTGTTTTAGGCAAACCAATCAGCGCATAGTTTGGCGATCCGTCAATCAGCGCATAACGATAACGCTCTGTGCCGTCCTCATCTGTGACCCGCTCTAAGATGTCGTCTTTTGTAAAATACTGCACATCCTCACGCGGACGCACACCAGTCGGATCAATCAGACGCTGGATCATGCGCTGCATAGAGCTTAGTGGGTTTGGCAGACCAACAGGTGTTGAGCTTTCTGCGTAGCTGCGAGCCAGCTTGGCTGCATCGTATCCATCCATAAACGCCACAAGGTCAGCAATACCTTGCAGCATTGGCAGCTCTTTGTAATATTCTGCTGTCGCAATCATTGCTGCGCTTGCATAGTTCTGCTGCAATGCTGGATCGTCTGTCGTGTTGGCGCGTTGTACTGTGTCGGCTGTAATCGCGATCAACCCGCCGACAGGCTCAAAGCCTGCGTAGCTAACATACGTCAACGGGCCGTTAGGTGCGCCGAATGCATCATACAGCGGCATGTCTTCTGGGAAGCCTTCGCCTTTTAGAACAAAGCTATATGGCTGCCAGCCTGGCGGTAAAGCCTCACGCTGCTTCTGATCGCTTGGCAAGCCACCAGTAATCCGACCATCCATTGCATACTGACCGACTTTATACATAGTCGCACCGCCCAGCGTTAGACGGCCAAACACCAACTGCTGCGCCCGTGGGCCGTTCTTGCCCAATAAGTCTTGTACTGGCTTAACGCCAATTCCTGTGTATTCCATTGTGCGCAGCAACGCGTTTGTGGGAGCGGTTGCAAACGGCAGCAAAAAGCGACCAAGCAGTGTGCGCTGCAACATGCCTGTCACCTGACCAAACTTGCCAAGGTCAGACTGCAATGTGTCGTATCTAGCCTTTAAGTTTAAATCGTCAGAGATTGCGCGTGGATCAAGCAGCAACATACCTGCTTCGTCTATCGCTTCCTGCTCTGTCATGCCTTTACGTCTTGAGTGCTGATAGCGCTTATTGACAGCAGTGTAGAACTCACCGCGCTGTGAGATTGTTTTAGTAAACTCGTCGGCAGATAGTAGCAAGCGGAACGGAATACGCATGCGCTTACCCAACTCGTCTAGTGATTTGCCAAAGAAACTTTCGCTTTGACCTGCAACTGCGGCATACTGATCAACGTCTAACTTGCTTGCGCCTGCTGGTGCTTCTGTGCGCCAGGCAATTGATGCAGCTTTCATTGCATCGCCAAATGCATCGCTCCAACCTTTTATGCGCAGCAGCGCGTCTTCCATGTAAACCTGATCCTCAGATATTGGAAACTGCATGCCAAGCTGTTTACGGCCTGCGCGTATAACAGAGCCATACATGCCTGAAATAATCTCTGTCGGCAGTTGGTACAGCATAAATGCTGCCGTGCCGATTAGGTTCTTTGCTTGCGTGGCAGGTGATGACAACAAACCTGCAAGATATGCCTCATGCACCATCTGTTTTGTCTTTGAGTACCAGCCGCCTTGGGCAAATTCATTAATGCCTTTTAGGCCGTTTTCTTTGCCAGCTTTTAGTAGTCGATCTGCCATTGCGTCTGTCACGCCGTCCGATCCGCTTTCATTCAGCAAACGCTTTGCTTCTTCGGTAAAGCGCGTTGCGTCCAACTCGCCGCTGACTTGGATTTGGAATGACTGCAATGCACGAGCTGCTTCTGTCTGCGCACCTTTTAGCTGCAACTGAATACCGCTGTGGATCGCAAGCTGCCTGCGGAATTTTAATCGATCACCGTCATCTGCTTGGCCTGATTTAATTCTTCGCGCCAGCTCTTCTAGCTTAGTTGCACTGCGCACAAGCAACTCACGCGCACCAACAAACTCGGCTGCTGTTAGCGGTCTGTCGCCAATCTTGCGGCTAAGTATGTCACGGGAAAAGCCAATCTCATCAGCAACCAAGCCTGCTGCCTGTGTTACTGTAAGATCGTTAGAGATTTTGCCGCGCGTCCGCGCAACTGTCTCATCAGCGTATGTTTCGCCAATTGCTGTGATGACTGCTTTAACGTCATCCGTTGTGTTCAGATAGTCAAAGTTAAAGTCGCCGCCGTCTTGCAGTGATTTAACATTGGCCTCTTTAGTGTTGAGCATTGTCAACACTTCGTCGGCAACCTCTTCACTGGCAACGCCTGTCTCTGGCTTAAAGCCACGCGCCTCGGCTGTCAGTGCCTTCTGCGCTTCTGCGTTTACATCAACTGCCAGACGCTCGGCCTCTGCCGCCTGATCCTCTAGCGCAGTAGCTGCATCTGTTATCACATCTGCTGGCGGCTCTTCACCGATTGCAGGCGCAGTCATGCCGCGCTGCTCAAACGTCTGCACACCTTCTGGGCTGAGTATCTGCGGAGCCAACTCGCGCTTTGTCGCTGCTTCAGAGAATAGCTCTGGCGCTTCCATTAAGCCACGTTCTTGCGGCGTTGGCACACGAGGCGCAACGCCGACAACGCCACCTGTTGGGGGTGTTGGTGTACTTGTGCTGCTTGGCAACTTGTTTAGCAGCTTTAACACATCACCAAGTCCAGCAACCTGGAAGCCTTCCTGCTCTGGCCCTTTGGCAAACTCAGTCGGTGCGCCTGCGGCTGTAATGCGCTGACGGGCTTCTTGGTCTTCTGCTAACTGGGTTGGATCGACTGCCATTATTGTCTCTATTCTGTGTTTAGATTTACGTCTTGCTCTTCAGGCTCGGCTTCCATAGGCATAGCTTCGCGCTTACGGTAGAGAGACTTGACCAAAGACATTACATCAGTCGGAGACTGACTTTCCGTTTTCTCTAATGATTGCGTCGAACTTTCCACGATCTACTCCTTCAAATTCATACCAAGGTTTATTGCCGCCTTCAAAAGCGCTTACCCCTGGGAAGTTATCAGGCAAAACTCCTGATTTCTTTTTGAACACTTCCTTGAACATATCATCTAGCTGTTTTTTTGTAAATTGATATGGAGCGCCATCGCTAGTTCTATATATGTATCTGTTCGCACCGCCTGGTGTTTTTTCGTATGTCACCCCAGAATATTTAACGTGAAACCGACCTTCTGACACAGGTGTCAACTCAGTTGGCTTTGTGTTCGCCCCTTTTGCAGGAGAGCCAGAGCCAACAACAGCTTTTAGTGTTGGGTGAGAAACTACTTGCCCAGAAGATAGCACCCAGCTTTCCCAATGATATTTGCCGACTGATCCACCCGTGCGCCCTGCTTTTGTATATAATTCGTCTATACGGCTAGCCAGTGAACGCTCTAACGCTTCATATTGAGCTAAACCTTGCGCACCCTCAAATTGAGTATAAACATCGTCATAAATTTTTTCACCGCCAGCCCACATGCGGTTAATTTGAATGCGATCCAAAACCACTACATCATTACGACCAGAAACAAGTAAAGCAAACGAAAGAATTTTATTGGCAATGCCTGTATCTTCAGCCAAGCCATAATAAGCTCGGCGTATCTCAGCGCTTGTCATGTTAGGGTTAGCAATCATTTCGTGCAACTTAGATAATGCAGAAACACCGTTCTCATCAACTGCTGCCATTTTCTTTAAAAATACTTTGCCGAAATCGTTTGCATTAGATATTGCCGAGCGCCCTGGGGTGCCTTGCGGTATAGTTGTGGGAACCATAGCTAACCACTGCTCTGTGTCAGCATCTGTCCATTCTCCACGTGCAGCCTTTTGTATAAATGGCGTTGCCGCCTCAGCAAGCTCTAAGTAACCGCCTTCATGAGGGAATGCTGACATACGCCTAGAAAGTATAGACCAAAGCATCAATTGACCAGTAAGCTCTGGCCCAGCTCCTGAATTATAGGCAGCTTTAAAATCTTCTTGAATTGCCAATCCATCATCTGCTGCCTTAATTTGGTTTTCAGTTAATCCTTTAAACCAATCAGCCCATTTATCTGTATCGTTTGCATGATCAATCATCCAAGCTGGCGGCGCTGGCACTTCTGTTGCGTTTTGTACGCGAGACATCATAAGTGCGTAATTTTCTTGACTTGCCAGAGGGTCTGCAAATTCGGTTTCTAAAGTTTGCAAATTTCCTGAAGCAACATCATAATTTTTAGGTGTCATTTTCTTAGGGATAAATGACTGCTTGCCCGTTCCAATTATGGGGGCGTTTTCAACTGTGACACGATACTGAGGCTGCAATTGTGAAACCATAGGAGCATCGCTTGGTGGCCCAATCTTTACATTCTCTGGCGCAACCAACTTACCCGCCGCAGCTAAACCGCGATCCACAATTGGCCCTACTGGGTTGCTAAACAGCGTTGTGCCTTCTGCATCAATTCGGCCCTGCGCCTCTTCGCCCATGCGCACCAGTGTCGGCTCTAGCGCCTTAGCGCCACGCTTCAGCAGCTTGCCAAACGCATAACCAACACCTGTGGCCTCGGCAACGCCAGCCGCCATTATTAGCGCACCCATTGCTCGACCACCAAGCGACCCGCCGTTTTCTGGGCGCTGCTGATTAAATAACCTGCGACCTTCTTGTATATCCATAATGCCAGCAGTTAAAAAATCGGCAGCTCCAACTTCCATACCTGTTGGCCCCGTGCCAAATAATGCGTTTGAATAAGTTTCAGCATTTCTTAGCAAGTCGCCTTGCTGCGCTGCAACCATGCGATCAATCTGCGCAGGATCAACACCCTGCTCTCGCAGTTCGTCCTTTAAGCCCTCAACCGCCGCATCATACAAGAATGTCGTAATAATCCGTGAGCCTTCCTGTCGCAGCGTAGGATCGGCTGTAATGATTGGCTGGCCTGATGCTATAACGTCACGCACTTCCTGCTCTGAGAGAGGCTCTATGCGGCTCTCAGGCATAGGTTGCTGCACATCTAGACCAGCAGCGCTGATTTGCTCATCAGTGTACCCAGCGGCCCGTAGATCGTCTAAGGTGTACGATCCTTGTATTTCTTGCAATCTCTTTGCTTCTTCTGCCGCCGCCTGCGCAGGTGCTACATCTGACGCGCCAGGCATAGCTGGCTGCGCTGGCGCTTCTGCCATAACCTCTGGCGCTTCTTCGCTAATCTTAACATATCCACCGCTAGACATTGGCAGCAGCACATCATTCATACCTGTCTCTGGATTAAAGACGCTTTTCTTGTTTTTCTCTATGGCAGGATTAATGCCAGCATCAATCATATCACGAGCTTCGTAATACTTAGAGATTTCAAAATCTGTGTCGTCAGAAAGTAAATCTGTCATTAGAAGCCTAGTCCCCGATTGCCATATTTAGCACGAATAATGCGCTTAAATGTTGTTTTCTTAGATTGCACCTGTCCTTGACGTGTCGCATCAAGGTTTTCATACCAACGGTCAATTGCGCCCAGCGGATCATTCACATCATACTCAATCTCTGGGAAAGCTTCTCGCACCTGTTCTGAAAAATACGTTTCAAATTCTGCTCGCAGTTCCTCAAGATAAGCCGCGCCAAACTCGTCAATCTTTTCCAATGCAAAATTTCGAAGCTCTTCGCGGGTCATTGGTTTGCCTTCTATCTGCCTTTCCAAAGCCTTATCTCGTAAAGCAAAATCAGCCGCTTCAAAGGCTGATTTAGAAGCTTGTGCCAACCTATCATCTTTGCCGATAGCCTGCTGCGCATTATATCTAAATTGTCTAGCCAGTATCCCAGATGCCTTATTAAGACTTTCATCACTTTCGTTAAATGCGACTAAATACAGTTCACGGTGCTGCGCTGCTGTAATTCTAAAGGTATCTGTGTTTAGTTCTTCAATACTAAGCATACCTGCACTAGCCAGTGCATATAGCTCGCTATAACGCGCGTCACTGCCTTCGCCAGCAGGCGCAAACTTGAACTGCGTAGATGTATCTAGCTCTTCGCTCATCTTAGCTTGCTGCTCAGGTGATGCCCAGAACTGAGCATTTAGATGGTCACGCAGCAATTGCTTTGCAAATGTACCTGACACTCCTTGTTGCGTAATTTCTGGCAAAGAGAAAAACTTTGCATCACCCATCAATTGGCGCAAGGTGTCACCTGAAACCAAAGCATTATCTTGCACAGACATTACAAAGTTATACGCTTTTTTGTTGCGCTGGTTTGTCTCTTCTTGCTGCTCAGTCTCTAGCTTTTCTTCAGCATCAAAAAACTTTAGTGATGTTGCTAAATTCTGTTGGATAATCTCAACAGCATCGCCGCGCTCAATATTGTAAAGCACATGCAGTGCATATGGGTCTGAAATACCTGCACGAGCCATTGCCTCTTCAGGCGTGATTTCCCCTGCTGCGACCTCATCCTGCAACGTCATCATGCCAAACAACTGCATCGCAGCGTCTGGATCGTTGTTAAATGCGTTTGCCAAGTAGTCAGCAGCAATATCCTTGCGCAATGCATAGTTTGCTTTGGTCACGCCTTCCATGCTGTAGCGACCACCTGCAACAGCCTTGGCTTGATCGTTGATCACAATGCCAAGTTCTGTGTTGTAGTCTTCAATAGTCGCGCCAACTTGAGACAATTTCTGCCGTTTGGCTTCCATCCGCGCAGCCATTGCAGCCTGCTCACGCGCTAAAATCTTTTTATCAATTTGTCCGCGCAGTCTAAACCGTGCAGCAATCTCGTTTTGCTCAAACGCATAGCTCAACTTGCGCTGCAACGATCTGTTGCTAACGCTTGCAATCGTAGCATCGCGCAGCTCATTCATGCTGCTCTGCCAGTTATTCTCACCATCCAGCACATTGTAAATGTCTGTTGATTTGCCTAACGTATACTCTGCCTCGCGCATGCCCTCTTCAATTGCCAACGCAGCCTCGTTGTACTGCGCCTCTTGAGATGCCTGCCAGCGAGCAGTGGCAAACTGTTGCGCACCATCTAGCAGCGCCTTCATTGGCTCGGCCTTAGCAAGCTCTGCCTGCGCCATCGCCTGCGGGTTCATACGCACAGTTCCACGCAAAGGCGAACCAGGTCTGATTTGTTGGCTTATAGCGCGACTTCTGTAGACAGGTATCTTCATGCTAATCCAAATTCCCCTGGGTTTTCATAAACAGTCGTTGCCACATTAGACAAGCTGTTGATCATTGATGCAGTGCCAGATGCCCGAGCGGATGCAGCCGCCATGCCGCCTTCCATGCGTGACAGCTCTGCCGCCATCTGCAATCCTTCTTGCTCGTCATCAATCTGCATATTCTTCAAAGAGTTTTCAAACGCAGCAACCTTTTGCTCATAATCAAACTCACGCGCATTTTCACGCAAAACTGCAATTGGTGTGCCAGTACTCATGTCAAAGCCTGCATAACCAAATCCAGCCCGAGCTGTGCCTTGCACTTCGCGCTCAAACGCATCAGCCGCTCGATTTTGCGAAACAAGAAAGTTTGCATTGAGAATGCCTTGAGTTTTCTCAAGTAGTTCAATGTCACGCTCAATGATAGTGGCGTTGTAGTTGCCTGCCGCCAGTGCCGCAGCCGCAGCTTTGTCTGCCGCACTCTTTTGCTGCACGGCCCCAACAACTGATATTCCTGTTGATATGAGTGCTAAAGGGTTACACATCAGTCACACCTACTTATCAAACGTGTTCATGCGTGGATAGAACGCTAGAACTGTCATGGGCAAGGGCTGCCCTTGTTTAATATATACACGATCATCGTCATCAAAGCCACCATCGAACTCAATGTCTTTGTCGCCCGTAAACAACGGCACCGCAGTATCCATTGCCATTGAACTGTCGCGGAAGAATATGCGGTCTATCTCACCGCTGTCGTTGCCCACTTCAGCACCAACAGTTTCATAAAATCGCAACGTGATTGCATGAATGCGTTTTGGCTTGCCTTGGCTTGTGCCATCCACAGATCCGCTTTCAATGCGCAGCGTTTGCATTGTGCTGTCGTAGCCATACCCAACGGCAGCAGTCGTTGATGAGTAGTCAAGAGTTATGCCGCCACTGCTCACAGTTTCGTCAGGGTGTGTTGCGCCATTACCAAGAACTTGCAGCGTTTCGCCTTCCAAGTGATACAAGCCGCTCAGTGTTGTTGTTGCGCTGCCGCTATACGACAACCCGCTATCCACAAAAAATGCAGATGTTGTATCTTCGCCAAAGTCAAACAACTTTAACTTTTCAATGTATCTTTTAGTCGTACTGTTAATGGTACGCTTAACAATCATATACAGATCGTCTTCACCCGTATCTGTCGGCAGTGTCGCAATACTTTCCACAACAGCCTGACCGCTGCTAAATGATCCACCAATCACATGCTTGTGCCATGCGACAACTTGTTCCTCTCGACGATACGTCATGCCGAGCAGTGTGCCGTCATTACGCACACACCACACAACGCTGTCAGGCTCCTGCTGGAACGCCATCTGATCAATGCCGCCATTGGTAATATGCTCTGCCAAGATCGTCATGTCAGGCGCAGAATAACCGCCAGTATTCACATCACCGACAAATTTAAACTCACGTATCTTTCTGTTCCCACGCTGCACAAACAGCGTAACGTCCGCAACCTGCACAGGCTCAATCAATGCCGTGCCATAGTTGGAATACTTGCGGATCAATGTCGTTGTCGGCGTAACAGGCCCATCGTTTGTAGATGTAAGCACATATTCACCGCCAGATGTACCCACGGTCAAAACCCGAGTAGCAGACAGAAAGCGGATCGCATTCACCTGGTTTGACGCAATCGTGTAAATCAGCGCATCGTCATCTGCTGTACCAACAGTGAAGTCGTCATAACTACCGTTCTTACTAAACCACAACGTCTGAGGATTATTGTTCGTATTGCCAAACACAAGACGCTGCTCAAAGAACGACACAACGCTGGGGCGGTTATTGGATCCACTTAGTGAAGGTGTTGGCGTTCCAGTGATAGTAAACGTAGCAAATGTCCACGCATTGTGATCCGTCCTCGTCAGTGTGCGTATATCATATGAGGGATGCACAATGTACATTGTGTCAGCAGACTGCGCGAACCGCAGATCAAACAAGTCAGCAGCCGCATAAGGCGTTGCAATCTCATAAATCTCTGTGGCAGTACCGCCCGATGTATAGGCAGTAAATCCTGTCGTATCTATGTCGTTCCCAAATAAGTCCTGCAAAGTGAACGTATTTGTGGTAGAATTGGCAATTTTATAGTTGCGATTATTTAGCTCCGTCATGCCGCCAAGGCTGTCAATGTAAACCTCGTCGCCATCGCTAAAACCATGTGATGCACTTGTGATTACGCCAGGATCAGCCTGAGTTGCGCCAGTGATGTTTTTGTCTGTTCCGTTCAACACCTGCAAGTCATTGCGGTAAACGCGCATGGTCTGATCGCCAAACTCAAGAATGTACGTGTCAGATGTTTTGAACTGAAACGGAATAAGACGCGTCTTAACTGAGCTGTCAGACACCTCACCAAGATATTCTGTGCCAGGTCTGCGCGTCACGCCACCATGAGGCATGACAACCATGTTTGTTAATTCAGACAAACCCTCAGTGTATTTCTCAATATTAACGCGGCCCTCTAGGCGTGGACTGATCTCACCTGCCGTAAACGAGCTAAACGCGGGTGCGGAACGTGCCATTTAGAACCTGCTTTCAATAAAGTCGCTTGCCTCTAGGCGCTGGGTTGCACCTTCTGTCGCATCGTTAAAGCGAGCCTCGTTTATTTTCGCCTCATACAGTGATGTCTGGATTTGAACCATAGATGTTGATCCAGTGATTGCGTAGCACACTTCGGCAGCAAGTCGAGAGGCAAGTGCTTCGACAAGGCTTGCATCATACTGCTGTGGGTCAGTCACGCGACCAATGTATTTAATCTGCGCTATTGCCTCGTCAGTAAGTAGCTTTCGGCCTTCTATAACAAACACTGGGCCACCAGAGTTGTTTGTGATGTTATCCTGGGGATACGATAATGTCCCATTGGAAAATTCCAAAACGCGCAAGCAATAGGGATTAGTCGGCAGTGCATATTGATATGCATAACCAAATGCAGGTGCGTCTGTGTCTTGTGCAAGCTGCGCTCGCTCAATAAGACAATTCCAAGGATGTGCGCGAAACACCGCATCGCGTACAGCTTCATATCTTTGATTAACAATTCGTGCCGCCTTACTGTTTTCGTCCAGCGAGGAAATGTTAGACGCGCCCAAATTGTTTAGCGCATAGTTTGCAATATCAACTGTACTTGGCATTTGCTCTTATCCTCTAAAAGAGGGGGCGGTTTCCCGCCCCGCTCTAATTAGTCAACCACATACTTGACTGTAAGTTCAATAGTGCCAGTGCCAGCAGCACCGCCCATTGTTACAGTGATGGCAACGCCGTCCTCGTTTGTGTCTGTCTCTGAGCCTGAGCCTAGAGCTAGAGTTGCAAGAACGTCCACCTTCTGCGCAGATGTTGACGCTGCTGCTGCTTTGTATGCCGCCGCTGACGCAGATACTGCTGTACCCGCCGCGTTTGTGTGTGCTGCATAGCCTACAGACAATGTTGTTGATGCACCTAGCGCGTCATGCGCCAAAGAGCCTTCCAACAAACGTGCGCCGTCTGGCAGAACAAACATCTCAATAACGTCACCAGACGCTAGAGCAGATGCTTCGTATGTGCCATGAGCTACGCGGATACGTCCACCAAGCTCATTAGCTTTGTTCATCACGGCTGGAGTAGCGCGTGTGTTAGTGCGTTGTGCTGAATATACAGTAGCCATTAGTTAGTCTCCTTATTCAGAACAAGCGATTTCGACTACTTTGCTTTCTTCCATGCGTGTCGCACCGATAGATTGGCAATAGTAGACTTGCGTAGCGTATGACTTGTCAGCACGTTCATCAATGCGAGCTGC
>Ga0208644_1002884_pt1 | contig 13498 bp, 17 predicted proteins | sample VirMetDEL_Nov_18_FD_184517 | JGI IMG/M metagenome (GOLD analysis project Ga0208644, IMG submission 184517) | Aqueous microbial communities from the Delaware River and Bay under freshwater to marine salinity gradient to study organic matter... | ecosystem: Environmental > Aquatic > Marine >... | reverse complement strand
ATCAAAAAACACAAAAAAAAATTATTTTCATAATGAACGGGATTACAAAACAATTTAACGGGATTACAAAAAGAATATAATAAAAAATACAAATCGTCAAGAAATTTACAAAAATTATATATTCCCCTTTTCATAACTAAATTTAACGGTTCTTTTAAATTCTGATACGGTTGAAACGCTCATATCTTTATTATACTTAAATTTAACCAATTCACCCCCACAAATTAAATCAAATTTATCAATATTTTCATTATCTTGAAATTTCCATAATTCATTATCATCATATAATTTATTATAAATTTCACTAATACTTTTATTATTTTGTTCTCCATAATGATAAATTGATTCGGTAGGAATACCCTTCATTCTAATATGGTCTCCATTTATAATATTGTTGTTTTCTGAAATTCCTTCTAATTTATCATAATAACTTTTTTTACCTAAAAAAATACTTTCAATCGCGTATATTTCTTTTAAATCATAATCCTTTATTTTAAAATCACTATGAAATTGCCCCATATTTTTTCCTATCAATTCCCGTTTGTATTTTTTATTATATTCTTTTTGTAATATTTGAATATCTTTATCATCTATGTGCATGCTGTCTGTGTCTTGATAGTAAATATTTAACCCCTTATCCTCTGCTAAACACATTACTTCGTTCATAATTCTTTTACTCATACTAAGAATTTCCACCCCGGCGGATACATTATTATAATGTTCGTTTATTGTTTTTATTTCTTTTAAAATACTAAATTTTTCTAACTCGGTTATTTCCTTAATGAAATTATAATGTTTATCAATATATTCGTCTATTTTATTATTTTGTATTATTTTTGTTTCATTTTCAATAGGTTTTAATAAACATTTACCATAACAACTATTCATTAATAATTTATAGATTTCTTGTATTTCGTTTTTTTCCTTTTTTGCTTTTAATCTTGCTTGAAATAAATGATTAATTACGTTATTTATTTTAGGGTTGTGTCCTTCATCGTAATAATAACCAGAAATAATATCAAAATTTTCTAATTTTTGATAATTTATAATATCTTCTAAAGAAATTTTATCGATGTATATAAATTCTCCTTTTATATCGTTTGTAAATTCTCTAATACCATTTTTCAACACACTTAATAGTGGAAAATCTCTTTTTATTATTGGGTTTTCTTTAATATAAATTTTTATAAAATATCCGCTTTGACTATTTAAAAAATCCATATTTAGATTATGTTTTTCAATTACTTTAGGTTTTCCCATTAAAAATCCTTTTATTCTACTCATAGCAGAACTATAGAGTCCGACCGCGTCGAAATCATTAATTTTTCCTTTAATTCTCCATTTTTTATTTTGCTTCGTCATACATCGACCACCAATAACGCAATTTTGAATAAAATCTCTTGGAATACCCGACATTTTATAACATCCATTAAAGCATTCTTTAGAAATTAAATAATCTAAACTCAAGGAGGCAATAGAACAGTAATTCATTACATCTAACCCGGTAATTTCTGCAATCCATATCCTAAATTGTTTGTATCCATTTTTCAAAACTAAACAATCCATTTCGCAATATTTTTCACTATATTTTATAATATCTATTTTTTCATTATTAACACATCCCCACTCAAGAGCATTATTATAATATTCTATATATTCATCAGGGTTTAAATATTCGCTACAAATACTCATATCGATATATCTATTATTAATGTTTTCTTCATTATACATATCATAAGGCAATATTTCTTTTTTCATAGGTAATTTAAACATATCTTTAAAATTTTTTAATTTAACCGGGATTAAATTTAGACTGTCTTGAAATTCTATATTTATAAAACCATTATAACTATTATTATTTTTATCTAAAAAGGTATTACCTGTATATATTCTCGCTTTTCCCCCCATTAGGCGATTACCTTTTAATATGGGCGATAAAGAATATAAATAATTCATTATAAATGTAAAGTCATATCGTGCATTATGTGCTATAAGTAATATATTTTTTTGATTACCTTTATTTTTACCTTCATATTCTAAAACCGGATTATTTTTATATTTATTTTTAATGTAATTTATAAAATTTTTTGCGCAATCATCACCGAAAAAACTTTCTTTTTCATTATTATCATCTATAAAACATATTAAATAAGGTTTGTGAGGTAAATTATACCCTTCATTATTTTTTATTTTGGTGTTTGTCTCAAAATCAAAGAAAATCTTTAAATGTTCTTTTCTATTAATATTTAATTGACTATTTGTATCTAAGCAATTTTCATTATATTCCAAGTTTTCATTTTCTTTCATATTATTATAATAGGGGGTTTTCATAATTTCATTAATTGAAATAGGTATTATTAAATCTTCATTTTCTAATAACATTTTGATAATTTTATAACTATCTATAAATCTATTATTTGCTTTTTTATAGTATTTCTTACCTTTAACAATACTATGTTTATAAATTTTATTATATTCGTCTATTTCTTTTATATCTTTATAATTTTCTATAGCGTAAGAAGTAATTTCAGTTTTATTATCTATAATAAAATAGTGTTCGTCTAATAATCCAATATTAAAAATATTTTGTTTTGAATCTCCATATTTACAGGTTTTTGTTTCCGTTATTTTGTCTTTTCGTGTCGTTAATTTACTTATATTAATTGTAATATCTAATTTTTCACATATTAAAGGTATTTTACAGGTTGGAACAGAAGAATTTTTAACAAAACTTTTCAAATAATTTAATTTTTGAACTTCTAAACCTCCATTTTCTAAAGCAATATATAAACAATTATTATTATGATAATTACTATTTATTTTATCGTCTTCTTTAAAAATTCCATATCTTGATAAATCTAAATTTAATTTATGATGATATTTAAAAAATGCTCCATTTGGTATTTGTTTTTTTTCTTTAAGTGTAAATTTTACCTCATATTTATTAGATAAAATAGTATTGTATATAAATTCGTTATCGCTTCCATATCTTGAAGAAAAATCACTCCCCTTTAAATCTTCATATTTATCTAATTTTATTATATTATTAGAAGAAAGCATAATCCAAGTATTGCTGTTAGTTGGTTTTGCTACTATAGATATAATTTTTTCATCGGTATTTGATATTAATAAAGATTTAATAATGTCTAAACTATCTTTAAAAGAAATTTTTAATAAATCAATAATAACATTTTTTGTCGCGTATTTTGATTTTCCTATATTTGCTCTTAAATCATCTTTAATATTTTTAATTTGATTATATAAATTTAATTTATATGTATTGTCGGTTTTATTTGTTAAAATATTCCCGATATTTAACTGACCCGCTGTTTTTTCGTCTGTAAATTTCTTCTTTAATACCTTGTTTTTAAATCTTTTATCAAAAGAAATCTTATAAAATCGTTTTGTTAAAGGATTATATCTTGTTTTATCATCTAAATATAAAAAAGTTTTTCCCTCCCTTATTAATTTCTTGTTATATGATAACGCCTTTTTCGTTGGTTCTCCATTTATTATTAAATTATTAATATTGGGTTGATACGATTTTTTACCGTTAATTCTTATATCTTCTTTTAATAAATTTTGTATTTCTGATAAAATCAAATTTGAAGTCATTCTTAATAATGATATTTATAATAATTTTTAGTAATTTGTAAATATATTTTGTTTCTTAATACTCTATTAGAAGATAATCTTAAATTGTTTTTTAAATAAACAAAAAAAATCAAAATATGTTTATTAATTTAAAATTTTGTATAGTAAAATATAAAAAATAAATTGAATTATTGCGGTTTTTTTAAATTGCTTAACGGTAAATTTTTTTTTTTCTTCCAAACATAAATAAATTCTTTATAGTTTGTAATTTTACCACTAAATCTTGATTGAATAAATAAAGGGTATTTTTTATCGCTTTCGCCTAAAATTATTTTTATTTCATCATACATATCAATTGGAATATTTAAACAATAATAACCATTTTTTTTCATTCCATTAAATGTTTTTATTATTACTGGAAATATAAAACTATTATAGAAATCTGTTTTATCTGTATAAATAGGCATATTTTCATATTTCTCAGTTAAATAGGTCTTTTTCCAGTAAGGGGGACTTGTAAAAACGAAGTCGTAATCATATTTGTTATAATCAATTTTTGAACTATCTTTAAAAATCATTTCTATATTACTTTTTGACTGATAAGTTTCAATAATACCTTCATATGCTTTCTTTAAATTTATATTAGTATCAATTCCAATATAATTAATATCTAAAGACATAGCACCAATCAATCGACCGCCCCACCCTGCTGAAAAATCTAATATTGTTTTTGGTTTATACATGCAATATAGTTGTTTTGCGATTATTGGTTTAAAAGCATTTGAACTTCCTTTATATAATCTAAAAACATCATACGCTGCTATATATTTATTTTTTCCATTTTCCAATCCATAATTAAATAATCTAATACCAGAAGGTGTTTTCAAATAATCTTTATTTTTCCAAAAAGTAGGAAAATCAAAAATTCTTTTGACCTTAGTTTGTAATCGATATTTAAATGTAAAATAATCCATAGAAACATTACCAATATTTGATGCTGGATTTATATTATTACATTCTATAGACTTTAATTTTTCATAGTCATTTATTGCTTGGTTTTTGTTGATTGGTTTTATTTTTGACGATAGATCTGAAAGACCATCACCGATTAATTTATTTATTATTTCCATATTATATATTATTTCGATAAAATTAAATTAAACACTTAAAGGGGTTATTTTTTGTTGTTTTCTTTTTAAATTATATATTTTCATTCTTTCCGCTATTTTCTCTTTATTTTTCTCATAATATTCTTTAGACTTGAGACATTTTTCTTCTTTATGGTTATTATAATATCTTTTTTGTGCTTCTAAAAATTTAATTTTTGATTTTTCATTATTAAAATAATTTTTCTTATATTGTTTTTGTTTTTCGTCTTTTGCCTTTAAAAGTCTATATTCTTTAAGGACTTCTTCAATATTGCTTATTTCCTGAGTGTTCTCCATTTTTAATTTTGTTCTTATTACTATATATAAAGATAAAAAATAATCTTAAATTATTTTAATTAATTATCTAATACCAACAATTTTTTTTATTAATTTATCATTCATATAACTGTTATTTTGCTTTATAAATTCTCTCCATTTTGGATTAATTATAACTTTATTATTATAAAATAATTCTGGTAATCCATTTTTTATAAACCACGCTGAATATTCCCCGCATACATCACTATTTAAAGATTGTAATTCAATTTTGTTTGTTGTATATTTACCATTAATTGAATTATTTTTTAAATAATTTTCAAAATTTGTTGTTTCTCCCAATAATAAGTCGTCATCATCCGCTTGAAACCCGTATGAATCAAAATATTCTGTATGAATACTATTTAATCCTCTCATAGCAACCCAGTGCGACCCTCTTTCTCCCGATTTACTGTAATTTGCTATCAAACTGCTACCGCTCGGGGGATATTTTGGTAATTTATCGCTTGGAAATACGCCTAAAAATCCTTTTTCATTTTTTAAATAGTGCTCTAATTGGAAATTTGTCGTCATTTATATTTACCATAGATAATTTATGCTCCAAAAATTTGGTGATGTTATATCATATGCGGTTAATTCTCCTTTACCATTTCTAATATTCATACTTCTCTTTAAATATAAATTCCTTCTTTTAGTGTCTAAATGGTTTAATTCAGGATATCCCCCGATTTTATCAAAAAAATGCTGATGAATACTACTTCCAAAATGTATTAATTTTATTTTATTGTCTTTCATAACATATACTGAATATTTCTTGTTTTTTGCTTTACTTTTAAAAGGTTGATATAATTCCATTTTAATTTTATCTTATTATATAGTAATATATAAAATGAATATTGAAACCGATATTGAAAATAATTGCTTAATTTGTGATAATAATAATAAATATAAATTTCAAACCTTCTGCGATAATTGCGTAAATTTCGGTTATAGAAAATGTATGAAATGTAAAAAATTTGTGATTCGTATTGAAAAACCTTATTGGGTATTGATTTGTAAGACTTGCTTTAATGATTAAAATTATCTAATAATAAATATAAATGACTATAAAAGATATACTTAAAAATATTCTTAAAAAAATAAAGTGCAAGTGTGCTTGTTTTTCAAATTGTAAAATGGAAATTGCTTATAATACATCATTTAGAAAATCTAAAAAGAATACAAATACTAATGAAAATACAAATACTAATGAAAATACAAATATAAATAATGTATCTGTTATAAACACACCAAATACAGAAAGAAGACAATTACCAAGAATACCTGAAAATAATTATGTTGTAATAGATTAATATAAAATGTCTATTCCACTTGATAAAGATTTATATAATATCGCTAAAGAAATAGTATTTTCACAATACAAAAAAAATAGTGCCTATCGTAGTATGGCGATACAAAAATTATACAAAGAATTAGGGGGTAAATACATAGAAAATAATGATGAAAAAATTAAACCATTAACAAGATGGAAATTGGAAAAATGGGTTGATATAGGTAATAAAGAATACCCAGTATATAGACCAACAAAACGAATTAACAAAGATACACCGCTAACAGTTTCTGAAATAGATAAAAAGAATTTAGAAAAACAAAGTAAATTGAAACAGAAAATCAAAGGGGAAAAGAATTTACCTCCATTCAAGAAGAAATAATTATGCTATAATTGTTAGAACACCACTATTGTTCCAAATATCACCAGTTGATAAACCGGTTGGTGCCGTTGGGATATTAGCAAAATTTACACTTCCAATAACTTTTAAACCTTGTTTTACCGTTAATTCCGTATCAGTAATAGTTAATCTTTCACTACCACTTTTATAAAAAGTCAGGTGTCCATCATTTCTGTTCTTAATATCCCAATCACTCATATTTGTTTTAAGACTTAGACCACAATCAACGGAATGATAAACTTGTATTAGAGAGTCTGACCCTGCGATAGATGTAGGATTAGATATATTCACACCTAATTTAACGGCATTTGCTACTGATGTATCTAAAAATAAAGCGGTTGTATTTAAAAGAGGTTGTTTTGTATCAATACTACTTTGTAAATCAGCATCAGCATCTGCTAAATCAACTAATGTTGCGTAATCACCTAAGGTGCTTATATCTACTTTGGTGTTAAGAGATGACTGTAAATTAGTTATATTACTTTGTAAAGTCCCTATTGTATCCTGATTACCAATAGAAACTATCCCAGAATTATTCCACAATTTAGTTCCAGATTGAGAGGTTGTAGGCAAAGTTTCCATATCAACAACAGAACCCCTTACCCTAAATCCTTGTTTTACCATTAACTCGGTATTATTCCATTCACCTCGCTCACTTCCACCATTATAAAAACCAAGATTCCCAGATGGGTTCTTGACCTTCATACACCAATTTCCTGTGTGATTTGATAAACTTAAAGCACAATCAGTTTGTCCGTAAATTTGTAAAACACTATCGCCTCCGCTTATAGATGTAGGTGTTGATGTTCCCACACCTAACTTCGGTTGATTTGCTATACTTGTATCTAAGAATAAATCGCTTGTATTTAAAAGAGGTTGTTTTAAATTCAAATTTGCAGTTATTGTATTATCAGCACTAATTCGGGAATTTTCCTCATTAGTTAAATTTGTGCTTAATAGTGTATCTGCCGATTGTCTATTGATTGTTTCCAATTGTAAATCATTTGATATCTCATTATCTCTGTTTAGTCGTTGTAAAACTTCATTATCTAAATTGAGTTGGACTACATCAACATTCTCTTGGACTACATCAATATTATTTTGTAAAGTATTATCGGCATTTGCTCTTGTTGTAATTTCCGTATTTAGAGTTGTTATAAGACCATCAATATTTGATTGCAGGGTTGTATCACCTCCTATTCTCGCGGTTTCTTCAATATCTAATGATGTTTGATTTGCTTTTAAATCCAATTCATTTTGTAAATTTTGAATATCTGTTATTTCTAAACCATTTACAACACTATTTAAATTAACAACTCCGTTAAATGTGTTTTCACCTATTAAAGTGTTGTTTTTATCAAATCTCACAAAATTTGTCTTACTACCGATAACATTTTGAAATAAAGACATTTTTAATTTATATATTATATATTATATTAATCTTAGAAAAAATTAAAAGTTATATTAATGTCTTGTGATACTATAAATCAAATTCAAAGACGAAGAACCTAATAAATGATAGACCCTAACATATCTATGGTTTATACTGTTTCTTGTTAATGAAAATTCGTAATTTGAATTACTCCCTTTTTGTTCTACTTGAGGTTCGATATGGTCTGTAAAAAATACCGAATTATCATTTGAATATTCTAAAACCATATTATATAGTTCAGGGGATTTTCCAGATACTGTAATACTATTATACATTTCGCTCCCTGCTGCTTTCAAATCAATTGTGTTAGAATATGTATTGCCAACGATTTGTCCGTTGTTTAAAATTCCACTAATCCTATTATTATTTGTTCCATTAGCAATTGTTATAGTGCTACCCCCATCAACTATAACGCTTAATGTGTTAGGGCTGGTATGTGCTATAGTTTCTAATCTTAAAGTATTCATAACAACGCTATTGTTTTGTAATGTAATTCTACAAAATCTTGATTTTACCTGTAAATTATCAAAAAATGTGTTATTATTTGTTATTTGGAATGTTTGTGTGTGGTCGTAATTAACACCATCAATACCAAATTCTACAACCAAATTTAATGTGTTTGATGTTGCTGTGGTAAAATTACAACTAATTGAAATTTGGTTATATCCTTCTAAATCTGTTGCGGGTGATTGGAATATTTCATTTTGATTTAACGGAGTTGTTGTTGTTAAGGTATCTGATATTACGGACATTTTTTACAATTATATTAGATAATAAATTTTTGATGTCCTTTTAATATTTCTTTTTTAATGTAATTATTAAATTTTTTATTTAACGGTAAATTTTTAATTGAGGGGTCTGTATATTGATTTATATAATTTGCATCTTCATAAATATATTTTACTATTCTTTCTAATCCCTCAAATAAAATATCAACTCCATGCACTTTTATTATATCTTCAATTAAATTATTATCTAATAATTTTAAAATTTCTGTATCAATAACGGCAGATTTTTTTTTTTGTAATCTTCTTAATACATTCATTATCTTATCAAATGTTTTATTTCTATCATCCCATTCTCTTAGTAAAATTGGTATTTCGTAAGTGTCCCATTCATCGACTACTAAATATGATGATTTAGATATTTTTGGTTTATTTTCTTTTAGTTCATTAATTACATTTTTAATATTTTTAATTCGTTCTACTATTTTTTTTGCTGTATAAACATTAGACAATTTACTATCTGTTAAAAAATAATAGTCTTTATCCCTTTCGTATTTTAAATATGTATAATAGTTTTTATTTTTTGTATTACTATAGTCTCGATGGTATTCAGGTAAATAATTAAATTTTATTTTTTTTTTCTCTAATAACTCTTTATTATCTTTTAATAACATATCGTATTTTTCAATCAATTTTCGAGTTAAGTCAATTGAATCATCACGACGACTATAATAATTAAATAACAATTTTTTAATGTTGTCTTGTGTTGGTTTTTCTTTTATTAAATCATCATAAAACCCGTAATATTTTAGAATTTCTTTATCTTCTTCTAATCCGCGTTCATAAACAGAAAGATTACCAGCAAAATCCCTATCCATATAATAAAATCTGGGTTTTGGTTGTTGTTTTTTTACTTTTTCGTTTGGTTTTGGTAAATCCCTTTTAAAATTATCTTTTAATACGATTTTTTCATTTCTTATTTCGGTATGTTCTAATAAATGTGAAATTAATTCATTTTTTTTCTTTTTTGAAACTGTGATTTTCATATGGTTCATATAATCTCTAATTAATGTTTTTAACTGCTTTACTGTTAAAACATTTAATAGTTCTTTATAATTAGTATTCATTTTTTATCTATATTATTATATTGTGATATTTTTTTTTCAATATCTATTTTCGATATTTGAAAACATTCTTTACAAAACATTTTTTGATTTATTTTACAACAATTAAAACATTTATACATTTTAATATATAAAAAGATAATAAAACACTAATAAAAAAATTAATTCCTTACATTTCATCACAATAAAATTTTTTAAAGGATAAAAGGTAAAGCGGATAAGGTCATTCCTGCTGTCTTGGTGATTACATCGCTGGCGTTAGTAGGATTTCCAAAAGCACCTTTAATACCATCTTGAATAGACCCCACAGCATCGCCGATAAAATCGAAAAACCCCTCGCCCTCCATAGATGTTTTATACCCCGCTTTTTTTAAAGCATCGTGTTGTTTTTTGTTTTTAACAAGGACTATTGAATTACCTTTCGCCATATGGTGCGGGTATTTTGCTTTTTTATTTCCCTTCTTTTTCACTCCTAAACCGGTTATTTCGTCTTCGTCCATCTGTGGAGTGTTTCTTTCCATTTCTACATCAACGAAGGGTTGAAAATTACGACTATCGAAACCACTTTGAATATCTATACCCCCCCTATTACCTAAAGTCATAAGAGCCGCGGCGGTTGCGAGTGGAAGTCCTATTTTTAGAGCATATTTTTTTAGTTTATTCAATTTTGCACCGTGTCCAGTCATCTTTTCTTTTTTAGGCATTCCAGATTTTAGTTCTCCCCCCATTATTAAACCCGGAAGTTGTTTTATTATATCCATAAAACTTCCTCCCATCATAGCAATTCCTCTTCCTTTTGAATTCCATTCATTTGCTATTTGTTTCATACGCTGAGAACCTGTTAGGGTCGTTCCTTGCTGTTTCATATGTTTAGAGCGTAATTTAACATAATCTTGATAAGTCATCATTTTAGTATGTCCCGGCATTTTTGATTGTATATTTTATTATATATATAGATAATATTTTTTAGAAATCTACATTATAAATATTATTAAATTTCGTATCTCTATATCTGAGTAATTTTTTATTTTCGTCTTCTAATTCGTGCCATTTATTATCTATAATGAAACAACCATATTTTTTCCCTGTGGCGTCATCGTATAAATCTAACAATTCATTAGCGTGATTAGGGTTAATCATTCGACATAGCATTTTACATTCCAGACTATCTCCAAACCTGAAAATTACAAAATAGCTCGTGTTCATCCGGTGTGTTCGATTTTTTGGCGTAAATATGCGCTGTGTGAGTTCTACCACTGAGCAGGATTTATGGCGCCCAGATATAAACAATTCCGTTATAAATTTATTTTTTTGTTCAGTCATCATATCATCTATAACAATACAAGTCTGATAATCTTTATTATAGTATTCTTCAATTAATTTTTCGATTTCTGGTTGGTCTTTGTTAATATCACTAAATACTGATATGTGTTTGCCTATCATATCAATAAAATTTTTCATTTTTACTTGTTTTAAACTATATTCTGGTGCTATCCAAATTATTTTGTCGAATGGTTGATTTTTTTCTAATAGTAGCGACATGCAGAATTTTGTTTTTCCTGAACCAGACGAACCACAAATACACATTCTATAAGGGTGTTGAGGTTGTAATATGTCTTTATTATCTGCCTTTTTTTCTCCTTTTAATAATTTATCAGTCATTTTTATTTTTATTATATTATTATATTTGTAGATAATAATAAATACTAATATTAATTATAATGAATAAATTAATTTTAAAATCTGTTAAAGGTAAAATTACTATAGAAGAAAGTAGTAAAAAACCAGTTAAAAAAAATACTGACGATGAAATACCAGTTTTAAAAAATGATAATGACGAAATTAACAAATTATTGAAACAAATAGAAAATATGAATAATGATAATAAAATAAATAGTGATTATCCTAATATTACTAATCCAAATTACATAAAAAGACTTAATTATTTGATAAATTTAGGAGTTAATTTAAAAGATTATGATAAAGACTTTGTATATTATTTTGTAAATAAGAGTTGGAATAATAACGGTAAAGAGATAGATAAAGATGATGTTATTAGGTTGATGATGGAATTAAAGAAAAAAGGGTTCAAACAATATCAATACGGAATAAATTCAAGATTATCTCATTTATACAAGTTATATATAAAAAATCAATTAGATGATGAAAATATTATTAGATGGACTAAAAAACAAATAAGAGTTAATAAAAAGGCATTAACACCTCAAGAAAAAACAAATCTAATTATTAAAGAATTACACAGCGGACAAAAAAAAAAGTCTTTAAGTATGTTAAATAGTCTCAAAATTGATATTTCAAAAGATGATTATAATGAAATAAAAGATTATATCAATAATTTTAAATCTTAGTAAATAGTAATATTAATAAAAAAATATGGGAGATTATGAAATGATTATAACTTTACCGTCAGGCGATGCCCAGGCAACGGGAACCGCGAGTAATTACACTATACCTCTGCCGCAACCAGTAAATTTACCTTATAATGGATACTTTGAAGTTGCCTTAATAGACATATCTTTTTCTAATCCTGGAAATACCGGTAATTCAATTTTTGTGCTATGCGACTTAGTTGATTATAGTATTGTCGGTTCCAGTAAAGTTCAAATTTTGTATAAAACAGAACCTATGGTTCAAACCGCAACTGCACTCCCCATTTACTATATGAAAGAAGAAGGGTCTTTAGTTCAGTGGAGAAAATTATATAAAAATTCATTCAATAATATAACCGTTCGTATTCAGGATAGCACAGGAACACCCATACCAAGTGGTCCTTCAAATTTTGCTACATTAACAATTGCTATTAAAAGAATTCGTTAAATAATATCTAAGTATATAATAAAAAATGGATAAATTAATACAAGAATATGAAAACACAATAGAAAAAATACACCCTAATACGATGATTTCTATTAATAAGATTGATAATTTAAAAAGTAAATAAAAATTATTATCTATGTATAATATAAAATATAAATAAATATGATTCATAGATATGAAAACCCGGAACACAAAACACTTCACGATGATGTTTTAAAAGCATATTATCTTCAACACGGAAAAGGAGGTAGCACCGTAAAATTAGAAGGTGGAAATATTCGATTTACTAAACGAGCAAGAAAACATAGACTTCAGAAAGGTAGCGGATTTGGTGTATTCGTTAAACCTCTTGTAAATTTTTTAGCGCCTTCGATTGTTAAAGGCGTTGCAAGTTCAGTTGCTTCAAAAATCAAAGGAGACTCCCTGAAAGATAGTCTTAAAAAAGGAGTCTCGACAACTACAGAAGACGCTTTAATTCGTAAAGGAAAATCACTTTTAACTAATGCTCTAACCCTTCAATAAATTTTTTTTTAATTTTATATATTTTACTATACAAATTTTAATATAAAACCAATTGAAAAAATTTTAATACGATATAATCGTTAAGAATAAACTAAACTACCAGATAAAC
>Ga0208644_1002879_pt1 | contig 13511 bp, 3 predicted proteins | sample VirMetDEL_Nov_18_FD_184517 | JGI IMG/M metagenome (GOLD analysis project Ga0208644, IMG submission 184517) | Aqueous microbial communities from the Delaware River and Bay under freshwater to marine salinity gradient to study organic matter... | ecosystem: Environmental > Aquatic > Marine >... | reverse complement strand
TATCACCTTGCCGAAGCGGTAGACAATGCTATTACTAAGATTGCTGACGATCCTGATTTGGATGTGGTTCTTGAATCACCAATGACTGCAATCGGTAGCACACACAAAATGAAAATGATTGGAGAATAAAGTGGAAGATACAGGACCGAAGCCTTTGCGAGGCACCAAGAAAGTTAGTCATTACCAACGGCTAGTCATTCGCACGGTACTTGAGAAAGGCAACCGACAAGCCGCAGCCGATCATCTTGGCATTCCACGGGCAACTCTTGACGATGCTCTGTATAGAGCATTTCGTGCATTGGATGTAAGCAACGTTACGGATGCAAGTTACTTGGTATCTCAAGGCATTACATCTCGTAAGCCAAAGGTTGTTGCCGTTCAAGAATGAGTAGCAAAAGCCCCCTCATCTGAGGGGGCTTTCTATTTATTCATATCCCGGTATCGGTTCACTTGGATCGCTACCAAGATCACCTATCAACGGGCTTGGCACGGGACTGGATGCATCTCCACGTTTATCTGCATCGTATATTTCAGGTTCGATTGGAACCGCTTCGGCTCCAGAAAATATTTCGGTAAACGATGGCACAGCCTCAATTCGCTTGGCTGCTTCTCGTTTCCATTTAAGTCGCTCCGATTGGAAAGATACACGGCCTCCAAGGCCAGAGTATGCTCCCAAAGCAGTAGCCTTTAGCATTGCATTAGCTTGACTGAAACCAACCTTGCGTTCTTGATCATAAGCTTCCATCATGTCGTGCAACCACCACCACATCATGCGACGACTAATAGCCTTGTCTACTTTCACATCGCTTGGAGATGTAATGCCTGCGGTCTCCAAAGAAGGTTTGATTGCTTCTTGATAGAAACGATCAACGGCTTCATCCGGTATGAATGCAGGTTCACCAAAGATGTCTCGCCCAGTAAGAACTTCTCCCCCAAGCGAAACGATAGGCGATGCACGGCTCATCAATACACGGCTAACCGAATTCCAAACCATCTCTAGTTTGCCCTTGGCTTCTGGTCCCGGCTTCTGTGCATTGAACGCATTCATTCCTTCAAGAACAGCAGCGGTCAATTCTATATGCGCCATGATTGCACCGGGCGCACGGAAAGAGTAATCGCCAATTTCAAACTTGGTCATTGATCCTTCAACGGAAACCTTCATCGTATGCGGATTGGTAGCACCAGCCGCATAGATACCAAGGATCAAAGCAAGCCATTGCAAGTACGCTTTGTACATAAGGCGACCATGCATCGCTGCGACAGCCGAATCCCTCGCACCAAGTTGACGACGCGACATACCATTCACGGCAAGAATCTTCTGCGCCCAGTTCTCGCCGTCCTTGCCGAATCGCGCACCTGCAAACTCCAGCATCCCTCGTCCCCAAGAATTGAGAAGCAAGCGCGAGGTTAGCCACCGTGGCGCGAAGAACATAAGTTTACCAATACGAGCAATGCGTTCATCCGCATCATCTGCATCCACAAATTTAATGTCGCCAGCCGTAATGTTCAACAAGTGTGCAAGATCCGTCAATGCACGGGTCCACGTTGTATGCTTGACACTTCCGTCTTCGTTGTACTCCCACTTGGTCGGGTTGTATCCCAGTTCGACAAGAGTTTGAACCATAGAATCCCAAGTGTTCATTTTCACAATGTCTTTGGACAGAGCGAAGAAACGTTCCGAGGTTCCTTGACCGGGCAAGTGTTTCAAAAATGCAAGGTCACTAGCAACATCTGTGTTGTAACCAAGTTCGTCAATGTCATTGTAAGTAGCATCTGGATTTGTTTCTCTCAATTCGTCCAATGCTTTCTTACGATTGATAGCAGCAAGCGAGAGGCCAGCCTTCTCTGCATCATCATAGTTCTTACGGCTACGAACTTCCGCATCAAGAAGTTCATCGAACAACTTCCTGCCACGCAACGCACCGGGCATGATCTTTCGCCCATCGCTTAGAGGGAGTTCTATTTCCAAGTTGGGATTGGTAAGCACTTGCCCAATCAACTTGATCTGACGCAACATCATTGCAGGATTCTCAAGCAAGTTTGCTTGAATAAAGTTCTGCATTAAGATCGGACTTGCGTCACCCGTTGCGCCAGTACGCAACAACTGATTCATCATAAACACGGTGCGAATCAACAAGTTAGGCTGTTTCGGAACCGTGCCTTCTGCCTCTTCATTCGTGTCTGCTGTCTGAAACAATCCCGTTGCATTTGCAACATCTGCATTGCCGAAGAACGAACTAAGTACTTCTTTTGCATCATCCGAGCCGGGAAGAATCATTGGCATTGAACCAATGGATTTCTGATATTCAACGTAAGCATTCATTTCCGCTTCGGAAAAATTACCGGTTATAGTTTGAGTGCTAAGATTGATATCTAGACCGCGAGATGTTTTTGGACGTTTAGGATTATGAACAAGAATTACATCTTCTATTGGAATAGAACGCCGCGTAGCAGCTGAAAGCCCATCAATCAAACCATCAATGCGACGCATCGGATCTTCCGTCGTAGCATTTGGATCTGAATAAAGAAGCGGAACAAGAGTATCAGATTTACGGCTGACAAGATATCGAACGACATCTATTGTGCTATGACGATTCCCTGTAAAGGAACCATCACGAATACCTGCCTCAATAATTGAATGGACTTCACTATCCGTTACGTCAATTTTCCCAGAGTTAAGGCTATTCACAAGGTTGTTTAGATGATTTTTAAACAACTCGCTTATTTGGCCGATATATGAGGAAGGATTATTATACGGCTCTACCGTATGTGAGTCCTGTTTAATTTGATATTCCCATGTAGGAATAATCCAACCCCATTCAGTAGGAAATCTTGCTGAATACTTGTTAGTATTCAAACCTTTAACTGGATTCGTTTTAGATGGAGCAATGCTAATTAGACGCGCCCACTCTTTAAGTTCGTCAGGAACATAAGACATACCAGTATCTTGAGCTACTGAATACTCTGTAGAAAACTCAGCTATGCCAATAGCATCTTCAGGAGACCATGAACCAGCTGCCCTATAAATTGGCGATGGTTTTCCGTTTGTATCAGAAGGCACTTCAGAATTTGTTTGCAATTCATAAAGCAATGCCGCTGCCGCAGCCATGAAACGTTCCGGTGATGGAGTATATTCGCCGCTTTTTCTTCCAATGGCATCTTTCAAATCAGCTGTAACGGCATTCAAACCTTTAAGTTCAAACTCAAGATCTCGCGTACTTTTTTTCACAGGTGCTATTTCAAGTTTAGAACTTGGAGCAAATGCCGACGAACTCGCAGCAACCATAATAGGTTGATTCAATTCAAGCCTATCTTGATCAGACAAATTAATGGTGCGTCCATTTTGCAGTTCATAAATGGCGCGATGCATTTGATTTGTAAAATTGACTTTGATTGCCGTTATTGCCCACTTGACAAGAGTTTTATGGTTTTCATGCCAATAGGTAGTATTAGAAGAATACTTTCGCAAAAAAGGTTCTTCCTTTGCCCACGAAGCATCGTTTACTTCTTCGCCAATCAAGTTTTTAATTTCAAACTCAGATCGCTGTCTTGGACCGTAAAGAGGAACATATCCACCTAGTTTAATCTTAGTATCTCGCGCTATCTGTGCGGACCTAGATCCAAGGTAAATAGGTTGATTCTTAACTAATCCATCAATTGGATCAATCTGTTGCTGCCTCAAAACTTGGAACAGCCGAAGCCTGTCATCAACCTGATTGATGCCACTAAATGCAAGATTGAAAGAAGGAACACCAACTTTATGAGTGTGTCCCATAAAGTATTCAGGTCGCATTACCGGACAAGGAAGTGGTTGCGTTGCGTTAATCGTAGATGGACCATTGAATTCAATAGCGGCATTTCGAATGATTGTTTCGTTAGCTAAAGCCAGAATCGCCAACGGCTGTTGCGTCATCATAGCTTGCATACCATATGCATTTAGACGCAACGCATCTTGATTCCTATAGGATGTATTGAACAGGCCATGTTGCAACGTAGATTGAACAGCGTGAAGAACATCCGACCACAACATTGTGTCACCAGATTGAGTTTTAAATGGTGAAATCATATCCATCGGATTGCGTTCATCCATTACTGCATTAGCTTGATACGCGGCTGCGTTTGGACTTTTGAATATATACAGATGCCTATTGTTGGCAATATCTTCTGCTGCTTTTGTCCTATACATTTGAATTGTGCTAGGACGACCTCGCAAGAATTCATCGGAATTAAAATCATCTCCATATGGATTCAATATATTCCAATCGGTTCCAGAGGTTGAAATCAATTCAGGGTTTGCCGTATCTTTCAATGGCATAAAATCAAATCTAATATTAAGAGATACGAATTGTTTGGCAAGTTCTTTCTTTAGCATCAGGTAGGCAAATGGAACATACATATCACTTGTATATGCATCTTCTGGCATTGCCTCCGCTTCTTTTGCAAGTACACGAACACGATGACTATTATCAACTGCAAATGGATTTACACGAATTGCCTCAGGCAACTTAAATGATTTTCCAATAATAAGTTGAATTGTCTGTTCCAGCTCTTTGGCAATACGTTGATTTTGCAGGCTAACTATTTGATCATCGTGTGGCGTTTGGATTGTGGTGCTTGGAAGGGCGTCATTCGGGGCGACGGAGCGAAGGAGATCAAGTACTTCTTGGTACTCACGGAAGGAACCTTTTCCTCCATTTTCGGCAGAGCCGATGTTCCAGAGACGGAGTTTACCTTCGGATTCAATGACGGCTTCAATGGGATTCCCGGCATCTCGTAGACCCTCGTTTGTTGTTAGAGTATTGAAAAAATCTTTTGTTTTATTGGCCCAGTCCATTGCTTCGGACCTGCCAAAATCACTAGACGGAACCATGAATGCATGGAGTTTGATTGAACCATCAGACTGCCTATCTATGACTGCACCATTCAACAAGTCTGGAGCTAGATCCGATATCAATCGCAGTTCAACAAGATCAATGTCCCTGTTAAGGTTAAACGTCAACGAGGGAACTACAAACCAGCCATTGGAACTGTAACCTACTTCTTCCCTGCCAGCAGGTTCAGTCACAAATACATTGGCTTGAGCAAGCTTCTTCCCAATAGAGGCTGCTCGTCCAAGCACTTTGACAACTTCATCTTCTGTGACGGATATAGATCCCGCAACGGCAGGAACTGGATCGTTGCCTATGATGGAAGGAAGATAGCTGATGTCCCAATCAGCATCCATACCAGAAAACGCCGATTGCATTTCATGCTCGGCAGCATCTGCAATCATTTGCATCTGGCGATTGAACTGATCAACATTGCCAGCTTTAAAGTTATGCAAAGCATATTGATAGATTGATGCAAAGCCGGGAAGCCTTCGATCCGCGTAGGCAGAAATGAGCAAAGTCATTTTCTTTTCGCGAGTCAATGGCGTTGATTCTTCCGCATCGAACTGCGTATCAAGTGGCGCAAGCGCGGCCATATCTTCTGGCGAAATCAAAAGTTCTTGCGCCGTTGTAGTTACATCTTCATTAGCATATGCAAAGTTTCCAAGATTGAAGTTGGCAACATTTGCTTTCAGTTTATTTTTTCGTTGTGCCTGTTGCACCAATGCGGCTGCAATCAATACCTCTGGCTCAACAATCCTAAAAGATGTTTCAGACAAGCCAATGCCGCGCAACGCACTTTTCAAATTCTCTTGTGCCTGCGACAAACCAACCTTGTCCTTGACTGTTTTGACTACATTCTTTACACGATTAAAGAATGGATTGTCTGGCAACTGAATAGCGGAATAATCACCTCCTGCAATCTGCAGTTCAGGCTTTCCGGTATCGTCTTCTTGCCCTTCTTCAATGTCTCCACCATCAATGCCCTCGGCCTCGTTATCGGATACGATTGTTCCCGTTCTGACATTGACGGTATAAGTGACGACGACCTGTTTCTTGCCAAATTGATTGCCAATATTTCGCGTATTGACAATTACAACGGTGCCATTTGGACTTATTCGATATGAGCCAGTACTGTCTGTTTGAATCTGCCATCGTTCTTGCGGAACATCGCCATTGATCTGCTTAAGGGCAGAACTATATTTATCAACTATAAAGCGATTGGCATGGATGGAATTGAATATTTGCTTGAACGCATATTCATAACGCCGCACCGCATCAGCGTTATTACTCTTTCCATTGATTACATCCAGAATACTTTGAGCTGTTTTCTTATCAGATAGCGATGCTTTCTTATCAGTAAGAACACGATTCAAACGACCAGCTAGTTGCGACTCAATGGTGGCAAGAGTGAAGGCATGAATCAAACCATTGGTCTGTCCTTCTTTACGCCGCCCTTTAGCAAATGCCCTAGCTGTTTTATTTTTACTTGCCTTCATGGCACTCAATGTTTTGAGTCCAATTGCAGAATAAAAAATATCTCGCCGTTGATCGGAACGCGGAGTCATGCCAAGAGACCGAATCAAACCATCTATGTCGTTATTTGTAATATCCCTTGGCTTCTGATTTGAATATTCTCGAAGCAAGCGAACGACTTCGCCTTGTTGATTTCGTTTAAGTTGCTTTCGGCGAACAGCAGGAGTTGATTCAATCAATCCTGTTTTAAGATCCTTGCGACGTTCAGCAATCCAAAGGGATAGGGTTTGCATGACCGTCTTCGACAAGCCCTGCAATGGACCTCCAATAGCTTCAATCTCACCGGCCTTAATTTTCTGAACCTGTCCATCAATAATGACTTCAAGTTCACGATCAGCTCTGCGAGACGTGCCTATGGTTTCATTACAAATAGCATACTCACCAGATTTGAGAATAATCGGTGCGCCTTTGTACATCCAAACTGTGCCAACTGGGCGTCCTTGTTTTGAATATTGAACGCGCCACACACGTTCATATCCTTCTTTGGTTTCATTAACGGCACGTTGCTTGACAAGAGAATGATAAGCCGTATCAACTACATTTCCTGCAGCTAGCAAAACGTCGAAAAGAGTTTTGGATGCACCACGCTCTTCATTCTCTCCAAGGTTAGTTCCAGCCCAGACATTCTTGTCCTTCAGCAAACCAATGTTTGCCAAAGAAACTTCCAAACCATAAGCAAATTTTTCTTGCGCCTCAAATGTCAATACGGATGTGTGGGTAATTGTAGGTACACGAAGACCATGACCAAGCGCACCAGAGATTTCTTTCTTCTGTGCGTAAGGCATACCAGCAAAAACGGCATGGGCTATTTCATGTACAAAGGTACTGACATCAGCGGCCTTAAATGCCATGATGATTTTAGTAGTTGTTTGCTGTTCTGGGTCATAAATTTCCATGTATTGCCCCAGACTTTTATTGACAGCTGGGAAGGATTTGAAGTCGGCAATATCTGGAATTCGCTCGGCATAAAACAAACTAACTTCTTCATCAACCAATTTAGCAACGGCTAGATTGAAAGCAGGTTGGTTTGCTCCAGTTTGAATCCATTTAGCCATATCTGTTTGCGGACTTAGATTCAAACTATTTCGTAGCCGCAAAAACAGAGGGCGCAATTCATCCATCAATGGTGCTATTTGATGGCCTTGAACCTGTTGCGATTGTCGCGTTGTAGGAATACGTTCTTGCCCAGTAGCGCGAGATGAAAAAGCACCGGCAACTATTCCATCAATAACCATTTCTACTTTACGCGACACTACGCCATGAATAATAGTGTCAAACAAAGTAGTAACGGCATCAATATCTTTTTTAATCTGTGCATCTGTTTTATTATTAGCGGCAGCAGTTTTCTTAAATGCTGTTGTCAGATGCTTGGTAAATGTTGCCTTGTCAGTCGAACGGAGTACTCCGAACTTAGGTGCATTCTCTAGTGTTTCCGGTCCAGCCAATGCCATGACAACATCTGCAGGATCATAATCCGAATCGTAAAGCGTGTCATATTGTTGCAGCACAGTTCCAAAAAACAGTCCGCGTTCGCTTGCGCTATAAACCTTGATTCCAGATTTGTCCAACATTCCATCGGGAGTAACAAAACCTGAATCAACCAAAGCTTTCTGTTCTTTAGGATTAAGAAAACTCAAAGATTCAAGAGCAATAGGTTCAGAACCTGTAATGGAAATAACGTCATTAGATACAGCAGTACCTATTTTTGCCAATGCCGTTTGAACCAACCCACTATTCAGGAACGAAACACCCTGATATGCATTGCGATACCAAATATCATTGGCTTCTTCGTTAGGGTTAGGAAATTTCAAAGCCTCAAAAAGAGCCGTCTCCCTTTGCGTAAGACTTGGTTGATCCTGTTCGTAAATTTTGCGAATGATATTTTGTGCAAGATTTACATATTTTTTCCTGCCATCGGCAAGAGTTCGTACTTCTACAATGGGAAGCTTTTTTCCTTCTTCTGTATAAAGGTAGAGATCATCTCCACGAATAGCACGGGCTTGACGTTCTGTGACACGGCGTTCTGCCTTGGCTTCTTCGCGAGATGCAAGTTGTTTTGCTTGATCCCGATTAATTCCGTCTAGATTCTCGGTGTCAATTGATTCACCAGAAGGCGTCTTTGCAGGTTTCTTCCTGCGTTGAACTGCTCGGTATGGCTTGCGACGAGCCTTGCGTTGTACTTCGCCTTCTGCGGGTGCTTCTTCTTGATCCACAAGATCCGCTTCGTCAATATCGCTGATGTCTTGACGAATGTATTTCTTGCCATCTATGACCGCTGATTCCTGCACAAGAACAGGTTTAAAGTCTTGAGATGGAAGCATTACAATCGGGCCAGCATCCGTTGTGTCAAGAACTACGCCCCACTCTTCTCCGTTAGGCGTAGCAACTTTAATAGTGCTTCCAATTTCCCAATCAAATTCCGCAGAAGGAAGTTGTCCGTCATCAAACAGTTGTGTCATTGCACTACTGATTGCGCTGGAACGTGCCTTTTCAATCTTCCTTCGATCTGCAAATTGCCTTCGCGCAACATTAGTTGCTTGTTCAACTTCATCTATCAACGAAGGCAGCTCGTTGAGTTGATCTGAAGTAAACATAATAGGAATACGATAACCAGAACCAATATCAACTGTATGCAATCCAGTTTCAGGATTAGCAAAAATATCGTAAACCTTATCTTGTTTAGGCACGGCAGCATCACTAATCTCTTGATCATTGATTAGTTCGGACAACTGCACAGGATCTTGCGGCCTCGTTGCCGTAGACATATTGCCACGCCCTGTAGATTGAATGTTCGTAGGATTGACACGAACAATATCCATAGTCGGGCTAAACACTTGAACCAAAACATCGCCATTGGTTGTCGTTCCAACAACCCTAGTTTGAAGCTGAATGCCTTCATCAAACTGTACGATGGTCGGAAACTCCTTGAGAATTTCCGCTGGCATGGTTTGGCGTTGTTGCTCTTGCCATGCCTGAGTGACAGACATGGGAGCAATCAAATCCACATCGGCAAGTTCTGGCCTATTGAACGGGCTGGAGTATTTGGTTTGCGATGGAACAAGACCAGCCTCAGACAACATCTTCTCTGCAAGTTGTTGATTAGCTTGTTCCAAATCTTGAACACGAAGTACATGGTATTCAGGCGTAGTGCGCGTAACGCCTGTCTCTTCGTCTTTAATAGGAACAATCTCGCGGACATAAACATGAGCTTCATCGCTCTGGTCCGTTTTGGAAATACCAACAATCTGCTGTTGCCTAGTTCCAACTTGAGGAACAATATCTCGTCCACCAAATGCAGCAAGCTTATCTAGGCCACGGCCACTTCGTTCCGTTGGCAAATTATTGAGTGCGGTGCCGATAAGCTTTCCTTGCTCAACGGTGGCAGAGTCATCAATCGTCCCAAAGATTTCACTATATGGTTTTGTAACCGATTCACCAGTTTGAGGATTAAAAACAACAGCTGCGCCATTGCCAATTGGTACAGCTCGTTCATCAGGATGAATGTAAATATTGCCACCAATGTCAACATTGATACGCTTACGAGGTTTGACAATGGATTCATATTCGGTAGCAGTATCGCTATTAATTTGCCCACGAATAGCAGATCCAAGAATATTGTTTTGAATGGCAAGATTCTGTGCGCGATACCTATCTTGAATACTTTCAATAGGTTTAGCCGCACCCGGAATACGCTTCGCGCCTTCCAGCACAGCACCGCCAAATGCTCCAGCCTTGGCACCAAGCGAATCCGTGAATCTGTTATTGCCAATAAAGATAGAACCGAATGCAAGGTTGGCAAGCATCTCTGCCGTATTGACAGGTTCGCCAGTCTTCTTCGACCGTTCGACGGCTTGCATATAGTCGTAGGTAGATTGACCAAGATTGGCAAACTGCTCACCAATCAAGTCACCAACAAAGTCCGCAGCACCGGGAGTACTTTGGACAAACTTGCCAAGCTCACCTTGTCGTTGCATGAACGATGCACCGGGAGTAGGCGTAAACGTCTTATACCGATTGGCAACAATATCGGATGCACCTCGAACCCGATCCAACAAATTGGAGACAACAGTTTGATACTTACTGTCGCCAGCACGGGAAACCATATTAGGCATAGCTGCGCCATCTACTGTTTGAGCCAGCCTAGAAAAAGTACCAGTTGTGCCAAGTTCTTCAGCCGTTCCTTGCAAAGTAACTGGCCTGCCAGACCATGCGGAACGTACCAAGCCAAGGGTGCGCCGTGCGCCAATACCAGAAGACAAGACAGGCGAACCCTGAAGCAGGACATTACCCATCTGCCCAGCGAACCCAGCCGATCCGCTCTCTTGCAATGCTTGCCCGAACAAGGGTGCAATCTGTTCTTCGTATACCTTGTCACCATAAGCATTCTTGAGTAGCCACTCTTGCGCCTTGCCAGCAAGGGCAGCACCACCAAGGGAACCCAAGAAATATCCAACGGGCATGGCAACCGGTGCAAGCGGACCAGCCGCAAGACCAGACATGGCAAGCGCGGCACCAGCCGCTTGACCACCAACAACACCACCAACGGTAGGAGCAAGACCTTCGCCGAATGCAAAGCCACCAGCACGGGCAGGCTTCATGGCTTCAAGACGCGCTTGTTCAGGAGTCATCGCCATTACGTCTTCAATGGGACGCTGGACCATGACATCACGAATCTGTTGTGCCGAAGGCGGTGCAACCAAACCACCGGTAAGACCTGACAAAGCAAGACGGCCTGTAGTAGGAATGCTTCGCGCAGTCTCCGACAGGGCTTGCGCTGTCATTCCTATATTGCCAAGCACAGATGACGGAGCAAGGGCTTCCCGTACTTGTCCAAGCCGTGCAATATCAGCTTCGGCTGCAGTTTTAAATTCACCAAATCGCTTGGCGCGTTCCTGCTCAACGCCCATTGCGCCAATTTCTGGACGAAACTCGTTACCAACAAACAAGTCAGCACCAGTACGCGGAACCTGTTGATTCCGCGCATTGGTTTTCATCAATGGCTGACCGGTAGTCGAATTATAGAGTGGCTGTTGACGCGCCCATTCCAATCGTCGCTGACGGAATGTCTGGTACTTGTTGATAAATGCATCATCAACAAAACCAAACGATTTACCTTCCTTCAACATCGCCAACAACGACTGATGGGATGGGCCATTCAGCACGTTCTGGTCAGTAAGGAGTGCAGTAAATTCCGATCGCCACTTGCGAATTTCGTCAGGTGTTGCCATGTTTTATATTAGCCCAACCATGTTACGGGATCTACGGCAAATTAAGATCAGGAAGATCCTTCAACCAGCTTTGTTTATTTTTGTCTTGTTGTTCAAGCTCTAAACGTCGTCGTTGATCTGCCATTTGATCTCTTGAAAACTCTTGCTCAAATATATGCTTGCTTTTAAGGCGAGATACCTGATCTCGTATTTGCAGCAAATCATTCATTTGAGATTGAATTGCCATTGCCTCATCAGTTTGCACAACTTTTCCAGTAGAATCTCTAGGCAACAATGACAATTGTTCAAATAGTTTTTCTAGCCTCGAACTTGCTTCAAGATCAATTAAATCCATCCTTGCACCAAGAATGTCTCCCGTGCCAGTTCTTTTGTTAATTTGAACTTGTGCTTGTATTTTTTTGTTTAGATCACGCTTAAAAGTAGATGGTAGATTTCGATAAGCACGACCCATTGTTTGAGCTGTTGTCGTTATTGCTCTGCCTGTAGGTCTAGTTCCTTTAGCTACCATTGGACCGCCAATCGGCAACGCCGTAAGGGCTTCTGCGCCAGCAGCACCATAATTTCCTTTAGCCAATTCCACTCCAGCAGGAATCATAGATGCCGCACCGCCCAGCATGGCAAGCAATGGATATGCTTCCAAAACAGGAGCAGCAGCTATTGCAGCAGGAGCAAGGGCGAGAGCTTCTGCACGACCTAGAGATCCAAGATTTTGACGCATTCGTCCACCGAATGTATTCGGTGGACTTATTTGACTAGCAGGATCAAGCCCCAATGGCAATGCTTTGGATACATCCTGCCCTGTCCTAATAGCAGTCAGTCTGCGATTGGCAGCTGGCAACAAGTAATTGAGTATATAGTCTCTTGATTGACTGGGTATAAGTGCGCCATATGGTATTCCTCCTGCCATCATAGAGCCAGCCAATGCACTTGCGGCAGTACCAATATTTGCACGATTTCCAGCTGCTTGTTCGCTGGCAAAGCTTGCACGTTGTTCAGTATCGTACTTGGCCCTGATAGCGCGTTGACCAATATCACTCAGACCTTGAAAATCAAACTTTGATTGATTCGGGGATGTTGCATATTCGCGGTAACGTTGAAAGGGAATAGACTCTGGGCGATCTCCAGAGAGCCATGTTCGTTGATACTCATTAATATCTTTATTGCGTTTTTCAATCCTAGCAGAATGCGCTGCAGGATTAAATTCAGACCACTTTTTATACAGGTCTGGGCGAACGGATTCAAGATTACTTAAGATTGCATCATAAAGTAATGGGCTATTTTCATCTTGTGGATTTTGAAAATATTTTGCATAATCTTTAGGTTGAATTGTAATCGGCAAAATTGTTTTATTTTTGCCTTCACCCCATGACAATTCAATAGTTCTGCTAGTTTGATTTTGTGGCATTTTAAAAACTCACTCCCGGTAATCTAGTGCCTGAAGCAGTCGCATCGGTATTTCCTGATGGCCTTGGAGTAGCTGTAGGTGAAGCAGGTCGGCGGCCACTTATGCGTCTGGTTATGCCTGTGTCAGGATCTGTAACTGTATAAAACAAACTAGCGTCTTCTTTAAGTTTTTCATTCTTCTTTTGAAGATTCATTCTTGCCGGTCGTGGAATATTTCCATTGCGATCCATATTACGAGTGATGTCTTCATCAGAAAGAAGTGGAAATACTTTTTTCCAATCTGCAAGTGTTTTACCAGATGTTGGAGTTTCACGATCATCGAATTTCGGCCCACCGGGACCAAGCGGTGATGCTCCACCACCCGGTGCAGCACCCGGTGCGCCACCTTGACCAGCTGCTGCGCCCTGTCCACCAACTGTAATGTTAGGCGCATAAACCATTGGCGAAGTCCCAGCTCCACCGCTTTGACCAGAAC
>Ga0208644_1002876_pt1 | contig 13517 bp, 16 predicted proteins | sample VirMetDEL_Nov_18_FD_184517 | JGI IMG/M metagenome (GOLD analysis project Ga0208644, IMG submission 184517) | Aqueous microbial communities from the Delaware River and Bay under freshwater to marine salinity gradient to study organic matter... | ecosystem: Environmental > Aquatic > Marine >... | reverse complement strand
AGAACTACAAGGATATGTATGGGATAAAGACAAAGAGGGAAACACACTACAAAAACCAACAGGGGCGCATCCTGACTGTATAGATGCTGCACGATATATTCTAACAGACCAATTAGAAAATCCAAATAAAGGAGAATATTTTATATATTAATTTGTTTGTTTAAAAAAAGTTTATACATTTGTGTAAACAAAGTTTAATTTAAAATTAGAATTATGGAAAATCAAGAGTATTTATTGTTAAGCGAATTAACCGCTAAACAGAATCGTAAAAACGTTTTAAAGGTAATATTTGGAGGTATAGTACTCTCTATAATATCTGCCGCATCAATGTGGTTCTTTATGTATGTTATATTGATAGCGGATAAAATAAGTGATAAAATAATTGGAATACTATAAAATGAAAGAAGCGTGTTGGTACGAACAAATCTTTGTTGTACAGAAGCCAACTAAAAGAGGAGGGACTAAAGGTTCGGATGTTACTTTACACATTGACTACAAGGGTCAAAGTAGAATAGAGGGCAAAGAACTATATAAACAGAACTCCCAAGAGTTGGAAATCGCAATAGAGAAAGCGTACCAATATGCTTATAATAGATTTATATTGGGATAGTATCATTTGATTTGTTTTAGTTAGGGAATTGGGCAGTAGAGATACTGTCCTTTTCTTTTTGATTTTATACAAAGTTTTAAAAATATTATTGTTATATTATATGAAGTTAGAAATAAACGTACCTGAAAACCTCAACGAAATAACGTTAGGACAATATCAAAGATTTGAAAAGCTAAACACTAAAGAAAATCAGGATAGTGTTTTCCTTTTACAGAAAATGATTGAGATATTTTGTGGATTAGACCTTAAAGATGTAGCCACTATAAAATACAGTAGTGTACAAGACATAGTAATGCATATTAATAAAGTGTTTGATGTTAAGCACGACTTTGTACCAACATTTAAAGCAGGTGAATTAGAAATGGGATTTATTCCTGTTCTTGACGATATGACTTTAGGTGAATATGTTGACCTTGATGAAAACTTGGGGGATTGGCAAACAATGCATAAAGCAATGAGCATCCTTTATAGACCTATAACCTATAAGAAAGGAAATAAATATCAAATAGAAGATTATAGCGGTATGCACAATGCGGATGCTTTAAAAGGTATGCCATTAGACATAGTATTTGGTGCTATGGTTTTTTTTTACAATTTAAACAACGAGTTAGTACAAACTATCCTGAACTATTTACAGACGGAAATGGAGAATCTGACTACTCATCAGAAGCAACTTTTGGAAACAAATGGGGTTGGTATCAATCAATCTATGGAATTGCTAAAGGAGATGTTACCAAGTTTAACGAAGTTACCAAACTCAACGTACACGAATGTTTAATGTATTTAGCATTTGAAAAAGACAAAGTAGAATTAGAAAAGAAACTAATTAAAAAACGATGAAAGGTTTTTATAACGTAACAAAACAAATAAAAGAAGCATTAGAGGCAGAGCCATTTGTTAATACAGTAACATTTGGTTCTATTGACGATGTTGATTTAAACAAGACAACAATATTCCCACTATCTCACGTTATAGTAAATAATACAACAGTAGGAACTAAAACACTTACGTTTAACATTAGTATTCTTTCTATGGACATTGTGGATATAAGTAAAGATGAGGTTACAGATATATTTGTAGGAAACGACAACGAGCAAGATGTATTGAACACTCAACTTGCTTTACAAACAAGAGTAATAAATAAACTACAAAGAGGTGATTTATATACTGACTTATACCAAGTTCAAGGAGATGTAAGTTGCGAACCATTTGTAGATAGATTTGAAAACAAGTTAGCAGGGTGGGCAGCTACCTTTGATGTAATTGTACAAAACGATATGACTATTTGCTAATGGAATTAAAAAGAACACAGGAAACATTAGAGGTTTTTAAAATGTACGTTTTAAACCAAAGTAGGTCTATATTGAGTAGAAAAGGTAAAAATGTAACAAGCAAACTTTTTCAAAGTTTAAATGGTACTGTAAAGGAAATGAAGAACTCTATATTTGTTGAGTTTGAAATGGAGGATTATGCTTATTATCAAGACAGAGGTGTTAAAGGAGCAAAATCATCCTATCCTGAAATAGGGAAATATGGAACGTTAGCTAAATTCGGTAAAGGCACAGGTACAAAAGGAGGATTAACGAGAGGAATAAATAAGTGGGTAAGAGCAAGGAGATTTCAATTTAGAGATAAAAAAACAGGTAGATTTATGTCTTACGATAGCACCGCTTTCCTAATTACAAGGTCAGTATATAACAAAGGAATCAAACCAAGTTTGTTTTTTACTAAACCTTTTGAAAGAGCATTTGAAAAACTACCTGATGCACTAATTGAACAATTTGGATTGGACGTAGAAGATTTTTTAGCATATACATTAAAAGAAGATAGATTAAGATGAGTACAAAAATAAATGTAAGAAGTCCATTTTATGCAAGTTATTCAGAACCCGTAGAACCGAGTGTTGAGTTAACTTGTTCGCTTATAAATTTACAAAACTTTGCAGTTGACCAATTTGGTAATGTTACTTTACCATCTTTGACTTATGGTGAGATTGTTTCTTACACTTCAGCAGCAGGAGATTTCTCTGATGGTAGATTTGCAACCGTAGGAAGTGATACATCAAGAACAGTTACATTTACTATTGGTATTCCACCTAACTTCTCAAATGCTTCTAATGATACAATTGATTGTAGTGCAACCGCTACACAACCTACATACGTTTGTACAGGAGGTGTAACAACAAACGGAACTATTCCAAACCAATCTTTAGACACAGGAGGTGATACTGTTACTATTGACCTTACAAGTTATTTTACACAAGGAGTTGACCCTATATCTTATTATAAAGTAACAAATAATTATTTAGATTACTTTGATTATACTTTAGTAGGAGATGACTTAACAATAGTATCTAAAAACAAAGCAGGAACACACAACTTATACGTTGAAGCATCAGATGGAGATTCTTTAACTTGTAACGCTACTCAATCTATTCAAATAACAATAACTGCAATCGCAGCTTATACTTGTACAGATTCTTATTTGTCAGGTGGACTTGTAGCACAAGACGGAACGATTACAAACCCATCTGTAAATGGAACTATAACCGCAATAAAAACTTCAAGCGGAGGTACACCTATAACAAGTTTACCTGCAAACAATACAGGTTCTACAATAGCACATACTTTGTATTTTGATATTACTGTACCAACAGGATATTCAAACACAGGAGCAACAGTAGAATGTTCTAAAGTATTTTATCAAGTTAGTAGCGCACTACCTGAATTTACTTGTAGTGTTGCAGGGTTAACAGGACAAGCAATAACAAGCACAGGGATTATAGCAGTAGGAACTGCAAATGTAGGAACTATAAGTAGATTTTTCCCAATTAGCTTTCCAACAGTATATGTAAACACAAGTAGAACGGTAACTTATTATATTACTCCACCTGCGAGTGGTTATTCCAATAGTGGAGGTGCAGATGTAGAATGTAATGTAGTTATGACCCAACCTGCGACTGCTGTAAGTTGTGGAATTGCTAAATTGTGGGCATCTCCTGCGTCTATTCCTTATATGACAATAGCACAAGTTCAAGCAGCATTCCCAAGTGCACCTGCATCATATTGGAATAATGTAGGAAATAGTGTTGAGGCAGCTTTAAATGCCTATGGAATAAATAGTACTGCTGTCATCGGTTCATATGCTTCAACAGAATATTCAGCAAATTCATTAACTCATTTAAATAATGTAAATACAGTATATTGCGAAAGACATATACCATTATTACCAATTAAATTAACAAGTTTTTTTGACATTAATTATAAAAGGATTAGTGATTCTAAAGAATATACAATACCAACACCTGCACAATTAGGCACAAGTTATTATTATAAAATAAAAAAAGACGGATTTATAACTGAAATATGGTTCGTTGATTGGATAAATAAAATATTTACAAGAATAGATAATTTACAATAATGGCAATAAAGACAGTAGATTTACAGATTTATATTTACGAGGGTACATCAGGAAGTTATACTAACGGAGACCTTAAATATCAAATACAAAAAGAAATATTAAGTGGTGATACAAATGTAATATTTGAGATAGCTGAACTTGTTAGAGATTATTTAGATATGACCTTTAACGATGACTATTTATCAAGAGTTATCTATGTTACAACGATTGCTACTATATTGGATGAGAATGACCAAGTTTATACCTATGGTTCTCCTGTTTCAAATACTTATGTTGCCACAAACGGATATGGATATTTTGAGGATGAGATAAATCCTGAATTGGCAAGACACGCTTTAATAACTGCCAATACTATCTATCTACCCGAAGATGTAGCAGGAAAGCTACCAATATTTGCAGAGGGAGTAGGAAAAGTAACAATTGACACAGTAGATACACAAATAACAGATAACGGTAATACAAATCAAAAATTCCAATATATTACCATTCCTGCAAATAGCAATACTATTCAAGTTTACGATACAGACGACACAACACTACTTAAAACGATTACAGTTCATAATGTATGCGAACCTAAATACACTCCTTATAAAGTAACGTTTGTAAATAAGTTTGGCGCATATCAAGATATATGGTTCTTTAAGAAGTCAACGGAATCAATTGAAGTAACAGACGAAATATTCAAAAGAAACACAGTAGCAAACGCAACCGTAACATATCCTGCTTATGGTGGTCAACAAGAACGCTACAATACAAATGCTAAAAAGAGCATAACATTAAATACAGGATTTATAAATGAGGATAGCAATAGCGCAATTGAAGAATTGTTTTTATCAGAGAATGTTTGGATTAGACAAAACAATAAAACGTTACCTATAATCCCTAAAACAAAATCATTAACATATAAAACAAGTTTGAATGATAAATTAGCAAACTATACTGTTGATTTTGACTTTGCGTTTAACAAGATAAATAATGTACGTTAATGCTAAATTTACAATTATACATAGAGGGTCAGGAAGTTGATTTATTCCAAGACGAATCAGTAACACTTACACAAACTATCCAAGATGTAAAGGATATTGAAAAAGTATTTACTGACTTTTCGAGAACCTTTAATGTACCTGCTTCTAAAACAAATAATAAAATATTCAAGCATTTCTACGATTACCATATTATAGGATTCGATGCAAGAAAAAAGAAAGATGCTGAATTATACCTTAATTACAAGCTATTTAAGAAAGGAAAAATAAAATTAGAGGGTGCAACAAGAAAAGACAATAAAGCACACACCTATCGACTTACATTCTTTGGTAATGGTATAAACCTAAAAGACTTAATAGGTGAAGATAAATTAGATGCATTGAGTATGTTAAAAGACGATGCGTTTAAGTTTACTTACAACGATGCAAATATAAAGTCTTATATGCAAGGCGGATTGGATATAACTTATTCAGGTGTTACTTATACTGATGCAATTATATTCCCTTTAATTACTCATACTAAAAGATTAGTTTACGATTCTACTTCAGGAAGTGCTTATGTAAATACTGATACTCAAAACAACATAGCATACGAAGCAGGAAGCACACACGGATTACAATTATCACAATTAAAACCTGCGTTGAGGTTATATCCTATTCTAAAAGCAATAGAGCATCAATACGGTTTAACATTTAGTACAGATTTCTTTAATACTACTAATGAAGTATTTTATAATCTTTATTTATGGCTTCATAATAAAACAGGAGGACTATTTGAAGATGAGGGGAATGTTACCCCTGTTGGAAACTTTACTTTAGGATATGTTAACGGTTCTACTATTGACTTATACGATAATTATTTTAGAACTCCACAAGCAGACCAAGTAGGAACTGATAGGGGGAAAAAAACAAGATTCCTAAACTTTACAATATATCCATCTATTGCAGATGAATTTAACTTTATTATTTTCAAAAATGGTGAAGTATTTAAAAGATATGATAATATAAAAAGAGATACATCAACTTTAAAATACGCAGAAACTGAAGTTGAATTAGAAGCAGGAGATTATACTTTTGCTATCGAATCAGATATCCCAAGTACTTACGATTTAAGATTTTATATAAAAAGAAGAAAATTAATAGGAGGAGGTTGGAGGGAGGTATATTTTACCGCAGATGCAGAGGTTTTAACAGACGTACAATTTAGACCCGCTAACCAATTACCCGATTTAAAAGTAATTGATTTTATTACTTCTTTGTTTAAGATGTTCAATCTTACTTCATTCCAAAATGATTCAGGGGTTATAGAAGTTAAAACATTAGACAGTTATTATTCAAGTAGTACCACGACTTGGGATATTACTAAATATCTTGACAATACCGAATCAAGCGTAGATTCTGTACTTCCTTATAAACAAGTAAATTTAAGATACGAGGGACACGATAACTTCTTTGCTAAAAACCATAGTGAATTATTTAATCAAGAATGGGGAACTTTACAATATAAAGCATCAGAAAAGTTTGAGGGCGAATCTTACACAATTACAATACCATTAGAGCATTTTAAATATGAACGTTTAAAGAATGTTAATGGTGATACATTTACTAATTTACAATGGGGTTGGAGTGCTGACATAAAACAAAGTCCTAATTTAGGAAAACCATTATTCTTTTATCCTATTCAACAAAATGAAACTATTGGAATAATTGAGTCAGATGGTGGATTGGTATCACACACAGGTGTTTATATCCCATCAAATAGTTTATCATTAACAGATTCCCAAAACTTAAACTTTAGTTCTGAACCAAATGAGTATGGTTTATTACCTTACACACAAACGTTATTTGATACCTACTATAAAAATTACGTTAAAGAAATATTTGACCCACAACGTAGATTAACATCTGTAAAGGCTTATTTACCTATGTCAATGACAATGAATTTATCTTTAGCGGATAAAGTAAGAATCTTTGACAACTTATACAGAATAAATAAGATTACTACTAATTTTGAAACTACTCAATCTTCTTTAGAGTTAATAAACATAAAACAAGATGCAGGTGCTATAATAGAAGTGAATCCCGTTATACCTGACAAGTTTGTACCTGAAAGAAAATGTATTACAGTTGATAGTACAATTAAAAATGTAGATTTAACTACTTTAACAATAGATGCAACTTGTTACTATGATGGTGTTACAATAACCTCAACAAATGAAGTAGTACCAAGCACAGTTTACCCAACTAACCAACCTACTCAAGTATTGGTAGATGAGCCTTTAGTAGTAACTGCACCTGAATTAAGTGATACATCAGGATTTAAACCAAATACTACAAGTTCAGTATATTTAAGACGTGCGGTTATAACTTTAGGAAAAGTAGGAAGCACAAATCAAATAGATGAATACGGATTCTTGTATTCTTTATCTCCTGCTGCTTTAACAGGTAGTGATGACATAGATGTTTTGAAAGCGAGTGGAAGCGTTACAACAGTACCATTTACAACAACAGTACAAAACAAATACACAACCCCTTATGATGTATTCTATCAAGTAACAGGATTAAGTAGTGGTGTTACTGTTTACTATCGTTTCTATGGTAGAACAAACACCAATACAAACTACGCTTTTGGTGATGCAATTACAGATGTTTTAACAAGTGATACATTATGATAGGAAATATTATAAACTTATTGAATTTCGCAAGAAATGAAAAATGGAAAGGGCAATACATAGATATTGCATTAGGCAAAAATAAATATCCTGAAACAATTAAGGAAGCATATACACAATTTAAAAATTCGTTATGAGCATAAAGAAAGAAATAATACTTGAATTAAAGTATAAAGAAGCAGCTAAAAATGCCGATGAACTTGGAAAAATAGTTCAAGAACAGGATAAAAAAATAGCATCTTTACAAAATACTTTAGACGATGTAAAAAAATCTACTGATAAATCAAGTAAAGGATTTAAAGGCTTTGGCGCATCTTTAAAAGCTATTGGTAAAGTAACAGGGATTGTTTTTCTCATAACAGAAGCGTTTGAAATATTAAAAGAAACATTAGGAAAAAATCAAAAAGTAGTTGATGCTTTTAAAATAGGCACAGAAGCATTAAGTATTGCTTTTAATGACTTTTTTAACTTTATAAGCAATAATATTGGTACTGTTGTAGATTTCTTTCAAAAGATATTTGAGAACCCAAAACAATCATTAATAGATTTTGGTAATGCTATTAAAGCTAATTTAATTGAAAGATTCAATAGTTTTTTAGAAACTTTAGGATATATAGCAAGTGCAGTTAAAAAAGTATTTAGTGGAGATTTCACAGGTGCATTAGAAGATGTTAAAAATGCAGGAAAAGAATATGTAGATGTTTTCACAGGTGTAGATGGTTCATTTGATAAAATTGTTGATGGTGCAAAAGTAGCAGGTGAAGCTATCAAGAAATATGCTAAAGAAACTATAAAAACTGCATCTGCAAATGTAGAATTAAATAAACAAGCGGAACTTGCAGCGGTTATTAATCAAGGTTTAATTGAGAAATATGATAGACAAGCAGAAAGATTAAGATGGGTAAGAGATGATGAAACAAAAACCATAGAAGAAAGATTAAAAGCAAATAAAGAACTTGGGGATGTTTTAGATGAGCAAGAAAAAGCAATGCTTAAAAATGCAAAATTATCTGAAGATGCTGCTTTTGCTCAATTACAAAAAAATAAAGATAATATAGAATATCAAAAAGCATATCAAGAGGCTTTAAATGAAACTGCTGCTATTGAAGCGCAAATAGATGGTTTTCGTTCTGAACAAAAACAAAATCAAATATCTTTAGAAAAAGAATTAGCTGAACAACTGAAAGAAGCTGCTGAATTAGCACAAGAAGAATACGAAGCAGAACTTGAAAGACAAAAAAGAATAAAAGAATTAACACAGGGCGAATTATCTCCTTATGAAAAATTAGCACAGGAAAGAGAAGCAAAACTTGCTGAACTTGATTTATTAAAAGCAACAGAGGAAGAAAAACAAAAAATTCGAGACCAATATGCTGAATTAGAATTACAATTAGATAAAGCTACCCAAGAGGCTAAATTACAAACTATATCTCAAGCATTAAATGGAGTTGCTGCATTAGTAGGAGAAAATACTGCGGCAGGAAAAGCAATCGCAATAGCACAAGCAACTATTGACACTTATGTTGCTGCAAACAAAGCGTTAGCGCAAGGAGGTATATTTGGTGCTATAAGTGCGGCAGGTATAATAGCAGGAGGTCTTGCTAATGTTAAAACAATCGCATCTACTAAAATACCAAATGCACCATCAGCAGGAGTTGGCGCATCAGCACCACAAGCACCTGCGTTTAATATTGTAGGAGCATCTCCTGAAAATCAACTTGCACAAGCAATAGGAGACCAAGAAAGAAAACCTGTTAAAGCGTATGTTGTAGGTGATGATGTAACAAACCAACAAGCATTAGATAGAAAAATATCACAAGGTGCTTCAATAGGTTAACAAAATAGATAAAATAGTATTGTATTAATATGGACATAGTTGAACTTTTCATAGACGAACAAGACGCAATAGGAATAGAAGCTATAAGCGTTGTAGAATACCCTGCAATTGAAGAAGATTTTATAGCACTTAAAGGACAAGAAATTAAGTTAGCTGAAGTAGATACTGAAAAACGTATCTTAATGGGTGCTGCTCTTATTCCTAACAAACCTATTTATCGTAGAAATGATGACCACGAATATTACATTTATTTTTCTAAAAACACAGTTAGAAAGGCAAGTGAATTATTCTTTATAAACGGAAACCAAAACAATTCTACCTACGAACATCAAATGCCACTTACAGGATTATCTGTTGTGGAAAGTTGGATAGTAGAAAGCGAAAAAGACAAATCACGACACTATGGTTTGGAAGTACCTGTTGGAACTTGGATGGTTTCAATGAAAGTGTTAAATGATGACATTTGGAATAACTACGTTAAGACAGGAAAAGTAAAAGGATTCTCTATTGAGGGATATTTTGCAGATAAGGCTGAAAGACCTAAAGACAAATCTATAAAAGACGATTTAGCAAGAATTGAAGAAGAAGAAGCTGAATATCTTTTAGGTCAAATCAAAGGCATTATTAAACAAGACAAAAGATTAAAAAGCGGTAAAAGAACAGAAATGGAATCTTACTCTGATTATCCTGAATCTGTAAGAAACAACGCAAAAAGAGGTCTTGAACTAAACGAAAAAGTAAACAATAAATGTGCTACTCAAGTAGGAAAAGTTAGAGCGCAACAATTAGCACAAGGGAAGCCTGTAAGTTTAGAAACAATCAAAAGAATGTTTAGTTATTTATCAAGAGCTGAAGTATATTACGACAAAGGAGAAACTACTGATTGTGGTTACATTTCTTATTTACTTTGGGGAGGTAAAAGCGCAAAGAGTTGGGCAGAAGCAAAAATTAAAAGTTTAGAGAATGAGTAATGTATTCAATTCGGCTTACAAAGTCCACGTTGAACATACAAACCAAGCAGAAGTAGATGCGGTAAATATAGAGGATGGCGCAATGCTACACACTACCGATGCTCTTTATATGGGGCATAACAATAATAATGTTGTAGTATATCCTCAAAACGTTACAACAATAGGAGGTTGGGCAAGATACGATGACACACAATATACATCTTCAAATAAATTAGATTTGGTTGACGGTGTTGAGGTTGTGATACCTAACAATGCAGGTGCAATTTATAGAAGTCATCCATCTATAAATTTCTACAATAATTCTACAAAGAAAGTGTTAGCGGTAAACGAAAATGATGTTTATCAAATGACTGTTGTATTCAGATGTTCAGCAGCAAACGCTAATCAAACTTATTTAAGTATGCACTTTGAGGGTGGAAACGGAACTCCATACGATAGAATAAGAAGTGATGTAAACTTTCCTAAAGGCAACGATATTGACCACGACTTTCACGGTGTTTTTCAATATTACGCAGATGCAAGTTTTTTAACTTATGGTACTGATTGGAAAATAACTTCTAACGGTGGTGCTGCAAAGATATGGGATATTATTTACTTTATACAACGAACACAAAACGCTGACTTTAGCTAATGGAAAGAGATGATAGAAACCCAAGTCCACAAAATGACCGTAGAGGTTGTTTATGTAAAGATGGTAAAACCTATTCAAGAAAGTGTTGTGATGGAAGTTTCCAAGCACAAGGTATAGGAAATATTACAGGAACTACAAGTTAAAAATATAACAAACAAAAAATTATTTTATTGTATAAATATATTCAAATTATATGAAAGCGACAGATATGTTAAACAAAGTAAAAGAACTTGTTGGGATTGAATTAGAATCTCAAGAAGTAAAATTAGCACAAGCTACTTTGGAAAACGGTACTGTTATAGAAAGTGAAGATTTCGCAGTTGGTAGTGAAGTTTTTATTGTAACAGAAGATGAAAAAGTAGCACTACCTGTTGGGGAATATACTTTAGAGGATGGTGAAAAATTAGTAGTCGAAGAAGAGGGAATTATTGCCTCTATCGGTGCTGCTGAAGAAAAACCTGAAGTTGAAGAAGAAGCCCCTGCGGAGGAAGAAATGGCAAGTGATGAAGTATATGCAACAAAAGAAGAAGTTGCTGAACTTAAATCTATGATTGAAGAAATCAAAGCAATGCTTGAACCAAAAGAAGAAATGAGTGCAGAAGTAACTGAAGAAGCTACTGAATTAAGCAAAGAGGTTGAACTTTCTATTGAAGAACCTATTGCTAAAGTAACTCATAACCCTGAAAAAGAAGAAAAAGTAAACTTGAATCTATATGGTCAAAAAAGAGAAATGACTACTATGGATAGAGTGTTTTCTAAAATAGCTAACATTAAAAAATAACAAAAAAATTAATAATTAAAAAATGGCAACAACTACATCAATCACAAGCAGCTATAGCGGGGCTTTCGCAGGTCAATACATCTCGGCATCGCTATTGAGTGCTTCAACTATCGAAAACGGTGGGATTACTGTAAAACCCAACGTAAAATTTAAAGAAGTAATTAAAAAAGTTTCTACTAACGACATCGTAAAAGATGCATCTTGCGACTTTACTGCTACTTCTACTGTAACCCTTACTGAAAGAATTTTACAACCTGAATTTCAACAAGTAAACTTACAACTTTGTAAGAAAGATTTTGTTTCTGATTTTGAGGCGGTTCAAATGGGATATTCTGCACATCACAATTTACCTCCATCATTCTCTGACTTTTTAATCGCTCACGTTGCTGCTAAAGTTGCTCAACGTACTGAAAACTCTATTTGGTCAGGTTCAACTGCTACAAGCGGACAGTTTGACGGATTCTCTACTACTTTAGCTTTAGACGCTGCTTTACCATCAGGACAAGAAGTTGCAGGTACTACTGTTACTGCTGCTAACGTTATTACTGAATTAGGTAAAATTGTTGACGCTATCCCATCTGCTCTTTACGGAAGTGAGGACTTAAACGTTTACATCTCTCAAAATATTGCTCGCGCTTACATTCGTGCTTTAGGTGGATTCGGTGCATCAGGTTTAGGTGCTAACGGGGTAAACACTATGGGAACTCAATGGTGGAATAATGGTTCACTTTCTTTTGACGGTGTTAAATTATTCGTTGCTAATGGTCTTGGAGATAACGTAGCTATCGCTGCTGAAAAATCTAACTTATTCTTCGGAACAGGTCTATTGGCTGACCATAACGAAGTAAAAGTATTAGATATGAGCGACCTTGATGGTTCTGATAACATCCGTGTGGTAATGAGATTTACCGCAGGTGTACAATATGGTATTGTTGAAGATATCGTTACTTACGGTATTACCAACTCTGCTAACTAATTAATAAAATAACTAACTAAAAGGGGTAGGTGGTATTATATCTGCCTACCCTTTTTTAATATAAAAAAGATATGGCTTGTGATTTAACTAAAGGCAGAAAAGAACCTTGTAAAGACGTCGTCGGTGGGCTTAAAGCGGTTTATTTTACTGATTTCGGAGATTACGGAACGGTAACTGAAACCAACGATGAGATTACTGATATGACAGGAACTTTTACTGCATACAAATATGAATTAAAAGGAAATAGTAGCTTTGAGCAAACTATCACCTCATCTCGTGAAAACGGAACTACTTTCTTTGAGCAAACTCTTAACTTAACCCTTAAAAAATTAAGTAAAGAAGATAACAAAGAATTGAAACTATTGGCATACGGAAGACCTCACGTTGCGGTTGAAGATTACAACGGTAATGTATTTGTAATGGGGTTACAACACGGTGCTGAAGTAACAGGGGGTACAATTTCTACAGGAGCAGCTATGGGCGACCTTTCAGGTTATACCCTTACTCTTTCTGCACAAGAATTGAAACCTGCTAACTTTGTAGCAAGTCCTACTGCTGCTGACCCATTTAATGGAATGGCTTCTGCAACTGTAACAATTACAGAGGGAACTAACTCTTAAGCCGAGTATTCATTTC
>Ga0208644_1002872_pt1 | contig 13535 bp, 22 predicted proteins | sample VirMetDEL_Nov_18_FD_184517 | JGI IMG/M metagenome (GOLD analysis project Ga0208644, IMG submission 184517) | Aqueous microbial communities from the Delaware River and Bay under freshwater to marine salinity gradient to study organic matter... | ecosystem: Environmental > Aquatic > Marine >... | reverse complement strand
AAGGTAAAGCTTGCATTCAAACAAAAGCCGTACATCCTCAAGGATGGTGTCACCTATGGAACTAGCTTGAAGCTTGTAGGTGTGCAGGTCGTTGAACTTAACGGTGCTGCTGGTGTCGATCGTAGTGACCTTGGTGATACTGAAGTCGCTGCGTTGTTCGGTCAGACATCAGGTTTCAAGGCATCATCAATTGAAGCCGGTGTTGTTGATGACACCGTTGTAGAGGATGATGACTTCTGATGGCATTTCGCTCAGGGCTTGAAGAGAAGGTCGCTGATCTTCTCACCAACCTTGGGGTTAAGTACGAATACGAATCAACTAAAGTACCCTACGTCCTGCAATGTAATTACACGCCAGATTTCCTTCTGCCCAACGGTATTTACCTAGAGACTAAAGGTCAGCTAACGGAGGAGGATCGTCGTAAGATGAAGGCTGTCAAGGCTGCTCATCCTGACCTTGACATTCGATTCGTATTTCAATCACCCCACAATAAGATCTACAAGGGATCTAAGACTACTTACGCCAAATGGTGTGAGAAGCACGGCTTTAAGTACTGTTCATTCCACTCGATTCCTATCTCATGGCTAACTTGACCTACGGCACTGCTGAGTACTATGCAGACATGTTCGCTGATATCATGGCTGACATCGATCATAGTGACCACTCCTATGGTGATGCTATTGTTGAAGGCTTCATGATTGCCCTTTATGAATGGCGCGATTACCACGCTAAACAAGTAGATGAATGTAACCGAGTCGAACAGCGAGTTCGTCAGGCACTTACCGTGTGATAATTGTGGCTCATCTGATGCAGCTAGTTTGTATACAGATGGCCACATCTTTTGTTTCTCATGTAACACCTATTCCAAATCGGAAGGTGATGTTCACACTCATAAAATGTCCACCAATGTCCAACTTCGAGGTTCAGCCGAACGGCTGCAAAAACGAAACATCTCAGAAAAGGTATGTCAACAATACCGAATCTACAGAGATGGAGATGTCCTACGCTTCTATTATTACAGCGATGCTGGAATACTTTCAGGTTGCAAAGTAAAAACAAAAAGCAAGGAATTTAAGTATGAAGGAGATGTACCAGGAACCCTCTTTGGACAACATTTGTTTCCCAGCTCTGGAAAACGAGTTGTCATCACTGAAGGGGAACTCGATGCAGCTTCGTGTTGTGAGGCTATGCCGGGGTGGCCGATGGTATCTTTACCTAGCGGTGCCGCAGCGGCCAGGAAATCGATTCAACGGGCTCTCCCATGGCTCCAGGGTTATGAGGAGATTGTCTTGTTCTTCGACAATGACGAGGCAGGCCGTAAGGCAACGGAGGAGGCAGCAAGCGTCCTACCACCTGGCAAGACAAAGATCGCAAGACTTGAGGGCTACAAGGATGCGTCAGATGCACTTCAAGTCAATGACACTGAAGCAATTCGTCGAGCGATTTGGGATGCGAAACCTTACCGTCCAGATGGCATAGTTGATGGTAAATCTCTTCTTGACTTAGTAACAACACCTAACCCACCTTGTGATCATGACTACCCCTTCGACGGCTTACAGCACCTTTTACATGGAATACGATATGGAGAACTTGTCACGATCACTGCAGGATCTGGTATCGGAAAGTCCTCTTTCTGCAGGGAGCTTGCAACTTCACTTCTACAAAGCGGAGAACGGGTCGGCTACCTTGCTCTTGAAGAATCAAACAGGCGCACTGCTCTCGGTTTAATGTCGGCTGCTGTCGGCAAAGCACTTCATCTTGGTAACCATGACAGATCTACTCTCACCGATGCTTATCAAAACACTCTTGCTAATTGGAACTTATTTCTATTTGATGGGTTCGGTAGCTTCGACCCCGATGTTATCTACAATCGCATTGAGTATCTAGCCTGTGGTTTAGATACCAAGGTTGTCTTCCTGGATCACTTGTCCATCCTGTTATCTGGATTGGATGGTGATGAACGGAGGATGATTGATACAACCATGACTAAACTCCGCTCTCTTGTAGAGAGAACGGGAATTGCACTATTTCTTGTATCCCACCTACGAAGAACATCTAATGACACCAACCACGAAGAAGGTGCAAGAGTCACCCTTGGACAACTCAGAGGCTCGGCAGCTATTGCTCAACTGTCAGATGGAGTTATTGCGCTTGAACGGAACCAGCAAGCGAATAGAGGAGGCTCTTCTACGACTGTGCGAGTCCTCAAAAACCGTTATAGTGGGGAAGTGGGAGTAGCCTGCCAACTAGTGTACGATCTAGATACTTGTAAATTTACAGAGACTGAAGCTAATGACTTCGACCCAACAACCGACTTTTGATACCATTGTCGGTGCAGCATTGTATCGTCAGAGTAACGGAGAAGTTTTGATGGCAATTCCGCCTAACCCACCCACACCTGAGGCAATCAAGCGAGCACAGTTCGTTGATAAGACCTATAAGTGGACGGGTAAGTGAATCTAGTCTTCGACATTGAAACAGACGGACTATACGATGATTGCACCAAGATCCATTGCATTGGCATCTACGATATTGACACCAAGCAAACTCTTGTTTACAATGATGAAGGTAACGAGCAGCCTATTACAAAAGGCGTTCAACTACTTGAGGATGCCTGTTGTCTTGTGGGCCATAACATTATTGGCTACGATCTTCCTGTCATTCGTAAGCTTTTTCATTGGTTCACCCCAACTGCTACAATTGTGGATACTTTGGTGTTATCTCGTATTTATCATGCTGATATTCTGAAGACAGATCAGAAGCGTAAGTGGAAAGGTATGCCATTGAATCTACATGGTCGCCACTCACTAGAAGCGTATGGACATAGGCTGGGTGAGTACAAGGGTGAGTTTGGTAAGGAGGCTGATTGGAAGAACTGGTCACAAGAGATGCAAGATTATTGCCTGCAGGATGTACAAGTAACACGTAAACTATGGCAACACTTCCACCCATACCTGATTTCATCAAATTAGAACATGATGTCGCCTCCATCCTTACCACCCAAGAATTACATGGATGGTACTTTGACGAGAATGCTGCACGGGAACTTGCACAAACTCTCTACTCAGAACTTGACGGCCTTAATCAATTACTACGCAAGCGGTACCCTTACGTTAAAGACCGCGAATTTACTCCGAAGAGATCTAACCGCACCACAGGATATGTAGGTGGTGCTACCGTAACCAAACTCAAGGAGTTCAGCCCCACCAGTCGTGATCACATTGCGTGGATCATGAAGAACCATCACGGTTGGGTACCTGATAAAGAGACAGCAAGTGGCAAGACTGCCATTGATGAGACTGTACTCAAAGATATCGGCACAGAGGAAGCTCTGCAGTTCTTCAGATGCCTTGAACTTACTAAACAACTTGGCATGTTGTCTGAGGGAAAGAATGCCTGGCTAAAGCTTGTCAAAGATAACCGTATCCACCACCATTGTTCAGTAGCTACGAACACACATAGGTGTGCTCATCGTAACCCGAACCTTGCTCAAGTACCCAGTGATCTTAACTTTAGAAAGCTATTCATCGCTAGCCCTGGCTATGTCATGGTTGGTGCTGACCTCTCAGGGATTGAACTGCGAATGCTTGCCCATTATCTGGCTAGATATGATGGAGGCAGGTACGGAGATGTTCTTCTCAACGGTGACATTCATCAGGAGAACGCAGACAAGATTGGTATCAGTAGACGCTTAGTTAAAACAGTAACGTATGCATTTCTTTATGGAGCGGGTGATCAGAAAATCGGATTCAGTTATGACCCAAGCCTTTCCCCGAACAAGGCAAAAGAAAAAGGCGCTGAGATACGAGCCGCTTATGTTGCTGCCATTGACGGCTTGGATAGTCTTCTTACCGCTGTTCGTCAAGCTGGTGAGCGAGGCTTTATCAAATCCATAGATGGCCGTAAGATAGCTGTAGATAGCCCCCACAAGGCGCTCAACTACCTATTGCAGTCCTCTGCTGGTGTTATAGCTAAGCGGTGGATGGTGCTTGCTGCAGACGCTCCTGGGCATCAGTTAGCGTTCATTCACGACGAGCTTCAGTGGGAGACCACACCTGAGCTAGCAGAAGACCTTAAGTTTAAGCTAGAGCTGTCAGCTGTTATGGCTGGCGAATATTACAACCTCCGAGTCCCCATTGCTGCCGAGGGGAAGATCGGATCCACCTGGGCAGATGTTCACTAATCATGGCTGTTAAATCAAAGACTGCACTGGGACGTGTTGAGTTCATCTCACGTGCTAAATATAAACATACAAAACAGGGTAATGGTAAGCGTTCACTACCTAATCATGGCCGTAAGCAACGGCGGGGTCAAGGTAAGTGAGTCTACTGATCGACGCTGACTTTATCGTTTACAAATGTTGTGCTGCAGTTGAAACAGAAATTGACTTCGGAGAAGATGTTATTCTCGTCACTTCCAGTTTCAATGAAGCCTACGAATATGTCGAACGGGAATTGTACAATATATCAACCGACCTTGGATGTTTCGATGATTCTATTTTGTTCTTTAGTGATAGCATCAACTTTCGTAAATCTATTGATCCAGAGTATAAAGGACATAGAAACCGAAAGAAACCGTGCGGTTACAAAAGAGTCATCAACAAACTCAAGGAAGATTACCACGTTGTAGTAATGCCTAAGTTAGAGGCTGATGATGCCATTGGTATCTACGCCACTAAAGAACCAGGACACATTGTCTGTAGCCCTGATAAGGACATGCGACAGATACCTGGTGATCTCTATGACCTCTCTACTGGTGTTGTCACAATCACCAAAGAAGAAGGTTATCGTTGGCATCTCATTCAAACAATGTCTGGTGATCAAACTGATGGTTATGCTGGTGTACCTGGTATTGGAATCAAACGAGCTGCTGCTCTCTTTGAGAAAGATGGTTACACTTGGGATACCGTAGTAAAGGCATTTGCTGAGAAAGGTCTTAGTGAAGATGTCGCACTTACTAATGCTAGGCTTGCTAAGATCTTACAAGTAACTGATTATGATTTCACCAATCAAGAACCAAGATTATGGTCTCCCAGCTCCAGTAGTTGAGCTAACAATGGAACAGCAGTTCAAACTAAAACAAATTGAGAATGCACTGCGTGATCCAGACACAAAGCTAGAAGATGTTATTACTATCTTCATGGCTTTACAACGTCAGAACTTTACTCTCTGCAACACTGTATCTAACTTAGTTAAGAAATGGCCCACCCCAGTTCCACAAACCCCACCTACTACAAGCGAGGAAACATTGAAGTTTGGGACTTCATCAGAGACCAAGGACTAAACTTTCACCTTGGTAATGCCATCAAGTATATCTGCCGTGCAGGTTACAAAGGTACTGATGGTAAAAGCATGACCGAATCGTACATCCAAGATCTTACTAAAGCTATCCACTATCTACAGAATGAACTCGACAATGAAATCCTTCCTGAGTCAACAAGCAAAGGAGTTCAGAGCTGGTTTCCAAGTGACGAACAGTATGACTCCAGCTTCACGGACTATGCAGCGGACTTTGATCGTTGAGGAGTTCAAAGAGTTCCTAGATGCAGAGAATCAACTCATTAAAGGGTACGTAGTTAATGCTACCGATTGCCTTAAAGAGTTAGCTGATCTTGTTTATGTCTGCTACCAATACGCAGAGAATCTTGGTTGGGATCTAGATGAAGCACTCAATCGAGTACACCTGAGCAATATGTCAAAGCTTGGGGAAGACGGTAATCCTATCTACCGAGAAGATGGGAAGGTCCTAAAGGGGCCAAACTATCAACCACCAAACCTTAGTGATCTTGTTTAATATGTCCACTGAACTTATTGCTCGCACAGGTCGAGTGCAATCTTGGATTGACGACCCTAACTCACGACTGCCTGTGAGCTGTACTGTCTTCGTAGTTGAAGACACTATGGAAGGACCCAATGGAATTGAAGCGTCTTGGCGATTTGTTAGCCATGCTCTCCGATATGGAGCAGGAGTGGCGGTCCACTTATCCAAACTCCGACCCAAGGGAGCTGAGAACGGCAAAGGCCTGGTTGCTTCTGGCCCAGTCTCGTTTGCAAAGATCTACTCTACCCTCAATGAAATCCTGAGACGTGGGGGTGTATATAAAAATGGGGCTGTCGTTTGTCATTTGGATCTCAATCATCCAGACGTGCTTGAGTTTATTAACGTTAGTCGGGCTGATCTACCTTGGGTTAAGCGTTGCGTCAATATTAACCAACATTGGTGGAATGAAGCAACGCAAGAAGTAAAGTCTGCTCTACTTGAAGGTATCAAGAAGGGTGATATCTGGCTTAATAAAACCAAGGTAGATAAGAATGGAAATCGAATCAGGGGTAACGTATGCTTGGAAGTATACTTGCCATCACGAGGCACCTGTCTACTTCAACATGTTAACCTCGGCGGATGTGAACTCAATGACATTCAAAGTGCGTTTGTTCACGGAATGTCCGAATTGTGCTCACTACACGGCAAAACAAATGTTGGAGAAAGCGGAGAATACCTCCCTTCAAGCACTGATCGCCAAGTCGGTCTCGGAATGCTGGGACTTGCCAACCTTTTGAGGCGTTATAATGTAACGTATGAGGTGTTCGGTAAGGCACTCAAGGATATCAATGATGGGTTGATGGCACAGACCCCTGCTCATATCCTTGCAGCAGAGATCAATGCTGGTATCATCACAGCTGCACATACTGCTCGCATCAATAATATGGATCGAGCATTTGCTATTGCCCCTACAGCGTCCTGTAGCTACCGTTATACAGACCTGGATGGGTACACTACCTGCCCCGAGATTGCACCTCCTATTGCCCGCCAAGTAGACCGTGATAGCGGTACGTTTGGTGTCCAGAGCTTTGATTACGGTCCTGTTGAGATCGCATCTGAAGTTGGCTGGGATAACTACAAGCGAGTAACGGATGAGATTGTCCGTATGCTTGATAAAACGGGTCTTCTTCATGGATACTCATTCAATAGTTGGTCCGATGTGGTCACCTATGATGAGGCATTCATTGAGGAGTGGCTGGATAGCCCCCAAACATCTCTTTACTACTCACTCCAAGTGATGGGAGACGTTCAGGATAAATCCAGCGCATATGCAGCACTGGATGAAGCTGAAGTTGACGATTACCTGGAGTCTATTCTTAATGAAACACAAGCTCCTGATTGTAATTGCGGCGAATGAACCCCTATCAAAAACTACTTAATAGAAAACGTACCTGGACTCCTGTACAAACAACTGCTGGTAAACTGAATGAAGGTGCAGAAGAAGCAATCTACCGGGCACTCGCTATCCGCCACATGGAACTACCTGTGGGTGAGTTTATTCGAGATGCCATTGCCTCTGACGTTCCAGTTCTGGCACGGGAGTTACTTGAATCAAACATTAAAGACGAAGAAAAACACGACTTGGCTCTTGGCTATGTCGCCAATGCTATTGGTACTGATCCGCAAGCTGAGCAAGAAGCCCTTAAGTTGCGAGAGGCCTGGATTGCGCATCCTGATCACACTATCCTCAAAGCATTGGTGGCCGAGCGTGCAATTTTCTTCGTTCTACTCCCATTCTTTCGGTTTAATGGTGACGCTGGACTACGTACAGTATCTGCCGATATAAGTCGTGACGAACAAGTTCATGTTGCTACCAATAGCCTTGTTTGTCGTGAGTTGGGGCTTGACATCAGTCCTTCTCTTGATAAACTGCGTAAAGCAACTATCAACTGGGTAGTGCAACCACTTAGTGCATCTAACCCCAATAAATATTTGAACAAAAAATTTTGGCTGGATGCAAGTGATCGCTTGATGTATGAGGGTAAGGCACCAGAACTTTCTGATACAAAGCGAGGACGTATGCCAGCGTTCTTTGAGCACGCAAATACGAACTTGCCGCAATATGCGTGACCAATACATACCACTATCAATGCTTGAGACACACGGTCTCCAGCTCAGTTCACTCATCACTGAACTAGATGAGAACTTCCCACCAACTAATCCCCACCCGGATGATCCAACTAATCTCATAATGTACCGCTCGGGTCAACGTTCTGTTGTCGAGTGGATTCAACACCGACTTAATGAAGAGAACAATGGCTCGTAGAAACAATCAAAGGAACAATAGACAACAAGTACGTCAAAAGTCTACTGCATCTACATCAATCCCTGGCTACACTGGTGGTCCTATTGATCGCCGTAGTGCTAGTAGCAATGTTGCAATGGACCAGTTCTACTATGGTCAACCCAACCCTACTAATACTTCCCGCTACGGAACTAAGGCAACACCTGGTTACCAGGACATTGATGGTGTAACGTTTAGCCCAGAAGCACTGGCCGCTGCTAAGGCTAACAACTCACCGTTTGTTCAAGGTGCAGACTACAACAAGTGGGCAGCTGGTATGGCTACCACTTCTCCTATTGATAGAGGGTTTGGAACTACCTCTGCTGCAGGTACAACAGCTGCTGCTAAAAAGAGTTACAAAGATGTCAACACCATTAGAGGTGGTCTGAAGATCGGTGGTAATAACATCCTTGGTGCTGGAGAGGCACGGAACTACCTCTGCTGCAGGTACAACAGCTGCTGCTAAAAAGAGTTACAAAGATGTCAACACCATTAGAGGTGGCCTGAAGATCGGTGGTAATAACATCCTTGGTGCTGGAGAGGCACGTAAGATCTCTCGTGCTACTGGTAGAACACAAGATCAGGTCATTGCTAAAGCACTTGGTTCTGGGTTTGGTATTGGTGGTAACCTTGTCAACCAATCTAATAAGGCATTCAGACCGTCGATGAATCCACTCGCTATTGATCCACTATCTGCTATGCGTGGCATAGAGACAGGTGGTAAGGGGCAGATGTATTCTGGATCTTATAAACTTGATGGTGAGACTATGCCTATCGTCCAGACACGTCGTGGTGGTGCTAGTAAACTTAGCATTGGTGAAGGTGGTATGGGTGGTAACCGTGATAGGAAAAACAAACGAAAGCGTGGTAAAGGTGGTGCTGATACTACTGCTGATATGGGTACTGACATGGGTACTACTGCTCAGCAGCAACCCATGGATACCACACCAATGACTCCAGAAGAGATGGCATCCGCATCATCATCTGATATTAACATCAACATGCCCGGTGTTGGAGAGGATGTTTTTAACCAAGCTACTGGATTTAGAACTAAAAAGAGCCGCCGTAAGATGCAGGGTCGTCAAGCACAAGGCCTAGGATCACAGCGCGTTAGTCCACTTGGTCCTTGGAGATTCTCAAGTTAACAACAATGACAGCTAAATCAAGATACGATTATCTAAGTAAGTATCGTTCCACGTTTCTAGACACAGCTGTACAGTGCTCTGAGTTGACACTACCTACCTTAATCCAAGAGGATGATGATGTAGGTAGGTCAACTAATCTAAGGTTGGTTACACCATGGCAAAGTGTTGGTGCAAAGGGAGTAGTCACTCTGGCATCTAAATTGATGTTAGCACTACTACCTCCTCAAACCAGCTTCTTTAAGCTACAGATCGATGATTCAAAGATCGGTGTAGACCTACCTGCAGAAGCACGTTCAGACCTAGACATCTCCTTTGCTAAGATGGAGAGGTCAGTGATGGAAATCATAGCAGCATCTAGTGATCGCGTTACAGTACACCAAGCACTAAAGCATTTGGTTGTTGGTGGTAATGCGTTGATCTACATGGGTCCTAAGGGACTTAAGCTATACCCATTGAATAGGTATGTCGTAGATAGAGATGGTAACGGTGAGGTCCTAGAGATCGTCACACGAGAACGCATCAGTCGTAAACTACTTGCTCCAGTTCTTAATACTATCTTCCCGGTTAACCCACCAGGTGATGATGGTTCAGAGAATGATGAGGATGTAGATGTTTACACACATGTAAGGCGAGATAACAATCGCTTCATCTGGCACCAAGAAGTATCAGATAAGATCATTCCTGGTTCACAAGGCAAAGCACCTATTGATGCTAACCCATGGTTAGTGTTGAGGTTTAATGTAGTTGATGGTGAGTCGTTTGGTAGAGGTAGGGTGGAGGAGTTCCTTGGTGATCTCCGTTCCTTGGAGGCTCTCATGCAAGCACTCGTAGAGGGCTCTGCAGTCGCCGCTAAGGTGGTCTTCACCGTATCCCCCTCTAGTACTACCAAGCCACAAACACTGGCCTCTGCGGGCAACGGAGCCATCATTCAGGGCCGTCCTGATGACATCAGTGTTGTACAAGTTGGTAAGACAGCTGACTTCAGGACTGCAATGGAGATGGCTAGTGTTCTTGAACGTAGGTTGAGTGAAGCATTCCTCATCCTGAATGTAAGGAACAGTGAGCGTACTACAGCAGAAGAGGTACGCATGACACAGATGGAACTAGAGCAGCAGTTAGGTGGACTGTTCAGTCTATTGACTGTTGAGTTCCTGGTACCATACCTGAACCGTAAGCTTTCTGTACTGCAAAAGAACAACGACATTCCTAAAATACCCAAGGATCTTGTACGTCCTACTATTGTTGCTGGTATCAATGCACTTGGTAGAGGACAAGATAGGGAATCGTTGACTCAGTTCTTCACTACTATTGCACAAACACTTGGACCTGAAGCACTTGCTACCTACCTTAATGTAGATGAGGCAGTGAAGCGTCTTGCTGCTGCTCAAGGTATTGATGTACTGAACCTTGTTAAGTCAATGGCTCAGGTACAAGAAGAGCAAGATGGTATGATGCAACAGGAACAAGAGATGGAGCTTATTAGACAGGCTCCTAACATGGCAAAGGCTCCACTGTTGGATCCCACCAAGAATCCACAAATGATGAATCAATTAAATGGACAAACAATCACCAACGAGAACCCAGAGATCGAGCAAGAAACAAACATCCCCGGAGGAAGTCCCTTCGGTTGACCAGGTTGATGAGCAAACAACCCAATCTGAAATGCCTTACATGAAGCGTAGTAAGATTGGTGAACCCACCATCGGTCGTTCCCCCGATTTTGTCAAGACAATTGGTCTTGGAAATCTAACCGTTATCACAGCAAATGGCAAACGAAATTACGATTAATCCTTACGATCAAGCGGAGGGTGAACTCTCTGCTGAAGAACTCGATTCACTGGAAGTTGGTGAACGTCTAGCTGAACAAGAAGAACAACTACTAGCTGGTAAGTACCGTTCAGCTGAAGAACTAGAACGTGGTTACCTTGAACTACAGAAGCGCCTCAGCGGTAAGCAAGAAGAAGTAGAGCAACCAGAAGAGGGAGAGCAACCCAATGAGGAGGAGGAACAAAGTGAGGAGATGGATCTCTATGATTCAATCATGGAGTCCTATCGTACTGGTGAATGGGATCCAGAGCTTGTCAATAAAGTAGAGAGCATGAGCCCTGTTGATGTAGCTAACATGTTCCTTGAGAAGGGTAACACCCAAACAATACAAGCTACATCATCTGACATTGAACAGATCCAAGCATCAGTTGGTGGTACTGAGGAGTATCAAAGCATGATCCAATGGGCAAGTCAGAACTTGTCTGAGCAAGAGGTCAGCATGTATGATACAGTAATGGATCGTGGTGATCCGCTTGCTATGTTCTTTGCTGTACAAGCATTGAATGCACGCTATCAAGATGCTACTGGTTATGACGGTGAGCTACTCACTGGTCAATCACCACGTAACACAGCTGATGTGTTCCGCTCTCAAGCAGAACTGGTAGCAGCTATGAGTGACCCACGCTACGATAGGGATCCAGCTTATCGTTCTGATGTAGCAGATAAACTGGAACGATCCAACATTCAATTCTAATGAACGACACTAACATCTTCGCCAAAGAACCTCCCATGTATACTGATAAAGATTACACTGTTCCTCATAATGAGCGTGCTGAACTCCTCAACGGTCGCCTTGCTATGCTTGGTTTCGTGGCTGCTATTGGCGCTTATGTCATGACCGGGCAGATCATCCCTGGTATCTTCTAATGCCTCTCAAGAAAGGTACATCGGATAAGACTGTATCTGCTAACATCCGTAAACTAAAAGGTGAAGGTTATCCTCAGAAACAAGCTGTGGCTATCTCACTTAGTAGTGCTGGTAAATCTAAACCCAAAAAGAAAAAGTAACTATCATGCCTAAAGTCGGTAATAAGGAGTTCCCCTATACTCCCGCTGGTAAAGCTGCAGCTAAGAAGGCAGCATCAAAGACTGGTAAGAAGATGCAGATGAAGCCCTCCACTAAGAAGGGTTATTAAGTCTAGAGGTTCAGCCCCTAGCGAGTAGTGCTGAGCCTTTAATGAGTAGATGGAAATATAAAAGTTCCTTGCTTTATTATCATGCTTCCTATTCTAACTACTCTGTCGGTGATTAGCTCATGGTATGGTCCTGGTTTTCATGGACATCTTACTGCGAGTGGATCTCGATATAATCAACACGGCCTTACTGCTGCTCATAAGACACTCCCGTTTGGAACAAGACTTCGTGTATGTTTCCAACGATGTGCCGTAGTGACGGTCAATGATCGCGGTCCTTACATTTATGGTAGGGGTTTAGATCTAAGTAAAGGTGCGGCTGATGCTATCGGTCTCACTGCCTCTGGAGTTGGACGGGTACAAGTAACTCGACTTAACTAACTTCAATGACAACTGCTATTGCAGCACCCCGCTCTCAAGATAATGCTTGGGAGCATTTTTGTAAATGGGTCACTTCGACCGACAACCGTCTTTATGTAGGGTGGTTTGGAACACTGATGATTCCGTGTCTCCTTGCAGCCACCATTTGTTTTATCATCGCTTTTGTTGCGGCTCCACCAGTTGATATTGATGGCATCCGTGAACCTGTTGCAGGAAGTCTTCTCTATGGAAACAACATCATATCGGGAGCCGTCGTTCCGAGCAGCAATGCCATCGGACTTCACCTCTACCCAATTTGGGAAGCTAATTCACTTGATGAATGGCTCTACAACGGCGGCCCTTTCCAACTCATTGTCTTCCACTTCCTCATTGGCGTCTATGCTTACATGGGACGAGAGTGGGAACTTAGCTATCGACTAGGGATGAGGCCCTGGATTTGTGTTGCCTATTCAGCTCCTGTCGCAGCGGCGACCGCTGTCTTCCTCGTCTATCCGTTTGGTCAAGGTTCGTTCTCCGATGCTATGCCTCTTGGTATTTCGGGAACCTTTAACTACATGCTTGTCTTCCAGGCTGAGCATAACATTCTCATGCATCCCTTCCACATGCTTGGGGTTGCTGGAGTGTTCGGTGGGTCGCTATTCAGTGCAATGCACGGTTCGCTGGTTACCTCTAGTCTTGTTCGTGAAACAACTGAACAGGAGAGTCAGAACTATGGTTATAAGTTTGGGCAAGAGGAAGAGACCTATAACATTGTAGCTGCTCATGGTTACTTTGGACGTTTGATCTTCCAATATGCATCTTTCAATAATAGCCGTAGCCTTCATTTCTTCCTTGCTGCTTGGCCTGTTGTTGGTATCTGGTTTGCTGCTTTGGGCGTTTCGACCATGGCTTTCAATCTTAATGGTTTCAACTTTAACCAATCTCTTGTCTCGTCTGACGGGAAAGT
>Ga0208644_1002869_pt1 | contig 13544 bp, 15 predicted proteins | sample VirMetDEL_Nov_18_FD_184517 | JGI IMG/M metagenome (GOLD analysis project Ga0208644, IMG submission 184517) | Aqueous microbial communities from the Delaware River and Bay under freshwater to marine salinity gradient to study organic matter... | ecosystem: Environmental > Aquatic > Marine >... | reverse complement strand
CTCCTGTCGTACACACGTCTTGGTTGTTGACAACGACTGAAGGAGCAGAAGCTGTTGATGGTACTTTATCCACTGTTGTAGTGCCTGTGACAGTCGATGAAACAGTGTTGGTTTCAGCTTTTGTTTCAAAGGAATAAGTGCAAGAAACTAAAAACAATAAAAAAATTAAATATTTCATTTAGCATCTCCAGCGTTTACGTGCTTGTCTTAATCTTGAATTTGGATCTGCTGCCGCTTTTGGGAATTGTTTCATCTGTCCAGCAGAACGAGCGCAATATGATTTTCTTCTTGAAGCTCTTTTACCTGAAGGATTTTTCTCTGTTACAGCAGTAGATAATTTAGAGCCAGGGTTCTCTCGTCTATAACGAGCAACACCTGCCTTAGTCATTCCCGCCCCACTTTTTGTGGAGCGGAAATATTTTTTAGTTTTAGGTGGTTGTTTATCTGCCATTAGGTGTAGAAAACATTCACTGTGCAATTAACAGTAGTTACATTGAGGTTAGATGTAAAAAGTACACCTTGTTCCGGTATACTCATTGAAACATCTGATGTGGCCCCTGTTACTGCTACGTTAAATTTAGCACTGCCACCATCGTTAAAGGTAACTGTTCCATTACTAGCACCTGGGCTAACAATAAAACCCTTTAATCGTGCTCTACCCCCAAAAACAGTAGTTGTTGCATTGGCTGCCGCACCTTTAACTTGTACATCACTATCGAAGGCCATTGTTTACCTCCTATGATAAGTTGTTGTTTTGAACGTATGATACAACTATTTGTGCAGCACCCGCAGAAGAGTCTGCATTAGCGTCAATATATTTAGCTGCTAATTTTAAATCAGAAGTTCCAATATCTGTCCAATTAGTTACTAAAGCAGTTGCTCCTAAAGCAGCATCGCCTGCTGCAGAAACATCTGCACCATCAACATACAGATCAGAGTTACCAACAATACCAATATCCATTGTGTCTGCTCCTGTACCATTAAATGCAGTAGTTACTAAGATTTTAATATCTACGATTTGTGAATTTGCAGGAATGACAATACCTAATGATTTATCAGTGGTGTCAGTGTATGCGATAGAGTCTGTTTGAGACATTACAACGTAACCAGTATTGGCAACATTGGTTCCTACAGTTGTCCCTGTAGTATCTTTAATTGTTCCAGCCTTAATTGGACCAGAAAATGTAGTTGTTCCCATGTCTATTCTCCTTTTTTAAATAGTCCCCGAAGGGTCTTGGGTTAGTAATATTTAAAGGTACCATAAAAAAAGGGGGCGTTAAAGCCCCCTTTTAAAGTTATTTATGTATGGTTTGCTTATGCAGCACCAGGTGAACCAAATACACATCTAGGATCAGAATATCCGAATGAATATCTTTCTCTAGCTTTGTATCTTACGTTACCTGTATCAAAGTCACCTTCCATTGAAGTTTTGATAGGTGATCTTTGGAACAACTTGAAACCATTTGGAATGTCAGTCTTGATGAAGAATGCATCAGGATCCACTAAGTAGTGGTTTACTACATATCCCTCAGGAAGCATGCCCATGTTTCTCATAGCATTGATATCATTGTCTGCTGTTCCAACTCTTAACTGAGACTGTGTTAGTCTTTCAGCTACGAACTGTAACTCAGAAGGAATGATAAGTTTTCTTCCTTGTGTAGAGATTAATAAACCTCTCTCATCAGTGAAAGCTGCGATATCAATCAAAGCTTGTTCTAATGAAGTTTCGTTTAAATCAGCAGCAGTTGCTAATTCGTTAGAAAGTGTTCCGTTTACAAGTGGGTGGTCAGTAGCACAAAGCTCTTTACCATCACCGCCAGTGTAGCTGGAGTTAAACGCATTGTTTAATACGTTTGCACCTTTAACTTGCTTAGTGTTTGCCATTGATCTTGCAAGAGCTTTTGTGTATCTAGCTGAGATTCTGTCATAAAGATTATCTTCGACAGCTTCTTCAGTGATTGCAAAACCTAATGCAATTGTTTCATGTGTGTAACGAGCGGTGAAGGTTTCAGTCGCATTGTCATAAACAATAGAACCGCCTTCAGATTTTACTCTAGCATTACCAAAACCTGATAACATTACTTCTTCTTCGAATGCACGATCAGAAGATTCTGTATCAAATATTTGTGTATGCTCAGCATCGTAACGTCCATACTCCAGGCCGAATAAAGCATTCAAACCTGGCTCTAACTCTTTAACGAGTTGACTTCTTGAAATAGCCATAGTTTAACCTCCTATATGCCTGTTGTGTCAGTTAATGAGTGTAGGTTAATTTTAACCATGATTGATGCATTTGCTGCAGTGTAATCACTGTTATCAACATCTGTTGATAAACCAACAACTCTAAAATTGCCAGCAGCATTAGTTGTGAAACTGCTACCATCAATAACAGCGTTTGAAATACCATCATGTGATGTTCCAGCGCTATATGTTGCGATGTTACAGTTTGTTCCAACTTGTGCTTGACCAGCGTTATTGTCGTCACATTTGACCTCAAATATTACATTTGGATCATCAATGACGTATGCTTTGATGTCACCTGCTGCTACGCCGCCTGGATAGTAATTTTTCCAAGTAGGTTTACCTGTAGTTGGATCAGTATACTGACAACCGTTAAAAATACCAATAAGCTCAGCACCAGCAGTTGAACCGACATCAATAGCTCCGTTAGCAACCAGTATAACTGGGTCGCCTTGATATATTGCGGAAGCTTCGCCGTTAGCGATAACGTACTCAGTTTGGCCTTGACCATTGTATGCAGCACCGTTCATCTTAACTGGGCGAAATCCGAAATATCCAGATTGATTTGCCATAGTTCTTCTCCTTTATTAATAAAGTGACTTAGCTAGTTTTTTTAGGACCACCAAAAGTCACACGACTCTGCCTATCAACATTAATAGGCATGCTCGGATGTTGTTCTCTCAATGGATCTGTTTCCCAAGCTTCAGTTTGTTGATCAATTTTTTTCTTATAATGATCATTTCGCTCTTCTACAGTTTCCACTGGCATTCTTGCCAATAGCAAGTCACCCACGCTGATGACACCCTCATAAGCTTTGACATTTCCGTTGTAAGCAGAGTATAGACCGCCAGAATATTCGTCAGCTCTGACTAATTCCCAGCCTTCTCTGAGTCGAGCATTGATATTTTTAGTATCATCTGCTCCATTTACACGATGACGGAGCCATCTTTGCTTATATCCATCAGGACATGGTGGTGCGTCTAATTGAGACGGTGGTTTCCAAGGCTTTCTTCTAGCCTCTTTATCCCTGGTTTGTGCACTTCTTGGTGTTTTATTATCATCTGTCATTTTGTACCTCCTAAACGTACTTAGCATACTCACTTAGAGGAACTCCAAGCTTGTTTGCTATTTTAACCTGACTAGGAGTCAACCTAACAGATTTGCGCCCATTGGTTGTCGCAGACCTTGATGCAGAAGCAACAGGTTGAGCGATCTTGTTACTTCTAGTAGTCTGATCCTGACCCTTCGAAAAGGATTCGGGAAACTTGTTTTTAACTCTATGAGTCAATTCATCATAATATTCATCTGATTCTGTGTCAAATCCTTCTGCAACTAAACCACGATGAATTCTTTGAGCATATTCAGTCATATCCTCATCACTTCTAAACCACGGATTTGCTTCTGCCCAAGCTAAAGCTTTTTGAGAAGGTTGTGGTCTTGCTGGTGGTTGAGATTGTGCTTGTTGCTCTTGTTCCAATTGTTTTTGGAACTCCTCATATTCACGTTCTTTTTTCTGTTTAGTTACTCGGATTCTTTCTGCTTCCAGATCAAGTTTAGTTAGTGCTTGACGGGCTTCTTCTTCTTTTTGATAGTCCCCCGCTTCTCTAGCAGCAATTAAATTTTGACGAGCCAAATCAGAAGCCATTTTATTTCTGACTTCACTTTCTGACATGTAACCTTTGTCAATGTCATAAGTTTTCTTTTTGCTATCACTCAGTTCTTTTTGAACATTTTGTGCAAAATTAAATGCAGCTTCTCTTTCTCTTTCAGCTTCTCTTAATTTCCAAGTTAGTTTATCAATTCTCTTTTTAACCTTATCAGAGTATTCATCCATTTCATCTGATTGATCAGTGTTTACGGCTTCAGTATTTAATGGTTCTCTTTCTTCGGTTTTGATTGATTCATATTTGTCAGATTTAACAGCGCCGTGCGATTTATCTTCAGATAAATCTATCTCAACACCTTCTCCTGAAACATCTAAATCAACCATCTGTTCTTTTTTAGCAGAAGTTATTTCTGTTTGCATGGTTTACCTCCCATGTTACATAATTGTTAGTATGTCCTCTGGACTATCAACAGTGCCGAGTATCTCGTCATCATTTAATAGTCTTACTTCCCCACCTTCTATGCGCAGTCTTGATCCTGCGTATCTGCCAAACACAACCCAATCGCCTTGTTTACACCAAGGTCCATTAGGAAACTTTTCTTTATCTTGATAAGCATCAGGTCCTACTGCTAATACTAAAGCAACTGATGCTGTTAATTGAGAATCTTCTACAGTTTTGTCAGTTAAGAGGATTCCACCTTTAGTCTTCTTTTCTGCTTTAAAAGGTAATACTAAAAGTCTCCAACCAACAGGTTGTGGAAGTTTTTCTAATTCTTTACGATCTGCTTTAACCCCTTCAGAAGGGTTTTTCATTTTATCTAAAATGTGCTCTGGCACATATAACGTCTTACTCATTTATTTTCTCCTCTTGTTCCAGCAGGCGAGAGAGCTCCTGTTGGCACATGTCTAACATGTGTATCTTTCCTAGAATATACTTATAATCTTCATAATTTTCAACCCCTCCTTTAACTAAATGATCAAGAAGTTGTTGTCTATTTTCTTTAAGTTCTTTTTGATAATTATGTATTACAAATACACTCATAGTAATGCATTAGTTCCCGGCACAACTTTTTCAAACAAAAAGTTTTGACCACTTTTATTACAATACCATGTTTGTTCTGAACTATGATTGACACCATAGTTGTTAGATTGAGCTTTTCTCAAGCCACCTCTAACTGCTAATTCAACCGCTTTTAAATTATAGTCATCTCCAAACATAGTTCCTGTTGGTTTAAGTTTTGGCCACCAGTTTTCTATATCTTCCATAACCGCTTCATATTCATGAGCACCGTCCACCATAATATAATCAATAGACTCTTCTTCAAATTTATTGAGTATTTCAGGAGAGTCGGAACGACCTTGGCAAACATGTACCATTTCTCTACCAATAAAAAACTTTAAATTTTCTTTAAATATATGAGAAAAGTCTTTTGGTAGTTTTAGATTTCCGTGTTCGGAAGATCCTGCAAAAGTATCTACAGAATATATTTTTACGTTTTCTTTATTTGCGTTGTATAAAGAGGTTGCCAGGTAATGAGTTGAACGACCGAGAAACGATCCAATCTCTACAATCTTTCCGTCTTCGGGAATTTGATCGACAATCATGTCGTATGTTTCAGCGTAGTTAAACCAGCCTGGTATCTTAAAATAACTTTGTTTCATAGTTAAGATCCTTATTTCTTTGTCTTAACTATTTGTATCTTTTTGTAAGGTTTTTGCAACCCTTGTGATACAGGTCCTTTCTTAGGAGGAGTTGTTTTAGTAAGTCGTCCTGGCTTACTGATCTGTTTGCTCATCTGAGCTCTGGTCATCGTCATGTTCACATCCTGCGCATTCACACATACAAGTCATTTCACAATGACAAGGACATGTGCATTTTTTACATTTACAAAAGCATTCCATTATTTTGTAAGACTCTTACTTTTTTCGAAACTGCGGAGCCCGGCCATTCCGAGCAAGGCTGTGACGAGCGGAAATAAAGTGGCCATATCCAGCTCTGGTAAAGGTGCTGTTTCAATACTAAAGGTAGCAAGTACAAACATAATAAATTGTTTAATTACATACTCCCATGCTATGGCAAGAGCACAAGACATGCCTATGAGAGGCCTCCACGACCGTTGCATAATACCACCAATCCCAGTCGCTGTTGACTGAGCATCAGCTAAATTGATGTCCATTTGCTTTTTATTTATTTCGTTTTCTAATTCTTTAAGCTTAATCTTGATTTGACCCTTCTCTTCTTCCGAAGTATGTACAGAATCAATAATTTTGCCGACAGAATCGACTAATGAACCACCTAATAGCTTCTCTAACATTATTTTTTCTTGCTCATTCCTGCTTTTGATAAAGCAATTGCTATTTTTTGTTTTTGTGCAGCTTTTTTACCTGATTTTTTAGCAGTCTTAGCTAAAATTTTAGGTGGATTCTCTTTCATCTCTTTAAAAGCAGCTTTTAATTTTGTTTTTTTATCCATTTTGACCTCCACTTTGTTGGTTTTGTCTTTGTAAAGCTACGTCTGCACGTAAATTTGCTAAATCGTAGTCTTTTTGAAGCTTTTGTGCATCAAAAATCTTTTTGTAGTCAAATTGATCACCTTTTAATGCTTGATTTTCACCTTTTAACATTGCATTTCTTTCCATTTCAGCTTGTCTCATGGCTAATTCTTGTTGTTTTAACATTACGAGTGGATCCATATTTTGATCTTGCATTGCTTCTGCTTCTTCTGTCACCATTTGTTCTGTAATTTTTACAATTTCACTATCAATTGCACTTTCTCTTTGTGCTTGTAGTTGTTGTAATATTTCTGGTGGAATATTTTCACCGTATTGTTGACGTAGTTTTTCAGCTTCTTGTACCATTGCTTGATCAACAGTTTGTGTTGCAAGTATAGATACGTGTTGCATGATGTGAGAAACTAAATTCATCATAGCCATTGGATTTGATTTAACCAAAATAGAAGACATAAATGTTCTATGTGCTTTAATATGCAATTCCTGATTTTGTTGTGGGAATGCTTGTAAAGGTGTTCCTCTTAAAACAACACTATGTTCCATAGCAGGATCTTGTGGTTGAGGTTGTGGTGGAATAGGTAATAGTTGTTCAATATCTTTTACACCTAACGCAAGATACATTCTTCTATATGCCTCACGCATGTTATGCATTTGAGGATTACTTGTAGCAAGTTGTAATTGTTGTTGTGCTAATGTCACTCTTTGTGACATAGAGAAAATGTTTGGATCCGATACAGGTAAGATATCTATCTTATCATCAAAGTCTTGAATTTTAATTTCTCTTGGTCCACCGGGTACATCAAAAGGATAGACAGGCGGTAAAACCATTTTGAAAATTCTAGCGAGTAATTCAAACTCTTTCTTTTGTGCATAATGTAATCTTTTATGAACAGCAGACATCACTTTGGTACCACGTTCCATTAATGCCATGGTTGTACCTACAGGAGTTTGTGAATTACCTATTTCAGATAGTTGCATATCTGCAACAGTTGCAAATTGTTTAGCGGCGTCTACACAGAAACCAAGGAGTTGCATTAAAACAGCATCAGGACCTTTGTATGGTAAAGGCATTAATGCTTCACGAATAATACCATTCGGTGCATCGACATCTCTAAATTCACCTGGTTGTAATGGTTGATCATCATCTCTGATTCTTAAACCTCTAGCTTTATAACCAGCAGGTAAGTTAGATAAAGTACCTGCATCAAGTAATTGTCTTAAAGCAGCAGTGGCAGTTCTTGTTAAACCACCAATCATGTGGATTAAACCAAAGCCATAGAAACCTAAACCAGGTAAAAACTTGTAGTGTACAAAATATTCATTTTTCTTTTTTAACGGATCTTGTTCATTATAGTTTCTGTAAACAGAAAGAACTTTATTAGAGCTACGATCTATTGTTACAATGTAAGGTAAACTAATCCCACTGGGCTCACCATTTCTTGGATTGATATCTTCAAAACCTTCTAAATCTAAATTGACATGAATTTCAAATAGTTCAGTCATGTCAGACATGCCATAGTTAGTTGGTTTTACACCATCAATACTATCCATCTTCTCTTGAATGTTAGATTTTTCTCTGCCGTCATAAGGCTGTAAATCTATATCTCGATAAAATCCAGAAACTTGTTTCTTACGCAAATCATTCATGGACATCTTCACCACTTGTGTAATTCGATCACAAGTGTCTAAGTCTGATGCACCATAAGGAACGATGACATCTTCGGAAGGAACAAATTTAGAAGTGGCTCTTCCTAAAACTTCATCGTAGTAAACTTTTTTAAATGCACTTCCTGATAAAGGTAGTTGAAATAAGAGTTGGTCCATCTCAGGATTGTAGTCTTCCATGACATGAGTAATCTCATAGTTCATGTAGTCCTTAACACGTTCAGCAGCCATTTGCATTTGATCAGTATTAGCGCCTACTACTTGTGTTCTTACAGGACCATCACTCGGTAGCAATTCTACATAAGCCATTGCTTGGAACTGGGTAACAGCTTGTGCTAAGACAGGGTGGTTAACACTAGCAGCTCCTCTAAAAGGTCTAGTGCGTTCTTCATATTTAAAACCTAAAAGGTCTAAACCTTTTGTATAAGCTTGTTCCCAATCTTCACGAGAAGATTTATCTACTTCAATCTTATCCACTAACTCGTTAGATAATTCTTGTAGATAGGCTTCATCTAAAATTTCTGCAAGGTTAGAATTAAAACCAGAGGCTAAAGGTAATTCTTCAGGATTAATAATTGCAGAGCCGTCCTCAACAATTTCAACACTATCTTCTAAATTTGCAGGAGAGGTGTTTACTTCTACTTGAGTACCGACTTCTTCTATATCAATAATATCTTCGTTATCTGCCATATTCGCCATATATATCTGTGATTGAAATTAACCTATCTTTGTCGATAATCCCACCACTTTTTTTCTTAAACATGTACATCGGTCCTTCAAACTGAGAAGGGTCAAAGGTGATTGTGTACATATCGACTAATTGTGGATTGGTTTCTTCAATTTTTACTAAAGCTGCATTTATATCTTCGTTTGGTCCTACAGGAACTAATTCAAAACTTAAATCTTGTCTAGGTATTCCTTGTGATGGTCCTGTTGGATTAACCCAATAATCCATGGTTTGTCCTGGTGCTACTTCCCTTGTATAAACAACATTATCGGCACCCATGTCATGAGCTGCTCTAGCTAATTGTTGATCAATAAACATCTTTTCTTCGCCAAAGCTTAAATTACCGCTTAATACATCCTCTTTAGAAAGAAAGTAATTACCATCTACATCTCTTTGATAGAAACTTAATCCTTTTTCACTTTTTGTAGGATCTACAATTTTCTCTATTTCAACTTTACCATCATACTTCTTCGCAATATTTTTTAACTGCTGAACACCTACTTTGTCGTATAAATTTCTAAACTTATCACCTGAAGATTTATCTTCTCGACTTGCTTTTAAAGTTGTTTTACCCCAACGTGGGTTAGCACCAATATCAGCAGGCATGATTGCAATTTTATTAATACCTTTTTGTTTCGCAGCTTGAATAGTTGATTTCAATAATAGATCCACATAGTCCGCTTGCTTATTAAAAGGAATAGGAGGGAAAGTTACCACCGGTCTTACATCAGAAGGAGGGTAATCTCTGTTAGCAATATCTCTTAATGCTTCTGTTTCTTTTGTACTAGGAACTTCAAAACCTTTTAACATTTCTTTGTAGTTAGCACTACGATTCATGTTAGCTAATTCTTCAAAGATAATATTTTGTTCTTGTGCTAAGTCATAGACTTTTGTTTTATAAGCAGGATCTGTATATTGCTCTACGTTGGTCATCATTAATTCTTCTATTTGATTTTGAATAGCATTGAGTGATTTTGTTTTCTCCGGTACTAAATCTTTAGCTGCAATATTGGGGTAAGGTTCAATTAAAGTTGTTTCCTCTAATGCTTTTAATTTTTCAGGTGGATACTTAGTATCAAACTGTCTTAAATTATTTTCATAAAAACTGGTATCATATCCCCGAGCTCTTTCTCTTTCAATAGAATCGACATGACTTTGTCTTCTCTTTTTTAAATGTTTTACCATTGCATACAAACGTTCTTGCTCTTTTCGAACTTCTGTTAGCATGTCTGTTTGCATTTCTTGAATGACGGCAACAGTTTCGCCTAAATTATTTTTATAAGTACCCACACGAGTAAAACCTAATACGTTGGGTTCAGGATAATGTCCTGATTGAATGTAGGCTTTTTCTTGTCCTGGTAAAGTTGGAACGTTTACCACCACTTCAAAATAATCCTCTGCTCCTTCATCAATTTTTGCACTGCCCGCTTCCTGATGTTTTGCTGGACCTTGATTTTGTTTAAAATCTAGTTTGGACTGTATATTCGTTGTAATAGTAGCATCATCGTCTAAAACATTTTCTTCTCTAAATCTTTTTTGACTATCTTTAACTCGTACTTCAATATTACCTAACGGCGAAGTATCATAGAGTGCTTGAATATCTTCTTTGGTAATTTTCTTACCTGGGTAAAATTTCTCTGTATCCTCTAAGTATTGTAAAATTCCTGTATCGGTGATCTCTGCCTCAGGCACTTTTTTGCCTTTAATCAAATATTGTTTCCACGCTTCTGGTGTTGCTGCCTGTGGGGCATTCTTATCAGCGAGTTGGTCTAGCAAATAAGATTTAAAAAAGAAATCTTGTTCCCCTGCTTGAAGCGGTGCAATTTGTTGTGCTCCAGGAGTAGGCATAGCAAGCGCTTCATTAGCTTCTTTTAATTTTTTAATATTCTCAGGGGTTGCCACGGATAATGGTTTTTTGAAAACTTTAAATAGGTTAAGTAAATTGGCTGCTTGTAAATTACCTGACTCTACGGCTTGTTGGAAATAGTCTTCGTCAAAAGCAGGATCAGGTGAGTATTGTTGTTGATTGAGGTTTTGCAACGGATCACCGCCCAGGGCCATGTGTACAGGTCCACCTTTTTTAAATCCTTTTAAATATCCACCACTCTTAGAGTCTTTTGGTGATATATTATTAGCAATGTTGTAATCTAAGATTTCTTTTAATCTTTCAACATTTGATTGTACTTTTTGCATTGGGTCTAAAAGTTGAGGTTCTTCAATTCCAAAAATAGCATTGTCTTTTAAACTTCCTTTTGTTCTTATTGGTACAATACTTCTTATTTTTCTATCTTTATAAGCAGTATCTATAAATTGTGTTACTTCCTTAATAAATTCAAATTGATTATCAAATTTAGAAACATCAGGTTTATAACCATATTCAGCAAGAGTATTTATTAATCTTTGTGTTATTGGATTTTCTAATGTTGGTTGTCTATTCTTTGTTATCTTTGCGGGTATTTCTTTAAACTTTTTTTCTAGGGTTTTGTTATTTAAAACATCTGCAAAAAAATTTAAATTAGGATCAACACGTCTTTGTAAGTTGTTGTAAGTTTGTAAGTTAGGTTGTATTAATTCAACCTCGCTACCAGCACCAACAAATCTTCCTTTAGTTTGTAATCTTCCTTTACCTTCTTTTCTAGTAACAAACATCGGTATGTCATGAGCTTTGTCATACTGTAAAAGTGTAATATCAAGTTTACCTTTATCGTTTAAAAGATAAGGTCTGTATTGAGGATTAAGTTGATAAAGTTCTTCTAAAGCTGTTCTACTTAGAACATTGGCTTTATTTCGTTCTAATTCTAATTCAGCATACTTTTTAAAATTATCTAAATCACTATCGTCCATATACTTATCCACAAATTTAGACGCACTTAATCCTTCATTACCCTTTGTACCTTTAATACTTCTAAATTTGTCGTACATATAATTTTGAAAAAGTCTAAAAGTAGTTACTTCGTTTCCAACATTAGCTTGTCTTTTTAAAGCATTTATTTCGTCAATAATTTTGACTCCGCCACTGTTCTGCATATCTTTATAAAGATCAACAAACTTTTGTTTATTTGCAAATATATTTGCCGTATCTCTAAAAAATTTGTCTTGAGTAGTTAAAGTAAGTGTTCCTTTTGGAGTTGTTAAAACTATACTGTCTTTTAATTTTTTTATCTCAGGATTTCTATAGGTCATATTTTCAAAACTACCTTTTGTTAATCCAAGTTCTGCCGCTATATCAACAGCAGTTTCAAAAACTTTTCCTTCCTCTTTAAATTTTTGAAGAGAATTTATTATTTCAGGTTGTATTGTTTTATAAGATTGTGAACTTGATATGTTTTTTAATTTATTTAATTTTTCTTCGGGTACTAAATTATATCTTGCAAGAGCTGGTGATACATATTGTTTTACAATCTTTTTGTCTTTTTTATCTTTTCTTTTTTCAATTTTAAATAATGTATTTAAATTATTTTCTCTGGCAATTTGAGTTATAGTTTTATCTAATTCATCAATAGGTGTTTTATTGAGTATCTCTGCAAGTTTTACGAAGTCTTCACTATCATTTTTTATTGTGCCTTTTAAAAATACATCATAGGGTATTCCTTCTTTAAAAGCTTGACCCGTGCCAATACCTGGTCGATCAGCTACATCCATCATCACTTGTGATGTTTCCATACCTGGTGGTTTTTGAGGTAAACCTGAGCCACCAAACATTTGTTTTATTTTTTCTACTTCAGGAAGTTTTGCAGTCGATTTTAAAACATCATCCACTGTATTCAGTCCCACCTTTTTTAAAGCAGCAATAGATACAGGAGGAAATAAAAAATCTAATAAATCTAAAGGAGCAAAAGCAATCGCCATTCTATCCTCAGAAGTAAGTGGTTCGGCGGCGGCTAATTTATCAAAAGCTTTACGTTGGTCGCCGTATAAAAACTGACCTGTCATACCTAGAATTTCTTGTATGTTAAAATTCTGATAACCTCTGTTATATAAATCTTGTTCTAAGTTTTTAATCGCTAGTAATTGTTCACGAGAGTTAGGTTGCATCGCTTGAATGGCTTGGATCATGGGCTGTGATTCTTGAAGCAACTTCTGTTGTGATTCTTCTTTAGCGGTGTACTGTTGTTTTAATTCTTCTTCAGGAGTAAGCATTCCATAAAAGTCTGCGATCGCTTGAGAAATGTATCGTGGTCCTTGGTCCGTAGTTACTGGTTTAATAATCCCTGCACGAGTACCACCGTCTGCCATATACGCAGGGTCTTGCTCGATGATATCATCAAAAGGATTGTACGCCATTAATAATACTCCGTCCTTGGTCCATGGTTCACGGGCTCGTCTTCGTAGTCGTCAAACAACTTTACAAAGTTACCTTTACGGAACCTTAGTAGTGCTTGGCTCATCGAGTCGACTAAGTCATCATGTTCTGCAAAAGGAAACATGGCACACTCTTCGATCATCTCTTCCGCCCAGCGTTTATTCGGTGCCCATACAGCTCCTGATTCAAAAATCGGTGCTACTGCATGTACACGGCTTACCTTATCATTGCCTTTACTAGGTGTAAAGTTGATAACAGGGATTCCTTGTTGACGTAACTCTTGTATCAAAGGAAGACCCGAGGCCTTCGCTTCAATGATCACGGACTCCGGTTCCCAGTATTTGTACTGTTCCATCGCTGCTTTCTTTAACTCAGGAAACTCAAATCGTTCTTTAACCACATCTAATAAAATTATATTCGGCGTCACTTCATCAGGATAAAATACACCCCACGTTGTAATCGCACTATAGTCACCCGTTTCTTTTTTCGTAA
>Ga0208644_1002868_pt1 | contig 13546 bp, 19 predicted proteins | sample VirMetDEL_Nov_18_FD_184517 | JGI IMG/M metagenome (GOLD analysis project Ga0208644, IMG submission 184517) | Aqueous microbial communities from the Delaware River and Bay under freshwater to marine salinity gradient to study organic matter... | ecosystem: Environmental > Aquatic > Marine >... | reverse complement strand
TGCGTCTAATCCCGCTTGGGTAGAGGCATTAACAGGATAAACAGCATCACCTCCATCATAAAAACGAACTCCGGTGTCGCCTGTCCCAATAGTTAAATCACCATCTTTTGCCCCAATACTCCCCACAACAGTTTGATCTTTGCGAAACTCAAGTATAGTGCCATCTGTAGATTTACGATCTAGCGCAAGTGCAAAATCACTTGTAGCAATGTGATAAGACTTGCCAGAAGGGGTTATAATTGTCCCTGTTGCTGATGTGCTTGCAGTTGTTTGGCCCACCAGCAAGTTACCACTGCTGTCGATGCGCATACGTTCTGATGTGCTGCCCGTGCGGAAAAGGTGTGTTCCAGCGTCAATAGCTAGAGTAGAGTAAGCACCACCAGAACCACGTAGAGATACCAGCCTATTTGTCTGATCCGATGTTGCAGTGCTGTCTAACCAAAGATTGGTTGCGCCACTTGTTCTTATGTGCAGTGGCGCACTAGGCGAAGTCGTCCCAATGCCTACGTTACCCGATGAGTCGATGGTCATACGCTGGCCGCTGTTCGTCCAGAATGCCATAAAGTCCGAGTTATCGGAGTATTGGACACGGCCCTTTGTCGGCGTTGTTGTGCCACCAAAATAGATGTCAGACTGACCCGTGTTGTCAGACGTAATGTAAAAATCAGGGTTTGCTGCCTTTAGCTGCAAAATGCCAGCAGGCGAAGTCGTCCCAATGCCTACGTTACCGCTGCCTGTAATAACCATATGTGGAGTGGTTGAGGTTTGGTGGTCTGCATTAAATTGAAGCTGGTTATTTGCTGCCGATCCGTCACTACCAGCATCAAAATAAATAGCACCTTCGTTTCCTTGCCCACCATTACTAGCAGTGGCGGTAAAGGCTAAGGCGACAGGTTGACCTGTGCTTGTATTTCTAAGGAGAAGGTTATCAACACCAGCGGCGTGAGTTTTAGAAGCCTGAACTTGCAAAACAGATGCAGGCGAATCTGTCCCAATGCCTACGTTACCGCCGTCTAAAATGGTTACATGGGCACCAACACCGCCTTCTACAAATTTAAGACCATTGGCTCCAGTGTCATACTGAATACTAAATTCATCTACTCCTCCGTCGCTAAACTGAAGTTCAGGCGACCCTGAAGTAGAATTAATTTCTATGATTGGAGAAGCGCCCGCAACCTCAACTATGTTACCGGGCGAAGTCGTCCCAATGCCTACGTTACCGCTGCTGGTGATGCGCATCTTCTCGTCAGAATCTACAAGCACCTTGACTGGATCAGTCGTCTCAGTGGCTAGAGCAAGCCCCGTAGTAGCCGCCATGCCAACATATCCAGCACGACCGTCAGAACCATAAAAGTCAACCCGGCCACTCATACTTGCAGCAACAGTGTCGCTGTCTTTTAGGATGATGATGGGCGATGTACCCTCAATATGTAACGGAGTTAGCGGATTATCCGTCCCAATGCCTACGTTACCATCCGCATCAATCCGCATCTTTTCGCTGATTGCAGCCCCAGAAGGGCGTGTCCAGAAGCCCAAATAGCCCCCAGATGTGCCCTCTAACCCAGCTTCAAGGATGGCACGTTCTCTTGTTGTATCCCCTTGGTTTGACCGCATAGTGAACATGGAAGCAGCAGTGGCTGTGCTGTCCTCGTTGGCTATAGACAGAATGGAGTTCGTTGCCTTGGAGCTGGTCGTGTCCGCAATAGAGTCACGCACATCAAGGCGGACGATAGGATTGTTTTCCCCAATCCCAACGTTACCGTCGCTGTTGATGCGCATAGCTTCGCTGGATGCCGTCCAAAACAACATGCTATCGTCAGTGTTCTGATACTCAATCCGGCCCTGATTGTCGCTGTCTGAGTCACCAAACCACAACCTTGCCTCGCCTGTCGTAGTTCCAGCTCTAATCACAAGATGAGCAGAAGCACCCGCAGAAACAGTAAGCCCATCAGCGTAAGGCGAACTTGTCCCAATGCCCAACGACTCAGCACTCGCATCCCAGAAGAACTTAGGCGTGGTGCCTGTGTCCTCGTAGAAGGAGATGTCTCCGTTACCGCTAATTTTTATAGCTACTTGGTCTGTGGAGGACGTCTGGTCATTATTGATGACAAACTCATAATCACCTGCGGATTGAGCGGAAGCACTTTGTATGATTAGTTTATCTGAGCCAGCTCCAACAGCACTATCGTCATCAAGTATTAGTTTAGGCTGAAAGGATTTGATTGTTATTGTTGCATTGTCTTCATCCACAGTCAGCCCACTTGTCGTAAGCATTTCTGCAGAAGCATCCCAGAAGAACTTAGCTGTAGTGCCGGTGTCTTCGTAGAAGGAGATGTCGCCTGTTGTGCCCTCGATAAACATACGCTTATTGTCAGAGGTATCTGTAAAGTAAATGCCCTCACCAGCACCATTTGCGTTAGTTTTAAGTGTCAGGTTATTATTGGCTTTGCCCTCTACAACAAAACCATATGTAGCATCCCCAACAAACTTGCCAAGCTGAGTTAACCCGTCGCCGTTTGTTATAAGGATTGCTGTTCCTGAGTTATCCACAGTCAGCCCATCGCTGGTGATAGTGCCAGTGATGTCTACGCCTGTGTTGGTGGTGGCGAATTTTTGCACCCCATCATAGTATAGCTTGATTGCGCCATCTTGGTTCAAAATTAGGCCGTTTTCACCGTCAGGAGTCCTGATGCGAACATCGTTCCCACCTGAGATGTTTAAATCTCCTGCACCTACATCTGCAATAATGCTGTCCGTCCCATCATGGTAAATCTGTAGGTCAGACCCAGCACCGAAGATGGCTTTGCTGTTGTCAGCGAACGTGATGTCGTCGCCCGACGACACCGCAATATCCGTGCCGCCGGTCGTGTTGCCGTTGGCCAGAACCTCGGACAGCTCGTTGTTCGCGCCGACCTGCGCATCCACATAGGCCTTGATCGACTGCTGCGTGGCCAGGGCCGTTGCGCTGTCGGAGGCCATGTTGTCCTCATCAAGGATCGCGGTCACCGACACACTGCCCAGGCGCAGGCTGTCGAAATAGGCGTTATTGAAGACGTTGGCCGCCACAGCGCCAGCACCGGCGCCGTCAAAGTAAACCACGGCCGTCGTGCCTGCAGGCACCTCGTAGTCGTTCGATGCGTTATACGTGCCCTGGAACAGGATGATGCTGCGCGAACCAGACAGGGCGTTGCGGACATACACGATCTTCTCTGCATCGCTGGGCGTCAGCTGGACATAGGCCGTCGCACCTAGGTCGCCGCCGTCATCAAAGATGACCATGCGGTTGCGGCCGTTCGACGACGAACCGTCGCTGATGGGAAGAGTGTTGGGGGCGCCAGATGTACCGGCCGAGGCCAAGGTCACAGTGACCTGGCCGTCAAGAGCGGTATCGATCAGCTCAAAGTTGGTGTTCGTGGTGTCACCCCACGTACCCGACTGTTCGCCGGTGCCAATGAGTTCGATGCCGTTGTTCAGGGTATACGTGCTAGGCATGGGTTAGATCCTTATGCTGCTGTGCGGGTCCACACCGGTGATTGCGAGGGAACATCCTCCGACCATCCGGGGGTTTGCGTTGGTGTTTCAGGGTTATACCCTGGGCTCTGCGTCGGGCTCTCAGCAGACCATGCCGGTGCCTGCGACGGTGTTTCGGGATTGTACCCCGGATTTTGGTTTGGAACAATCCTGCCCCACACCAAGACTTGACCTGTCTGGCCAATAGCAGAAACGCCAACCACGTTGGCTGTTGCGCCTGCGGTAGCAACAACGGAGCCAACAGATGCAGTGCCGGACACACCGGTTACATCTACAGAGACAAAGATACCGACATGGACTGTGCCAACGGCGCCAGTGGCCTCGATCCCTGTAGGGTTCGCTGTTGCTTCGGCAGTTACAGTGACTGTGCCAACGGCGCCAGTGGCCTCGATCCCCGTGACCGGGACAATGGCCGCGGCATCCACAGTGACTGTGCCAACGGCGCCAGTGGCGTATATACCAGTGGGATATACGTTCGCGGTTCCAGTAACGGAGACTGTGCCAACGGCGCCGGTGGCTTCAACGCCTGTAGGATACGCATTTGCATCCGCCGCTACAGTGACGGAACCAACGGCGCCAGTGGCCTCGAGGCCAGACACAGGCACGTTGGCGTCACCTGTGATGGTAACAGATCCAACGGCGCCGGTGGCTTCAACGCCGGTAACAGCTACATTGGCGGCAGCAATAACTGTTACACTGCCGACAAGCCCTGTTGCTTCTACTCCAGCGACAGCAACATTAGCCGCCGCATTGACGGTCACCGTCCCAACACTGCCAGTAGCCTCGAGGCCAGACACAGGGACATTGGCCTCGGCAACAACCGTTACCGAGCCAACTTGTCCGGCTGCGCCAGCGTTGGTAATGGAGCCCTCGTTCCAGCCGAGTTGGCCCCACGTCCCCCGGCCCCAACCGGAAAAGGGGACGATGACGTCAGTCATTAGGCCACGCGAACGATCGCGTTACTTGCGTCAGCCGTTGGGAAGACAACAGTAAAGTCGCCAGCCGTCGAGGTCTTGTCCGCGCCGAAATCCAAAACCGCCACAGCAGGGTTGCCTGCCGCCGTCGAGTTGTAGATCAACGCACCGCGGGCCGTGATCGTTGCCGTTGACCAGGTGGTGTCGTCAAAGTCCAAGAACGCCGTGGTGCCGCTCGAGGTTGGATCAATGTTCGTCAGCGTGTTGCCCCCAGCCGTGTAGCCAGAGCCGCTCACCTCGTTGGTTGCCGAGTAAGCAGTGGTCGACGCATCAAGAGTTGCCGAGCTGGTGTACAGCGCGATCTTGAACGTGTCCCCGCCAGAAGCCGAGAAGTTGTGAATGCCCTTCAAAAGTTCGACTTTGAAGGAGGTGCAGAGAAAGTTGCCAGTAAAGGCCATGCCAGAATCTCCTTATGTCCGTGGCTTGCGGAGAGTGCCGTAGCGGTACTCGTCCATCGTTTCTTGGGCCTCGCCCAGGTTCTTCAAGCGCGAGAGACCTTCCATGAACCGCTGATTGTACAGCATCAAAAGGTTTGGCTCACCCTTCATAAAGGTATACGCCTCCACAAGAGCTGCGTACAGCAGGGTGATCTCTGCGTTTTCAGACAGCCAGCTCGTGCCGCTGTCACTACCGGCCGTCAAACTTGCGGGTCGATACAGGTAGTGGATGTCTACAGTATAGTTGGCATCCGGTGTTGGTGCGATGATGAAGTTGTCCACATCAAACTGGGCGTAGTACTTTGGCTGCCCGGTCGTTGTCGCATCCGGGTTGTAGCTCTGTACAAAATCCAGATCCTTGAACAACAAAAACTCTTTGTCCCCGCTGACGTCGATCGACAGCGAGAACGGCGCCAAGAAGTCGCTGGGCGCTGCCAGATATTCGTTGCCGCTCGTCATGTTGCCGAACTGGTTCTTCTGGAACAGGTTCAGCTGCACGCTTTTCAAGATCCGCTCTTCCGCCAAACGGATGAACAAAGGAATGTTGCTGACGAAAGTGCTTTCGTCGTTCTCCGTGTAGTCCTGAATGGCCTGCTTCAGTTCGCCATAGGTCATAGTCATGTCGTCACCGTCACTTGTCCGACCTTACCTATAGCACGGATCAGGGTCGCATTGGGAGTTTCAACCGTAATCTGGTCAACATACACCTGCAGACCTTCTGCAGGTTCCGGACGGGGATTACGCAAGGCCTGCGGATCAGGTCCAACCTTGGGCGGATACAGCTGCGGGTGCTTTGGCTCGTACTCATCCGGCCCCACAAGCGCACCTGTCCACTCCTTCTTCATATCCCGAAGACGGTAGCGCCGACCAGACCGGTCAGAAATGCCCCATGCGTGTTTGCCAGATGCGTATGCCATCAAACCCTCAGATAACGTGCGCTGGGCTGCAGCTTGAGCGAGACACGATCCTCGTCCTCGTCCGCCGCCCGCTGGAACTCTTCTTCATAAACCGCTTTCAACAGCGACACCCGCTCGGGGGCCCGCTTCATCGAGATGTAGTAGGCCAGGCCGGCCACCATGCACGGGTAGAACCGCCAGGGCAGATCCGTCGTGTTGGTGTATGCGCCGGCATCCTCGATGCGCTGCACATAGTAATACACCAGCTGGTCTGTCGAGTTCTCTGGCGTCTGCCAAAGCGTAATGACCGGCTGGATCTGCCGGTCAAAGTAGAACTGCGAGGGGCGGCCCTGATCGGTCTTGTTCGGGAACGTCAGATACTCGCCGCGGCTGATTCGCTCGACCTCGTAATCTGTCCCATCCCTGCGGAGAACCATCTCCAAAATGTCCGCAACATCTGCGCCCAATGTGTAGGTCGACGTGCCCTGGGTCAGGGTTGTCGTGCCTTGGGCCACGGTCCATAGGTTCAGGCCGCGGTTTGCCCACTCGGCAAACATCAGGTTCATCGAGCGACGAGCCGACTTTACGTCATAGCCAGTACGAACCTCCAAGCCGCAGCGCTCAAAGGCCTCTTCGATCGCTTCCGCGATGTCTAGGTTGAAGGTTCGTGTACCTGACGTTGTCATTTCTTTTTCGCCGTTTTGGCCGACTGCTTGAACGCCTTAGCTGTAGGCGCCCCTTTCGAGCCGGGCTTCCTCATTTTCTCTCCAGAGCCAGCAGCAATGCGCTTACGCTTGGCGTGGATGTTGGCGTAAAGACCGGGCTTCTTGGCCATTACGACATCTTGCAGGGCTTGGGCTTCACCATCACGGCGCCGCCGTTCTTGTAGCCCTTAACCATGCCGCCCTTTTTGTAGCCGGCTTTTACTTTGCCGCCCATCTTCATGCCTTTGGATTTGCAACCAGCCATCGGAACCTCCGTTATTTGTTTGGCCATATTACCACGCATCATTGCCATTGTCTTTACCCCCACACCAAGGTCGCCAAGAAGGCGATGATGCCGGTCAAAACAAGAGCCAGCTGAATGAAAAAGGCAATCATGCCCTTAAAAATCATGGACGACATGTCTTTGATCGACGACTTCATCTCCAACATGTCTGCTTCGACATGAGCAAGGTGGTTGTTTTCCAACCGCTCCAGGATCGCCTCGATCTTTACCAGGCGCTTGTCGATGTCGTGAACGTCTTTTTCAATGTCTTCCATAACCGCTACCACATTTTGCACGACCAATACTTGGCCGACATTTTATCCAGCTTGCCCTTGTCACACCCATGACGCGCGCGGAAAGACTTGCGCCGACCAGGATCTGACTTTTTGATTGTCATGTTGGCATCGCCAAAACGGACGATCTTCTCTTTGCCTTTGTCGCAGGCCTTGACCACAAACTTCTTGCCACCCGAAACTTGGCGCTTGGGTTTGTTGCAGGCCATCTTGTCTTTATCAACTTTTGCCATCAGAGCGGGCCCTTATTTTGAATGTAGACAAATTCCATTGACGCAGAAACATTAAAGCTAACAGCTCCAGAGGAAGAAAACGCTCTCATTTCTAGGTCTGTTTTTTCTGTAAACCTTAAAGGAAAAGTATAAAATTGCTCGTGTGCGCCATCTGTAAGAGTAAATCTTTCTTTTATTTGAAACACTTCTCCGTATGGCCTAGCAACAAGACTAGCATTTAAAAGAGCTTTGGTGTTAGTAGATGTGCCTGTGGATAAAGACATCTTTGCGAGAAACGCTGTATATCCTGCGGGAACTGTCCAAAGAGACATCAATGTTTGGTTGTCGCCATCCCCATTTATGGTCAGGTAAATATTAGCTGGAACCCCAGATGTAACCGTACCTGTTCCTGCGTAAAGTGTGCCAGCGTTTGCGCCACCACTACCTGCACTGCGAACAATGCCGCGATTTATACGCAGATAAGATTTTGTGGTACTAACAGCCGTTTGTCCATTTAAGGTGACAACTTCGTTTATTTCGTTGTAATCACCATCTAGGCCAAAAATTTCAACCGTTCTTGCACCAGTTCCTGCGGCAGTGTCGTCAACCGAACTGCTTGATATAGTCATTACTGTGGCTGATGCAGGGTAGGAATACAAACCACCTTGTTCCCAGATGGTTTCTCTTGTGGCTCCAACATCGCTGTTGTAGCCAAATTTAAACACAGTTTTATGGCCAGGGATTTGACCCCTGGCCACTTGAAGTTCAAACGGCTCAGAAGTACCGACCTGCGTAATCGATCTGATGTCGTAGGTCGGCATTCTTTACCTCAGTTGTACATAGCGGTGAAGCTGGAGAACACAGTGGTCCCAGCTGTGTATGGAAGGTAAATACCACCATCATACATGATCCCCTCGTCAGGGATGATGATGTCTCGGTCGCTACCCGCCGAAGCAACAGTTGCCAGCTGCAAATGAGCTGTGCCTGTTGCGCTACCGTCCGTGAACGACAATACACCTGCTGTACCTGAGTGGATCAGGTAGATTCCTCGCAAACGTGCACGACCAGCATAGATAACATCGATAGAGTTGTTAGCCATGCCGACAGTGATAGCCGCCGCAGTGTTATCATCAACCGTAACCTGAGTCACTGTGCGGAAGTACAGCGTCCCAGTTGAAGTATCAGTATCCGCGCCAGCGATAGTCTCCGTTTGAGCATTACCATTCACATCAGTACCGGTGACAGTGAACGTACGTCCATCATCCGCACCCGCACAAGTGATTGTGATCAAGCGTGCCGCCGTAAACGTAGCCACACCACCAGAAGCTAACGCACCGTTGATAGTGAGATTTTGCTCACCACCTGCGGCTGGAGTTTGCGATTGGCAGACCCCATCGGCGTCGGCAGCTGTAGTGTCAGCTGCGATGTACTTGGCCTTTACGTCAGAGCCAGCCATTTCAAATCTCCTTAACCAGCGGAGATCGAAAGAGTCACACCATCCAACCAGATAGCGCCAGCAACGCCGGGATCCGAAGTGGGGATCACGATCACGTTTGCGGTCGAAGTAGCAGTTAGAGCGCCAGTTGCAGTGACCGTAGTTGCGGTCACAGCACCAACAAAACCGTTGGTCGAGGTAACGGGACCAGAGAAAGTAGTCGAAGCCATGTTCGTACCCTTTGCACAAGGTTTAGCCTCGTAGTCTGTGCAACGTCAGGAGGGCGGATACCTGTCTACGAAGCTGAGTTTTTGCCCTGCTCGCAGTTTATAACAAGGTTGCAGAAAAAGAAAGGGGCGATCCGAAGACCGCCCCAGTCGATAAGTCCACAGGGAGGGTGGTAGGACTTATGCTGCGCCAGGCGAACCGAACACCGCACGGGGGTCCGAGAAGCCGAAGCTGTAACGCTCACGAGCCTTGAAGCGCATGTTGCCGGTGTCGAAGTCGGCTTCCATGCCGGTCGACAGCGGGGTGCGCTCAAAGTGGATGAAGCCACGGGGCGCGTCAGTCTTCACAAACCAAGCATCGGGGTCGGTCAGGAAGTCGTTGACGGTGTAGCCCTCAGGCAGCATGCCCATCGAACGGATCGCGTTGACGTCGTTGTCTGCAGTGCCGACACGCAGGTTCGAAACCATCAGACGCTCAGCAACGAACTGCAGCTGGCGAGGGATGATGAGTTTCATGCCGCGCAGGGCAACTTTCAGACCACGCTCGTCGACGAAGCCCGCGATGTTGATCAGAGCATCTTCCAACGAGGTTTCGTTCAGGTCAGCAGCAACCGCCGGCTCGTTTGCAAAAGTGCCACCGCTGGTCAGCGGGTGGTCAGTTGCACACAGAGCTTTGCCGTCGCCACCTGCCGAAGCGCCTGCAGTGAAGGCGTTGTTCAGCACGGCAGCAGCTTTAACCTGCTTGGTGTGAGCCATCGAACGAGCCAGCGCACGGGTGTAACGCGAACCCAAGCGGTCATAGAGGTTGTCCTCAATGGCCTCTTCAGTCAGCGAGAACGCCAGCGCAATCGTTTCGTGATTGTAGCGGGCGGTGTACGCTTCGTTGGCATCGTCAAAGTTGATCGCAGAACCTTCGGATTTGGTCGGTGCCGCGCCGAAGCCCGATAGCATAACCTCTTCCTCAAATGCACGATCCGACGACTCGGTGGTGTAGATTTCGGAGTGCTGGTTTTCGTACCGACCATACTCCATGCCGAAGAGGGCGTTAAGACCCGGCTCCAGCTCTTTCGCGAGTTGTGCGCGCGAGATAGCCATATTTCAGCCCTCCTTAGACGCCGGTCGTCGAAACAGTACCACCAGCAATCGCGCCGTTGGGCGAGTTGAAGTGGTTGTTCAAACGAACGATTACGGGGATACCAGCAACGGTGAAATCCGAGTTTTCCGGATCTTCCTGAATGCCCATGATGCGCAGGTTCAGGGTGTTGGTGGTGGCGATGGTATTGGTGTCCAGGTAAGCGGACGAAATACCGGTGGTGGTCGAACCAGAAGTGCCGGTGCCGAAGTTTGCGTTCGAGAAGATCGCAGCACGCAGCTCAGCTTCAGTATCCCACGAGGTGGTCACGTTGCCAGTGGCAATCACGAACAGCTGCGAAGGATCGTCATAGACGAATGCCTTGACGGGGAAGTTCGAGTCAGCACCCGAACCGGGCCAGTAGTTGGACCAGACGGTTTTACCGGTGGTCGAGGAAACGTATTCACAACCAGCGAACACACCTAGCAGGCCTACAGTGCCGCCCGCAGCTGCGCCAACGATGTCAATGACACCTGCGGCCAGCGGGATGACAGGAGAGCCCTGATAGATCGCGTTCGTATTGTTGTAAGCAATACGATACTCGGTAGCACCGGTGCTGTTGGTGTTCTGACCCATCTTGCCGATGGGACGAAGACCGAATGCGCCATTTGTATTGGCCATTTTTCAGCTCCTTTAGCTTTCAGTTTACTCGGAGGAACCACGTCCACCGAATGAGACACGACTCTGCCGACTTTGATGAATCGGCATTGAAGGATGTTGTTCCTTCATCAGGTCCTGATCGACAGCCTGCATTTGTTCGCGGGTCCGGAGCCCGTAATACGCGGATCGTTCGTCAGCAGTTTCGACAGGTATACGGCACAGCATCAAGCCACCATTGCCGATCACCCCAGCATACTTGCCATCATCGATGACAGGCGCTTGGTAATCAGGATACTCGTCAGCACGGACAGGTTCCCATCCTTCACGTAGCTTGGTAAAGACGTTCGTCTTATCCTCCTCGCCACGCATTGCTACTCGAATCCAACGATGCACATACCCATCAGGTGCGGGCGGAGCATCTAGGCGGCTGGGCGGTGCCCAAGGTTTACGGCGCGATTCTTTCTCGCGAGTTTGCGTTGCCCGTGGTGCGCGTGTGTTCTCAGTCATCTGATCAATCCTTTACGTACTTGGCGTATTCTTCCAGAGGAACATTCAGCCGTTTCGCAATAGCGATCTGCGAAGGAGAGAGCTTCACGGTCCTGCGCCCCTGTTTTGTGCTGCGGGATGCGGAAGAGCCAGCGGGTGCGACCTGACTTTTCCCCGATGATTTCGACGCCTGAAACTTGTGCGGAAACTCCGAACGCATTCGACGATCGATTTCACTATAATACTCATCGCTCTGCGGGTCAAAGCCTTCTTCCTCAACCAGCTTGCGATGAACACCAAACGCGGCATAAGTCATAACCTCGTCCTGACCAAACCACGTATTCTTTTCAGCCCATGTCTGAGCTTTCGGATCAACCTGGGCGGGCTGTGGCGCCTGCTGGGGTTGAGCATACTGTTGCTGGTAACGGGCCGGATCTTCTTGCGGCTGTGTTTGAACACGAGCTTCGGCGCGAGCCTTTGCAAGTTTGTACCGATCCTGATCCGACGTCGCACGGGCCAAAGCTTCTTGTGCTTCGATCATGCGATCCGTGTCACCAGCCTCGTAAGCTTCTTTGTAAACACGACGGGCTGTAGCAATCTGCGCCTCAATACGAGCGCCATACTCATTGAGGTATCCGCTGTCCAGCTGCTTCAACCGGCCTTCAAGCTGCTGCTTTTCAGCCAGAAGCTGCTGAGCCAAGCGCACAGCTTCGTTGCGGTCACGCTCCTCCTTGCGATACTTCTCCGTCAGGCGAGCGATACGCTTCTGGACGCCTTTGCTATAGCTTTCGAGCTCTTCGTCGCCAGACTCTTCGGACTCAACAGAAGCCTTAGCTTCTTTCTCTTGGTCATCGGATCCATCGTCTTGCTCGATAATGATTTCGGTCTCGTCGTCTTCGACGGACATCTTGGCTTCTTCTGCCATAGTGCTTCTCCTTAGACAGATTTAATGTCGGTTGGCTCAAGAACCGTGGCAATCACTTCGTCATCGTTGATGATGCGAACCTCCCCACCGTCAATCTTGAACCTCGAACCGGAATACCGGCCAATGCAAACCCAATCACCCTGCTTGCACCACGGCTCTGAGTCCGGGCCAAACTTGTCAGGGTCCTTGTACGCCAAAGGTCCAACACGAAGAACGTAAGCCACAACCGTGGCCACCGATTCTCGGTCCCGAACTTCTTCAGGTATATACAAACCGCCTTTTGTTTGTTGCGCCGTTTGGTACGGCATAACAAGAACCCGCCAACCAGTAGGCTGCGGGAGACGATCGAGTAGTGGCGTTTCAAGGAGAGATGGGTCTAGTACGCGATCGGATTGATCGACGTACGCTTTGTCGAGAGAAGTCTCGGCGCTGTCCTCTTTCGAAGCCGCTGCCTTGGCAGCTTTATCAGCGTTGATTTTCTGCGCGACGTGGTCAGGAAGATAAAGTGTCTTCGTCATAGTCCGCGTGGTTCTCCAGCAGGGCTTTCATCTCGTCGGCTGCATAGGAGAGGCCCCGTAGCTCCCCAACCAACTTTTTGTACTCTTCCCAGTTGGGAAGGCCATCAGCGGCAAGAACTTCTTTAATATCTTCCTGCCGCTGACGCAACAACTTATACATGTATGATGCGAAGTCTACAACATCCATTACAGGTATTCACCATAATCGTTGTCTATGTCAGATGTGATTGGACCACCCTCTGCCCACTTGTCACATGTGTGATCGGCAGAGCAAACAAATTTCAACAGCTGGCAGTAACCCAAATCACCGGACTCGTCGCCAATGCACTCCAGCATATCTTCCGTTTGGTTGTACGCTGCGCAATTACCGCAAACGTCCGTCAAACGGAAAGCGCCACTGTCTGCCGGATCACGATAGTCTGCCGTCTCAATCGCCTTTTCTTTGTTCGTGGCGTTGAGATCTGGATCCTGAGTTGGAAGCGGGCAGCTCTTGCCGTCCTCGTTTTCTTCCATCTTATCAACAGGGGTCATTTCCCCGAACACAATTGTAATAGCTGGCATCACAGGCGATCCTTGGGTTTGAGTGTCGGGCGTTTTTGACGCTCCCTTGCGTACGCTTCGGCCTTGTTCCGAAGTTGAATCTGAGCAGATATAGGCATAGAGGCAAACGTATCAGCCCTCTTGTCCGCAGAAGGCTCCGGATAGAAAACGTTGGTTTCTCCTTCCGGAACTGGATCAGCACGGGTGTTCCCCATGGAGTTCAGCTTATAGATCATATACTCGTTTGCGTAATCTCCAAGATTAGACTCGGGAGGAGGAGCACTGGCAGCGTTTTGTGCCGCAAGCTCTTGCATCATGAGGTTTTGCTCATCAAGAGTCTGTGCTGCTTGAGG
>Ga0208644_1002867_pt1 | contig 13546 bp, 28 predicted proteins | sample VirMetDEL_Nov_18_FD_184517 | JGI IMG/M metagenome (GOLD analysis project Ga0208644, IMG submission 184517) | Aqueous microbial communities from the Delaware River and Bay under freshwater to marine salinity gradient to study organic matter... | ecosystem: Environmental > Aquatic > Marine >... | reverse complement strand
ACCTCCGGTAATTTTGTAATGTACTGTCGCTCTACGCTAAAGCCTACGCCTGTACCACACATAAGTACGTACATCATTTCGTCAAAGGCTTTAGGATGGTCGATAGGCATGTAGCTACAGTTAAAGCCAGCTACGTTGTCACGGTCTAGTGCTTCACCAGCAGTCATTAACGCTCTCATGCTGGGCATAACATCTAGATCGTGAATGTCTTTAAACATACCATTAGCTTCTTCTAGTGTTAGTCTGCCTTTTTCAACCCAGAAGTTTAGGTACCTGTCGATTGTTTCTTCCCACGTCTCCCGTCGCTGCTCGTCTGGTAGGTAACGTGCATAGCGGGACTTGTGTATGTACTGTTGATATGCATCCATTAAATTAGTTCCTTAATCAATCTGTCAATGTACCAGCGACACTTACGTAAATCTTCTACTGGTTTACCTTTATAATCGTACCGCCATAGGTACTTCAATGCGTTGCCTTTCAAGTAGCCATTAAACTCGTTGGCTGGCATAGATGCTTTGATAGCCTCGATAGCTTCAATAGCACCTTTGTTGTAGTGGTCTGGTTTTTCTACAGGGTCTGCCTTTGGCTTCTTTAATATAGAAATACCGTCCCACTCTGCTGGAGTTGCGTCGTCAATACTCATTCCATCTCCTTAAACTTGTAGACTTTCTCTAGCACACGATCTGCAAACCGCTCTACCAGATCCTCTGCTGTTATCTCTAGTGCTTCCATGATTGTTACCTCATCGTAGTGTTCGGCAACGTGTTCTAACAACTCGTCGAACGTCATCCATACTTTCTCCTGAGGTAGTTTATGCTGATGGGTAGTTCGTCAAAGGATCCGTTGTCTACTTCATTCAACATCCAGATACCTGACCAGCTACCGTTAGTCTGGGGGTTTAGATAATCTTCAGAATGAGTATAAAAAATGCCAGCGAACAAACCAGTAATACTACTTCCATCTGCTTTTCTTGCATAAGCTATATCCCTATCCTGAACATGTCCCATGATACACGACATAAACTTTTTCTGCAACATGAGCTTTGCAGTAGTAACAGGACGACCCATCACACCGCTGGTAAAGTAATGGCAGTACGCTATACCGTCGATGATGATGGGTTGTAAGAACGGCACAACCTCCCAGCTATCCAGATAGAAGTCGTTGTATGACATCAGTCCATCTAACTTGGAGTCTGATTCGATAGCCCGTTCTATTCTGTACTCGTGGTTGCCTAGAAGAAACACCATGCGAGGCTTCCACAGTCTACGCTTACCTTTACGTAGGCGTTTACGTTCTGCCTCGATCGGTTCTAGGAACCTAGCCATTGCTTCGTTACCAGCTTCAATGTCATTGACATAGCGTCTACCCTCGAACGACTTCTTCCCAACGTCATAGCTACTGAGACTTGGCATGTCCCAGTGATCCCCCAGATGAATGATAACGTCAGGTTTAGTTGCTGCGGCGTAGCGCCCTGCCCAGTACAGATGGTCAAAGTTACTGTCAGGTTTTACTTGTGTATCAGGTATTACTAAGTGCCTAGTCATAGCCACTCCTTAGGTAGAGTACTTGGTGTATACCAATCGAATCCATTCTTTTCTGCCCAGTCTCTCATACGATAACGACTACCGTCCTTTCGTCGTCTTGAACCCGGCATCGGTGTATTAGGATTCTGAAATACAAACACAAGATCTTCATATTTACCTAGCGCCTTACGTACCTCTACGTATTTACGCGCCTCCTCTCTAGTTCTGAATCTGCCTTTTACCTCTATGTACGTCATCCATCCGTTACTGTTGTAACAAAAGTCAGGCTCGTACATCTTAGGTATGATGTAGCTAATCTTCTGTGCAGGATGATAAGTACAACTCTTCATCTGTGCATAGAGTTTCTTTTCTAGGTTACTGTCAAACTTCATCAGGTATCCTATACTTGTCATCAGAAGATCTGAGAAGGTATAGAAGCTGAAGGCTTTCATAGAGTCTATCAGCACTGAGTTCATTGTCTTCGTATAACTTAAGACACCGCTCATACAGTTCCCTCTCTGTTGTCCAGTCTGCTAGTGCTTTCTCTGCTTTCTTCGGACCTATGCCGTGTACCCCTGCGATGTTGTCTACCCTGTCACCCATCAAGGCTTGACGATACAGCCACTCTGTTGCAGAGCGTTCGTCAACTTCCTTTATGACCTTCTTGGTGTAGTCATATATCTTAGTGGGTATCTGCAAAAAGTCTTTGTCAAGAGAACAGATAATAGACTTGTGTTCTAACTCAGTAGACTTGATAGCTATACAGTCATCAGCCTCCATGTTGTCAGAGAGTTCCGCTTTCCATGCATCGAGCATGTACTCACGGAGTAAGTCTTTATGCACTGGCTTACGTGATGGACGGCTACCTTTGTAAGGCTGAGAAACAGCAACCTCGTTTCTGAAGTTGCTGCTGCCAGTAAGGTACAGCCTGTAATCGTTGTAATGCTCAGACAGATCAGAGACTATCTCAGAGATATAGTTAGCCATAGTTTGGATTGCTATCTTCTCTGGTTCCTCGTCACAGGCAAAGCCTACACGATAGACAAGCATGTCACCGTCTATGAGTATCACACGGCTTCCTCAAGATTCATCTCAGGCTCATACTCCACGACGTTAGAGATAACCATGCGACGTAGGGTAGGTGAACGGCCCTTCTTCTTCATGTACTCCCAGTCGTAGTAACCAACAAGACACTTGGCCTCAGAACCATTAGCAACAACAACACCCATATCAGGATCATCCTCGTCATCAAGAGGTGTACGTCCTCTGATTAACAACTCCTCACCGTCAGGTTTAAACGCACGGTACTTGTTGTTTGACTTACAGGTGATGTAGTAACCACGCTCGTCGCCTTTGTTGTTTACCTTCAGCCCCATGTCTTCGAGTGCTGTTACTGCCTCGTCTGACAACAGAGCTAGGTCAACGGTGTACTTGTTAGCAAGCTGGTTCTTCATGGTTAGGTTAGGCCAGTATAGTTGGCACTTAAGGTTTACGTTTGCTTCACTCATAATTAACTCCAGTTAATTTAACAGCTAATATTATACCACACATTTACAGATTGTGCTAATGCGTTTCGGCCCAGTTACTACCGATACGATACTCACCATCCAGTGGGCAGTTAAGGTTGAAGGTTTCGCCAGCCTGAATGATTGCCTGTACAGCGGACTTGCCTACGTACTCAGCATCATCAGGATGACACTCTATTTGCCACTCATCGTGGACTTGCGCTACCAGCTTGAAGTCAACATGCTCTAGTAATTCATACAGATGTATAACAGCCTGCTTCATTACTATAGCACCTGCTCCCTGCAGTAGTGTGTTCAATGCAGCATGAGCAGAACGAACACGTAACCGTCTGCCATCGAGTCCGTCAAGGAACCCAGACCCTGCTTGCATTGCTATGTCTTCTCGTAGTTGAGCCAACGCAGGAGTATTCTCAAGGAACTTGTCTTTGAGTTCACCACCTTGTCTTGCATTGCCGCCTACGACAGATCCTATCTTGGCGTTACCAGCACCGTACAGGAACGCATAGATAAACGTCTTAGCCTGCGCTCGTGTTGCTAACCCAGCCGCGTGTTGGTTTGCCGTATGTATATCACCTTCTAGGATTTCTTTCGTATACGCTTCATCATCCATGTAATGGGCGAGCATACGTAGTTCAAGACCAGATGCATCAGCACCCACGAGAACACGGTCAGGAGGAACAATAAACAAGCTACGACACTCAGTACCATAATCTGCATAAACTGCAGGCACTTGTGCAAGATTAGGATTAGAATGAGCCATACGCCCCGTGACTGCCCCGATGTGTTTAACCCTCCCATGTATACGTCCTCCGTTATCTGCCTTGATCCACGACAGTACCTGAGAGTGTCGCTTCTGTAACAGCAAATACTCCAGTACCATCTTGGCTTCAGGTATGTGTAGGTTCTTCTTCAGAGTAGACTCATCCACCTTGTCCTTACCTGATGGTGTCTTCTCTTTCCATACAGCGCCCTTGTCTTTCAGCCTCTCAGCTATTTGCTGACGTGACCCTACGTTGAAGTGAGTGTACCTCAACGGCAGTGGTTTGCCTGTTGTCTTGTGATATCTCTGCTCCTCTGCGATGGGTGGAAATACATTCTGCAATGCTGCTTCAATTCCCAGCATCTTAGTCTCAAGCTGACGTTCGAGTTCCTTTGCACCAGTAAGATTGAAAGCAAATCCATTCTCTTCCTGTTTTCTGCATATATGTGCAACAGCATGTTCAAGGTACACACTGGTGTCAGAGAAGTGGTACATCTTAAGTTGTACACACAGAGTTTCGTACAACTTCTCAGTCACTGACACGTCACGCATACAGTATTGGATCATCGCCTCAGACAACTGACTCCAGTCATCATGATCTCCCTTGGGGAAACGTAACTTCTCACCCCATGTAGCTAGACTGTGACCACCCTGTACGTCTGGATGAAACAGCCTCGACATCACCAGTGTATCCAACACCCGATCAGGATGTACCCGTATGTCCCATAGCTTTTCCAGCACGGGTCCGTCAAAGCCAATGTAGTTGTGGCCGCATACGTGACCACCCCTAGCTAGTTCCTCGAACAGGGATTCCCTACAGGTATGGAGACAGTGATCCTCGTTTGGTCTCTTCGTCACCACGCAGTGTATTACCGATGGCTGGAGACCATCCGTTTCTATATCCAAGAACACTATATTCGTAGTAGGCAAGGTCCAGCTCTTCCCGTTCTGTGAGTTCTCTACCATTGGTCTTCATCTCCAAGTTCTGTTCCTGAGTAACTATCCAGTTCCCCATCTTCGACATCGTATGATTCCTCCATGTCTGATAAATGTGCATAGTCTAAGTTACCTTCAATGGTAACGTCATCCTCAATAAGGAATTTACCACAACCATTGCATAAGTCAACAAACTCCCCCGACCCAGTGAACCTACGTGTTAACTCGTAGTCATTGAGTATCTTGTTACAAGCAACGCATCTCACTCCATTATCTCCGTCAACCGTCCTGAATCTTTATTATACAGCAACGAACACGATGGTCCAGTCATACCACTGAACCTGTTCTTCAGTACACGCACGTGTGTTGTGTTGCGTACCATCTTATCTTCTGCTTGTGCATTACGCTCTAGTCCAAGAACAATATCAGAAAGCTGAGCAATTGAAGCACTGCCGCGAAGCTGACCCAGACTAGTAACTGCTCCATCCTCATGTCCTTTTCCTTCTGGTCTACGTAGGTGACTAACAACAAACATACATATCTCCATCTCCTGACAGAACATACGTAGCTTGGTCATGATCTCATCAATGGCTTTACGTTCATCGCCATTGGCTTGATCTGATACCAGAATGGATATGTGATCGAGGATGATGTACCTAACACCTAGCACCTTGACTTGGTAGCGGAACCTAGCCAGTACATTCTCGATCTGGTTGGAGCCAAAGGAATCCCATAGTACAACACGGTCATCTAGATCTAACGTATTGAATACGTACTCTACCTCATCAGGGGAGTAATCACATCCGGGTAGGTGTATTGGTTTGTTGATCTGTAGACCCACTAGTCCACGGGCAGTACGGTCAGGCGTCTCTTCAAGGAAGGCTAGACCTATCCTCTCGTTGGTCTGCGATGCAATGGAGAAGACTAACTCACGCATGAACGTAGACTTACCCAGCCCAGACCCAGAGCAGATGGTGACTAGCTCAGTCGGTCTGATGCCAAAGGTCATGTCATCCAGTCCTTTGTAGGGATAGCGTACCTCTGCCTCCATCAATGGCTTCTTCATCGCCTCACGCAGTGACCCTATCATCACCATGCCGTCAGGTGTGTACACCTTTGCAGCCCACCACCGCTTGATGAAGTCATCCTTGTCGGCATGCATCAGGTAGTCAGAGGCATCCTTGTGTTCACCGTGCTGGTAGATCTTTGCCTTACCACCAAACAGATCTGCACACTCATGCGCTGCCTTCTTACCATGCTCGTCGTTGTCGAAGCAGAAGATGATGTTGTCGAATAGATCGAGGAACTCATACGCCCTACGACAATCCGCCGCCGCACCCTGTGCACCATTACGAATAGACACTACGGGATACTTGTCACCGAACATCTGGTAGGCAGACAGAGCATCCATCTCTCCCTCGACTACGGTTATGTACTGTCCGCCTGAAGGAAAGAGGTGTTGACCGAATAGACCTGCACGTTTCCAGTCCCCCTCGATGCTGAACTTCTTATCAGGCGTACGCTTTTTAACTGCAGTTAATTCACCATCAGGGGTGTAGTAACCGAAGTGTACCTCGTCTCCATACAGGGTAGTGGAGTACCTCTCCATCGTACGTGCATCGAGACCCCTGTCCTGATAGCTCCTAGATTGCCCTCTAAGCTCCATTACAGGAACCCTTGGGGTTGGTACCCGATAGTCGTTAATGTCGCTCACAGAGCCTCCTGCGCCCTCTGGTGAGGGGGTAAACGTAGCACATGCGAAACAATAGCTCGACCCATCTTCATTGTAGGACAACGCATCACTAGATCCACAATCATTACACTTTTGATGTAGCTCTACAAACGCCATCAATGCACCTCCTGACTTGTACCGAAACGAGAAAGATAACGAGACTTCAGTTGCTCATCATCCATCGCATCAAACTCCAATGCAAAAAGATTAAACAACATGTTCATTGCCTCCATGTAATTGACATTATGCATTTGATCCTCCGTCAACTCTTCAACCATACGAATACGCTCTGCTTGTTCCATGTTACCTCCTATTATAAAAGTAATATGTATTAGTAATACTTAATACTAATGCATAGTACTTACTGTATAGACTATATAGATTAGTATACCACACTACGCTTTCTTTTGCCAATTGATTTATCGGCACTATTACCTCTTGATTTACTGCGCGGTTTGTGCGTCTTAACATATCGGCGTGTATTCCTTCCCATACCTTTCCTCCCTCTCGTCGTTAATATGCTCTAAGAAAGCACGTAGCTTACCTGAACGCTTGAGCTTTGCCAACGCTTGGTACTCAATGATACGCACCATCTGACGACTGATACCTAACTCGTCAGCAATTTCTTGGTGTGTCATGTGGTACGTAAGATAACTACCCTTCTTCGCCACTATCTATTTCTCCTCATCTTCAAAGCGCATCTTCCTGTTGTGTTCAAACCTCTTGTTAAAGTCTTCATCATCAATGGTAATCCACGCCACAATAATGACACCAGAAAACAAGGCAAACAAAAATATACCTAAGTTGAACTCACTCATCGGACTGATCCCTTTCCTCTTTGTACTTGGAGATATCATCCTCCTCGTGATACTCCTCTGCATAGTCCCAAATACAACGATCACCTTCCCAATAATCTTGGTAATCGTCGTGCCATACTTCCCACTGCTCTCGTCCCATAGAAACCTCCCCTATTACCCAGTTACTTGACATGCTCAACAATAACCTGTGTCGTGTCACGCTTGTAGCATAGTAAACAATCCATACACTTCTGTCCAGTGCAGTTAGCTTCACCGTCGTACGACTCCGACACGTTGTTGAATACACGGTCGAACCCACGCGGTGGAGATGACATCACGTTATCTATCTTCGGATTACTATAAACAAGAATCATATTATCAGGTACATGATGCAGATTCTTACGCACAATACCCACACGTTTAGTCCACAAAGCAAACGTCGAGTGCTTGTTGTCACTAGCTATCGCACATAAGTTACGGAAGTGCTGCTCATTTATTAGCTCTCCATGCCCATGAAACCGCACGAATGCACCGGAGGTACGAGGCAGAATGAACTCAGCATCACTCGCAAGCACGTCACTATTCCTCTGGAACGCTGGTTGGCAGTTCTTCCTATAACTAGAAAGCATACTCATGCTGTAGCACTTTCCGCATATCTTGTCGGCATCGGGTCTACTAGATTCCTTGATACAGAACGGGTTCGTCGCTGTGTTGGTATTGATTGCTTGTATACCGTCCAGCTTACCCGTCATCTTACTAACACTAACGGTCGGGATCATACACCACCTCCTCTCTGATTACACGGCACTCCTCGCCGTCCTTGATATAACTATCGCAAAAATACTTTGCATGGTCAAGTGAAGAGTAGTGGTCACACCCATCTGGTGATCTCTCTACCCACTCCCACACATTACGATCAAACTTCTGCACAATAAAATTTGTACCAATCATTTACACCTCCACATCATAGACCGTAGTGGTCTCTTCGTCTTCATCACGGAACACCTGCACATCGTCCTCGTTCCAGTCAATAGGACAGTCTAGCTCACTGACAGCGTAGTCCATTGCAGCTTGCTCCGCATCACACTCATCCGATGCCTTGACATACACACGCCTTGTAACAGTCACAGTCACATCGTATGCGTACACGTGCTCCTTCAGCTTGTCATGGATCTCGTCACACTTTACTACTGCATCGTGGAGTAATACTTCTAGCTCCTCGAACTCAGTGTTAAGCGGATGGTTGACGATGTCGTACTCAACCCTACATCTGATTGAATTGATGACACGTCGGAACTCTACGAGATCGTCTTTTGTTGTTAGTAAATGATCACTCATTCTGTACACCACTCCACTTTGTTAATAATACGATCAGCATACTCATTAGCTGAGTAATCACCGATCACCTCCATTGCCTCACTGGTGCTTGTGACGTTACCGTACACAAACTGAAACCATGCAACGTATCCATCACGCTCATCGCTCCACACACCAACATCATCATAATCACACTGACCCATGTTGTCAAGCACAGTCATGTGTTCACGAGACTTCTTAACATCTGGGCCTTCGCCCTCACCAAACACACTGATGCTTTTGTCTGAATCACTCAACACAGCGTCAATAAAATACTGCGCTACTCTGTTTTCCGTAAAATGCATAACTACTACTCCTCACCAAATGAATCACGACACTTGTCGCACATATACGCTCCCGTCTTGTTACCAACGAGAACCTCCCTCGTACTGGCATCCTCACTATCAAAGATGTCCTGTACAAATCTGTCAGTACAAAGATACCAACCCCATGAATCTGTGTCAACTAAACGACTGTGCACACTCTTGCACAACAGACACGTAGCCGACACTTTAGTTTTGCTGAACAGATCCACTACTTCTCCCATAGTACTTCTCCATTAGTTCTTCCACGTTATCGTACCAACACGACACACAGATACAGTCACCGTTGTCCTCTTGGTACACATCCTGCTCACTGCGAAACCACTCATCGCACACAACACACTCAAAGACCATAGACATCAGAACATCTCCTCCGCTATCTCTAGCATCATCTCAATCTCATCAGGACTACTCCACTCGTCAGGGTACGGTGACATGTCCTGTGCTGTTCGTATCAACTCCATCATCTCAGGTGGATAGATAGGGCTGTGTCTGCAGGTAAGTAGTGGTGGCTCGAAACCAAACGCACCACACCCATGCTTAACAAACAACTGAACAGCCTCCTTGTATGACGCTCCCTCCACATCATGAAGCTCGTCATGATCCCACGGTTCACCACAATGTCTGCAATGAATATCCATTGTTATTCCTCCTATGAATTAACACGACCATCAGGTTCGATGCATAACCACATACCACACCACTTAACAACAACAGCAGGATCACACACCATCGGTTCAACCGTACGCCTAAACGTACGATACGACATACCTTGATCAGACTGTTTCCACTTCCGCAACAAAGCCTGCTGCTGATTCTTAGTCAATGCAATCATCGCCCCACTTCTCCTCATCAATGATGTCGATTAGATCCATACGAAGATCAGCAAGCGTACTGAATATCTCAGGATACCTGTCGAACGCTCGCGGATTTATAGTTAACACTGACGACATTGCATCAACAGCAACACGCAATGCATCCAGCTTTTTCTGTGTATTTTCCATCAGTCAAACCTCCCAACACGTTGATTACCTACGCTGTCCTTGATGCCGAATATCGAATAAGGATACGCCCACATCGTCCACCCGTTGAAGTCAACACGAGCATACGGCTCCATCTTTTCATGCTCATTGTGGTACACACCATCATCGTCGATGTCACCCTTCCAATGGTCACTGAATCCGCCCCATTGATACAAGCTGTTCATCTCATCAGCTACTGTACTAATACCGCCACCTTCGAACCTTGCCGCTACAACACCACGAGCAAAGAACTCAGGGACGATGCCCAACCACTCACGATCTGCACGATCGTCGAAATATTGAATCATCATAATATTAACTCCAGTTAATTGCAGGACATAGCATGACGACTACCACCACACACCACACTTCACCACACTATGTACCTATTATCTCCTAAATGAGAATCATTGTCAAATAGGATTTCAGGTATAAAAAAACCGCTCTTTCGAGCGGCTGAGGTGTCACGTCTGAGCGGTTTACTTAGGTAAAATTTCGAACGGTTTACCTGAGGCTGATCTCCAGACCCATCCGGTAATTGGGTCGCGTTTTACCCATATTTCGCGATTGCCTAATGTTTTGCGAGTCCTCTTTGTGATGTTGTGCGCGAGCGCGCGTTGAATAAGGTCGCCAATAGTGACGACCTCGCGAGTTGAGATTTCAGAATATTGAACGTTCATTTTAGAGTACCTCCGCAACGAGTGCTTTTATTTCGTCATTCGTGTAGCCATTGTCGTGCGCTTTCTGGACGAATTCGCTCAGTAGGTGACGTAGTGCTGGTGCATCGCTCGCGAGTGGCTCCGATGTTGATTCAGTCTCTGCTGTTGGTTCCGACTGGTCAGCCGTCTCAGTCTCTGCTGTTTTTGGTGCGAGTTTCTCGTATAGCTCAGTGAGTCCGCTGGATTCTTTCGCCATCGCCTTGACTAGTTTTTGGCCGTCAGCTGGTGACTTGAGGTCGTGCCAGTCGTTCAGCTTTTTATCTGTCGCAGTCCATGTCTTAGCAATGCGACGTGCACGGCTTAGCATTGGTGGAATGGATTCAGGCTTTTTACCGCCAGCGATTAGTCCTCCTTCGTAACCGCCAATGAACTCTGCGATATCCTCGCGAGTCTTGACGTTCGTCAGTCCCTTAATCATTGCCGCCATGGGCTTAAGATCTGCCTCAAGCTGTGCCTTTGCTACTGCGGCTCCTGCGCCTCTATTGTCAATGTTAGTCATGATATTAACTCCAGTTAATTATGCCGCGCGGTATTGCGTCGACAGGTAAATATTACTAAATCCCCTAGTTAGTGTCAAATTAACTCCAGTTAATTCTAGTGCTATGAAGTACCTTCACAGACTCACGCACTAGCACATCACAGACCCCACGTCAACAGGGCAAATACCGTGCCAATAGCAAGATCCATGCCAAAAACTACACCGGGGGGCCGTATACTATACTGTGTAACGTAGTAGTAGCTGCTTAGACACAAAAAAGAGCAAAATTGAAAGACGTTATTACTAGTACTTTTAGTTATATATCAATAATTTACTATAATCCTAGGACATAAGACTAATCTGCACTGTAAAATCACAGAATCTGCACTGTAAATACAATGTTTTTTCCCTACAGGGGTTGACAAATGCTAAAAAGTATGCTATAATATACGTATATATAGAACTATAACGGAAAGTACGATGCATTAGGACTTAGTACTTATGCATATTACCTACAAGTATAGATAACAAACCCAAAAGCAATCTAGGTAGAGTCTATACAGTAGCACTCGCCAGAGGAAGCGAATGGAAAACAAAAAAAATCCTGTTGGTAGACCTAAAAGAAGTTCTGTTTCTAGTAAGACAAAGGGTAACAGAAAGTCTGTTGGTCGTCCTAAAGGCGATGCAGCAATAATAAACGAGTATAAGGCAAGGATGTTAAACTCGCCTCGCTCTCGCGCCGTAATGGATGCGATATTTGATGCAGCATTAGACCCAGAACATAAGAATCAATCAGCAGCGTGGAAGCTAGTTATGGATCGTATTCTTCCTGTTGCTGCATTTGAAAAGGATATTGTCAAAGATGGCGGTCGCAGTGCTATACAAATCAATATTAGTGGTGTTGGTGCTGTTGACGTGGGCGGTTCTGAAACAATCGAAGGAGAAATAGTAGATGAATCTTAAACATTTTGATCCTTCAGAGTTTAACTGTCAAGTCACTGGACATAATAACATGGAAAGGGACTTCCTTGAAAAGCTAGACAACTTAAGAGAGGCATGCGGGTTTCCTTTCGTAATCACCAGCGGGTATCGACACCCGACTGAGCATCCGATAGAGGCTAAGAAAGACGTACCCGGAACACATGCCCAAGGCATCGCGGCGGATATAAAAATAACAAACGCCGTGTTTCGCCTTAAAATTGTAAAGGAGGCTCTTGAGCTAGGATTTACAGGTATAGGTATTGCTGATGACTTTGTCCACGTTGACACCCGTGGAACAACACCTGTTATGTGGACATACTAATATGAAGTTTTCTCACGGTGATGCACTAACAGCAGGCTCTAGCAACACAATCCTAGACGTACCTGCTGGCTACGACGCTATTGTTACGTACTTGTTTATCTCTAACACTACAGGCAGCAGTAAAAGCATTGATGCTCGTTGGGTTCACAACGGTGTAAACATTGATTTCTTGTCAGGCAAAAACGTTGGCTCAAAAGAATTTCTAGAGTTTGGTGGACAGTTTGGTGAGTTCCTTGTAGCAAAAGAAGGAGACACGTTAAGCCTTACTCCAGAAGCTGGCTCTACGTTTGTTAGTATTATTTCTTTTGAATTAGTACCAGCAACACCAAGGTTAAACTTTTAATGGATCTAAACATTGAGTTACTGCCTTGGCAACAACAAGTCTGGGCAGACGACACAAGATTTAAAATAGTAGCTGCTGGGCGACGTACAGGTAAGTCTAGATTAGCAGCGTGGATGTTAATAGTAAACGCACTACAGGCGGACAGAGGACATGTATTTTACGTCGCACCTACTCAGGGACAAGCCAGAGACATTATGTGGCAAACCTTGTTGGAACTTGGGCACCCTGTTATTAGCGGTAGTCACATTAATAATTTGCAAATTAAGCTTGTCAACGGTGCTACCATTAGCCTAAAAGGTGCCGATAGACCAGAGACAATGCGAGGTGTCAGCCTTAAGTTCTTAGTAATGGACGAATACGCGGACATGAAGCCAGAGGTATTTGAGCAGATCCTGAGACCTGCTTTGGCTGACCAAAAAGGATGTGCAATGTTCATAGGGACGCCTATGGGCAGAAATCATTTTTACGAGTTGTACAAATATGCGGAGCTAGATGATGATCCTACGTACAAAGCGTGGCACTTTACTTCTTATGACAATCCATTATTGGACCCGGACGAAATTGATATTGCTAAAAGGTCTATGTCTTCTTATGCGTTTCGTCAAGAATTTATGGCTTCGTTTGAAGCCCGTGGTTCAGAGATGTTTAAGGAAGACTGGGTACGCTTTAGTGAGGATAAGCCGGAAATAGGAGATTATTACATTGCCGTTGACTTGGCAGGCTTTGAA
>Ga0208644_1002866_pt1 | contig 13550 bp, 11 predicted proteins | sample VirMetDEL_Nov_18_FD_184517 | JGI IMG/M metagenome (GOLD analysis project Ga0208644, IMG submission 184517) | Aqueous microbial communities from the Delaware River and Bay under freshwater to marine salinity gradient to study organic matter... | ecosystem: Environmental > Aquatic > Marine >... | reverse complement strand
TTCTAATTCCAATATTGTTTGATGATGTTGCTCCAGGAACATTGCTAGTTATAGAGTAACTAAACGTCATATCATCAACAACAGTAACCGTATGAGTTCCGTTGTATCCACTAGTGGCAGCACCTACGGTATTATTCGCATCAGTTACGTTACGAACAATAATGCTGTCACCAGTTGTGAGATTGTGAGGAAGTTCGGTTCTTACTGTTGCCGTTGGACTGCTAAAAGTACAGGTGGCAATAAATCTTGGATTTCTGTTATAATCATAGTCATCTGCCGCAGTAATTGTGGTCTTATTAAAGTCTGTATTATCCGTGCCACGATATCCAGTCGAACTGGATTCTTGGATGACAAATCCATCTTCGGGTGTCTTGGAACCAGAAAGTTCTTTTGGAACTACAACTCTGACCTTATAAATCTTTTCATCAAGGCTTCTTGTATCGACAATTCTCTTAATATAAGATGCTTCTGATCTTCCAGTAAGAGAAGAAATTGCCGAATAGATTGTATTTCCAGTTGCTCCAGTGGTAATATACCATTGAGAACCATCCCACTGAACTGGATGTCCAATGTCACCAGAAACCTTATCGGATACTCTACTCAGAACTTTAAGGTTTGTTCCGCCATAGACAGTAATTGGAGAATCATTGCTTGCATCCGATTCTGATGCTGCCAACTTAAATGTTGTCGTGCTTCCACTTGGGACAATTGCATAATAAACCGTATTGGTTCTCAGATTCTCTGGTAAATCTCCATCATCACTAATAATGATTACTTTCTCACCAGTTGCAAGTGTATGTGTGCCTGATGAAAGTGTAAAGATATTAGTTGATGGTGCTCCGACAGAATATTCTTTGACGGAACTGGTGGCACCATCGGACATCAGAATATTTGCAGAGTATTCTGTTCCGCCAACTTCCAAGTATAACTTATCGCCAACTCTGGCACCAACTCTATATCCTTGAGTCAGAATTGGAGGAACAATATCTTCGGAAGTAAATCCATTAAGATATAACTTGGTTGTGCTATTTGATGCATCATAATCAATTGTCAACCAATCAACATTTTCTTCCGAACCAGTGATTGCTCTTGGTGGAATAATGTGAGTAATATATGCCTTATCATCTTTTGTAAATGCCTCTTTCTTAAATCCACCAGCAGCAAGTGATATCTGTCCAAAGTTGGAGTTAGAGTTGGTGATGGACATATCAGCACCACTCAAACACTCAAAGTGCTTGTTATATCCAATTGCAAAGACAGAAACTATCTGAATAAATGCATCATTAGAAGCCTTGATGTGTGTGGATTCCCATCCACTTCTATAAATTGCATCGGGATCTAAGTGATATACGGTTCCTTTAGATGAGGAATTGCCAGAAAGTGCTCCACCAGTCTCTGGGACAATGGCAATATTGTCACTATAATCTCTTGCAGATTCACTATATTTTACAAATGCACGGTCATCTTTTTGGAGTGATACACCAGTAAATTGTGCAACAACCATTGAGCGGAAACCAGTTGCCTTGCTTCCATCGGCGTGCATTCCATTCATACCCCATACAGAACGCATGGAGATGTTAAAGATATAAGGAGATGCACCAGATACGGTGTCAGTCTCAATGGTTACAAATTCATTACCAGAGATGACACCAGGAGTCGTCATCGTTGCTGGTGCATAAAGTAAGTTGTAATAGAAGATATTTGTATTATTCGCATCTACTTCACTTACTTTTGTGGAGATATTATAGTTTGTATCTCCATCAACAGGTGTTACACCAGTAATACGAATTGGTGTTCCTGCCGAAAGTCCGTGTGGGGTTTCTGTGGTTACAGTAACTCTGTTGGTTACTACACCGCCACTACCTGCCTCAATACTTGTAATTTTGATTGGATCTGGAGCAAAAGCACCAACAATCTCATATTCTGGTCTTTGTGGCTCAAATCCTTTTGGAAGTGATGGGAACTTATCATCAATATTTCTACCAGAACCAGTCCCATATGCGACAGAGAGTTTCGCATAATACATTCCAAGGTCAGTAATATTATAATTCTGAACCTCATTTACACCATCGGCATACTCAAATACTGTGAGTTTGTGGTGTGAGAAGGTTGGAACTGCCTGATTGGTTACACTGAAGTTATTATTCTTTGTATAAACTGTTCCGAATTCATCTCCATCAAAGAGAGAAAACTGCCAGAAATAACCTGCACCAGTAATTCTAAAGATTGCCGAGTTTGGTGTGCTGTCCGTTGGATTTGGAACATACTTGGGACGAACCTTGGTCTTTCTTAAGTCAAGACCAACGATTGATACACCTCTGGGAACAACGACACCACCATTAATACTGTTAAATCTATAAAGGTGATTACCAGATTGTGTTAAATCAAAGTTAGATTCCAGTGTCAGATAAAAATCTGCTGGGACAATTTCTGCGGCAGATGCATCGGAACGAATAACCTTTGGAGTTCCACCATCATTAAAAATTGACCATCCTGGTCTATTATCAACAATGTGCTCACCAGGCATCAGGAGAATGGTAGTCTTCTCAGTCTCGTCGTTACTGTCTCCCTTGACATAAGAGAATCTTGCCGCCTCAATCAGTGCCCTCTGAATGGTCTTAAAGGGGCGAGCAAGTGAGTTACCAGTGTTAAGAATACTATCTGTTGAGTCTAAGTCTGATGGACTTACATATAAAATACGACCTTCTGTATTCTTAATAAAATTATCAAGTTTGTTGAGTGGCATCTTATTATGATTCCTGGGACATTTCTATGTTTTATTTATTAACCCATCAAATCCTCTTCGTCATAGTAATAGACTTCATCGTCTGGCATATCTTCTGGATTTTCTAAGTCAACAGGAAATAGACAAGGATGCACTTCCTCATCTATAAGATAAAAAGAACTTCTGTATAAGTCTTCTGGCTCGAAGGATGTTTCTTTATTTGCGAGTTCTACTAATTCTTCATCTTCCAAGTGTCCATCAGGCAGTTCATCAAAGGTGAATGGAACTTGATTGATAAAATACATCTTCACTATCATACTTTGGTCCAAATACCAGCAGTATGCAGTGTCTATCCTATAAGACATAACTTACGGGTTTTGTCTTATTTATTTTTTATTTTTACCCCTGTAAGTGTCAGTTTGTGCATGGCAGTTAGGACACAATATACGGAGATTCTCTAACCGATTATCGTGATGGTTTCCATTTATGTGGTCAAGTTCTATTGGTGCTGGTTTTCCATTCCATTCAGTTATACCACAACACTCACACTTATGTTGTTTGAGACCTTCTGCCAGTAAACGGTTTTTGAGTCGAAATGATTGGACTCTTACATCTTCTTTCAGATAATCTTCAATAGGTCTTTTTGGTCCAAGAGTTTTCCCTTTACTCCATCCTTGCCCATTCGGACCAGAAAGAAGTTTTACTCCTAGAGAACTCATTCTACTTTTAGCAACTTCATAATTTCCCCCAGCCTCTTTCAAACCAAGTTTAAACAAAACTTGTCTAATACTTGTTGATGTTTCAACAGCTTCTATAAATTGCTTATCAGTATAATTTTTTGACTTAGACATAACAGAAGAGGTAAATGTATAGTTATTTATATACCTCTTCTGTTATTTTAATACCCGCAGTCGGATTCGAACCGACACTGGAGGAGTTTTAAGCTCCCTATCTCTGCCTGTTGGATTATGCGGGCGTAGGTGCAGGTCACTGGAGTCGAACCAGTTTGTGATCGTTTATGAGACGATTGCTATTACCGAATGGCTAGACCTGCAAATAGAAGTGGGTGGATTCGAACCACCTCAAAGCCGCTAATCTGGCGGAAAAGGTTTATAAGACCTCTCTGACTACCAAGTCTCACTTCCCAGATGATGAACTACTGAGCTTCGTTATTATTCTCAGTGTATATTCGGAGAAGTTCATCATCTGCTGGTATCATAACTGCTGCTTTACCATCATCTCCCATAATACCTATATGCTCTCCATTTTCTACCCTCTCAAGGAGGGAATCAAAGTTGTCTTCCCATTCCTTAACCGTAAATACTTCCATCAATACTCTTCTCCCTGAATAGCAAGATCAGCATACTCAATCTGGTCTTCATTAAGGTTAGCAGTCACAACTTCCAGGACATTCATAAACTCTTGGACGGTATCACAGTTTACCATCTTTTCGTTGCCTTCATCGCTGAGCAGAAGGAAAGAGCGAGTGCAAACGTCAATAACGATGCCGAGAACAGATTCTTGTGCGGTGCCCATTGGGTGTTCCGTTGATTACCCCAGTATTATAGGGCATCTGGAGTCAGGTGTCAACTGTGCCAGTCAGGAAACTGGTCAAATATTATTAATGGCAGAAATTACAGATGAATTTTTAGTTTTTCTTGCTTCAACTTTTTTTCTTAGATTCTTAGATCCCCAGTTCTGTAATTCTTTTTCTTTTTTGGAACTTTTTATGGAGTTTAAGTTTGTTCTACTAACTGCTGCCTCTCTTTGTGCTCTTAAAGTATCTATTTGACTCAATAAACTTGTAATTGAACTAGCAATTGCAACACACCTATTTTGACCAGCAGTTCCCGTTAAGGAAGTATCCGTTGCATATGGTGCTGTTCCAACACCAGCATAAGCTCTAAATGCACCAACATTTCTTGGTCCAGAATGATCCGATGCTGTTAGGGAGACATTAGTTCTTGCAGTTCCAACAACAGATCCTCCATCATCTTGTCTTTCATTTTCATATCCATAACCAGAGTATGATGCCGAAAGAGTAACCGTATCATCTGGATCAAATGGATTATCTGCAGAAAGGTCTTGATTTGGTCCAGCCATTTTTTGGAATATTTTTAGACCATCTCTATCTTCTTGATAGGAAAAATCATTTCCAAAGTTTTGTGTTGTGGATCCAATTCCAGTATTTGTTGTTATTCCACCAGAAGTCGTTGTTGAATATGCAATTCCCGCCCAACAATTCCTTGCTATTGCCTCTGTGGAAAGAGTGATTACTTGCTCTTTGAGAGTATTAATTTGTGCATTAAAAGAAATAATTTGATTGTCAAGAATCGCACAAAATTCTTGAAGCGTTTGTGCATCATCTTCAAACTGCTGTTCAACCTTTCCAACTACAGATTCATCATAAAGACCACTATCTTCTTCTTTTTCAGTTTTATTCCAAGTTCCATCATCATTTGGAGTAACAGTTACATTTGTTACTTTACTTGGAGCAGAAACATCACTTTGAGGATCATATACACCATCTAGTTGATTCTGTTCATCTTCAAGAATTTTAATAACACGATTTTTTAAACCTTCATCCATTTTTATTTCTCCAATTCAGTTATTCTTTGTTTTAGTTCTTCAATTTGTTTTTGTTGTTCTTTCATTCCATCAATTAAATGGGCAACTAAGTTTTCATAAAGGACTCTTTTATAAGATCTACCTTTTTCTTTGCCGTCTTGAATACTATTTACCATCGTTTTACAAACGATTTCTGGAACAATTTTTTCAACTTCCTGTGCAATTAATCCAACCATATGTGGATATTTTTCGGCAAGATCTGGAACAATCTCTTCATCCCAATCAAATGTTACAGGATTTAATTTGAGTATTTTATCCAGACCATTGGTAAGTGGTTCAATATTTTTCTTGAGTCTTATATCCGATGTATGTGGTCCAACTGAAATAAAGGTATTATTATATTTCCAAAATCCATTTAAATTTCCGTCCGGAGAGTTTTCATCAACTCTAAATGCACTTGCGGTAAATTTCGGTGTAGTGGCACTCCACTCGGGAACAACTGCTCCCTTGAGACCATTTAATTCTGTGCCTACAGCATTATAAGATATATCAAGTGCTCCAAGACTTATATTGGATCCAATTTTAATATCAGAACCAAAAATGTTTCTTATACCAAGATGATTATTCAGTCCAATAGTGTTCATTGATAATGGTGAAGTTGCACTTGGTCCAACAACTAATGATGCAGAAAATGGAGCCGCCACTGCTCCTTGGCCACAATGAAGTTTGTGTATTGAGGCACTACCAGGTTCAAAGAATCCAACTGGAATGTTAAGAGAACTTCCAAATATCGGACTAAAAACTTCTAGTGTTCCTGTGGAAAAAGTATCAAATGCCATTTTTTTCTCCTATTACTTGCAACTCAGTGCTATTCCGTCTAACAAATCTTTTAAAGGTCCTGGAATAAATGGAAGATTTGAGAATGGACCACCTTTTTGAATATCCTTACATAAGAGATAAATGAAACCATCGGCATTAAGAGTTATTGCATCTGCACTCGAAAGACATATTTTTGCCCCTCCCAATGTCATTTGCTCTCCAGCAGTAATGGTTACTGCTTCATTTGCACTAACCATGAAAGATCCATCATTTCCATCACCAGTGGTTTCTATATAAACATTTTTTGCCTTGAGTTTTATATTACCATTTTCTGCCGTAATGCAAATGTCACCATTTTCTACTGTTATTGATCGTGATATACTTTCCTTTTCTTTTTGTTTTCTATTATCACCCGGTTTTTGTCCTATAACATGTTCATGATAAGTTCCTGGTATAATAGTTCCTCTATTTCCATCTTTAGTTACTGTCTCATCATATCCACATTTTGTATGAAGAGTATATTCTGTGGTTGTATCTTTCGATCCAGCAGGACCAAAAAACATAATCCCATTAGGATTATCTGATACTAGATGTTCTGGAGATTTAGATGCCATTTTACTTTACACAATCGATAACTGTTATAATTTCTCTATTTCCAATTCCAATAGATGTAGGATCATCAATAGTTTTCAGATTTATAAATTCAAACTTAGGTTTAATCTCAACCCCAGATCCATTCACACTATTTATTTCGACTTCTGGAATCTCTGTAATTCCACAAACTTTATTTGATAATTGAATTTCTAAAATCTGACCAACTTCCGTCATTTTAATTGATGTATCAGCATTTGGAATTTCTGGTGTAAATTGAACAGTATCTTCAACATTATATCCAATTCCAGTGGACAAAATATCAAATCCAGTTAAACACACAATGTAGTCATTAGATGCGCCTTCGGTTTCAACAATTTCTACTGGTTCATCAAATTCATCCAGTCCAGATGGTTGACTTAGATATCCAGAACCATTATTTACCATCACAATATCAACAACTGCACCGTTATTATCGATTACCGCATATCCAGAGGCATAGTTTCCATTTTCACAATTGTCTACGAATGAGACGAATGGAGGACTGCTATAATTTGATCCTCCCCAGACCAAATCTACACCTACTATTTGTCCCACCCGATTCACAACTGCATTTCCGATTGCACCAGCGCCGCCGCCTCCGAATATTTCAACAGTCGGTGGACCACACTTAAACGCCGAAGTATCACAACTAGTGACACTATCTGGTAAAGTTCCATCATATTGCCCTAATGTTCCACCAAAAATTGGCAGATCTTTTGTCCATCCAGTTGCACCTTCAACAATATCACCAGATGATGGTATAAAATTGTTGAAATTATCAATTTCTCTTTGACTAGGACCGTCTTTTCTAGGGTCACCTACAAAACTCTTTACATCTGGACAATTTGGTTTTTCACACAAGAAAGATTCAAATCCAAGAACAAAATCGATTGCTTGAAAAACAGATCCAACAACTTTAGTAACTGGACCTAAAACATCATTGATTTGACTTAATATTGGACTAATCGCTCTATCAATATCTGCTCCCAATTTGTTAAGCATAGCATTAGAAAATTGTTGCGCTGCGCAAAAGGGAACATTGACAATCTTTCCAACCAGTTCGAAGAGAAAGTCTCCAACCATTTGAACCAATCCCTTCGCAATATCTTTGAATTTACAAAAAATGTTATCAACTACCTTTTGAATAATTGTATTTTTTAATGATTTGGCAACGGTTGGTAAAAGTTTATCAATTAAATCCTGTATTCCTGCTCTTATTTTTCCTAACAAATAATTTCTCAATCTCTGAACAAATACTTTTAAAATAGAAGCAATTATACTTGATGTATTGCGAATTAAGTTACTTAATTGACTTATGTTATTAAGAGTTCCATTGACATAAAGATTTCCATATTTTTTAATTTTCTTTAATGTCTTAAAAAAAGAAAGGAGTTGTGTATTAATTGCGGAAAGAGTTCCTTTTCCACAAGGATCTGCCGGTACTATATCTTTTTTATATCTTTGAATAGCCTCTTGAAAAGCAACTGAGTTTAAATATTCTTCACATTTGCTTGGGTTTTCGTATGACCATCCCTTTGACGTTTGTTTTGTGTTGCAGACTTGATCTGGTGCCTTTCTCCTTGCTCTCTCCACAGAGATAGAGTTTTGTATTCTTACTGCTGCATCATATATTTCCCTCTCATCCGCAGATAAGTTGTCAAGTGCAGTTTGATTGACTACTTTATTACCCGCACTGTCAGTGCCAATAACACCCAACCCTTCAATAACCTTTTGCTGACCATCAAAAAGAATATTAAGAGTATTATCAGGGAAACCATTTAGAGGTGGTGATTCTGCTGCAGTTGGATCTGATACTATTACTGCTGCTCCTGGTTTTTGTGCTTGTGCTGCTGCTGGTGCTGGTGCTGGTGCTTGTTGTGCCTGTCCTCCCGGAACCTCATAGCTTCCTTCTGGGAGTTTAATTCCTTCTTTTTCTGCTAGTTGATTTAAAGAGGCATCTGTGAATAACCTCTTATTAGATTCACCTCTTGGTTCTAGTCTTCCATTAATTTGAGCATACCAAACGTCATCAATTCTTACATATCCATTTTCACCATATATTAATAAAACATTTTCCATTCTTCTTTACCTCCTCGTGTTGATATTTATTGACCTAATACCACTCTTCTCTGTTCTGCCGCTATTTCTGCTGCTCTCTCTGGAGTTTCTCCTAATTTTTCAAGATCTCTTTGATACTCAGTTTTCCCATCTTCGCCAATGATAGCATACTGGGCATCACCACTAAATCTCACACTAGAAGGAACATCGGCATTTGGATTATTTGGATCTGGTTCAGGATCTTTAACTGCTTCTTGTATTTCTTCTTTTGTTGGTTGGACAGGAGTAGTGGGTTTTTCAGAACTACCAATAATTTGAGTTGGTGCTGGTTTTAACCCAGAATTATATCTATCCACTCTCTGGAAACTCGTAGAACCATTTACCGATCCCCTTACATCAAATTCTGATGTGTTTTTATCTAATGTTCCGATAATATACAATTGATCTCCAATGTATTGTGCAATAACCCATTCTCCGCCCCACAATCCACAAGACTGACTGTTCAATCCACCAGAGCTTGTTGGTTTTACAACAATTGCCCAAGGCAAATCTTGATCTTTTGGTTCTGTTGGTGTATGTATTGCTGGTATTCTAATTTTTACTCTTGATCCCCATGCGTCGTCCCATGTTGCACCCTTTACATATTGATTCTGTCCAGGAGCAACTTGTGCTTCAAAAGGTCCTCTAGTATTAATAGTTCCTAATTTACTTCTCATCGTTTGTTTTTATTTGTGTAAGAACCATAAGAATCACGAACTATAGTCATAGAAGTAAAAGATCTCAAAGAATCAAAATGATGACACAAATTTAAGATCAAATATTTATCTGGATTTCCTCCAGTGGGATCTTTTTTATCCTGTGTAATAGTTTCAAATCTACAGATAATAGTATCTCCTGCTCTTAAATTTGTATTGCAGGGAACCTGAATTTGAACTATCTGATTAAACAGCATATTATATCTAGATATTGATTGTGCCTGCCATCTTTTAGGATCATTATTGACTTCACTTTTCACATTAGCACTATATGAACCAAGATCTATAGTACTATAAAGTGTTCTTGTATAAGTAGAAAAATCTACGTCAGGTATTTCAATACTCTTTCCCAAAGATTTTATCAATTTATCGTTTGATAAAGTATAAATTTCTTCATCATATTTTTGTGTTTTTGGATCAAAAGATATTCTCTTAGTTGCATATACTCCACATTTTTTACCGGTGATTATATCTCCTGCCTTAATATCACTTTTTAAAGATATCTTAAAATTATTCTCATCATTTTGAACACCAGATCTCAATATATCAGTCTTGAAGTATTCTGCAACAGGATCTTGTACGATTAAATCATCAATTGATCTAAAATTAAATCCATCCTGTGTCTCGTAAAAGAAATAACCAGGATTTCCATTTTCTGGTATAGATCTATTTGCTACCTCTTCAATAATCAACTGGAAAGCATCTCTACTTTCCCCAGAAAATTCTAAAGCATTAGATGTTGGATCTATTATTATCTTATCTGCTGGAACTTTCAGGTTTTCTGTGAGTATTTTTCTTACCGAATTTCCTATATTTCCTCTAAAGGTTTTATAAATGTTAGTATCTTGATTTACTGATGCATATTTTGATACAAGACTTAAAATAACTCCCTCTTTAAAAGAATTTTGATCGGGAGTTATTTTCTTATTAAAAACCAATGGTTTTTTTGTAAAATCTAATTCTCCAAATCCAGTTCTTTCTACAATTCTAAAGAAGAATTCTACATCACCATCTAATGGAAGTGCGGAGCTTAATGTTCCTAATTTTCCCTGTCTATCATATTTTTGTGGTGCCGACCCACCAATATCTGCAAATGATATTATCGCCGTTATATTGGGAGATAAAAGACTTTCATAATAGTCAAAAGTGGTTACTCTGGCACCATAAGGATCTGTACCAGTAATGTCTACAACATTGCCATTTTTAGATAATTCAAATATCTCATATGCCCATGCCGCTGCTGAGTTTGCCATTTATTTTATCCTACCCTCCATATTTCTGGTAACTTTTTTCTTGATGGTGCTGGACTTGATGATGCGGTTTCAATAGGAACAGGATATGGGAAAGGAACAAAAGTTTCTACTGGTTGTACAGCATAAACAAAGAGTGATTGGTTTCCACCACGCCTAGAAGTATTTACCAGTTTTCTATTACTACCAACACCATTAATTCCACCTGAACCACCAATACCATTTGCAGGAGGATTACCTCCAAAAGTTGGATCAACAAGGTTAGATATATTAAGCCAACGAGAATAAGCACTTGTTTTGGGATTGTATGGACCTCCTGCAGGATAAAAATCCACACTCATATGTGGACCAGTTATACTTCCCCTCTCTTCTAATGGGTCACTTAGTTGTCCCATCCTTCCAAGAATCTGTCCCTTCTTAACTTTTGTTCCTGGTTTTGGAAAATTTTGATCTGGGAAGTGAGCATACAAAGCATCAAATTCAGTTCCAGTATCTGGATCTTTGTGACGTATAATCATAAAGTTTCCATATCCTCGTCCAGTTGATGCATTAAATTGATGATTAGTTCCTGCTGGATCAGAAACAACTACGCCATCAAAAAGCGATCTGACATTTAAACCTGCAGGTGTAAAATCAACACCTGGTTCTCCGGTTGCATCGATACTTACCCCAGAAGGTGTGGTAAGAGGACTCCATGGACCTGCACCATTTATTCCAGCACCTGGAGTAGTTCTAGGTCTTGCAGAGGTAGAGGTAGCGGTTCCAACTATGCTTGCCTTATTAAAATTCTCTACTGCTCTTCTTGTTAAATCTAAATTATCCTTTTCCTTTTGTGCATACTCATCGGCAACCTCTGCTAGTCTTTCAAAGTTGACGAATCCGTCATTCATATTTCTTCTAGCCGCTTCTGTTTCTCCACTCACTCTAGGAGTTTGTGGTTTATTTTGACTTCCTCCTTTACTGTCAGAATGTCCTGGTATTGTTCCACCTTTAGAACGATTAACCGGTGGTTTTGGTTGAGGCCAATTAAACAATGGAGATGGTCCTGAACCAGAGGGAAGGGTAGGAAACATTCCCGAAAAAGGACTCAGTGGCATTGGCGTGTTATTAGAATTAGATCCAAACATGTTGGCAAAGAAATTTTTTGCCGAGTCTAAATCCCTACCTATTTGATCTAGTGAATTTTCATAATATTTTTTCTCATTTTCCAATCTTTGCATATTTGCAGCAGTTAGTGTGGTTGCAATATCAAATAGAAATACTGCACCCTTCACAATCCCAGAAACTACAAATTTAATGCCCTTATAAAAATCACTATCAAAAAATTCATTTATTTTTGTTACAATTAGTGGAAGTTTATTTACAAGTATTCCAAGAGCAATAAGTCCAAAGAAATCTAATATCTTATCCATTATTCCCCTTGCTGGAGATGTCACTTTATTGTAAATACCAGTAAATGTAGATCCGACACCAAGATTCTTAGTTTCTAATTTAGTTTCTTTCTCTCTTTGTTTATTTCTTTTTTCTAATTTGGAAAATAAATTGGTTTTATCGGTTCTGAGTTTTTTTAATTCTCTATTCGAACGAATCAAATAACTCTGAATATTAGTTACGTTTAGTTTAAGTTGATTTGCTTGAGTTTCCATATCTTATTACCCGTACAATTGTATTCCATACCACTCTGGTGATATATCCATCCAGGGATTGGAAAAATCAATTGGTGATATTAATGGAACATCATTTGCCCTAGATTCCATCTCAGGTATGGTTGGCATTTTGCCAGATTGTTTAGGAAGAATCATTGGCAAGAAATTCATTCCTCCAGAACCTCCTGGACCTCCTGATGGTGGATTTATAATAACATTTGTATTAGTAATTTTCGGAGCAGGGGCAATTTTTGCCATTCCTGGGGTTCCACCAGGTCCAGCAAGGTACGTTCTTTGTCCAACATCTGGTGCCGGATTTAATCCTCTATTTCTTTGAATATCCTCTTGTAGATACTCATCAAAATCCTCCATTATAGACTTAAATTCATCAGATCTCTCTGATATAACTTCCCATAGGAAGAGCATTTTTGTTACTGCCTCCGAGAAAGTTTTCCACATTCTTCCAGCATTATCATTAATATCTTTTAAGAGAGGTCTGTATAGCATTGCCGAAGACGTTTTGATTACTTCTTCACCTGGAGCAAGCATTGCTCTTACACTATCAATCCATCCAGGTCCTTGTCCAGGAACCGTCATACCATTCGATGCTTTGAGAGAACATGCTGAACATTTTTTCCCTGGTATTGTTCCACCATCTGCAAGTTTACCATAACCTAGTCCAAGTCCACCACCTGTCAGCAGTTTCCATATAAGCGGCACTGACCCTACGGTAGTCCACAAAAGACCAGAAACAATATCATTAGCAAAATCACCCCAATTAAATCCTGGTTGATTCAGCGGATTTGTATCAAAAGTTAAGTCTGGTTTTGGTGCTGGTGTTGGTTTTGGTGCTGGTGTTGGTGAAGATCCAGGTAAAAAAGGCAATCCTAATACTGGGAATGCAAGTCCTAACCCAGTCAAGAACTGTCTACTTCCTAACAGAGAAGTTCCAATTTGATTTACAATATGCGGATTTGCCGCTAGGAAAGGAACAACAGAAGTGGCAAAACACTGCATTACTCCTGCACAATTAAGAGGACTTCCTCCACCAGGTCCTTTACGTCCAAGTCCTAGTAGTCTAGCAAGACCTACAAGT
>Ga0208644_1002865_pt1 | contig 13557 bp, 8 predicted proteins | sample VirMetDEL_Nov_18_FD_184517 | JGI IMG/M metagenome (GOLD analysis project Ga0208644, IMG submission 184517) | Aqueous microbial communities from the Delaware River and Bay under freshwater to marine salinity gradient to study organic matter... | ecosystem: Environmental > Aquatic > Marine >... | reverse complement strand
AAAGCAAAAATTATTGAAAATGAACGAAAATTATGGAGAGATAAAAAAAGATTTAATATGTATCAATCAAAATTCTCTAAAAAATAGTTAAAAAATATATTCGGCAAAGATGTATAATGATATTAAATTAGGAAAATATAAAATTCTTTATAAAGATTAAAAAAAAGTACATATTCATAAAATTTTAAAAAAAATAAAATATATTTTAAAAATTAAAAAAAAATTAAGAAATGTACTATTTTTTAATATACTTCATTCAAAATTCTCTAAAAAATAGTTAAAAAATATATTCGGTTCTCTTTTAAAAGTTATTACATAATATCTACCTCTCCATTTTTTAATACTACAAGTTGTTAATGAGTGTATATATAATCCTTCATTATTTAATTTTATAAGCCTACTGGGAGTTAAAGACCCCCAGCAATAATCATTACATAAAAATATAATTTTTTTTACTTTTGTTTTAGCAAAAAACATCAATATATCAAAAAAAGCATTTTTACGACCATTATCAGTTTCTAATCTAAAAGGTGGATTAGTTATAATTGTATCAATATTATCGTAATTAATATCCCTGAAATCAATTCCTTCTTCTATCTCCCCATAAGTCTTGATCACATGTTCAGGTAATTGGTCGTAGATACTTCCCTCGCCACGGAACGGCTCACAAACAGATTCTTCTTCTTTCCAATCAATATTATCAATAATCTTTTTTGCTAAACTTTTTGGGGTCTGATGCAGGTAATAAGTATCGTCTTTCATTTATAAGAATATTATATTTTATTTTTACAATTCTAAATATTTTAATACATTATTCAATTTCTCTTCTAATTCATTGATTCTATTTTCTTGTTTTTTTATAATCCTATGTAACTCTTGGGTCGCCGACACATGGACAGCATTGATATATTCCTTGGCTAATGTGGCAAAGTCTTCTTTCAAACTCCCATACAGGAATAATTTTTCATATTTCAATTCTTGATTAACTTTAAATGTATTCTCATCAATAACTTCGGTAATCTCTACCAATATCTCATTATCAATATCATCAAATAGTTTTATTTTTAATCCTACGCTTAATATTAGCGTATATGTATCTGGCCTTATATTATCAATAGTTATGATATCATTATTTATATTTACAAAACATAAAGCATTAGGTATGTATTCAGCTTGATACCTCACTGCTTCTGGAAGAACCTCCGCTACCTCTTGAGCTATGTAGCCATAAGTTTTATTAGGCGTAACATTTTTGGTTTCATCTATATACCTATATTTTGATGGTCGTAGTAGTAGTATTTTTTTCAAGCATTCATCATCTTTAAGTTCCTCAATATCTTTTTTAATATCTCTATCACTTGAATTAATAAAATATGATGTAGCCCAAACCACGCCACTATGTTTAGTGCAAACATTCCAAGACATAGTATAATAACTACCTGTACTACCATATCCGTAATAATATGCTCCTAAACTACCACTTCCAAATGTTCCAAAAAATTGAGTAAACGAATCACATGGGATTCTCATTCGTTGATAATATGTATCCAGAGGCTCATATGTAGTTGAATTGTTATTAACATTACTGACCCCCACAACAAAGTCTGACTTACCCCAAGAACTTCTACCAATTGCTTGTAACGCAACATTACTCTTATAACCAAAACTTCCATTGAAAGGCGTAGCCAATTTAATTATAGCTTTATTAGGTTCGCTTGCATTTATTCTCATTATAGCATCGGTAGATGAGCTATTCATATTTAAATTAGCTGCGCTGATCCCTGTTTCAGACAATATACTATTTGCTCTAATTGTTCCCCCTACATCTAATGGGAATAAACAATCAGTTTTATTAATACCTACACTTCCATTGCCACTAATATTTTTAATATATATAGTATTATCGGGAGCATCTACATCATAACCGATACTTGGATGTATTGGAAAATATGCTCTATTTTCTTGCGTTGTAAGTCTAGTATCTAATGCCGTAATATCAGCACTATTATCATTAACTAAATTATTTAAACTTACACCATTCGTATAATAATTTCCAGTTGTATTAACATTACCATTAACATCTAACATATATAGCGGATTAGTATTTTGTATTCCAACATATCTATTTGACCTGTTAAATGTCATAGCAGGAGGAGTGTCAATAATATTATCAGCATTTTCGTCGGCTGATATATTTAATCTATTAAAAGAACTATCATAATAAATAATCATACCATTATTTAATTCACCTGATGCATTATTATCAGCAAAAACGATTTTGCTACTAACACCCTGAAAATTGGCTCCTATTAAGTTAATAGTAGGTGTTTCTGATGATGATGTGCCTGTACCCACATTTAATATTTCATTACCATTAACAAAATGGTCTTTATTTTCTTCGGTAGTTAATCTTGTATCTAATGCAGTAATATCACTTGTATTTGTTGATATATTAGTAGTATTTGTATTAACTGTTGCTGTTAAAGCTGCTATTTGAGATAATGCAGCAGTAACATTTGAAAGATTATTTGCTATTCCAGAAGCATTGTCAGCAACATTTGCATTAGTAGTATTTAATTCACTTTGTAAAGCATAATCGGTAATACTAATAGCATCTTTAATATCTTGTGCTGAACCGATGTAAGTATTATCTTGGAAAATTATTCCATAAACCTCAATATCGTTAGTATACTTATTATAATATGTGCTATAAACTGCTTCTTCGGTATCTAAACTACTTCCATAAGTTCTTCTTAAAGTTGTTTGTGATGATTCTGCTATTCTTGTAGGAATAGCACTATTAAATAGTCCAATAGTCCCTTTAACATCAAAATCGTTGACAGTTAATTTTTTAATTAAAGCGTTATCAAAAACAGCACTATGTCCTGAAAAGTTAGTATAAAGATTACCCCCGTCCCATACATTTTCAATAGTTCCTCCACCGAGAATATATGTATTCCCGTTAAATTCAATAGTCTTTTCAAAATCAATTCTGTCTTGAATATTCATTTGAAAAGCTCTCATACTTCCAAGTTTCAAGTCTATTAATCCAACATTAGGGGTCAAGGGGTCTTCGCCAATAGTTAATAAATCATGACTTTCAGTTTCAACACCGTTATATTGGTCATATCTTTTCTTTTTAAAATCCATTGTAACATTTATAAAATTATTGTCATTTTTGAATTCTCCTAAATGGGCGTCATAAAATAATATGTTATTAGTCGTTCCTGTCGGTACACCACCAGCATTAGCAATAGCATCAGCTAAATTAGGTATATCATTATAATCAATAGCTTGGCTTACTTGTAAAATATTTACATCTGCTGATACAGTTTCAGGATTAAAATCTAAATAATCACCAAAAGCAGATTGTAATAAATTAATTACTTTTGTATCACTATAAACAGCGCCATCAGTAACTTTTAAATTACCATTTTCATCATACATTAAAGAAATATTAGGGTCAAGTGTAATTATAGCATCTCGTAATTCAGTTTTGCTTTTAAATCTAAATGTAGGATCATCAGTAAATATAATCTCTTTTACTTGTATTGCATTTTCAAAAATTACATAATCAATACTGGATACGGACGGAGCCCCTGTTATATCAGTTGTAATATCACTTCGTCTGTTAAATGTTCCCGACAATGTATTTCCAAAAAAATCTAATAAATAATCAATAGGGGGTTCAGTAGCAGTTCGGCTTAAAATAGTATCATTAATATAGCATATATTTTCATCAATATAAAATATATTTTGTGTCGTAGTGCCATTAAATTTTTTAATACTAAAACCAGTATCATCATATTCTAATGTTAAATTTAAATCTTTATTTTCATCAACGGTAAAAGTTCCACCGCCAGTATTAGTACCATTATATAAACTAACTGTTCCGCCTTTTGTCGTATAATTAATATCATTTTGTTTATCACCTATGTATAATAATATTTGTTCCCGTGTCGTCTGGTAAGGTAATACTTCATAACTATCTAAATATAAATTTTTATTATTAATATCAATCCTATTAGTCTCTTGATTCATTTGGATAAACTCATTATTAGCGATTTGAAAACTTGCTCCTTTAAATGTAGGCTGATTAAAATATGTAATTACTAAACCAGTAGCATTACCTGTATTCGTCGTTTCATCAAAAGCTTGGTAATCTGTCATTAATCCTAATGTAGCTGTCCCAGTCGTATTTCTTGATAAAGCCCATAAATAACTATCACTATTTCCTTCTACTGCTAAACTACTGCCTTTTAAAGTATTATCAGTAAAATCAGCTTTAATATGAGTTTTGTAATATGGATTTAAATTACCAATACCTACATTTCCTAAATTATAATATATTTTGTTATCATTTTGCGTCCATACACTACTACCTCCACTACCAGCATTTTCAATAGCACTTTCTAAACCTGGGATAATAGTATAATCAGTATTCTCTAATAAGAGAGTTATATCTACTTGTAATTTATTAGTTGATTGTATATAACTTAAATAATCACCAGCGTATGTCGGCAAATCTGCTTGTATAATATCACTAACATCTTGATTAAAATCGGTATTTAATTTATATAAGTTTAATTTACTTTGTAAATCTGTAATGTCTTCGGCAAAATGAGTATGTAAAGCATCAGCTTTTCCACTTAAATCAGTAACTAATGCTTTCTCATTTAATCTTGCTTGTAAATCCACAATATCGCTAATAACATGACCGTGTGATGATAAAGCCTTTCCATCCAAAGCTGACTGTAATCCAAAAACATTAGCGATTGTATGGTTATGGTCTAAACCTGCTTTCGCATCTAATGCGTCTTGTAAGCCATTAATATCACCTACACCAAAACTTAAATTAGGCAAATTATCTAAACTATTATAATCACCATCAAAAAGCGTGGGTGGATTAATTAAATCACTATAATTTCCACTAAACAGCGTGGGTGGATTAATTAAATCACTATAATTTCCGCTAAACAGAGTGGGTAAATTGTCTAAACTATTATAATCATTATCAAAAAGCGTAGGTAAATTGTCTAAACTATTATAATCCCCATCAAAAAGCGTAGGTAAATTGTTTAAACTATTATAATCCCCGTTAAAAAGCGTAGGTAAATTGTTTAAACTATTATAATCCCCGTTAAAAAGCGTAGGTAAATTGGCTAAACTATTATAATCCCCATTAAAAAGCGTAGGTAAATTGTCTAAACTATTATAATCATTATTAAAAAGGGTAGGTGGATTAATTAAATCACTATAATTCCCGCTAAACGCTTCTGTTTTTAATTGATATGCTGTTAAATCGCTATCTAAAACCACATCGCTTCTTGTATTAATATTTGCAGTTGTTGTATCATAATATAAAAAGGCATTCTCCGTAGGTGCGTTTGGTATAATTACTTCATCTAATAAAGTATAAGTCGTATCACTTATTAAACCTCTTCTTCTTCCTCCTGATATTTCTTCTCTAAATGATAAGACATTTCCACTATCATTTATTACTTCAAGATTTTTACATACTAAATTATCTTTTACATATAAATCTTCGATAGTTGTTAATCTATCAATATTTACGCTTCTAGTGGTGTCATTTAATAATTTAATATTAGCAAAATCAGCAGGATTAATATTTGTATTATTTATACCTAACATTCTAAAAGTATAAAGTGCTAAGTCATTTCCCATAGTTAATACATAATCATCGGTAAATAATATTAAAGGATAATATAAACTTGTTAATACTCCATCAACATATAAATTTAATCGTCGTGCTACATCATCGCGATTAATTACAAAATGGCATTCTTGATTTGGTATATTAATACTTGCTTCTTGTGTGAGATAAGTTATAGTATTATAAGAATATTGAGAATTAATACTTAAAAATGATACTTTTAATGGGTATGTATCTCTAACATGAGGCTGGTGTTCGATAGTAAAATATAAATATCTGCAACTAATATTTTGATTTGTATTTGCTATATTAAAAGTCGTAACACTTTGATATTGAGTAGAGCCTAAACTTGTAAAATTATTACTTAATATTTGCGTAGTTTTGTCTAATGCTTCCTGTAATGTATTTCCAATATAAATATTTATTTTAACATAAGGTTCATAAGGTTGTTGAGATATTCCAGAATAAATCCATGTTCTCGATACATCAATATTTAAATCTTTAATAGTTACATCATCGGCGAACTCTACTAAAAACGCATCATTACTCGCTTGTATCGCAGATGTATTATAAATATCATAACCTCCTGATAAACCTAATGATGTTGTAAAAATATCATATGGAGATGAATATGATATGTTTTCAGTAGCATCATTTATAATATAAATACCATTTATTAGTGTATCATCACTTGTTAATTTATGTTCTGTAAATGTTTGTCCTAATAATAAATCGTTAGTTGATGATATTTGTAATCCTGTGCTAAAACTCGTATCTAAAATAGTTCTAAAATTAACTTCATTTGCAGTATAAGTAATAACGATTAAATCTTGTTTCATATCAACAGATAAATTTTTATAACCTAAAATTGCTCGTAAAACTTGCTGATTATATAAATTAGCATAAAAAGATACACCTAAATAATCAGTATTCGGTAATGTAAAAGATATAGTACCGCTTATTTCACTTGTAAAATTATTGTAATCAGTTATGATGCTAAAATTATTAGTTGTTAATACATAATTATTATTAACCATATTTTCTTGGAATTCATTTGTAGTATTAAAAATGCTCTTGTTGAACTTTGGTATAATAAATAATACATCAAAATAGTCATCATAATTATAAGCTAAATCATTTGTTTTGTATCCTATATCTAGTAACCCCTTATTTTGTGCTAAATTAGTTTCAATACTTGGTGTTTCTCCAATATCATTTTTAGGTAATAGTAAATATAATATGCTATTATCATCATAGCCTAATACTAATCTAATATCATCAATTCTTTCAGTTTGTGTTGTTAGGTCTGTTCTTATTCCTGATATGTCGGTTTTATTCGTTGCGATTTTTTCAAATGCTGTCTCAGTATCTTGTGGAGATCTCGTACCCAATGCAGAGCTAACATAACCTAATAAACTACTATCTAACTGATAATTGATAATATTATTATTTTCATCGTAAATAGGAGTTAATTGGAACTTGCTATTTGCTCCAAAATCAGTAATATAATTTTTATATATTACATTATTTTCTAATAAATCAATATCATAAACATTCTTAGCTATATTGCCGTATATGGTGGCTGTTTCTTTGGTATCTTCGGTTGTTCCAATAGTATTTTGTATGGTAGTAATATCACCCGCATTATCGCTAATTATAGTATAATTTTTTACTTGTAAATTACCATCCACATCATATTCAAAATGATTTTCATCTAATTTAAGTTTAATTTCAATTTTAGGTAAAACTTCCCCGCTTTCTTCGGTAGTAGTGGATTCAACTATTTCTAATCCATCGGTGAAGTCATTTTTATTAGGTATGTTGAGCCTTCTCCTGTCATTATTTTTAATTATATTTTTTTTGATTAAAATATTATTAAGTTTTTGAGCTATTAATTCTCTTTCATTAATTAATGAAATAACAGTTATTTCTAAAGATCCTGTTCCACCACCTAAATTTGATTTTGGAATTGTTATAATATCATTTACATTAAATCCAGTTGTAGTAGATAAAACTTCTAATATTAAAGCTTTTAATTCATTATCAATATTTTTTATTTCTATTTTTAATTTAGCACCATTTATAATATTAACATCATAAGTACCTGATGTTATAAATCCTGTATTAGTGAGCTCGTTAATTTGTAAACCATTTAAATGAATTAAATTATTTATTAAACTACCTGATTCGTCTTTAATTTTTTCATAAGTTATTAAAAGCTTTTCTTCTTCATCAATTAAACCTTTTTCAGTTAAACGGTCATAAATACCAAAAATAACGACAATTCCGAGGGAGAAACCACCCAAAGCACCTAATATATTTGTAAAAATATTTGCTAAAAAATTTGTTCTTGAAGCAGCAATATTTGCAGCTAAATTTAAAGAGTTTCCACCTTCATACCCAGCATTTCTAATAGCATCTAAAAAATTATGAGCATTTTCACCTAATTCATCTCTTAATTGATTTAACCCACTATCCAAAGCATTGTTTAATTCAAGTTGTGTTATTTCACCCAATCCCGCATCTCCTTCTAATACTGTTAATCTCGCATCTTGTTCTATGTTTATACTTGTAGCCGTTGCAACTAATGTTTCAACCAAGGGCATTCTAATAGTTAAACCTGTAACTGGAGCATATAAAGTAGTATCAATTACACCTACATTTACTGCTAATGTAATTAACTGATTTTTATTTGCAACACTATAACTAACTATATCAGTCCAACCGCCTGTTATTGTAGGGGCATTAGTAAAATCATAATCATAATATAAATACAACTTACCATTTTCAATTTTTACTTTATTATCATTACCAGAAGTATTTAAATATATAAGTCCATTTTCATTTAAATTTTGTAAGTATAAATTAAATATACCATCCTCAAACTTTAATTTTATTAAATCAGTAATTTTACTGTTAAAACCTAGATTATTAGTTGTTTCATCACCTTCATTTACAATTAAATCACCACCACTAACTCCACTATTTTCAAAAGTTTGAGTAGCATCTATAAAATTATTATCTGTGCTATTATACCAACTCATAAAATCTTTTATTCTATTTTATCATTATAATTTTTTTTCTCCGCTTTATATTAGAAACAAATAATAATGTACGAGGGTATACCAGCTTCATATCCAGCCACCTTTTTTTATAATCTATCAAAATTACAAGGAGCATTCTCTAAAAATTTAATCAAAGTTACTGCCGATCGAACATCTGCATCACCAAATGAATTAACTAATATTCGTCTTCCAATCGGAGCTCTAATTAATGCTCAATCACTAGCTCTTTGGTTTAAAGTAACAACAAGTGGAACAAATGCAACAATTCCTGCTCGTTATTCTTCATCTTTTATTAAAAGAATGTCTTTAACAATGAATAATGTTTCAGTTCAAATTATCCAAGATTATAATCTTGTTTATAATATTCTCGCAGATCATACTAATAAAAATTATACTAAAGGTATCGGTGGTGAAATGCTAGACAACTCAATTATTTGGAGCGAAGGTGCAGGAGCAAGTGATCAAACTGCTATCTCAGGTCAAAACTCACTATTAGCTGCCGTAACTAACCAAGAATACCAAATGTGTATTAACAACTTTATTGGATTTTTTGGTTCTGCATCAACTAAAATACTACCACTTGATAAACTCGGGGAACTGGTTCTGTCGATAGAATGGGCACCGAATCAGGAAGTTTTAGCTGGAACTGGTGAGGCTTCTGCGACTACTTATAGTGCATCTGACACTTATTCCGTATCTGATATTTATTTAACTACCGAAGCTTATTCGTTTAGTGATGATACTTATTACAAATCTCTCGATAGAGAGTTAAAAATTGGTTATGACGATTTCACAGTAAATAGATTCGCCTCTACTACAAAAGCTACTGGTGTAAATGTAACTACATACCTATCTGCTGGTTCAATTGATTATCTTATGGGAACATGTGTACTACCTCAATCTTTACCAAAACCTATGGTAGCATATGGCTCACTAGGGACTGGTGCTACTGATTCAGTTGTAGCGAATATGTTTAAGTTTTTAGCAGATCCTGAAACTTACGCTGGTAATGCTTCGACAACAAGCTCTGATAACAAATATGGCGATGGCTTCTTTAACACAATGGCTCTTCAAAGATGTATGCAACATCTTGATAAATCACAATGGTCTATTAATAATAAAGCCTTAAATTATGCTCCGCTTAATAAATATGAAGTGTTTTATAATAATCTTTTAGCTTTAGGATACGAAAATGTAGATTTTAGTGCAAATGGATTTCATCCTGGTGTTGTATCGATCCTTCATTACTTCAAATATTACGGGGTTGCTATGCAAAGCCTCGAGCTTTTAGACAAGGATCAATTCTTTATTTCGGGCTTATCTTCTGCTGGAAGTAGTGCTGCCGTCAATTGGGTTTGCAGTTTTACTGGAAGCTCTAATACAATGTCGGTAACACCAGTAATTATCGCAAAAATGTCTAAAGTTTTATCTGTCGGTGCTGGTCGTGCAATCAGTGTTCAGTAAAAAAAAAATGATATAACATTATTTTTATATATACATAAGAAAAAATGTTTAAAGATACAATACTCGGGATAATATATTTAATCAAACATAAAACCGATGATACAAAAAAAGTATATGTAGGAAGTACAAATAATTTAAAAAATAGAATTAACGAGCATAAATCGACATGTAATAATGAAAAAAGCAAAAATTATAATTTAAATTTATACCAATATATACGCGAGAATGGTGGGATTAACGAGTATCAATTTATAATATTGGAGTGTTATGTTTGTAATTTTAAACATGAGCTATATTATAAAGAAGATGATTATATTAAAATTTATGATAATAATTTAAATAGTAAAAGAGCATATTTAACTCGTCAGGAATATAAAAAAAGACTTAATGAATATGCTAAAAAATATTACGATGAGAACATAGACAAATTTAAAAAATATCGTGAAAATAATAAAGAATATTTAAAAAAATGGTATGAAAATAACAAAGAAGAGATAAATGAGTATTCTAAAAAATATTATTATGAGAATAAAGATAAAGTATTGGAAAGATCTAAAAAAAAATATGACGAGAATAAAGAAAAAATCACTTGTGAATGCGGTAGTATTGTCGGAAAAAAAGTTATAACAAGACATTGCAAATCATTAAAGCATATAACCTTTATTGAAAAAAAATAATGTTATATTATAATAGGATAAGTATGGCTTTTATTGCATCTGCGATGTTTCCAGAATTAATTTTAAGTGCCGAAGAAGGGTTAGGATCGATTGTAAGTGGTTTAACATCAGAGTTTGCTAGTAAAGCTAAACAAACAGTTGCAACAGCAGTAGGTAGCGAATTAGCCAATATAGCTTCTTCTAATCCAAGTGGATTAACAAACATGACATTAAACGAAACTCTGAAAATGAGAAATCACAAAAAATCACACCCAAGAAAACACGGTAGGAAATCCAAAAGAGTTTAATTTATTTTTTTAATCATAATGTTCTTCAATAATTATATTCATAAATAATTTGATATCCTGAGAATTTTTGGTCAATCCATGCCCATCATCACTAAATACATTTAAATAAAATTGATTGAGTTCTTGCTGGTCAATTTCTAATACATTATTATTGCAATTAAACATATTTACGCTATCAATCATACCCGAAAAAATAGTAGGGATTGAATTTTTATCAGAATTATAATAGTTAACATGATTATATTTAACATTACCAAGCTTAACAGTCCATACATGGCCGGTATAATCAGAGCTATTTGAAGCTTTCATTGCAATACTAGCAACTTTTATGTAATTTTTATTACCATTAACTTGAATTAAAGGTAAATTATTAAATGTAAATATTTTTCTACCATTACTAACCACGGCATTTTCAGAATAAAGCCAAACTGATTTATATACACACTTATTATTTAGTTCATACATTTTTCTTATCTAATAATATAATATATTTTTTTTTAATACTATTATAAAAATAAAGAAAGATGTACTCATTTTTAAATACTTCTTCTAACTTTTAAAGTTTGTGAATGCGATTTAGGAACAACAAATACATTATCATTTTTGCGAATTTCATTAATTTTATCAACAATTTTAGTATCATGATGATTTGATAAAGTTTCATTAGGATAATATGAAGTACTTTTATGATAAAGATGTTTATTAGTTTCATGTTCGTGAAAATAACTATTTCCGTGATGTGAAGGGTTAAAGTTCATTAGATTATTCATATTAACTGTAACATGTTCGTGGTGAATTACTTTATGTTTATCATATTGAGAAGGAATATCTCCTAATTGCCTATTATAACTTTTTGATATTTTTTCATTATAAAAAAGATTGGCGTCGTTTTTTCTAAAAGGAATATTATAATTATCTTGTTTTAGAGAGTTTATTTGTCCAATAGGGTCGCCTGAGTATACGTTAAGTCCAAACATTATTATCTAATAATAGTATATATTTTATTTTTTTTTAGAGTAAATAAAAATAGTACATATCTTTAAAATTTTTTTATTTTTTAAAATCATTTTTATTTTTGGAAAAAATTAAAATATGTACTTTTTTTACCCTAAATGAGAATTATTGATATATATTAGAAATATATTAGAAATAAATTAGAGATTAATTATCAGTTTTAATAGCATATTTAAGATTTTCCATAAGAGAATGTCCTTGTTTTTCAGCATTAGCGACTAAATCGCAATAATTACCGCCTTTTTTCAAGTTATAAGTAGAATATATTTTCCTAATATCAGTAGCACTAAAACTATAACCAGTAGCATTTTTAGTAATACCAACAAACTTATTAGATAGAGTGCTTTCACTATAAAACTTGCCTAAAAGGTAATCAGTATCATCAGGTAAATTATTAATTAAATCAATAACATGTTTAGGTAAATCTAAAACAATATTTTTTTTATTTTTAGTATTGTTGATATAAATTTTACCTTGATAATACCAATTAAACTCTTTAATATCAATTTGAGATTTTTTATAGGCGATTTTAGTATATCTATAATCGTGAATACGGCGAGTGGGTAATAAGAATAATAAAGCGAATAATAATTTATCATAAGGATTATCAATTTTGTCAATATTTTTTAAAACATCATTAGTTTCAAAGGAGATATTATTAATAGCATCTTGATTACAAATAATTTTATGGCGATTATCTTGATAATATTTATTTTTCGCAATAACATATGGATATAAAGCGTTTTTAATAGCGGTCATACCATAATCCAGTCTTGAAAATACAGAATAAATAATATTGATAGATTTAAAATGTTTTTCTGCAATATCTTTACTATTTTCAACAATAAAGTTAAAATCCTTTTTAATTCTCATAATAGAATATTGCCTTTTATTTTTACCATCTAAAAACTTCAATATATCATTATCATCAGGTAGGTCTTTATTTTTATATTGTTTATAAATATTCTTAATAGTATTTTTGTAAGTAAGAATAGTTGATTTGGTTAATTGTTTGATGGGTATTTTATTAGTATATTCTCTTTTAACATCTTTATCAATATCGTCAATAAATTCAGTAGTAATTTCATCTTGATTATTGATAATAGGTTTTAAAGCATTCCTTTTAATATTTCTCGCCTTATTGATTTCAACTTTATTTTTATCTCTATATGCTTTATTTCTCAAAGCATTACCGAATTTCCTGTATGCTTCTCTAAAATCGGCATCATATTCTTTTAATTTTTCGGCGATTAAACTGGGGGTGCCTAATTGACTAATAGCGTCATAAGTTTCTTTATTCATTTTCATTTGTAAAGATATCACGGCAATACTTTATATACTTTTATAGGAGAAAAAAAAATCAATTTTTATTAATA
>Ga0208644_1002864_pt1 | contig 13558 bp, 26 predicted proteins | sample VirMetDEL_Nov_18_FD_184517 | JGI IMG/M metagenome (GOLD analysis project Ga0208644, IMG submission 184517) | Aqueous microbial communities from the Delaware River and Bay under freshwater to marine salinity gradient to study organic matter... | ecosystem: Environmental > Aquatic > Marine >... | reverse complement strand
TATTACATAAATACGAATCAGAGGGGTTATTGTTTTCACAAAAACACCCTTCATTACCATTAACCATATGGAATTATTCAGATAAGGTCCAATATGAAGGGTTATGGAATGATGTTTTATTACAATGTAGGGGATTGGTGACTGATGATGAAGGTAATGTTGTGGCAAGACCTTTCAAAAAATTCTTTAATCTAGAAGAGGGTAAACACACCCCAACTTCTGAGTTTGATGTTTATGATAAGATGGATGGGTCGTTAGGAATACTTTTTAACTATAAGGGTGAATGGGTATTTGTCACTCGTGGTTCATTTACTTCTGACCAATCTGTTAAAGGTTTAGAATTATTATCCAAATATGATTACCAAAAACTACATAAAGATTATACTTATCTATTTGAAATAATATATGACCAAAATCGTATAGTGGTTAAATATTCATTTGAAGACGTTATATTGTTGGGAATGATACATACTGAATCAGGTGAGGAGATAGACATACACAACGGACCAATGAGGTTTCGAAACTTAATATCCAACATAGGTTTACCTGTGGTTAAGAAATACGATGGTATAAAAGACTTTAACTTATTGAAGGGTATGGTTGGTGATAATGAAGAAGGTTTTGTTGTTAGATTCTCCAATGGTGATAGAATGAAAGTTAAGGGGGAAGAATACATAAGACTTCACAGAATAATATCAATGATATCCACTAAGTCAATATGGGAGATATTATCAAGTGGTGAATCCATAGAAGAGGTTTTTGATGGTGTGCCAGATGAGTTTTACCCACAAATAAGAGAGTATGAGAAATCATTAAGGTATGGTTTTATGTCCATAAGTGAACACGCTGGTAAGTTGTTTGATATGTTATATGAAAATTATGATGGTGATTTACCAGAGAAGAGGGTATATGCTGAATGGGTTAAGAAACAAGATAAACATCTTCAACCGATATTATTCAGAATGTATGATAGAAAAGACTATTCAAATTATATATGGAAATTATTAAAACCAGAATATAAATTATTATAATGATATGAAAAAATCAGAACACTTACAATGGCTACATGATAGAATAGTTAATGTCTATGGTGAAAGCGAGAATGTTGATTTCTTAATTAGGTTTAGAGAAATAATTAAGGATATTAAAGACGAGGAAGATATTAAATATATTAAAGAGAATCTTATGAAAGGTTTAAGTAAAGATATACCCAAAGAGTTTCTTAAAAGTTATAAATAAAGGAGTGTTATTATGGAACAAGTAAATAGAATAAAAGAAGCCGTATCAGAATACGCTAGAAAAAATAAACACTTAATACCTTTTCAAATTTACACTAGTAAAAGTGAATTAGGTCACGTTATAGACATAGGTACATCGATTATGTGTACCAAATGGGAAGTTGGTTATCCTGGTGGAGGTTTTGTCCAAGCAGTTGTAGATAATGATTTGGATGGCGCGGTTGGTCGTTCTGATTCAACTTGTGGTGAATGTTTAAGGTTTTTTGTTACCTTAAAAAATAGTTTAGGTTACGTAAATTAAGATGTTATGATAAAACTAATCGAATCAGATGGTCACTCACACGAACTACGTAATAGTTCGAACAATAAATTGTTGGGTAAGGTTGTTATGGATGTCGATGGTTACTATTATTATTGGCCTGAGTCTAACTTAACAGCTTCGTGGTCATCACACAATCTAAGGGAGATTGCTGACATTTTAGACAAACTAAATTCTGATTACGAAGAAAAAATAAAAGAATATTTTAAAAAATAACCCAATTTATTATTATATTTGTAGAAAAATTTTTAGATATGGAGAGAGATGAAAAAATATTGTACGAAATGTATAGACTAGCTTTTAGTCATAGTACACCAAGAGGTAATTTTGATGAGTTGTTAGCCAACGCTACAACAAACCGGTTAGGTCAAAAAGAAATACCTTTTATGGATTATGAGTGTGAAGCTGATATATTAGAAGATATTATTGAAAGAACTATGGTAAAATACGATGTACCCGAATACAGAAGAAGAGCTTTTAGTACCTCTTTTTACTTGGGTTGTAGTCCTAAAACAAAAATGTCTAAAACTAAGAAAAACATCGTTAAAAAAAGTGTTATTAAACACGATATAATTAAAAACAAAGATGAGTAAGTTAAAAAGTATATGGAAGACTTATTAAAATCGTTTAAGGATAAGAATGATGAATAAAATACATGACGCATTAAGAGAAGAGTGGATTGGTAAAAAATTCGTTTATACGTCCAAATATGGTAGTGAAACCATAGGTGAGATAGAAGACGTTTTGATTGTTAATGAGACAAGGTTTGATACAAATACCGAAAATAGAATTAAAGATATTGTAAAACAGAAATCTGAGAATAAACCTAAGAGTAGTATTATGAATAAGGTTTTTGAATCTAGAAAGGTTAAAGAGTCAAATGATTTTAAGTGGATTGGTTTCAGACCTAGTGTTGAAATAATATCAACAAATAACATTATCTATAAGTTGGATGAAATTTTTATATTGAATAAATAATATGAAAGGGAAAGTAAGTTTTGATTTTGATGCGACCCTATCCAGGGACGCTATACAAATATACGCAAGAGAGTTAGTTAGGAAAGGTTTAGAAGTTTGGATTGTAACAACCAGACATCGGGAACATGATAATAATGATTTGATTGAGGTTGCACATTGGTGCGGGATTAAATTAACTAATATTCACTTCACCAACGGAAAACTAAAATGGAATTTCCTAAAAGATAAGGGATTCTTATTCCACCTAGACGATGATTGGGTTGAACTCAATTATATTCGTGATAACACAGGTGTTACACAAATAAGTTCATTCGGTAATCCTGATTGGAAGGATGATTGTGAGAAAGTTATTAATGGTTCTCAGGTAAATAAGGAGGTTGTGGAGGATAACCCACCCTGTTATTTTGACCATAATGGTGAATGTTTGGTTTGTGATTGTGATGTTACGAATTGTGCGTGGGTTCGGTATAATACTCAAGATTATAAGTGGGAGTCTAAAGAAGAGTTGGATAATATGTTTGATAATCTAAAAAATTGATAGTATATTTGTTTTTAAATAATTGAATTATGGAAAAGGTAATAGTAGATGGAAATGTTAAAGTATTGTATTCACCAGGTTATGGTGCTGGGTTTCTTACATGGGGTGCACCTGTGGAGGCAATATTTGACCCAAAACTAATTCAATTGGTGGAAGATAATAATTTATCAGAAGCCGTTTCTTATGTTGAGAAAACTTACACCGACACTTATACAGGTGGTGTGGAAGATTTAAGTGTAGCTCTTATTCCTGAAGGTAGTAAATTTGTTATCGATGAATATGATGGTTATGAATCTATTACATTATTGGATAATATAAATTATTTAATAGCATAAAAATGAAAAAAATATATGGTATATTTAAAGAGTATAAGTATAAACTATTATTGATATACTTTTTTATGTTATTAACTGAATTATCCATTATCATCCAACCCTATTTACTAGGGAAAAGTATTGATGGTTTAATTAGTGGTGGTTGGATTTGGGTTGGTTTATTATTTTCTTCTTATTTCATTTCCAATGTTTTTAATTATAAAAGAATGGTGTATGATACTAAAGTATACACACAAATATATAATAATATTGTCTTAAAATTTTTAAAGAAGACTAATGAAGAAGACTCAATAAAAATAGCTAGAACTGATATGGCACACCAAATCGTTGATGTGTTGGAGGGTTATGTTCATTACTATATTTCAACAATAATTACGATATTTGGTTCAATAGGGTTTGTATATTTGGCAAATTGGAAAGTTGGCTTATTAGTAACAGTATCTCTATTTTTTATTTGTTTGTCGGTATTAGTTTTCTATAAAAAGATAAAACAGTCAATTAACGTAAAACATAATCATTATGAAAATAAAGTGAAATCAATACAAGATGGTTATAAAACCTCCACCTCTTTTTTTAATAGAAGAAGAAAATTAGAAATATTCGAATCGAATTTACAAGGGAAAAATTGGTTTATGGTGAACTTGATAAAACATATATTTTTAATTTTATCAATAATTGTTTTAATAACAACGACAAATAACGTTACCGCTGGTAGTGTAATTACAATATATTCTTATGTAAATAACTTTTTAATTTCATTAATGTCAGTACCAGTAGCTTTCGAAATGTATTCTAGATTAACTAATATTATTAAACGAATTAATTAAACTATGAAAAATAAATTAAAAGACATTTGGTCACAAATAACATATTGGCCAAAAAGAAAATGGAGACAGATTAAGAATGTTATTGGTTGGATTCCTGTTGTGTGGAAACAATTTGATTTTGATTATAGATACTCATTAGATGTATTCAAATATCAATTATTGAAACAAGCCAAGTTTATGGAATCCGATAAAGCTTATGGTATGAATTCACATATTGATGCCCAAAAGATTAGAATGGTTGTTAGATTGATGGATAAAGTTTATGATGAAGAATATGCTTGTGAGTATCAACAAAGATTAAAAGATAAGCATGGTGATGATGTTATTGACTGGGTATTTTCAGAAATTCCTGATAGACCAGATTATTCAACAATGGACTGGAAATTTGAGGTTGATGAGAAGTATGAATCACAAAGAGACCAAATTAAAGAAGATTGTGATAAATGGTTTCAAGAATCACAAGATAAACAAGAAAGAGCCCATAAACTTCTATGGAAATTAATAGAGTTTTATATTAGAGGTTGGTGGGATTAAAAATAATTTAGTTACAAATAAAATAAACACGATAAAAAATATAAAATTATGTATCAATTAAGAAGATGTAGAACTTATACAATCTCAGAAGCGTCAGAGGTTGTTGAATTAAATCCAGAAGATTTTAGAAATATCTCATACCCATTTGAGGGTGAGACAGAAGAAGATTTCTTAAATTATTTAGACACCATCACATATGAAGCTGATATCTATGATATCTATGATGAATTAGATGAAGGTGTTGCTGACGCTTTAGCAGGATTATTAGAACCAGCAGAATATAAAGTATTTTTTGATTCAGAAACAAAAGGAGAGAATGCTTGGTTAGAGTCTGGCGAAGTGGATGAAGAATATAGAAAGTACGGTGGGTTTAATGCAAGAGAAACTACAGAAATATATTAACGATTAAATTATGAAAATTAGATTAGCAAAAAGTTACAACGTGTACGAAGTGTACGGAACAATTGAATTAAACCCTGAGGATTATACTGAATTACAAGGGTTATCAGAAGAAGAGGTTATTCAATATTTAAATGAGAATATGTACGATTTTACATTGAATGGTAGTCAAGAAGTGTTGTCTGACCAATTTCAATTTGAAACTGATTTAATCAGAGGTAAAAACTATAATGAAGAGGAAGAAATTGTTATGGTGAATGAATAAATTCTATTAACAACCTATTTTAGACACTAATTTATTTTGTGAATCAAATATAATGCCGTATATTTGTAAAACAAGGTCAATCACAAAATAGTAAGTTATGTCAGAATATCAAACAATAGTAGTAAAAGGAATCGGATTAGATAAAAAAGAAGAGTTCAACGCACAGGTTGTTAAACTAAACAAAATGTGTAGAAGACTGAAAGTTCAGGAACCTATCGTTCATATCGGTGAGGTTTACGAACAAACTTTTCAAGCTATCTCAGGGTACGTTTCTGACGACATGGGTAATACTTCACCCATCTACAGACCTGTTATTGTTGATGTATTTGACGTTACTTTTGAATTAGTTGAAACTTTAAACTTTAAAGGTGGTTGGGAATTAAAAGGTATTATTGGTCACACTGAGGGGTTAGTTATCCCTGTTGACCCTGACAACGATTTACCTGAAGGGTTAGACGCTACCAACACAACTTGTGACCATTGTGGTACCAACAGAAGAAGAAACAAATCATTCCTTATCCAAAATAATGATGGTGAGTGGAAGAGAGTTGGTGGAGCTTGTGTTAAACAATTTTTAGGGGTGAACCCTGAGTCTTTCTTTAAGTTAGTTCAAGCTTTCAGAGACTTCAGAGAGTATGAATCACCTTTTGATGAAGATGGTAATCACATCCCATCTACTTACCACAGAAGGTTATGGAACCCTGAATTACAGGCTGTTGATATTGATAAACTAATCTCCATTTTTGGGGTTCAGGTGGAGTTAGATGGTGAGTACATCAAAAACGAATGGAAAGAAGTTGGTACAGGTCGTCACGACAGATGGGGACAAGAGTACACTAAAATGGTTAGAAGTAATGGGGGTGAATCAACAGCTGATAACGTAAGAAGAACTTTCGATATCATTGAATCACCTCTTTACTCTGAGACTGAGTACGACATCAACGAGGAGTTAGTAGAAGATGTTTACAAATACTGGAACTCTATCGAGGTTACAGGAAAAACTACTACTGAGGATAGATGGAACCACGAGACGGGTGAGTACGAAGAGGTAGAAGTTACTACTTACTCAGGTTATGATGATTTCATGAACAAAACTAAAGAATACGGGCAAAAGAAAAGAATCCGTATCATGGATATCAACCAAATCATCCCATCTATCAACACTTACTTTGAGTGGAAAAAGAAACAATCTGAACCTGTTTCTAACTACATCGGTACTGTTGGTGAGAAAGTTGGGATGGAGTTGACTGTGACTAACGTATCAGGTTTTGAGGGAGCTTACGGGTGGACTAACGTTTACAAAATGGTTGACGCTAACAACAACCAAGTAACTAAGTTCGGTAAAATCAACTCACGTTACTTAGTAAGTGGTGAAACAATAGAAGAGGGTTCTGTTTTGAAGTTCAAAGCAGAAATCAAAAAACACGAGGAGTTCCGTGGTAGAAAACAAACAACTATTGGGAGAGTGTCCAAATTCTCCTAATAGTTTGGTCTTATTTATTGTATACTATTTTCGTATCTTTCTATTAGGGCTGTAGATAATTTCTTAGACATCAAAATAGTCCAATGAACTAGTCTAGGGTCGAAATCATATTCACTCATGTAAATATCTATTGGTACCCTTTTCTTTGTTGAGGTTTTATCTAAAACATCACCAGGATTCTCATAATCAACTATTTCTAAATCAAAATACACGGTATCGTAGTTATTAGTTCTGAATGTAATACTTACGAAATACTTATCCTGACCATCTACAATATCGAAACCTAATATACCATCACCATTAGACCACCTATTACCAAATTGGAACTCGCTACTGTCTACATACCTACTAAAGTTATCCCCGATAGCTTTCCATAATTTTTCATCAGTCTTAGCCCCTTTAGGTTTTTTTGAAGAAGCTGATTTAGTGAAGTAATCAACCATAGCTTTCTGCATTTTAAGTTTATTACTATCATCAGATACCACATAGTCAGACCATAGAGCATCCTCCAACAAATCATCGGTAGCGTCATAAAGTTCTATGTCGTAATGGTCTAGATAATCTAAACGACCACTATAATCTTCTATAATATCATAAGGTACGTATAAGGCTAACTTGCTAAAGTCATGACCAACCTCATCTCTACCTGGGTTAGTCTTATCTATAATGTAAAATAAAACACCACTTTGTGAGTAGTTTTGGAATTGGTTGTTTTTCTTAGCTGCTGTACACCATCTAGTACCCTGACCATAATAACAAGAACCTTCAGTTGTTTTAGGCACAACAATTAAATGTCTATCATCTTCATACAACTTAACAGAACCTTCTTTTTGGATTCTCTTCATCTCAGCCTTAGACGGTGGTAAATTTTTAAGAGCCTTTTCTAAGTCATGGTAACCAGTATATTGGTATAAATCTTTCTTGGGTAATCTTTGTTGTTTCTCATGAAATTCACTCACCAACCTCAATATGTAACTTGTGGTAAGACCTATGAATTCACCACTAATGAGTGATTTAATCATCCACTCTAAATACTTTTGATTACCTGAAGGGTCACCTTTAACTAATTTCTCGAATCTGTCTTTTCTAAGTCTTTTGATGGGTGGTAACTCTTGATTATCAACATATTTGGCCTTCATATCGTCAACACGACCCTCTAAAAGTAATTTATATATGTAATTTAATTTATTCATTTTCAATTATACTTTCTATGTATTGTGGACTTTCCATAAATCCACCACCATAACCTGTTATTGATGACCATTTAGCCACCTCATTTCTATCCATAGTAACAATTTTGTAATAGGATTTGAAGTGTGAATCTTCACCACCCCAAGCAACATCATTTATTAAATCAAAGTAAATGTTTTCCTCTGGAAAGTAATTCCAAGCATGTACTATTGGTATTAAAGAATCGACATATCCTTCGACATAGTGAATATCAAGTGAAGAAATATACATCGTAGTACTGTAAGCGGTGTCAAAACAACCTTTTTTCTGACAAAAGGAATCACTACCACCAAATCTATTCATTCTTTTAATTAAATCATTTACTTTAGATTTTAGTTTATTACTACTTTTATAACTTTCTATCGGAACTTTAGTTAGGTTATCTATTTGCCATTGGTAATACTTATTTTGGTCACCACTAGTTACTTTAGATATCGCATTAAGATATTGTTCTACATTTTCTTTAAGTAACTCTTCTCTTATAATCTTTTTTAATTCCATTATTAATAAATATTCATTATATTTCTAAAACATATAGATATTGTTCAGTACCTAAATTAGTATAATATGAATAAACCTTGTAAAGAATGTCCGTGGGTAGTAAAGTCCAAGAACAATACCACTATTACGGACCACGCAAAGAAATGGAATAAAACACATAATTGCCATATGATACCATCAGAGAAACGTGGTAAGTTATGGGAAACAAAAAAAGAGTGCCAATGTGTTGGTAACAGGCAGTATATGGAGAAATAATTTGTTTTTTAGGTTATGTTTTTTTATCTTTGTTTTATCACTAACACAAAATATATCACACATGACGAAAGCACAGGAAAAAAGAAATAAACAGTTTAGAGAGTCTTTAACAAGAAGGCTAACCAATTTATTTACTCCATTCAGAAACTACAACTACGAGTCTTATGTGAATTCACAGCTAATGCCACACAAAAACTTAGTTGAGTCTCACTGGGGTACTTATTCGGATTGTAAGGAGGCTTTTGAATCCCTACAAGGCAAAACTTTCGGTGAGTTAGGTATTGAACCACATATTGACCGTTATCATGGTAGAGAAGGTAACTTTCGTCGTAAAACTAAAAAAGAGATGGAGGACGATAGAAATTTAGCTTTACAAAAACCCATAGAGAAGGAGTCTCAATTATACGGTAAAATGAGACAAGTGGAACAATCTCGTAAAGTTATGTCCACGTTAGAGATTCACAGATTAGAGTGGTTAATGGCGGTTAAAGAGGCCTTTGATAACAGGTTCAACAAAATGATTGATTCCATGTGTGATAACATTACACCAAAAGGTGGTCACTTTGATATTCAGGTAGAGGAGTTATCGAACTCTTGGAATGAGTTCGAGGTTCTTATCCACGTAGAAGAAACCACATTCCACGCGAGAGCCATTTGGGTTAACTGTGTTGATAAGGTATCACACTACAGATTTATTACAACAACTAGAAAAAGAAAATAACATATGAAAACATTCAAAGATTTAATATTCAAAGAACACCCAAGTGTACCATTCTTCATGAAACAAGCAAGAATGGATTTTGATAACGGTTATGGTATATCGGTTGTTAATGGCCAATCAGCGTACTGTAGTGAGGGTACTTATGAGATTGCGGTAATGAAAGGCGGGCAAATAACTTACGACACCCATATAACAAACGACGTTATAGGTTATTTACTACCTGAAGAAGTGACTGAAGTAATGAAAGATATCCAAGAACTACGTTAAAAAGAATTATTCAAAACAAAGATGAGCAAGACAATTTACATAGGAGACATTCACGGAAGAGACGTTTGGAAACAAATTGTTGAAGAACATAAGGATGCTGATAACATTGTGTTTATTGGTGATTACTTTGATTCATTCGATATTCCAGGTGTTGTACAATTAAAGAACGTTAAAGAAATTGTTGACTTTAAGAAGAAAAGAGAACTAGATTCAACAAAGAAGGTTTATCTTCTAATCGGAAATCACGATATCCATTATATGAGAGGTATTACAGGTAAAGGCTCAACATCTGGTTTTAACGCCAATATGATGTATGAGTTTGAACAATTTTTTGAAGAGAATAAAGAGCTCTTTCAGATGTGTGTTCAGATAGATAATAGATTATGTAGTCACGCTGGCATTAGTGAAACATTCCTTAAAGATACAGGGTATTGGTCTCATAATTATGAAGACTATGATGGTGTTGAAGAGTTTATCAATGATTTATACCAATACAAACCAAACCAATTTACATTTGAAGGGTATTATGATAGAAATAATACAGGATTCAGTCCTAATGGTTATGGCGATGATGAAGGCCAATCCCCAATTTGGATTAGACCACGTTCTCTTCAACGTTCAAATAAGAATACTGATTTAAAAAAGAATTACATACAAATTGTAGGACATACACAACAAGACCATATTGATATCAAAGGTAAAGCAACTGGTGGTAAGTATTATTACATTGATACTTTACCTAGTGGTGAATATTTGGTAGATGTTGATGGTGAGTTTAGTGTAGGTTATTGTGAAATAGTTAAATACATTTAATATGAGTAAAAAGGATAAAAAATACGAGTATAATAATAGAAAATCAATTATGGTTTCACTAGGTGATTCTATATACCATAAGTCAAGTGATTTTATTGAAGTGACTGAATGGGCTAATGGCGAAGGTTGGGATATTATTTTAAGTAGTAATAACGGACAAACATTTAGTTTACATGAAACAGAATTTGATGAGATTAAAAAAGCGATAAAACAATTAAACCAAAACAAAGATGGGTAAATTAACAACAAAACTACATGGCTATAATTTATTATTGACAAAGAACTATAAAAAAGATATAACCACAAAGGATATATATGATGCACATCTATGGATAAATAATGGTATTATAAAGAAGAATCATACCACATTTGATGAAGAGGAGTTAGATAGTATTTTGGATAACTTTTGGAATAATGAGGAAATCTTTTACCCAACGTTAAAGTATCGATTAACTATTATAATAAAAAAGATAAAGAAATATATAGGTAAATAATTAAAACAAAACTTAATATGAATAAAAACACAGTTTTAGTATCGGCTTTTCCTGGTTGTGGTAAAAGTCATTTATTTAAAAATAAGGGTGATAAGATTGTATTAGATAGTGATAGTAGCACATTTGACAAATCAGAATTCCCTAAAAACTACATTAAACACATTAAAGATAACATAGGTAAGGCTGATGTTATATTAATAAGTTCTCACGATGTGGTTAGAGATGCTTTACTAGTTAATGGTATTAAATTCACATTAGTATATCCCGATAAATCCATCAAAGATGAGTATATTCAAAGATATATTGACCGAGGTAATAACGAAACTTTTGTTAATCTATTAGAGAATAACTGGGATGATTGGATTTCAGACATGGAAAAACAAAAAGGTTGTAAACATATAAAACTACAGAGCGGACAATACCTATCTGATGTGGTAAAACTATAAAGAATTATGATAGAGTATAAAAATAGATATAATGATGCATTTGGTTTTGAATTAAACCCAAAGGGCAATATAACATGGAGTGGGGAATTTACCTACACCAGGTTTTCTTATGACGATGACCCAAAAATACTAACGATGATTGACCCAAGCGGTGGTCCTTTTTTAATAACTGGCACGAATATGGGTTTAATTGATGAGTCTTTTAAAGGTATGGTTATAGAACATTTTATTGAAGATGATGATGGTAATTACGAAATAATAATAAAAAAATAAAGGTATAATTTAATAGATAGCATAATGTTTAAATCAGAGGAAGAAATCAGGGAAGATATAGAAGGTAAATCTAAAGAGGAGATTAGAGATTATATTATAGAAGAGTTAGTTTATATTTGTGATGAGGCTGAAAGATTATTAGTTGAGGAAGAGAATTATGAGACAGCTAGTGAACTATTAAAGAGTAAAAAAAGGATACAAAAGTTGTGATAAAATGACTGTATTATAATATGAAATAAACACAATGGATATTAACTTAAAAGAAGATGGGTACGATTATGACTATCTGGTTAAGGTATATAATCAGACCAAATCCATATTAGATGAAGGCCCACAATACAAAGAAATAGTTAAGGAACAGTATACACATGTGGTATTGGATGAAAGTACTAGATATGGTATACACGAACTAATAAAGGAAATGAATAGATTAGGTCTTGAAGGTTATAAAGCTGAAGGAGGTATTACCAAATACTATGATGGGAATGTTGATAGGGTTTTACAAGTAATGGTTAAAAAAGTGGTATCGGTTGAACAGGAAGAAATAAGTCCATGGTCAAGACTAACAGATACCCAATCATCAGTATATGATTTAGAGACGATTGTTTTAGATGAATGGGTGGAAAAAGGTTATGTAGATAAAGATGATGAATTAGTTTTTATGGATGATGATAATAACCTACTAACAAAGAAAGGCTTGTTTGAGGTTGAGGACGATTATGAGGAGGACTGGGGTTTTGATGACTAAGTACGGTAGTTAAGATTTATAAAAAAAGATATGAAAAAGATTAAAGACATGATTGAATCAGCACCAACCAAAAAAGATGCAATGGAAATGTTAAACACGTTTAGGATATTTGGAGACATATCTGAAGAACAATATACAAAGGGACGTGAACTAATCAGAGAAGAATTTGAAATATAAACCAAAACAAAGATGAGTAAGAAATACACAAAATATACTGAAGAAGAATGGGAAGAAATAAAACAATATTATCTCAACAATGATATATCACAGAAAACATTGTGTGAGATTTATAATATCGCTAGGAGTACCACAGATAAAAGAATGAGAGGACTTAAACCAAACGGATATCCTGATTATTTAAGAAAACATCTAGAGGTTGGTTCCAAATACGGACATTTAACAATAGTACAAGAAATAGACCCTTATATTAATAACGGTAAACCACATAGGATGTATGAATGTCAATGTGATTGTGGTAATACGTCTAGAGTTAGAATGAATGCTTTAATGAGCGGTAGAATAAAAACCTGTGGATGTGAACTAACTAAAAGGAACTGGTTTATTAATAAAGATGATAAACGTGAGGTGGTATATAAGTACGATGGAAATACTAAGAATAACAAAACATATAGTACGTACTATAGTATGAAATCTAGATGTTATAATCCTAATGCTGGTAACTATCAATATTATGGGGCTCTAGGTATTACAATATGTGATAGATGGTTAGAATCATATGAGAATTTCTTAGAGGATATGGGTGAGAAACCTGAAGGAATGAGCCTTGATAGAATAGATGTATATGGTAATTATGAACCTGGTAATTGTAGATGGGCCACAGACAAAGAACAAATACCAGGTTCATAATTACCATATACATCTATTCTATCAAGG
>Ga0208644_1002863_pt1 | contig 13559 bp, 16 predicted proteins | sample VirMetDEL_Nov_18_FD_184517 | JGI IMG/M metagenome (GOLD analysis project Ga0208644, IMG submission 184517) | Aqueous microbial communities from the Delaware River and Bay under freshwater to marine salinity gradient to study organic matter... | ecosystem: Environmental > Aquatic > Marine >... | reverse complement strand
CTGGTCAACTCGACGCCTGACGCACCAGCCTGTGCTATCTGTGACCCGCGTTCGTTCTTGTACGCTGTTTTCATTTCGCGCACATCGTTGCGCGTCTGCTTTCCGATTAGATTGGACTGAGACTTCGCCGCCTCATTTGCGCCAATACCCTCCATGACCTGACCAGCACCAGCTATGATAGGAGCCACGTAACCCATAATTAAACCCTCGCGTACAAGTAGGCGTCTGAGCCGTTTGGATAGTAGTTGTGCATAAGCCCTTCTTTCTTGAAGCCAAGCATCTCTGCCCAACGACTGCCCTGTTTAAAGTTTGTTTCCACTGCCATCTCGACCCTCTGTAGTTTGCACTCATCAAGGAAGTGTTTGACGGCCTTATGAAAATGTATGAAGTCTGTACCTATTCTAGCAGAAATCATGGCCCAAGCGATACCTCGATGGATCTCTATCTGCCATACACCAGCGCAACCCAAGACGACGTTACGGTCGTCGAGGAGCGCGAAAGCTGGGCCTGATTCAACTATAGAGTTGTAGAAGTGTTCCTTGGTTATGTAGTCGAACGTCCACTTCTGACCTTCCTGAATCGGGAGGTTCATAATGTGCCACTCTTGTAAAGGTTCTACTCTCAATCTTGTGTACTCACGCTGGGCATAATAGCCTGTATTTGTACGGGGTACGGGCTATCGCTCTCGAAGTGCATGTAGCCCTCCCGCTCGTAGCCGCCGTTCCATCGAAGCGATACATCGCCCGTGAACAATGTGGGCGGTACGCCGATAACCGATGCGTTCGTGAATATCTCTTCGTCGAGGTCGCTTGTGTCAGGGCCGTACTTGAAGCCAAGCGTTTCTCTAAGGCGAACGATAACCTCTTCCATGCGCTTAATCTTGCCCTGCGCCGTGCCGTCTGCTGCTCCGGCTTCGAGTCTATGGGTGTCCAACGACCAAGTCGCTGGTAAGCCAATCTGCACCACGGCACCGTAGCGACCGCTATCGAGCGTGACGATACCGTCTGTTACCGTCTTGTTGCTGTGCGCTCTTCCATCGACATACACACCGACCGTCTCGCCCTCAAGATGGTTAAGGTCGTAGAACGTGTTGGTGCATACGCGGTAGCCGCCCGTGGTATTGGCGACGAACGTGCCGAAGTCCGTCGAGTCAACAGCGGTGTTGTCCAAGTAGTCAAGCGTAGCTGTGTCCGTGGTTGTCGACGCCACCTTGAAGTATCTGCCGTTGAGTTCGGTCATGCCGGACACGTTCTCGAAGATGATGATGTCACCAGTAGACAGCGTATGGCTTGCCTTCGTGATGACCAGCGGGTCGGCCTTCGTGGCTGCCGTGATAACATTAAGCGTCGTCGAGTAGGAAACGCTGTCGTCGAAGTAGCAAGCATCACTGAGGGCCATGTCGTCCTCGTACCAGCGCGTCATCTGTTCCACGTGACTGCTGGTGGTTCCGTCAATTGTACGGCTCACGGCAAGCCACAGAACGTCGCGTGACCCGTCTGTACTCGGGATAACAGCAACAGAGTCCACACTGACGTCAGTGCCGCCAAGTACGTGTCGATGCCAAGCCACGACGTCGGCGTTCTTCTCGTAGGTCAGCGCAATCAAGCTGCCGTCTGTAAGCGCGACCCAAAGCGTGTTAAGCGGGTCTTGCTGATACGCCATGTTCTTGATGCCTGTGCGCGTCAGGTGTTCTGCAAGTTCTGTCATGTCGGGCGCGACATAGCCGTCGTACTGAATGTTGTAAGCCAACTCGTGAAGGCGACGACGCACCTTGTTCAGGAAGATAAGCGAGTTGTCCATCTGGAACGGCTTCAGCTTCGAGCAGCCCGTCGTCGAGATGACCTTGTACGACGCGTTCCCAGGGGTCATCGCGTCTGCATTCTGATTTGTCGTCAGCATGCCTACACGGTTCGTTGTTCCCACGGCAAGCCCGTTGCGTGTGGACTCAGACCACGTAATTGGAGAGCCGTCACCGCCACCAATAGAGATGCTGATAGCGTGGTTGTCGCGGACTTCGCCTTCCTGATTGAATGGCTGGAAGCTTATTCGTTCAGGTGAGAAGCGACCCGTAGCTGAGCCGTCCATACGACGCGGTTCATTGGCGTTACTTCCAAACCATACGCGCCCCTCGTGGATGCTGACCGTTGATGGGTAGCCCGTGGTCAGCGAGTACGCGCCCAAAGCCCAGTCCTCACCTTCTCCGTTATTTCCACCGAGCGTAGTGGATGATGGATCTCCCGCGTCGGGGTTCCCTGCACTAGAATACCATAAGGTACCGACTCGCTTTTTGTCTGAGTCGATAGTGAACTTAATATTGGTTGAGTCTGTGTAGTCGCTGATTCGACCCCAACGGTACCTAGCCTTAGCTGGTGTACCAGTATTCTCGAAGTAAATCTGCATCAGTCGTTGAGTACCAAATGAAGTGATTGTGCCGCCAGACGACCATGCGGTATAACCCGACGATACTAGGGCAGTCGAATCAGAAGTATCTGTGACGCTGGTTATCTCTTCGATAGCAAAGTCATTTGCGTTCACGGGCGAAGCAACAACAAAGGTTCTATCATTGAGTTCGGCAGTACCAGTTATACCCGTAATCGTTACAATATCGCCAGCAATAAACGGGTGTGATGTCGCGCCAATAACGGTTGTCGAACCAAGGGTTACGCCAGTCACTGAAGCGGTGAACACCGTATCTGTTCTAGAGAAGGTCGCCGTATCCATTCTCACGTCGAACACTCGACCAGCAGTATCCTCGACGAAGTCTGTAAGGTAGATTCCTGTCTCGTTATTGAAGTAAGGACCATTATCAAAGTCTATGGCCTCGACAGACCATGATGCGTCACCACTTCGCGTAAGAACTTGTGGAGGATAGTCGGGGTGCGCCAAGTACATGACGTCGTTGCTCTGTACGTACTCGATTCGGAACAGATCGTCAGCAGTAAACAGGTCGCCAGACGCATAAGGCAGTACGACATTATACGGGCGCGTGACTGTTCCGGCGGTTGCGCCCTCTGTGCTGAGCGTAGTTATGTCGTCGCCATTATAGTCCGTCAAGGTGAACGTGGTCGTCGACGTCTTTTCCTTTACCTTGTAATAGCCGTAGTTAAGTTCTGTTGCCGTCGTAATACCATCGAAGAACACGATGGCTCCAGCAAGGTATGAGCCAGCGGGAAGTGTTGCCGTAACAGTGACCTCGGCCACGCCACTACTTAACGATATGTCACTAATCGTCCTGGCTTGGTCTGCGTTAAGAACAAGCGCATCATCTTTGTACACGCGAAGGATAGAGCCATAGGACTCGTCGCCGCTGATCTCAAGCATGTAACTCTGCGTGTCGCTGTAGATGAACGGGATGAGTTCGGAGCGGGTCACAGCAGTAGAACGCTGCGACATGATATGTGTCGTGCCACCACGACGGACAAGGGGGCCATGCTTCAATGGCACGAGATTGACAGAGTCCTTGTACGAAGAGTCTCTGCGCGGTGCATTGATGTGACCATCCAGAAGCGGTGTCTGGATGCCCCCGTTGAACGAAGTTTGTATAGGCGAAGCCTTAGGCATGGCTAGATCCTCGCCTTAATCCACTCGTCCTCGACATAGTAATTGCCATTATCTTCCTGTCCATTGTATCGTTTCGCACGAGTCATCGTGGTTTCGTACTCGCGGAACAAATACTCCTTTTTGGTGTTGCTCTGCGTAATCTTTTCACAGGCGTCATACGCCAAGCGGAAAGCAAGTGCTTCGACGAACAACGGATCCATCCGGCTGACATCGGTTACACGCGAGACGTAGCGGATGCTGAGTGTACCGCCAGCCACGCCGTTCGTTGCGTCAGACAGAATGTTGCCGCCCTCAATGGTATAGTCCGACGAGCCGTCGGTTTCCATCATATACAAGAAGTCGGTCGGCAACGGGTATAGATACCCGAAGTCGCCCCATACCGGAGTGCCGCTCGATACCAGCTTCAACCGTTTCACAGCGAAGTTCCACGGGCACTCGCGCAGGATGCGGTCGCGTGTGTTATCGTAGATAGTATCCATCACACGAGCGCGTTCGTTGTTCTCGCTACGTGAAGAAATGACCCTGTCGCCGAGAAGCGTCAGAGCCTTATTGATAACATCTATTTCGGTTGTGATAAGAGACATTTAGCCCAACGGAAAGTTCATCTGCGAAATAGCGTCCTCAAGATCCTCGGCGAGTTGTAGGATCACATTCTTGTCGTAGGTATCGCTAATAAACTGACCCTCGAAGGTAACATCCTTACCGCTACCAGTCGTCAGGCTTCCACTTGCATAGCCGACTTCGCCAACAGTGTCGTCGATACCTACGTAATACCCTTTGCGAGTGTCTGTTCCACCACCGTTACGCAAAATACTCTGAGCAATGTTTTCCTTGATCTTGCGGAAGCTGTCGATTAGAAGTGCTTTCGTGGTTACGGTGGTTGTGTCCCATGTCACCGTACCCTCTTTATCATATCCGCTAGAATACGTCGGAGCGGCAGTTCCCGTAGTAGCCTCGCCAGCAGTCTCGCCACGATCCATCTGGATGTAGTGTGTCGCCATTACTTTCTCCTAGTGTGGAACTCCGATTCGGGCGGCGCGGGGAAAGGAAGAAACCCGCGCCGCCCTATCGGATGATGGGGGCTTAGCCGTTAATGAGGTATTCGACTTTGTAGGACAGCGTACCGCCCTGACCGCCGGAAGCTGCGTTCACATGCAGCACGAGGTCGAAGTTGCCGTAGGAAGGACGGGCCGAAAGTGCGCCGACTTCCCATGCAGGCTGACCAGCCGTGTTGATGTCGGCGGCCTCAAAGCGATACTCGGTAAACGCAACACCGCCGTCGACGTTGACAGCCGTAGCGAAGCAGTCGTCGTCCACAGCAGAAGCTGCAGCACCGTCCGTGAACCCTTCGTACAGGCCGAGGTCGATGGTGATAGAGGTCGTCGCCAGGTCGTCGCAAGCAATCTGCAAGCTGGTGATGATAGCATCTACCGGAATACGGCAGAGAACCACGGTGTCATCCGTAGCCAGTGCCGTGACTTCCATCGTGTCAGTTGCTACAACAAGCGTGGAACTACCGCCAGCATATCGTTCCGCGAGTCGCGGGGGCGTGGCTTCGTAGAGAGCCACATTGGTAAAATTCTGATTAGCCATTGGTTAGTTCTCCTATGCTTCCGAGCATTTGATTTCGACGACCTTCTCTTCTTCGAGACGGGTCGCACCGAAAACGGCATTTACGGTTACGTGGAACGGGTTGCCTGTGATGGTCGTGTTCTGCACAACATCAGTCGTGACATCGCGCCAGATACCAAGACCCATGCCGGACATACACCAGAACGGGTTGCGGCGATAAGAGTTGGAATCGACGTCAAGACGCTCGGTAAGGATGAAGTTGATACCGAACCACTCTTTCAGGCTCGTACCGCCACCCGAGAGAACCGCCTGGTCCTGATAGTCTTTGTTGACGATCTTGACCTGTTCAAGCAGGTTGCGTTCCTGAGCGGCAGAGATGGCGCAGTACATCTTGTTCATCGGGTCGTCGATGTCAACCTCGTTACCAAGGATGATTTCACGAGCCGCAAGCAGCTTGTCTACGTTCATGCCCGTAGCTGCGCCAGCACCTTCGGTCACAGCAACCACGTTGGTTCCCGTCGGGAAAGCTACGGAGTCGCCACCGCTACGACCGATAAGAGAGGTAGCAAAGAACTTCGATACAAGTTCATCGTCGATGGTTCGGTTAATTGCGAAGTTACCCTGACGCGTGTAAGGGCCGTTGAGTTCGATGTTCATCTTGAGTTTATCAAGATCCTCGACCATCGCGCCCCACTCGAACTTACGGGGGTGCGCCCAACGACGGTTGTGGGTCTGCTCGATGTTCACCTTGTCGGCGTAACGAGTCGTAACTTCCTGAGCCTCAGACGGTGCAATCGTTTCGAGGAAGGCAACACCTTCACCTTTGACGGACTGGACACTGACGGCGTTGCGGAAGCGGGAAGGCTGCTGTTGAGCCAAGAGGCGCAGAGAATCGGTATACGTCTCTACGTATTGTTTGTAGGTTGAAGAATCAGCCATTGCTGAATACCTCCATTGTTAAGCCATAGTTAAATTGATCTAAGTTTTGGCTTATCCGCAGAGCGGGGCCGAGATTCTCGGTCTTTCCCGTAGCGTCAATGGGGGCGCATGACCTTTTCCATTCGTGGTAATTATACTACATCATCTCGTGCAAGTCAAGAAGTTAATTAGCTGGATCTGGATTGTTTAGTATCTAACAATCATATTCTTAACCAGCGTGGATAATGTCCATCAACTTCTTGTAGCGCGAGTACTCGGGGCCAGCCTGAATCTCCCACTGCTTGCGGACTGCTGGGTCGCTCTGCGCCCGTTGCAATAGCTGGTCTTTCTCGTACTTAGCCATCTCAGGCGTGGTGCCGAAGTCTGACTTGCTCTCGCCGTCGACAAAAGCCTTCTCGCCGATAGCATGGGCAATCTTATTGAACGCCTTCATCGCGCCGTCGTAGCCCATACCAGCAATGATAATCTCTTTGGCCTCGTCGGACAGGCCCAATTCACGGATGCCCTTCTCAGCAAGGAACACGGACTCGTCGTACTTCGGACCCCATTCGCGCTTGAGGTCCATCTCCTGCTTCTGTCGCTGCTCGGCGAGGCTTGCCTCGAAAGCAGAGCCGCCCTCAATCTCGTCCTTTACGAACTGACCAAACAGCTTCTTGAACGCGGAGTTCGAGATGCCGGCTTCGTGCGCCAACTGCTTGTACTTGGATACACGGTCGCTATCGATCTGGAAGTTCTCGGGAGCCTCGATCTCGTAGCCGTCAGGCGATTCGGGACGGCCCAAGCGGTTCCAGATGTCGCCCATGTTCTCGGGCAACTCTTCCTCGGGCAGCTTCAATAAACGCTTCTCGTCGACGCCCTTGAACTTCTCAAGGTTGCGGTACGACTCCAGCACCTTGACGGGGTCGTCGAACCCCTTGGTCTGGATATACCCGATAGTCTCATCAGGTAAGTCGCGCCCGTCGTACCACGCCTTTGTTGCCTCTGTTGATGTTTCTACTGCTTCGCTATGCTCGTCCATCATCTGTCTCCCATTCTTCTATGATTTTATCCATTGCGTCGATCTCGTTTTGAGGTCGATTCAGAAAAAAGTTAATGCGCCCAAGGACTTCAATGCGCCCAAGCGTCTTTATCATGTCGTGTTCGTCGCCGACAAACTTGGCTTGGTTCAGGCCACAGAAGTTGGCTAGGTCATCAAGGAACGGTTGTGTCTGGTCGGACGGTTTACCCTTCCAGCCGAACGCTTCGCGGTATACCTTGACGAGTTCACGGTTGCGCTTAATCCCATCGTAATCTTCCTTGGTCATTACATCTCACTCATCGTCTTTTCGGTTCGCGCCACATCAAGCCCTGCTTTCGCAACGCCAGGAGCCATCTGTGCCGCAGCCATCATCTGTTCTTGTTGTGCGCGTTGCTGGCGAATCATGGCAACATCCTCATCGCCGCGCATAATCTTCGCCGGAGTCCCATTGGCCTCGGAGATAACCATCGCGTAGGCGTCCATGTCGAAGCGGTCCATAATCGACGGGTCGAACTGTGCCGCAGCCGCGATAGTCTGGAACGTCTGCATGGCTCCGAGTGCTTCATCGGACTTCTGCGACGACGCCAACGGAGAAGAGAATTCGATCTGGAATTCACCACCAGCCTCAACAAGTTCCGGTGGCATATCAGGGAGCATGCCAGGAATCGTGTTCAAGAGATTGATTTCGCGCTCGATCATGACAGAGTGCGACTCGGTCTCCTCCTGACCGGACATCGACGACAATAACCGTGCCTGTTCTTGACTACGCGCAACCACCTCTGTAGCTGTGGCTTCCCGCTCAAGACTGTTGATGAACAGATCCAGCATGAACCATTCGCGGATATTGTTCTGCTCCGCGACAAGGTTGACTTCGGAAATGTCGAACCGCGCGCCGTGGTTAAGCGGCATGATCGCTGGATTACCATTCGCGTCGACGCCACCGACGATAACACGTCCAGGTCGAATGTCCACGCTATTGATAGAACCGTCGTCGCGCATAAGAAGCGGTGGGCGCACGTTCATGTGCGCTGCTTCGATGTGCGTTTTCTTCATCTGGTTCAGCATCTTCACATTGGGAAGCGTTGCCATACCGATACCGCGACCATAGATTTCGCGTGGCGATTTACAGTCGCGTGACACCGAGTAGGGGAACGTGTTGTAGCCCGTGCGATCCAGAATAGCCTTCTGCGACTCGTTGAGAATGTAGTACGAGATGTACTTGCGCTCTTCGGGATTCGCGCTCTCGGGGTCGTACTTGTCGTTGGTCTCGCACGTATGAAGCACTTCGTACTTCTGCATCGACGACGTCTTGGACTGGTTCTTGATACCTTCCGGTATGGCGTCCTCACCGAACGCCTGAACCATCTGGCGGTACGTCATGCAGATCTTGCGGTAGATCGTGTCTACAAAGCCCCAAGCATCCTCGTCAAAATAACACTCGCTAAGGTGTATAGCTTTGTGCCTAATACGGGAACGAACGAGGTCTGTAAATATAACGCCATTACCAAAGCTGAACAGGCTGCGAACTTGCTCGTGGCGTTGTGATGGATAGTTGGAGCCAGGGCCGTAGCGCATCTGGAAAAGAACATCCTCGACGACGTCGAAATACTCTCGGACTTTGTCGATTTTGTTAAGTTCATAGTTGCTGCTTTTAAGTCCATGCCATCGTTTGTTGCGTGGTGTAGTCACCGAGTCGTAGAAGGAAGATGCTCGGCTAAGGGCAAGTTCTGCCGTGGAGTCGTATTGCTGGGAGCGCATCTTCTGACCAGCAGAGAAGTACGTATTGAAGTTCTGGTCGCGTGGCGTCGTGACTTGCGCGACCTCGTCCCACTGCTCCTCGAAGTTAGCGCGGTGTGACCGCATCTCCTCGAAGCGTTGGACGCAGCGTGAGATTATTTCGGAGTCAGATTTAGTCATTAGATGTCGCTTGACGCTTGAGCGATCCACGAATTCCCACTCGTCATTGTACCAGCCGTACAGTTAGCGCGGATAAGGCAACCGCCGCGAGGGAGGTTTACGTGCCAATATTGGTCAGCAAGCGCACCGTTAACGGTAGTCGTGATAGTGGTGCCATTCACATCAGACAGCGTAACGTAGCCACCACCGTTGATGCTAATCTCGAATACGAGCGTGGTGGTCGCCGCGAAGGTGGCTGCTGTAGCGATGATCGATGGCCCACCAGGAACAAACTGTGCCGCCGTTGCGCCCGTGGTGCTTGAGTACGTGATTTCTGCGATACTATTCTTGGGCATTGGTGCCTCCTAGCGTTGGCTTGTTTACGATGTTCGTCGAAGCGTGGCCCGACTGTTTGCGTCGACGGCGAAGTTCCTGTAGGCGGATCTTTGACGTGTCGACCTTAGGTTCTTCAGGTACGTCCGGTTTGAAAATTGAGCCTATGTCAGTACCCTCCTATCCCTTACTGTTCTTGCCGACCTTCGACATTTTGAAACCTACGCTTTCTTTTGCCATAGCAGCCCCCAACCCATTACTAAGACTCTTCGGATTCTTACTAACGCCCCTATCTGAACGCTTGTGCAAAGAGCCAGCGTCAGACACACTATAAGGACTCTTGATTTTAGCCAGTCCGCTATTTTTCTGATTAGTTCCAAGCGGTACACCCATAAATGATTAAGGCCTTAAAAATTAAGTGCGTCGTATTCCGACACTACTTTAACATACTCGCTGCGATTTTTCAAGTTTTTATGTACGGGTTCCGCGTAAGTCATTGCTATTACGTCACCACCGTCGGGTGACTTGACACCACGCGCCTTCATGTCCTTCTTAGACTCAAGCTGCAACGCGCCCTTGGGGTTGTTGTGGTGGTAGCCAGGAGCCATAAGGTCGGTCGCCAACTCGTCTAGATTCGGTATCTCGTACTCGCCCTCCTCCATGTCCTCTTTCATGCGGCCCCAGCACTGGGCGCGAACGTTGAGATACTTGGGGTTCCCCAATGGGTCGACATCCTTAGCGGAGCCAGAGAAGTTCACGGGTCTAGCGATGTGTCCGTAGCCCCAATGCTTTAACGTCGAGTACACGCCAGCACCGATACCGATGACGTCGACGAACATACGATCCAGCTTGTACTTGTTGATATAATCGACACACATCTGCGCGACTTCCGTCGGGTCTTTCCCGTGGTGGTACTGGATGTCGTGGACGCGCTTGCCGATTCTAAAGCCGATACCTGTGCGGTCGCCCGTCCATGCGGGGTCGCATGCGCCGATAGCGGGTTGATCCAAGTCAAGAAGGTCAGGCTTCGGGATTCTAATCTCAGCGACCAACTTGGGCGGGATGAATGATTCCTCGCCCGAGGTCTGGAATGCCTCATGGATGGTCGCCGGATATTCCTGCCTGAACCGCCACTCAGAACCCAACTCGCGAGTCTTGAGGTGACGCCAATACATCTGCGCGTCGCTGAGTTCGTACCGCTCCTTGTACTCTTCGTCATCAGTGGCAACCTCCCAATCGACGGGGGGCTGCTGCGTGTACTCTTCCTGCCAGAACCAAGGCGTGAAGATGACCTGATACTCGCTCTTACCCTCAAGTGCCTCCATGCACATATCGTAGAACTTGCCGTTCATCCCGTTAGCCGTGGACTCCAAGACGATCTCGGTGCCCACACCAAGGTCGCCCGTCGGGATGGACTGCATGACGCCCATGAAGTGAATGTCGGCATAAGCCCAGTACGCGACCTCAGAGCCGTGGAAGTACTGGATTGTCGAGCCACGACCAACGTCTTTGGCTCCTGCCGTACCAACTGTGTACGTGCTGTCGATACCGGAGAACTTCAACTCTGTCGTCGACGCGGCGTCGGTACGCACCTTGAACATAGGGTCGCAATGCTTGTGGTAGCGGTGTGTGATACCGAACAGCTTCTTCGTTGTGTCTTGGGCATGCGACAGAATGAAGGCGTTCTTGGCCCTAGACATCGTGATGCGCCAGTAGTAGCGACCCGCTGTGTACGTCGAGCAACCCTGCTGACGCGCCTTGACAACAAGCGCACGGACACGACCCGTTTCTTTTAACTGCTTCTCGAAGCGGTCGTGGATATACCGCTGTGCCCTGTTCAGGCGGAACGGCTCAATCTTGCCGTCCTTCGTTGCGATCTTGAGGTTTGTCTCTGCGTAGAACGGGAAGTCTGTCGCCATGCGCTCACGCAAAGCGAACTCGCCTGGGAACTTCTCTTTGAGTTTAGCAGCCAAGGTAGTAATATGGCGCAGTGCCGAGTGCCGCCACTGTCAGGTTGGTGCCGTCGAGTCGCGGTTGGTGGTTACACTTACAGATGAACTTGGTGTCTGCCGAGCAGCCCGATACCACGACGACAACAATCAGTGCCGCCATGATAAAGATGAGCCAGTCGATTGCGTTCTTTTCCCTTTTGTCCATGATGGTTTCCTTTATGAATTTAGTAGCGATATAACAAATAGCACAACCAAGAACCCAAAGATCAGGGCCATAACCTTGACCGCGAATTCTTCGTCGAGCCTCACGACTACTTGCCGTCCGTGAACTTGTCGATTGCCTTCTTCGCGTCGTCGCGGAACTCCTTGAACTCAGACGCAAGATCGCGATACAGCGTTTTCATGTCGTTGGTAACCGCGTTGCGCTCCCAGTTGAGGCCGCTCATAAATCCGACGACGGCACCGACGGACGCGCCGACCAATAAAAGTACGATGTTCTCAAGCATTCTCACTCTCCTGCTGCCGCTTCTTGGCGTCGCGGCGTTCTTTACGTTTAGCCTTCCACATTGGAGAGGCGCAATATTTCTTGTTATACTTTACGTCACGCGCCTTGCGGCACTTGATACCGCAGTACCCAGGCGGTCTACCCCTGCGAGGCGTGATACGCTTCACCTTGCCGCACTCACGGCACTTGTAGACCATCATGTGCTTGACACGGAACTTGCGGTTTACGTCGAGGATACCCGCAGCCGAGTATTTTGGCATTTCAATTGTCTTTGGCATTGTACTTTTCGATGATTGCCTGAGCCTGGACCATGCGGCTAATCAGCTTCTCGCGCTCTGCTTCCATCTCCGACAGCCTGTTCGTCACCGTTACCATCTCGCGGTATGCCGCCAAGACGTCGAGTGACGGTCGCTTAATGTATCCTTCCATATTTCCCCCCTGATCTATTCTAAGACGTTTGATACGTTACAACGCTGAATCTTCCTGTGACTACGGTGCTGTCTTTGTCTGTGTCGGCGACAAAATACAAAACGTCCGTTGGGTTCAGAGAGAACCCAACGGGGTCATCAATAGACTCTGTGTTTTCAACAGCAGTGTCTACATTCATTCTGAAAACTTCAAAACGTGTATCGATACCACGACTGTAAACGTACCCCTTAATATTTACGATAGGATTACCACCAGTAGTTTTGTTTATATTAACCCATAACCATTTGGCGTTTGCAGTTCTGTTACTCGCCACAAAGAATATCAATTGTTGCGTAACACTCTGCTCGGCGGGGATGTACGCCTGTACCGTACCCGATGTCGTAGCTGTAATAGTTATTGCGCTGGCGTTGAATGTGTCGCCACCATTATCTGATACGACACAACGGTTTATCCCGTAACCGCTAAACGATGTTACATCGCTACCATCAGTGCCAAGGGTGTGCGTCGAAATAGCGTCACTCCCATCGCTGTCGATATAGTAAAATGTTAATTGTGTTGCGCCAGTAGTTCCCGCGCCGTCAGTCGTGCCGCCGCCCGTACCGTCGTAAGTAATCGTAAACGTTTCAGCGGACGTCAACGGCGTGAAAGTTGTGGCAGACGACGCCCAAATAGGAACTTCACCAGCTGCAGATGCAATGCTCGGGTTGTACCCAAATTTGTTAAACTTGGAAACCCCAGAACGAAGTCCACGAGATACCTCGTCGTAGAAGTCATTGCCGCGCACAGAGATTGCGTCGGCGTCCAGAGCCACGCTTTGATTGAGCGGTGCGCTGTTAGGCAGGAAGGACGACCCATAGTAGGTGTAGAGCCGGAACTCAGACTGCGCCGAGGAACCGTTGACGTATCGGGCGCGGAAGTAGCGTCCACCCTTAACGGCGGTATGGAATTCTGGGATACCCGCCAAACAGGAGTAGCCGCTCGTCGGGAACGCATGCCAGTTCGTGCCGTCCACCGACCAATCAAAGTAGAGTGTGCCAGCAACGTCGGAGTAGGAGTACACCATCACACACGGCTCGGAATTCTGCTCGCCAGTGCCCGTAAAGGTAGCTGCGCCCGACAGTGGGGTCGTCGTAATGTTTTCCGTGGACTCGGAACCGGAGGTCATCGTGACGTGGAGCGGCGTGTCTGCGCTAATATGCCCCTTGTTGTGGGCATTTAGATAGTCTATTTTATTGGGGTCGTTGTGTGCCATGTGCTTATTATATCAGTTTAGAGTTTGTTTATCAATGGCATTGAGTATACTGTCAGCCACGACTCTTCTCCAGCTTCATTGGGTATATTGTTGCAAGTTCGC
>Ga0208644_1002861_pt1 | contig 13563 bp, 11 predicted proteins | sample VirMetDEL_Nov_18_FD_184517 | JGI IMG/M metagenome (GOLD analysis project Ga0208644, IMG submission 184517) | Aqueous microbial communities from the Delaware River and Bay under freshwater to marine salinity gradient to study organic matter... | ecosystem: Environmental > Aquatic > Marine >... | reverse complement strand
TCTGAAGCCTTAGCGCCCAAGTAACGATCATCGAAGTCATCGTAACTAGCGGCAGCAGCCGCAGCAGATGCGGCAGAAGCTGTGGCAGAGTTTGCTGAATTTGTAGCGCTTGTAGAAGCCGAAGCAGCGCTTGCGGCAGCATTAGTCTCGCTGGTTGAGGCAGCAGATTCACTAGCAGCAGCCGCGGCCTCAGAAGCAGCAGCGGCTGACTCACTAGCGGCGGCAGCAGCTTCACTAGCGGCAGCAGCGGATTCACTGGCAGCGGCAGCAGAAGCGCTTGCAGCAGCAGCGGCAGACGTACCTACCCACCAGCTCGGTGAGGATGTAGGATCATTTCCAGTATTAGAGTCTTGTAAGGATGTATACAGAACGCCATCAGATGCGACTGCGTTCATTCCTGTATCGTATGTGGCTGTAGAAATCCACGCAAAGCTCAGCAGAACCCAGTAGCTTGTTGCTGAGGATGGGTTTTGATTCAGGTTGCTTCCCTGAAGGCTTTGATACTGCTCACCGTTGTAAGTAACTACAGCGCCTTCCTGATAGGTAATGCCGGAATTCCATTCAACAGAATACAACAGAGTCCAGAAACCCGAAGAAGTCACTGGGTTGTTGTTCTGGTTACCATTAGACAAAGATCGGTAATAGACGCTATCAGAGCCAAGCACAACGTCATTGGCGCTGTATATCTTAGTGGCTACCCAAGCATCACCGAAGTCTGTTGCAGTCTCACCGACCGGATCTCGAGCAGCAATCTGCACATCATTCTTGTCAGTAAGTATGACCTTGGCAGTACCCTCGAAGAAGATATTTGGCTGTCTTCCAGCAGCGCTTAAGATAACAGGATTGGTATTCGGAATGCTGTTGTTGACATCGGCATAGGTATTCTTGGGAGTAGTAGTTCCAGACTCATAGAAGTACAGCTTGCCATCAACAAGAGGATCGCCAGCGTTGTCTAGGTATTGGTCAAAATTACCGAATCGTGCCATTATTGTTCACCTTGGAAGTATTGCTCTATCTCATCAACATTAGAGCGAGTGAAGTAGTCTGCAACGCCAGCAGCCAGTATTCTTTCGGCAGAGGCGTTAGGAATTGTTTGTGTGGCTATCCGGCCCAGCTCTTGTATGCCAGACCTCACAGCATCAGAGGCTGAATTATACCAATTCTTAAATGCGTCTGATTGTGTTAATCGCTCGGCAACACGATCAACTGGCTCGCCTTCTGCGCCCCGTATGACCAATCTGCGGAAGTTGTTATCCCTGAGAAGGTCTGACATTCTCTGAGTAACATCACTCCTTCCTGTTGCACCTAGCATTGTGTCAAATACAGCAGAGCCACCACGGGCCATCATGCCAACAACACCTCGATCCCTGCCAAAATAACCCATCAGCCTTGAGATTAAACCACCAGAGCGATCAAGATTCTCAACAAACTCCACTAGGCGCCCGTTCATTGGCTGCTTTTGAATGCTTCTCTGAAGGCTCCCGCCCAACCTAGCAACATCGTCAAAGAACCTGACCTGCTCAGGATCAAGATACTTAGTTACAAGATTGAATACTTTGGCATCAGATTTAACCTGCCTCCACCAGTTAGGATAAAAGGAAAGAGACATTGTAAAGTCTTTATCAACATCAGCAGACCTAGCAGTTTTCTGCATCATTCCTTTCAATGCAGTAATCATCGCCTGCGGACGCAATTCGGCTGGGATTTGATTGATCCTTCTGGTAAATGCCTGAATGTTGCCTCTTGAGATATTAGCCAAAGACTGCTCTAGCTTTGGCATAATGTCATTGGTTAAATCTCTACCAAGAGACTGAATAGAAAGTTCTTCAAGCTGCTTTCTCTGGGCAACCAATCCTTTTGCAGCGCCCCATATCTCAGGCGCCCTAGCTCCGACAATACCCTCAAGAGCCTGATTCTGCTGACGTGTAATAACGTCATAGATTTGCCCCAGTGATCTGACATCGGTATCAGGATAGGGATTCGATCCTCTCAATGCAGAGGCGTACTGCTCGCCTGTAGCCCTTCTGAGGCGATCAAGCGCCTCATAGGATATTCCAGCCGGATCAGTTATCTGGTTAAGTATATTTCTTAAACCAGAAGGCATCTGATTCATGCTTCTGTACGCTTGATTTAGCTGACCAATATATGAATTTAGAATTGGCGTTTCTACAGTCTGGAACTTGCCACCAAATCTATCAACAGCTTTGTCCAATGCCTTGTAAAGATAGTTCGACTGCTCTGCTAGACTGGCAATGTCATCCTGTATTCTGTTTCTAATAACATCATCAAAAGCGCCTCGAGAAGCTGCTGCGCCATACTCATCTAATCTGCGAGCAACATTTTCTGATAATTGAAGAATAGAATTTGCTTGATCATCTGCAAGATCGGAACCAAGTCGCGCTGTAAGACCAGCCTGAACCGCTCTGAACTGTTCATTACCAGAAAGGGCGCTGATAGGTACAGTTTGCTCAACTCCCAATCGTTCAGCAGCGCCAATCAAAGATGGCTCAGCACGAACTACCTCAGCAGCCCTAGCCATTCGAGCAGGTTCTTGGCTAATTGCAGCTTCGCCAACTTCAGATACAACTTGCCTCATGCCAGTTTCTTCAGGCGTTCTACGAGCAAGCATCTCTCTGGCTCCGCGATAGGCTTGCGGAACAACATCTGCTGCAGCAGTAACTCCAGCTCCTAGTGCCACCTCTTCAGGATTAAACTCGCCACCCATAAGAGTTTGTGCAGCCTCGATGCCTGATTGAATTGCAACCTCTCCTCCAATTCTTGCTGGAATGGTAGCGGCTGACGCAACCCTTGATGAGGGCGCAACAGCTCCAAGCATTTGCATAACGTCCATTGTACTTGGGCCAAGTTTGTTTAATGACACGACACGGTTTGTTGCTCGGTTGACTGCGAAAAACTCACCTTCAGGAGATTGAACAACACCTATGTTTGGGTCTTGCCGCATGAGCATTTGACCAAATTCCCACGGATCAAAAGAGGTCAGTCCAGCAGCTCCAAGAGCAAACCCTTTAGCTCCTCTGCCCGCACGTTGCATGAGACCAGCATCTTCAGGCAGTGGAGTCATAATAGATTCAACGCCAGCCATAGATATTTCTGGAGCTTGCTCAAATGCCGCCCTTCTCTCTGTGGCATATCGAGCTGACTCGGAAGCCTCTGTTGCTCTTTCAATAGCTTCTCTTCTTGTTTGCTCAAGATTAGAAGGAGCAGGAGGGCCTACCATTTGTCTCGGCACAACATCGGAAGGAGCAGGAGGGCCTACCATTTGTCTCGGCACAACATCGGAAGCGCCAACAATGGAAGCACTAGCTCTGTTCTGCATTCTTGCTTCTGCGTCAGCGATAGCTTGTTGACGCCTGCGTTCTAATTCGTCTTGATCTGCCATATCAAATCTCTTAGTTAAACGCTGCTCGTTCTTCTGCGGTCATCTCTGCCCATACTTCAGGAGTGACATTCATTTGAATGGCGCTCAATGGCATTTGCTGTGCAGCAGTGTCATATCTGTAATCTATCAAAGCGCGAGACGGGTCTAAATTACTTCTTTTAGCAATATCCTCATATCGAGAATAAACCCGCCCGAAATCTGTTGCTGCGCTGTTGTATATCATTTGCGCTCTGTTTACAAAATCTTGTCGTACAGGTGGAGCTAAACGAGTACCTTCTAACGCTTGATTGTATTTTGCCCAAATGCTTTCAGGTATTGATCCTGCGCTTTGCGCTGTTGCGAATTCACCCTCACGCACAACAGAGTTAGGATCAAGCATTTTCATAAACGCAAAGATCAATGATATATCACCAGCAGGAGAAGGATCTTCTGCGGATGCTAATACGGTTCCTAACCCAGAGCTCCTGATAGCAAAATCTTTCACCTGTGGAAGAGCGTTGAACTCTTTTCTAAAATCAGACTCTTGCTTAAATACATCTACCTCTTCAGGCTTTGCTCTAAACCCTGCAACATTTTCAGCAGTTACTTTACCAGTGAGCGGGTCTCGAATAAACCTCTGTCCTTCTGATGTAACCTCAGAAGTAGGAATAGCCTCAGTAGGCATAAACGGGCGCAGGAATGTTTTAAGCTCATTCATGGCCTCACCGATTCGTCCTGATTCCAGCATTGCGCCAATACGAGCAGTGTCGGATGGATCGCCGCCAAGCCTGTTGATCATTTGTATCCTGTCTTGGATCAACGCCTGAGCATCAACAAGATTCCCAGTATTCAGCAGGTCATAGGTGGTTTTAGCGTCCTTGATCATGGCTGCTAGGCGCTTCTTTTCTTCTTCGGCTCGGCGTTCTTGAATGGCAGAAATGTACTCTGGGCCTCGCCCTTGTACACCTGCTCCAAATCCACCAAGCATTTCGCCAAATTTTTGCAGCTTAGATTGCTCTGGAGCTGCTCTGAATAAATTTGAATCAGCCATTTTTAATGAACCTTTGAGTAATCTACGGCTAAGTAACCATCTTTTCTTTCAATTACGGCTTCAGGGAGAAGTATTTGTACTTCCTGCGCCAACACGCCGATAGAAGGCGTTGCCTTAGCGTCCTCTGGAGCAGAGTCTTTCCATGACCAAGAATAAACGCCAAGTCCGTTAGGTAGTTTGCCTATTGCTTGGATATTTTGCTTAGCGCGTATATCAGACAGAGCCATTAGCGAGCCAACACCTGAAGCGGCTTGACCAAGTTGTCCAATTATTCCTTGAGTCTGAGTAGGCTGACCCACACTAGTGCCCAGACCAGCAACCTGACCGGATGCGCCTGTCGCAACATTAGCCAGAAGCTGTGCAGCAATCCTAGTCGCATCAGCCTGAGACATACCAGACTGAGCAAGAAGATCAGCAAGGTTCTTGGATTGAGCAGCGTAGACGCCAGATATATCTCCACCAAGACCTGCAGCAAGACCACTGACATCACGGCTGACACCAGAGATTTCACCAGCAAGCAATTCGCCTGCACGAGTTCTAATGTCGGCAAGTCTTTGTCCAGTGCCATAACCCATCTGGGCAGCAGTCTGACCGCCGACAAGACCAAGGTTTGCCAACTGTTGACCGACGTTCTGCAAGATGTTTGCACCCTGAGTTCCAGAAACCTGACCAAGACCCATGAGACCTTGACCAACATTCTGCATGGCTCCAAGAGCTTGTGTGCCTTGAGTCTGTGCTAGTCCTGCTAACTGACCTGCACCACCTGCTGCGTAACCACCAGCGCCTTGTGCAGCTTGTAAGCCTTGGCCTGTTAATGCCTGAAGATTCTGAATCTGCTGCTGTAATCCTTGTGAAGCAAGACCCTGACCAAATCGAGCAAGCTCTTTTTGGACGTTACCGCCACCCAATCCACCCGTGGCAGCCGCACCAGCAAGGTTAGCCCGCATACCCTGCTCACGCAGGAATTGTATATATGGAGATTCTTGGTAAGCCTGTTGGAAAGCCTCTTGGCCCCTAGCTCCAGTCAATGCCTCCAACTGCGCTTGAGCAGCCTGACCACCCGCCATGTAGGGCTGGAATCCTTGCTCAGCACGACCATATCCAGCGGTGATATCCTGACGGCCCTGACCCAAGGCTCGTTGTAACTCTTGCAGACCTGCGGCAGTAGCAGACGTTAATCCTGTAGCTCCAGTAGTAAGTCCCTGCTGAAGCTGATTGATAGCCTCCTGAGTGGTCCCTGTAAGGGCCGTCCTTGCTTCGCCAATACCTTGCTGTAGTCCAGCCAGACCTCCTGATAAACCTCCTTGTAGGGCCGCCTCAGCGCCAGCAACGCCTGTCTGGGGCATATTCACAATGCCTCCTATGACGTTGGGATCTGCGTACATGATATTGCCGTTCTGGAGAGTGCCGCCGGTATAGCCTTGTAGTCCTGTAATCCCAGATAGGTCTTGACCCAGACCTTGTGCGGCAAAGATATTTTGCGATGGAGTTTGAGGCACAGTTCTACCAGCTAACGCCCCGACGACAGGAGCGGCTGGTTCTTGGACAGGAGCGGCTGGTTCTTGAGCAACTTGTTGAGTGGGCTGAAATGAGCCCCCGCCAAAAGAGCTTATTTGATCTGGCGTATAACCAAATTCAGTTGACAGGATTTGATTAATCTCTGAAACAGGGACGCCAAAATAATTAGATACATCTTGGATTGTGACCTGACCAGAACGTATCGCTTGCTCCACAATTCGAGCATCGTCCATTGTATAGTTGTTGTCCCTTTCGACACCTGCTAACGGATTAACAGTAGTTGTAGAAGTAGTTGTTGTAGCTGCCGGAGTAGTTGTTGTCGTTGAGACTTGCTGGATCTGCTCTGGCGTGTAACCAAAATCAGTTTGCAATACTTGGGCAATTTCTTCTTGTGGAATCTCAAAATAGTCAGAAACTTCTTTTATGTTTACCTTTCCTGAACTGAGAGCCGCTTCAACAATTTTTGCATCTTCTGCTGAATAATCTCCATCCTTGGTAACTGCCGCTAAAGGTGATTCTTGAGCCGGTGCAGGCACAGGAGCAGGCACTGGAGCAGGAGCAGGAACAGGAGCAGGAGCAGGAACAGGAGCAGGAGCAGGAATAGTAGTCTGAACAGCATTATCCATAGGGATCTGGATAGGAACAGAAACAGGCTCAACAACAGGTGGTGTTTCAATCAGTCTAGTCGGATTTTGGTAGCTATCCGCAGGCGCTTCACCAAACGCATCAGAAATGCTTGCAGGAGTAGCTACCTGATTAATCTGGTTAGGTGTATACCCAAAGACATTGGTAAGGACTTGATTGATTTCAGATGCCGGAAGATTAAAGTAATCAGAAACCTGCTGAACCGATAATCGTCCAGATCCAATAAGCTCCTCGACAATTCGCATCTCGTCCATTGAATAATCATTATCACGGGGGATACTGGTCAATTCTTGCGGAAGAGACATTGAGAATAGTTTCTGCATATTTGCTGCCATGAGGATCTCCTACAGCGATTCGCCGTACATGTTTATGCCAGACAACATTTCTGCAATGCTTGGCAAAGTGAACGCGGCTGCTGGTGGCGTATACGATGCTGCCGAAACAACTTGTGGCTGACCCATGCTAGGGACATTCTGATAAGCAGGAACATTAACAGGAGAAGTCTGACCAAGAATCTGCTGCATGTTAAATGGGACTCCCATCAGAGCATACTGATAGTAAGGAAGTGCCCCCATTCGCATTCTTTGGGCTTCCTGAGCGCCTGTACGCAATGCGGCAAGCTGCTGCGGAATGGCATAAGAGTAAACGTCCGCAGCTTTCTGATACCCTTGCTGAATCGCTTGGGTCATCGGATCATAAGCAGAAATTACATCTTGTCTGGCTTGTTGTGCCTGACTTTTGATAAATTGTTCCGCTGCTGCTCGGTTAGCCGCCGCCGCTTCCATGCCGGATGTATCGGTCCGGCCGAAGAGTTTGTCTGTTACGCTGCTCATAGTTCAATGTCCTGTTTGGCAATACCTAAATGCCATTGATCGTGTATTTTACCATTTTTTAAGTAACTTTTACGGTTTATGCCCTCTTCCTGCATTCCGGCTCTCATCGCAAATAACTTAACATTTCTGTAGATTACGGGTATCTCACAAACAATCTTTTGATACTTTGTTTTACCAAATACCCAGCCGATTACCTCTAGTGCTGAGTTGTACGCCCGTTTCCCACGAGTATCTGGGGGTATCATTGGGTGTACATTTAACGTAACTCCGTTTAGTGGATGTACGTTGTATATCCCTATGAATCCTTCATCGTCACAGGCAATCAACCAGCCCATTGTCAGGTCCGGTTGCCAAGTCTCTGGGCTGATGCCGTCTTCGGCTACCGTTGCCCACAACTCTGGGATCGTGGCTATCTTCTTAATGAGTTCGGAATCTTTGGTCTCCGAAATCACACAGCAACCCATCCCTGTGTCACGTCGCCACCGATATCAGGCTGCATCTTTCTGTACTCAATCGAGCCAGCAGATCCTGTGGAATCTATGTATAAACTGTACTGCCTAGCCTCTACCACGCCTTCTGGAGAGCCACTTCCAACAATCGGAATACTCAGACTAACATCTTGAGTAAACTGTCTAAACGGCTGAGCCATAGTCCCATCAGATTCTACGATCGGCTGGGCTGCGTTAAGTCTTGGATTGCTCACTTGTCACCACCAATGACATTAGCCGTTAATTGGATAATGACAGGCTTCACAGCGTCGGTCAGAGTAAAACGAAATACCTCAAATCTGGATGCCCGACCATTCCTGCGCCAGATAGCTCTGCGGCTAAATTGACCAATTTTGCCTATGCTTCTTGAGATAGGGTCGCTCCATGTCTTGCCATCCTTAGAACGTTCAAGAGTGATCTGTGGGTCAGTGACATCAGCGTTTCCAACTCCAGATTCTACCGTTAGCTCAAGGCTCGGAAAGAATACAGACTGCATGTTGTTCTGGAAGGGCTGAGTAGCAACACGTCGAATAATCGCGCTTCCGTATTCTGTGTAAACGTCAGGGTCCAATTCTCCAACCCTGCCGTCCACAATGTCGCCGCAGAGAATCTTGTTGTACGCCTTTATAATGGAAGCAGCTCTATACGCTCCCAATGATCCGCTAATCAAAGATTTCCTTTCGTGCCATCTCTTACTGGTGGTGTCATAGACGAGCGTCGTAGACGGCAGTGCAAATCCAATGAAGTAAGCGCCCTTACTAGCGTATGCCCAAGAATAAATATCGGAAACCTGTGTATCTGTTAATCTTGATAACAGTGAATCTATAGCCGTCGTTGAGACCTTAACGGTTGAGTTGCCGCTCAATGCCCAGATTGCAGGACCTTCATTCTCTCCACCGCCAACCCACATAAAAGTGTCTTGGGCGTTTACCAGAGAGTAGGGAGCATAGCATCCCTTCTGAAGAAATAGACCTGTACGTTGAAACGGAAAGTCAGCGCCACCGATATTTTGAAAAGCCTCGAATGTCTGGCCTCCAGAAATAAATAGTTGGTTCTTATAAACCACCGGAGCAACAATATCATCGGGGTCGGATTCGGCTGTGCCAAAGTCTAAGGCGTTATAGCTCAAGCCGTCATTGATGGAACTTACGATGAACTTCTTGGAATCTGTAGTTACCAAGAAGTAGCCGTCAATGAACACTACGAATTGGGGATTACCGTTCGCAGTGAAATCCGAATCTGTGATCTGGCTGAAAGTATCTGTAACGTGGTTATAGATGTATCCGTTCCCATTAGGTACAAGGACCATCAATTGAGTGCCGTTATCAGCCATTGATACTCTGGCTGTGCCAGCAATATCGCCAATAAACGTCAGGACGTAATCATCACCAGATTCGTCCAGTCTGTATAACCGCTCTCCATTCACAAAGTATGGCTTGCCAGCCATATCGTGAGCGCCACGGTTTATGTTTTCAATCTGCCCAGATGATGCAAGCTCGACCATCCCCTCAGTGCCGAATAAAGTCTCCTGAGATAGGCCAACACTCTGAACAATGTTCGGATACCAATTAGTGCATTCCTGCGCCGAGATAGGCAACGAGTCTGAGATATAGAACCCATTTGCTATTGGTAATTGCGTTACAGGCATTACAGCGCCCCTATAATGGCATCCAGTACAATCAAATTATCTGTGGTCGATTCGTTCCTGACAAATATCTCAACGTAATCGCCGTCGTCTAATAAGATATTGGCGAATGTAGCAAAGCTATGATACAAACCCGATGAAGTTGTTGCAGTGGTCTTTGTAGTGTTAATCACAGATCCGTTCTTAGCAATGTACATTGAGATTCTATGATTAGTACCACTAGCGACAGAAATACTTACAATGGCATTGATAATGTGCCGACCAGTATGACCGCCATGAGTAATACGGCCAGTAGTGTCTCCTGTATATCCAGCCTCATCGCCAACAACAAATGTACCAGCAACCTTAACTGGGGTAGCGGTGCTTGCAATCACAGTCTGAGTAGAATTGCCCTGCATTGTGACTGTGGCATATTCAGCAACACCTGACTGAGAAATTGTCACATAGGCATCAGTTGAAGTGATTGATATTCCATTCCCAGCGACTAGGCTGGCGATAGTTGGGCTATCAGCGCTTGTATTCAAAAACAGCGGCGCTCCATTGGAGTCGGCTGTTATGTTATGAGAAATAATGACACCGTTCTCAGGAGAGACACTAGCAGAGATGCCAGATCCGTTTTCAATGTTCCTGATATTATTTACAGTGCCTTGAGTGTCTAGGATGGCAGCGCCAGTGACAGCGCCGTCCTGTACTATTGATCCTGTTACTCCAAGGCCAGATACGAAATCAGAATAGCTGATCTTGTAGTTGGTCCCGTTTACAAAGTAATCAAGATAGCTACCAGACTCGACAGTCGTCTTTTGGACAAATTGGCTTTTCTTACGGCCCTGCGCTCTATCAACCATTTGTGTTGTTCTCCAAACCTATAGCTCCAGTGCTTTCTGCCAATATCTCTGCCTCTGCATCTGGATAGAAATGACCATTAAGCCCCCACGAACCAACTTCATTTCCTGAGCCTATCGGGAGAGTTGACGGCAATGCGCTAACCCTGATGATTTGTCCAATTGTTCGCATAGTCTGCAAACCCTGACGCGCAGCGAGTACCAGAGCATCTGAAACTACGCCGCCGTAATCTGGAGCGACTTCAATCGCCATATTAGCAATCAAGCCTCGCAAAGCCCCTGTTGGGATAGTAACAGTATCTCCCAGATCAGAAACCTGCGTATAACCCAAACTGATTCCTTGTGCGTCTAGTTGGGCCATATAGTTATTCATAGCAAAGATAAAATCCTGATACTCATCCGGCTCAAGTGGAGCTTCAGATGCTTGTACCAAGATCCTCTGTAAAGATGCTTTTGCGACTTGAGCGACAGTAGCCATTATTCGTACCTGACTGATTTAGCGCCTTTGCATCGCCAGCGCTTACGACTTAGATTGTTTGGCGTGTTTGGATCGTTCTGTTTGTCTTTAGGAAGCCGTTTCTTGATCCCCAGAGACCTAGCGCAATAAGAGTCGCCCTTGCTTGTTCCGGCGCGTACTCGTGGCCCGCCATCCTCAGCATTTCCAGCCTGCCCGTAGGAGACCTTCTTGCCGGATGCTGTGACCTTAACTTTTGCTTTTCCCTTCGCTGGTTTCGCCATAAAGATTCAGGGGGCCGAAGCCCCCATCCTCATTTTAGCAATTATACGCCGAAGCCTTGGCCCGCGAAGAGCGGATTGAAGCAAGCGTATGCAGGCAGAAGATCGAAACGAATCTTCTGAGTGTTTGCATCACCGTCTGCGTACTTGGATACGCGGATGGAGAAGCCATCGCTGGTAGTAGCAATGGTGTCAGTGCTGTACAGCTTAGGCAGCTTCACAGTACCGATGCCGAATGCCTGCTTAGTGTAGAACAGGTTAGGCTGGTACAGAGTAGAGGCAGCGCCCAAGATAGTAACAACATCACCGCTAGCCGGAGCTACGCTTACGTTGTTGTACTGACCATTGGCTTCGTAGATAGCAGCGCCAGATACAGTGATAGTCGCGGCATTGCCAGCGATAGTCACGTCCTCAAGCACAGTACCAGTCCAGAGAACTTGGTTGCCTGCGGCATCGAGGATCGGCTCGCGGGTTGCTACGTTCAGACGGTAAACGCCTGCGATAGTAACCATGTCGCCTGCTTTGATTGTACCAGTGCCCAGATTGTTCAGAGACAGAACCTGAGTCATGGTGTCCTTAGCAGTTACATAGGTTGCATCAGGAGTAGAAGCCAGCGCACCAGCGCGGTCGCTAGTAGAGCCAGAAGTGTAGCTAGACAGGGCGTTAGATGTCAGAGCCATCAGGCCGCCGAAGTTGCTAGAGATCTGAGCCTTTTCCCATGCAGTGCGTACCAGACCATCAGCAGCAGTCAGACCATTCTGAGCTGAAGCCAAGCTGGTAGTAGTGAACGGGTTCATGATGTAGTACTTGTCGTCGCTCATCGGAACGCCAACAGAATCCATCAGGGCGCCAGCGCCAGCAACGTCACTCCAAGCATCCACGACAGTGCCGTGAGTACCGTACTTCAGAGAGGCGTTCTTACGCATAAACGCGCCAAGATCCAGTTCCATATCGGTAACGATACGGCGAGCCATCGGCTCAAGGATCTGGTCCAGTTGATCCAGTTGCAGAGCTTCTTCAACATTGCCCCACTCAGTAGCGGCAGTGAAGTAGTTCTGGACAGTACCAGTTGCCTTGCCTGCAATGATGTCAGACTTGGTAGAAGCACTGATATCACCGCCAGCAGTGCGGATTGTGTTGTAGTCGTGCGGACGCTTGAAGTCTACAGTCGAGCCGCTTGACGGGTTGAACTTACCTGACAACAGTTGAGTGTTGACAGTTTTGGTCAGAACTCGATTGGCCTCGAATGCTTCCAAGAAGACACGAGCAACCTTTCGGGTTACGTTACTATTAAGATTATTAGCCATTTCTTCACCTATACCTATTCAAATGTGGCGCCAACCGGCCCTCTAGGTTTAGGGCTAGTACCAGCGCCGTGTGGTTGCTCCAAAGGATCAGGAGCGCTATTTACCTTCGGTTTAAGAGCGGCAGCCTTCTGTTTGATCGTGGTTGCTATGTAGACTGCGGCACCAGCCGGAGTCATAGAGCGCAACTTTTCCAATTCCAAGAGGTTCTTTGATAGGTAGGTGGTGATCAATGGCCCCTGATCTTCCTCAAGGATGTAATTAGCTACATCGTCTTGAATGCCGAACTGGGCAATCATGTTACCAGCTACCTGAAGTTCCTCTGCCTTAATCCCGAGCTTAGTGGCTCGCTTTGAATAAGACTGAATCTTCTCGGTCAATACTTCATGCTGCTTTTGCAAGCGTTGCTGTTCCAACTGAGTCTGTTGCTGTTGCACAAACTGCTGCCGTTGGTCATAAGCAATGGCTTGCTTGAGAGCCTCATCTCGCTGATATAACTGCCGACGATACTCCTCATCTGAGAGAGCAAAGGCATCGGGTATATCAGGAACCGATGGGCGTCTCTGTTCAGGAATGCGCGACCTTAATTCTTCAAGCTGTCTCTTTAGGGCTTCAGCCTCACGCTCCTTCTCTCGGAGCTTGTAGACCTTTTTTCCAACAGCCTCATCAAATATGCGTTGCTGCTCTTCGCTGAACTTGATTTCTTTCTCTGGGGTCTCCCCCGCCTCGGGTGCTGAATCCGAACCCCGCGCCTCCGCAGAGTCTTCAGTTTCTTCTACCTCCGATTCGGCGGTTACGTCTTCCGCGTCATCGTACTCGTAGCGGTCTTCTGGTTGCAGCTCGCTCATATTGTGCCCCTTCAAGGTAAATGCCCAGAATAGGTCTGGTGGCCTATTGGCGATTATAGCACAATGTGGCTAAAATCAATACTTAGTGGTAAATAAGGCTAATATGTGGCGTATTTCGCCAATAGGAGGAAAAATGACAAATGTCTATGATTTGTTTGAATCAGATGACCCAGAAGAGATCACCGCTGAAATAATGGACCGCGTGGAGGAGCTGCTCTACACAGACAGGCACGGTAGCGAAAGCATCATGCAGCTTATGGAGGATCTGGAGGAGA
>Ga0208644_1002859_pt1 | contig 13565 bp, 17 predicted proteins | sample VirMetDEL_Nov_18_FD_184517 | JGI IMG/M metagenome (GOLD analysis project Ga0208644, IMG submission 184517) | Aqueous microbial communities from the Delaware River and Bay under freshwater to marine salinity gradient to study organic matter... | ecosystem: Environmental > Aquatic > Marine >... | reverse complement strand
CGGATCCAAAACGGGCTCGACAATGGCACCATTCGTCCTGATGACCCACAGGTAGAGCTCCTTGTAGATGACCCTAGAGCCGCAGCCGAATTGTTTATAGATCAACAGTTTGAAAATGCTGGCGTTACGTTAGGACAGTTTTCTTCAGATGCGCCAAGGGCTTTGCGAGAAGAATACGCAAGAGGCAAGAAAGCTGTGGAGAACGCCACGCGAGGCAAACTATTTAACCTGTCTAGTGGAATGCTGAAAGATAGGTCCTCGATCCTTGATGAGGCCCCTCTCTTACAAGAGATGATGGGTGTTGTTGACAATCCCAAGGACGCATATCTTTACACAATCAACAACTTATCAAACACTCTTGCCGCTCAGAAACTATACTCTGAGGTACAAAGAAGTTTAGGTAAAGTAGACTATCAAGCGGCGGCTCCAAGGTTGGCCTCTGGAACATACCGTCCCACCATCGATGGTAGCACTGTGCCTGATGACGCAGTAGCAAGCCTCACAGGGTTAGGTTATGTCAAAGCTGGGGATGCTGTCAAAGCTCAAGACAATGCTTTTGGCGGGTCCTTTGGTGCTTTGAGTGGGGACTATGTTCCCGCTGAAGTATATAACGCTATGACCACGCCTCTGCGCTCAAGCTCCTCGGTCCAAGAAGCTCTTGCTGTATCCTTGCAACTCAAGGGTCTGTCGCAGATGTCGAAGACGGTGCTCAACCCACTGTCACAGGTTCGGAACTTTCTGTCCAACACGTTTGTTGTAGGAGCCAATGGTTTGCTTGGCAGAAACATGGGCTTGTTTGAAAGTGCAGATGTGCTCTTGGCAAATGCTGTCGATAGTCCCGAGCAGTTCAAGTTGCTTCGAGCAATGGCAGACGAAGGTGCGATTGGTCAAAACATCCAGATCAACGAAATGCGTAGACTTCTGCAAGAGCAAACAGAGCTTGGCGTTTCTTCTAGATTAAACAAGCTCGGCAACTTTGTTGTTGAGTCAAAAGCTGGTGCCCCTGTTCGCTTCATGCAAAAAACCTACCAGCTTGGCGACGACTACTGGAAGGTCGTAGGTGCGTTGGGCGAGAAGGCTCGGTATGGTGCGGCTCTTCGCAAGGGCGGCATTGATATCGACAATGTGTCACCACAGGTGCAGCAAGCTCTGATGGACGCGGGTCTTGTGCAGAGAACACGTTCGATTGCCGACACTGATTTCGGTGACATGCTTGCCATTGATCTTGTAAAGCAAACCATGCCTACATACTCCATGGTTCCCGAAGCTATCAAAGCTATTCGTCGGGTCCCTGTCGTTGGTAACTTTATGGCGTTTCCTGCGGAGATTATTCGTACTTCTGGCAACATCGTAAACCGCGCTGTCAAGGAGATGGGGTTCAAGGCTACTCCAGAACTGGTCCAAGCTCTTGGTGAGCAGCAGGCTCGTGCTCTTGCACGTCAGATCCGTGGGATCGGGGCGCAACGTTTGACAGGCTACATCTCTATGGCTGGTGTAGCGCCGATTGCAATGCGTGACGCTGCCCATAGCGTTCTTGAAGTAACGCCAGAAGAGGAGCAGTTGCTGGCAGAGAACAGTCCGTACTGGACCAAAGGCAACACGCTTATGTATTTAAGCAAGCTCAAGGACGGCGAGGCTGAATACGCTGATTTGTCCTACATGTTGCCCTATGAGTTTATGCTGGCCCCTGCCCGTGCGGCACTACAAGTGTACGGAGAAAAGGGTGAGGTTGGAGCCAACGAAGCAGAACAGATCTTTGCTGCATCTTGGGAAGGGTTTAAGAAGTTTGCCGAACCGTTTGCGTCAGAAGCACTGGCAGCAGAGCGTGTGTTTGACGTCACTATGCGGGATGGTAGAACCCAGACTGGCGCAGAAATCTATGAGACAGGTGAAATGTGGGGGGATAAACTCTCAAAGTCCTTGGTCCATGTAGCAGGCGCATTTATGCCAGGTATTATAGACCAGTTTACCACAGTCAAAGGTGGGCAGTTCGTTCCTGGTCGCGCCACACGCGCCGTTACAGACATGCCGTCTAAAGAGGGTGACCCGTACACAATAGCCGAAGAAGCGGGAACCATGTTGATCGGTGTGCGTCCCATGAAGCTCAAAGTGGATCGGAGCCTTGGCTATGCTGGCGGAGAATATTCTGCCAACCGTTCAAGTGCAGTGCAGATCTTTACAAAGGTTGCTGACGACAACGATGCGACAGAAGAAGATATCGTCAACGCATATGTTAAAGCGAACGAAGCTCGTCGTCGTCATCAAGCGGAACTACGAGATAAAATCGAGAAAGCCCGAGCCGCAGGAATGACTGTTGGTGAAGTATACAGGGCTTTTAAAAACACTGGCGTGTCTCGTAAAGAATTAACTCAGATTATGAATAACCGCTACTCTCCGATCAAAGTTAGCCGTAACTTAATTCGCGAAGTAAACAACGAAACAAACATTAAAAAAGAGAATAGAATCCTAAAACGTTTGCCTCGTGGAGCAATTAACAAAGTCGGCAACACGTTCCGAGGCACAGAGATTATACAAACCCAGCCAGAGTTCACTCCGATACTTGTAGAGGAAACAAGTGTGACCGTGGTCCCCGAACCACAGCCCAGCGAAACCTTTGTCGGTCGTGCCGCAGACGCGGTGATCGACACAGGACGGGATGTTACAAGAGGATTGGTTGAACGTGCTCGGACCGTGGCCCCAAGTCTATTGGGCGGTGACCCCGCATCTCAGGCTGCTAACCAAGAGATCCTAAACCGCCGCGCAAATCAGTAGTCTGTTTCGACAACCACGCGCACACCGTTGCCGCCGAACAATCTAATAAGCTCATCGGCTGCGGTCTCTGTTTCCTCTACGATCTCTTTGTCGCGGGTCAACGCAGCTAGGTTGATGGACATTCCTACGAACTCCATCAGTGCTTCTACCTGCGCAGGGTGCATTTCTCTAAGGCCAAGGCTTTTCATGTTCGGATCGATCATTCTATTTCTCCCCAATCTGGTTTGATGTCTACGTCTATTTTAGAGGGGACCTTGAGTGGCACTCCTGTTTCCATGATCTCCTTAATCCTGTCCGCCTGCTCTTGGCTCTCTATGTTAAAGCATAGCTCATCATGAACTGTGAGCATAGGAGTAAGTCCCTCGTTGTAGCAATCAAGCATCGCCTGTTTTGTTTGGTCGGCTGCGGATCCTTGGATTAATCTGTTCAGTGCCTTGTATGTGAACGCCCGTTTGATCTGTTTGCCGTACTGCTTCTGTGCTTCGTCGTGAGGTAGGGGTTTGCCTACCCCGAAGGTGACAGGCTCCCAAAGCGGAAACCTGCACTTACGGCCCAGCAGAGTGCGTATCTGACCATTCTCTGACGCCTGTTTGGTAGCCACGTCCGCAAGCTGCTTAACAAACGGCACCTTGTCCCGATGCTGACGGATCAAAGACTTCGCATCATCCGCTGGAATCCCAAGTTGATCAGCCAGTTTTGCTACACCCATGCCATACATAATCCCAAGGTTGACAGTCTTGGCCTGCTTCCGTGTGATGCCAGCAAGGTCCGCTACCATCTGGTGCAGGTCCACGTCCCCTGTGTTGAACTCTTCAACAATGTCATCAACCACATGATGCCTCATGTAATCAGGCATGGACGCCGCAAAGTGTACCAATAACCTCGGCTCTTGGCTCGAATAGTCAAACGATCCCCACTGGCATCCTTCGTTCGGCACAAACAAACCACGGATCATCTTCTTGATGTCAGGATCACGCGCAGGAATTTGCTGGAGGTTGGGGTTCGATGAGGAAAACCTACCCGTTACGGTGCCACCCTCATCCCTGCGGGTAGAGTGGAGCTCCGTGTGGATACGTCCGTTATGCTCATGGCGCAAGATGCTGTCAATAAAGGTAGAGTCAGCCTTGTCGAACTCGCGCAGCTTAACCAGTGCCTGACAAACTTCGGATGGGTGGTCGTTTAAAAACGATTTGGTAAAGGACGGTGCCCCTTTTTCCGTGGTAAGGTATTCCATACCCAGCTTGTCAAACATCTTCTGGATCGACGCCGATGCCCAGATGTCCACCTCCATGCCAGCCTCACCCTCGATGTACTTGCGTAGCTTGGAGGTCTGCTTACGAATCAGCTTCTTGTTTTGGTCGGCCTTGTCCAGATCGACACGCACCCCATTGCTTCGCATGTCCAACATACACGGAATCAGGTCAGTCTCGATGTTCCAAATGTGCCATAGCTCCTGCTCTTCCAACTGCACCTTCAGTGCATCCCACAGTTTGAGCGTTGCCACGGCGTCCTGTTCTGCATAGGTCCCCACATACTTGGGCGGCAGCAGGTACATGCCGGACTTGGGATCCACGCCCCACTCTTTTGCTGCGGCTTGCAATAGCTTCTCGTCTTTACGCAACGCCACAAAGTCCCGAGCCATAGCATCAAGGCCAAAGGACCAACGGTTCTCGTCTACCAATGCGCCAGTAATCATCGTGTCGATAATCCGGCCCTTGATCTCCACGCCCTCGGCCCGTAACCACCCAGCATCATAGGTCGCGTTGTGCATGATCACGTTCATATCCGGCACAGACAGTTGCTTCTTGATCCACTTGAGCGTGATCCTTGGATCAAGGTTGTGTCCGTTCTCGTGCCGTATTGGGAAGTAGCCTTTATACTCCCCCGCTGCTACAGCTATGCCTATGATGTGACCGTCCTTACGCGCCCATCCTGGCCCCAGTGTTTTAATGTTGGGGTCGTATGTCTCAAGGTCCACAGCCACATCTTTGTAGCTGGTCAGATCCGGATAGTCTGGTGGGATATTCCAATCTACATCTATCAAATCCAACTCATGTTTGATCTGATGGTGTAGGTCACTCCCGAATAGATTCTTTTGCATGCTGTCGTTTGCTCTCAATGAAGTTGTTTTTATTTTTCTCTACTTGCTGCCAACGCACATGCGAGGACAACTCTGCAAGTATATGCACGAACTGATTCGTTTCGAACTTCGCTACTCTAACACCGTCCTCGTACACATTCATCCCATCGTCTGTAACTTTCCAAGTGTACCTCATTCTTCTCCCCCCAAAGCTGCATACCCACAGATATCGACCCATGAATCCTCCTTGTTGGATTTCATTAGCCGTGCGGATTTAACCAAGACCATGCAGACCGCAACCTCTTGGCGAGTTATCGGGCGACTCAGAAAGACGGACCACATATCCGCTATGTCCTGAAAGTTTTGTTTAGCGTCTCCGTACTCGGAAGCTCGTTCCCCGTTTATCAGGGCCTGCGCGGTCTGTAGTATCTCGTCACGTTTCATATCGTATACCTGTAATTATTGTTGCTCTGTAGAATGTAGAGATTGTGCCGCGCCCGTGTGATTGCAACGTAAAACGCACGATGCTCATCGTCAGGGTGGTCGCTCTCCACACATGCCTTGGTTGACGCAAGGGATACAACGCAGTTGTCATCCTCGCCTCCCTTCATCGCATGGAAGGTAGACAGTTTGATCCTTGGCTCTGACAGCAAGTCATCGCCCCGTCGTTCCATCGCATCGATGTAGTCTTGTTCAGCTTCGCCAACGCGCATGACCTCATACGCGCTCTGCTCTGGCCCAGCCAACAATCCAAATTCCTGCTGCAATCGATCCATGTCAAGCTCCGTGTCAGGGGCCAACAGATCCAGCATCTGTGTCGAGCCACGCTTGACAACAGCATTCTGCCCCTGCTTCGGGACCGACGAATACAGGTCCTTGATCCTTTGCAGTCCCACAGACTTACCTGCGCACAGATCGTCCCATGTATACAAATTAGACACGAGCTTCTCCGACACACTGGGTCTGCCCTTCAACGAATACTTGAAGCCCATCTCCTTGATCCGCTTTGCCAGGTCGTGAACGTACCCGTTGGTCCGAGCCATAATAGTCCATGACCCCTCGTGCAGCGGTATTTCATCAAGGTATGTGACCCACTCAACCATGCCCTCTTCTTCTCGGGGCTTAAACACTTTGATGTGACGATCATCAATCCTCTTGGAAATGTCCACGGCTAACCTATGCACAGATGCAGGGATCCGGTACGACTGCTCAAGCACCTCCACTTGATTGGTGCATGTGTTAAACACATTAACATCCACGCCCGTCCAACGGTGGATGGCCTGATCGTCGTCGCCAGCAATAAAGACTTGGTCAGATGCGTCAGCGATTTTTGCCGCCATCTCCCACTGCAATGGCGTGAAGTCTTGGGCCTCATCGATAAACAAATAGTCAAGAGCAGGGGGTTCTCCCACCTGTATATACTTGTCAATCATATCGACGTAGTCGTACTTGTTGACCGCACGTTTGTACTCTTCGATCTGCTCATGAAGTTGCAGCAGCTTGGGGTAAAACAAACTACGGTCCGCTGTCTCGTTGAACTCCGTGTCCAAGTCCACCATCCGCAACCGTGCTCGGCCCACCATCTGTAGGTACACGGCCCCCGAACCTCCAATCGAAGGCAGCGACATACCATCCTCAAGATTGTTGGTTATCTTTCCTTCAAAGGTCAGGCCCACCATCGCCCCGATGTTGTCATAGTCTTCCTTGTTCATGATGTCGGTAGGCTGTAGCCCCAACCCACGGAACCCAAACGAGTGGCTCGTTCGCATAAACGGAAAGTCCTTCGGCTCCAGTTGGAACTCGGCACACGCCCGTGTCACCATCTCCTCGATAGCCTTGCGGGTAAACGAGATCACCCCCACGCGTGACGGGTGCGCCCCTTGTGCCAGTGCGTCTTTGATCTCCTCGATCAAACGGTAGGTCTTGCCGCAACCTGGTGGTCCCAGAATAAGTTTAGCCTTCGGTATCATACTCTTTTCCCCTTGGCCTAGTGTTCACCCAGTCTTCTATCTCTGTCAAAACCCAACGGCTTGATGACCGCCTGTTGCTCTCGTCCCCAAGAATGATGGGCTTTGGGAAACTGGTCGAGTTTTGCGCCAGCTTGTAAACGTATGAACGCGATACCCCCAAGATATCCGCCACCTCTCCCACGCGCAGCAATCTGTTAGAATGGGATGTCATTACTAATCTCCTTTGCAGGCAATTCTACTTCCTCTTCGTCAAACGCAGGAACCCACCAGCATCGCACCGTGCTCCGCTTCTCCCCCTTGGGCCCACGCTTTTTAATGTTTTGCACTCCGCTGTCTCCCCCGATATCGCGGATCATTTGTGTCACCCACCCACGGCTGGTAACATTGAAGCGGCGGTTGTGCAGAAACTCCAACAGCCCTTCCAACTTGAACTTCGTAATGCCGCCATCGGTCCATGGTTTACCCATGTCAATCTCCTCCGGTGCCATCGCCCGAATGTGGCTCGTGCAATACGTCCGCAGCAAATCTTTAAACTGTCCTGCCACGGTCAGTTCTTCCGGCACATCGATGTATGTGGCTTGGCTCATCAACCCATTGACCATCTGCTGCCAGCGGTTGGCCTTGGTTGTAGGCGGCATAAACATACACTGCTCCATGCATGCACGTTGCCACAGTGTTTGGTTCTGTAGTTGTTCTGTGGACAACATGATCCGTGTTCCGTTCACATCCATAAAATACAGCCGTGGTTCCGACAGCATGATCGTCAGTCCACCAACCTGTGGCGCATCCGGCGCATCGTCGCTGATCCCATGCTTTGCCAACACGCAGAGTGCCGGATCACAGAACGACTTGAACGGCTCATCGCTGCATGTGTAGCTGTAATCTTTCTTCTCATGCTGCTGAATGATCGTCGATACTTCCTTCGACGGCAGCGGTGGAGAAAACAAAGTTCGGTTGTACTCTTCAACCGCCCCGTGCCAATCATCAGGAAACTTCTTCTTGCAGTACACCCCGATAAAAAACAGCAGCTTGTTTCTCGGCTCCGACTGCGGCCCGTCCGAAAAGATCTCCCGTATACACGGAGGCCCGTCAGTGAAATGCTTACGCGCTTTAGTCGTGGCCCGTACCGCTTCTAGATCAGACAGCGCAACACGGCCCTTGTCCACCGCATCCAAGAACTCGTCGAGTTCCATCGCCTCGACCTTCTCGTTGTAACAAAACCGCTGCGGTAACTCTGCATTAAAGTATGGCATGTTGATAAAGTTGCCCACGTCCCCGCGCTCGGCAATGATCTTGTCCTGCTTTGGAAAGATCTCCACACCACTGTGACCAAGCATGATCGACATCTCGGTCAGGTACTCACGGACCACGGCTGCTTGCTCAAACTCTTTGAGGAACAAATACAGGTGGGCACCGCCCGACTTCGAGCGGCAATGAAACAACGGGAGCTTCAACTTGCGTATGCGCTCCTGCAATTCTTTATGGTTCAAGTCATACACATCGATGTCGATAGCCCCGAACTTGCATTCGTTGTTCTCGTTGATCGGGATAGCCCCAACCCCATGCGTACCGTCGATGTGCGCCTGAACAAGATCCTCGGTCAGAGGCTCCCGTATAATTTTGCTTTGTGATTCTGCCTTACCGTTCCGTCCTATGCGTCCAACTATCGTTGTCCCATGGGCACTCGACGCCCCAACATATGCGGCAAGCAGTCTTTTAGCTTGTGACATCTACTGCTCCAAAGTGAAAAGGGGGACAGTACCCGCTGTCCCCCGAGGCTGCTAAAACGGTATCTCATCCGAGTTGGAAGAGGAAACTGTGGAGGAGCCCTCCTCCGGTGCAGCTTTCACTTCGCCAGCCGCAACGCTATCGCGAAACGACTTAGCTTCAAGCATAAGGTCGCGGCTCTCAAGCAGCCCAACCTTCTCTATCTGATAGTTGAACCACGACCCTTGGTCATTGCTCTCTTCTACCGTAGTAAACTTCCATTGCGTTGCAAACAACGGAGGCGTAATCATTGCGCCCGTCTTTGGGTGCTTGATCTTCTGCATTGCAATCTGTGTTTTCCAACGGCGACTGACCTTTAACTGGCTCGACTTCATGTCGATCACCACAGGTTGATACGTGCCGTCAGCTTCCACAACCAAACAGTAATGCTGATCTGACTTAACCAACTCGTTACCGTTGGGCAACATTTCCTTTGCACCCTGCCGCTCGGTTCGTTGCAATACCGCATCGGTCGCAGGTATCTCGCCCCGAAAACCACCACCCTGATCACGAGGTGTAAACTCCAGGTACTTGGTTGTTTGGTAGCATGGGATGACAGTAATACCATCTTCCCCCGTCCAATGCTGCTTGGTCACAGTATTAAACATATCGCCTTGCTCAGAGCCTTCAATGTACTCTGCCTCGCGCTTCTTCAGTTGCGGTGACATCGCCTGTAAGATCCGAACAAACGGGATCTGCATCTCGCTACTGTCAAACGCCGCACCTTCGCCAGCGAACTCAAGGATATCATCCATTACATCGGTTGATACTGCGGTCTCTTTCTTCTTTGCAACTGCGCCCATTATGCTTTCCTCCGAATTTGTGCAGCGTTGGATATGAATGCCCCGAACATATCAAGGTCAATCGGTTTACCGTCCGTAATGCGCTCCTTCACAAACGCCTTGAGTGTGGACGGGTGAACGTGGGTCTTGGTCTTTGGATCAAAGCCACGCTCTTGCAGGAGTCCAACGACATCCCCCGCAACATTATCTTCACCTTTACCAAAGGAACAGGTCACATCGTTCTTGATGATGTCATCTAACCCGTTGTCCCGCAGCCACGAGAACGCCTCGTCCTTACGCGCTGCTGGTATCGATGCACTAACGATCATCTTTCTTTCAACGGTCACGCCGTCAACGTCCAGACGTTCCACCCCCATCTCATCCATCAAGGCGGGAATGTTTTCAACCGAGAGCTTGTGCTTCTCTTGCTTCAGTGCTTTCAGGTGTTCCTCCGCGTCCTCGATCTGTTGCTCGACGTTACGGAGATTACGAACCAAAGAACTCAATTGTTTTCCAGTTCCAGTATCGACGCTAGAGAGGGCGTCGGCCTCATCAATTATGTCCTCAAATATATCGGTCATAAGTTTTTCCTCTTCAGGGTTGCTTTCTGCGGTAGCCTCATGCTATCCGTACAGTAGACAATAGTGGAGGTATATGATGTCTGTCAACTACAAATTTAAATTAAAACCCTTCGAGCATCAGATCACGGCGCTTGATTACGGGTGGCGACGAATAGAGTTCGGACTGTTCATGGAAATGGGAACAGGTAAATCCAAAGTTCTGATCGACAACATGGGTATGTTGTACCTCGCAGGGCAGATCAACTTCGCTTTGGTCATCGCACCCAAGGGCGTGTATCGCAACTGGGTCGTCAAAGAAATACCCGAACACATGTCCGATGAAGTACCGCACCGAGTGATTCGGTGGGTCGCATCACCAAATAAAAAACAACAGGAAGAAATGCGCTCCGTCAAGGACAAGTTCGATGGCCTTACCATCTTCGTCATGAACGTCGAAGCGTTCTCTTCTCTTAAAGGTAAGCAAGCAGGGGAGTGGATGTCTCGTGCGCTTGGGCCTCATGGCCTGATCGCCATCGACGAATCAACAACTATCAAAAACCACAAGGCCAAGCGCACCAAGAACTTGATGAAGATTGCATCGGGATTCAAGTACAAAAGACTATTGACAGGGTCTCCCGTGACAAAAAGTCCGATGGATATATATTCGCAGTGCGAGTTCCTACGACCAGGTCTCTTGGGATACGATTCCTACTACGCTTTCCAAGGTCGATACGCCGTAGTGCAAAAGAAAACCATGGGCCAATCTGCGTTCCAACAGATCGTCGGATATCGAAACCTCGACGAGCTAACCGATAAAATAGACATGTTCTCCTATCGGGTGCTCAAGAAAGACTGCCTCGATCTCCCCGACAAAATGTACACAGTACGCTACGTTGGCCTGACCCCCGAGCAGCGGGACATGTACAACCAGATCCGGCAGAACGCCATGGTCATGCTCGACAGCGGTGAGATGTCCACGGCCCCCGCCGTAATTACGCAGATGCTACGCTTGCAACAGATCATGTCCGGTCACCTCAAGACTGACGACGACGAAATGCTGTACTTCCCGTCCCTTCGCATGGATGCTCTCAAAGAAATACTCGATGAGCACGAAGGCAAAGCAATCATCTGGTCACGTTTCCGATACGACATCCAACAGATCACGCGTACACTAAACGAAACTTTCGGGGACGGCTGCGCTGCTGCATACTACGGGGACACATCCGACGATGACCGCAACAACATCGTCAAGAACTTTCAAGATCCCAACCACCCGCTCCGTTTCTTCGTAGGCAACCCAGCCACCGCTGGATACGGCCTGACTTTGACCGAAGCTAACCTCGTGGTATACTATGCCAACGACTTCAATCTTGAAACGCGCATCCAATCAGAGGACCGCGCACACCGGATCGGACAAAAGAACAACGTAACATACATCGATCTAATCACTGAAGGTACAATCGACGAGAAGATCGTGCAGTCCCTCAGAGACAAGATCAACATCGGAGCCAAGGTTCTAGGAGAGGAAGCAAAAGAATGGCTAAGACTAAAACCCACGACGAAATAATCGAAGCAGTATGCGACTACAAAAAAGGCTGGACCAACCTGGACTCCGCCTCAAGGGAGCTCGGGGAACTGGCAGGGTTCACGCCCGACATTGCCGCAGCCTTCCTCAAGAACATGAAGCGCAACAACGTCACGCAGATCCGTGGCTACTCAAAAGAAAAAGATTACCAGATCGAAGGCAAGAAGGGTAAACCCAATGAGGCAAAAAAATAGCCCCGTTTAAGGGGCTAGTTATATGAGGCAGTAAGGCCACAGGCATGGGTCTTACTGTCGAGCAGTGTAAATATATCCTATCACGCAGGTTCCGTATCGGCAACAGCTTTCCGAATCAATACAGATAGTTGTCGTGCCATGGACCTCTGTTCTGAATCCGCTAACTTGCGAAGCAGATCGTGGTCCTCCTTTAACAAGCCAACATTCTGAAACTGCTGCTTGTCCTTCTCTTTCATTTTCTTTCGAGCCATGTGCGCCCCCAGTTTGTAGTCCATTTGTATAAGACTTATACATTGACTGGGGGCTAGTTGCAAGTCATTCGTCCACTCGTATGCAACGCCATGGAATATCGTCTCGCTTGTCCACATAGTTAGGGATGCAGTGCGCAACAATCTCGTCGCCCTCTTCAAGCTCCATCCGCTCAACAATCCGAGAGTTAAAGAACACAGCCTCACCCTCGTCGTTCACACCAAACGCGCTACCCGAGTACGTCTTACCCTCGACCAACACACCCATCGATTCTGTCTTAAAATCTCGGCTCATAAACTTCTCCTTCTTTCTCTTGTTCTTTGTAATATTTAAGCTGTCGAACTAGGGCCTCGATCCTTGGATCCGTGTGGTTCTCCCACTCGATATCGTCGATCTGCTTTTGTGTTCTCTTGATCAGATCGCTTATCAGATCCAAGTGTTCCATCCTTCTTCTCCCACGGTGGTTGGGACAAGGATATAGCCTCATGACCATTCGCCATCTTGCGCTTGTATCCCTGCCATTCTTTCTGTGCTGCTGTCCATCGACTCATATGTTGTATCCTCCATCTCTCAGAGCCTGAACATAGTTATCTAATTCTTCCCGAGCAGCAAACAATTCACGGTGAATATTCGGACGCGCATCTTTCCTGTACCGTTCGTCCGCCAAGTTATCTACTTGCTGCTTGAGCCATTTTAATTGAGACGCTTGGAATACACTTAACTCTTCGTCACCCATCGACAGCCTCCTTCTCGGGCCGTAACCTTGGCCTGATGTACTTCGACACCTCACTACTTGTCTCGCAGGTCATCATGATGTCGTTGCCGTAGAGGTCGTACAAATGGTTGTATATCCCATCTGCACTCCCACCACTCATAGCAGAAGCACAATGCTTCTCACTCTCAAACCAAACAGTCGTCTCAATCTCGTGATCCTGCACCGTGTACTCAATCACAAGTGCCGTGAAAAACTCAATCATCGGGAAACTTCCCACACACCTTCACGACCCGCGTTCTTGCCAGTGCCCCTGATCATTCCCGCTTTGTGTAACTGCGTCATCGTCGCCCTCACAATCGTCAGCTTTAAACCAGTGCGGTCTGCCAACTGCTTCGCAGTCCCAACTCCTCGGTCCAACTCAGCTAGGATCTGCTCCTTCCTCGTCAGTTTCTGATTGGTCTGTCGCTTGCGCGTCAACCTATCCCACATTTTCTTGAACATCGCTCTCTCCTTTCTCTCTAAGAACTTCCGCAATCTCCTCGATTGGTGTTAAGTTTAACCCAAAATTCTCCGCACAACCACGGTATCTTCCCAACCAGGTCGCCAATGCCGTCGCGCCCTGTCGCCGCAACTCACGCTGCGAGTCATCACTGTCAGGATCAAACCGCTCGTAGCCGCCGCCCTTCTTGCGTAAACTCACAGGACTTATAAACGTAGGATACTCCCTCACGCTTATGCTCACCACCTGATCCTCGGGGTCCGACTCTTGAACCACGATCCTCAGACCACTCGCCATCTGACGCGCCATCTGTATGCGCCACTGTCGTGCAGCTTCTTGATCTTCCATCCCATAGAACCACTCATACGCCTCATGGTCAGGCTGTCCACCCA
>Ga0208644_1002856_pt1 | contig 13569 bp, 11 predicted proteins | sample VirMetDEL_Nov_18_FD_184517 | JGI IMG/M metagenome (GOLD analysis project Ga0208644, IMG submission 184517) | Aqueous microbial communities from the Delaware River and Bay under freshwater to marine salinity gradient to study organic matter... | ecosystem: Environmental > Aquatic > Marine >... | reverse complement strand
CAACAGCATTAGATAGAGATGAAACTTATGGAAGAGAAGAAGCATCTAGAAGATTATTAAATAGACTTAAGTTTGGTTCTGAATCATTATTAGTAACTCCTGCAATAGCAGGTGTAGGTAAAGGTGCAAAAGCACTAGCGCAAAGAGGAAAAGAACTAGCATATAGTGATAGCGTATTTGAAAGATGGATTGATAAATATATTGGTTCACCTTTTAGACCTAGAGGTGATTTACCTCAAGAAGTATTTGCATCTGAAATGACTAAAGCAGGATTAAAAGCTAGAGATGTAGACGCTGCAAAAGAAATTGTAAACACAATTACAAAAGAAGTAGATAAAGTATTTCCTGATATAGAATCAGTTTTTAATAAAGGAACTATAAGTGAAAAAAATAAATTTTTAGATTTATTAAATCAAGCTTTATTTAAAGGAGATATTAGTAAACCAATTAATCCGAAAGCTTTAGATAATATTGTAGAAGAAATGGATAATATAAAATTAAATCCAGAAGCAAGACAAAGAATAGTTGGAGCAATAGATGCAGGAAGAGCAGAATTTACAAACTTAATAGGATTAGTAAATAAACAAATACCAGATAAAGACAAATTAAAAACAGGTGTAAAAGAATTACAAGAACTTTTAGAAAACAGAATTTCTGGTTGGGTAGGTAGTACATACAGAGCTTTTGAACCTAAATCTAGATTCTTTAAATTTTTTAATAGATATGAACCAACTGATGAAGCTTATAGTAATGCAATAAATTTATTTAGAAGATATTTGGCTAAAACAGATCCTGCAAGAAAAGGAGCTTATGATCCTTCAAGCACTCAGTATTACCAACAAGCAAAATATATGGTTGATGATATTTTAGAACAAGGACAAACAGCTAGGAAAAAAGCTGGTCAACTACCTGATTTAAATTACACAGATAAAACTGCGCAAGGAATAAAAACAAAATCTTTTGAAACAATGTTACAAAAAACTGGTGGTAAAGGTTCAAAAGTAATTAGAGATTTGTTCGGAGAAATAAGAGATCCAAGATATTCAATCTTTAATGCAATGACTAATTTATCTTCTGCTGCAAGAACTGCATCTTTCTTTGATGATGTTGCTACACAAAACAAAGCAGTTCAAGCTCAAGGTGGAAGAGGAGCTTTTTGGGCTAGTGAAGAGTTAGCTAAACAAGGTGTAAGATCTAATCAAACAGGAATACAAGTGGTTAAGGTAGGTGACTATTTAACAGAAGGAAAATATCCTGGAATTAAATATGTTGATAATGAAATATTAAATTCGTACACAACAAAAGAAATAGCTGAAGGTATGTTACATGCTAATGATGTGCCAAGAGGTTTAGCAGGTGCATTGAGAGGTAGAGAATCTGCATCAACAGCTGAAACTGCAGCTACTTATTTATATAGAACATTATTACTTGCACCAAAAGCTGCATCACAAATGGCTAAAACAATTTTATCTATACCTACTCACTTAAGAAACTTAATTAGTGCTGGTATGTTTACTGTTGCAAATGGTACAGTTATTGAACCTTCATTTTTTAAAAATGCTGTTCAAGGTTTCAAGGGATCAGGTGTATTTAAACTTGGACCTAAAAGTCCTGAAATGCAAAAACTATACCAAGAGTTTTTAGAATTAGGAGTTGTAAATTCACAAGTACAAATAGGAGATTTAACTGCATTATTTAAAGATGTAATACAAGGTGGTAATCAATTTATTACACCCGATACAATATTAAAATCATTTTTTAAAAAAATGAAAAAAGTAGGTTCTTTCTTACAAGGTAAATATGTTGCGGAAGATGATGCATTTAAAATTACAAATTATTTAACTGAACTTGAAAGATTAAAAATAGGTAGAGCAAAACAATTAAATATTAAAAGAGCAGATTTAGATGCTACTTTAGATGATGACACACTATTAGGATTAAAAAGACAAGCAGCTGACATTGTAAAAAATACTGTACCAAATTATGCGTATGTTGGTTCTGCAGTTAAAACATCTAGACTACTTCCTATTGGTAACTTTATGTCTTTCCCATCAGAAATGATTAGAACAACTGCAGGTATTGGTAAACAGGCTTTATCAGAATTAAGACATTCAAGACCAACAAGAGGTAGTAATGTTGGACCTATTGTATTTGATATTGAGGCAAATGCTTTTGTTAAAAATGATAACCCAATGTATGCAACAGGTATTAAAAGATTAGCAGGTATGACTACTACATTAACTACAGTACCAATTGCATTAACTGAAGGAATGAAAGCTTTATATGATGTTACAGAAGATGAGATGCAAGCATTAAGACAATTCGTACCTGAGTGGTCTAAAAACTCTACATTACTTCCAATGAGAGATGATGATGGAACATTAAGATATATAGATTTTAGTCACAGTAACGTTTACGATACAGTTGCAAGACCATTTAGAACATTATTAAATAATGTTTTATTATCGCAAGAGTCAGATGATATTTTATTAAGAGGTTTTAGAGATGGTATAGTAGAAGCTACTGGTGAAATTATGAATCCATTTATTTCTGAATCTATTTGGACAGAAGCAATGACTGATATTATTGTTAGAAATGGAAGAACTAATGAAGGTAGATTATTATATACAGATGAAACACCATTTGGTGATAAACTTGCAATTCAATTTTTACATTTAGGTGAAGCTCTTGCACCATCATACAAACAATATCAAAGAATAGGTCAAGCTGCTTTTGGTGTGCCAACTAAAAGAGGGGATGAATTAGAAATAGGTCCAGAACTTGGTGGACTAATTGGATTTAGAGCTATTAAAGTAGATCCATTAGATGCAATGGGATTTAAAATTGCTGAATATCAAACAGGTATAAGAAATGCTAGAAGAGAATTTACTGGTGGTTACTTTGGATTGTTAAGAGGTGGACCAGTAAAAGCAAATGATATTATAGAAAGATTCTATATATCAAACCAAGCAAGATTTAATGTACAAAAAGAAATGTTTAGAAATTTAAATGGAGCAGAAACTTTAGGTGTTAGTACAAATGAATTAAGAAAAACATTTAAAGATAGACAATTAAGTGATCAAGCATTTAGAAAATTAAAAAATGGTCAATTTGAACCATACTTTCCATCGAAAGATATTGAAAATAGATTTAGTGAAATTGCAAGAGACCTTGGAGATTTAGATGTATTTAAAGAAATAAAACCTGTTCTTAGAGACATGACTAGAGATTTAAAACAATTAAATTTAGGTGAAACATTTGATTTAGATTTAACAGATTATTTAGAAGAAGGACCAAGTATTGCAGAGAGTCTTGGTTTAGGAAACATTGGCCAACCACCAATGCCAAATCAACAGGTATTAACATCACAGATTCAGGCTCCAGGGAACAATTTAACAGCACAAGGATTGACACCAACTGAGAATGCTTTATTATCTGAAGAGGAAAAACAAATTAGATTAAGATCAAGAGGTTTAGCATAATGAAATATTTGGGCGGTCAGATAGTATCAAACTATTGGGGTCTTTATGTGGCGGGGGTCACATTCTAATGGCAAGAAAATCACAACAAGACGCAATTCAAAGAATAGATTCACACGAAAAATTATGTCGTATAATGCAAAAACAAACTCAGAATGCAATAGACGGTCTTCAAGGACAAATCAATAGAATAGAAAGAATATTACTAGTATCAGCAGGAGCTTTATTTTCTGGTATGGCAGGAATTATATTAGTGCTCTTGCAAAAACTATAATCATAATTATATTAATCTCAGGTCGCTTTTAGGAGGGCCTAAAACTAACTGTCTAACTAAGGAGGTTATTATGACAAATCTAAGTACATTCCTAAATAACGCAATCGGTTTTGATGATATGTTTGATAGATTCAATTATCTATCTACAGTCAATTCTGGTTTTCCACACTATAACATAATAAAAGAAAGCGATGGTAAATATACTATTGAGCTTGCTTTAGCAGGATACAAAAAAGATGAAGTAACTGTTGAAATTCAAGATGGTATTTTATTTATTGAAGGTCATTCAAAAGAAGAGAAAGCAGACTTTGTGCATCAAGGTATTGCAAAAAGATCTTTCAGAAGACAATTTCAATTAGCTGACTATGTTGAATGTAGTGATGGTAAATTAGAAGATGGTATGCTTAAGATTAAACTTGAGTACAATCCACCGGAAGCTAAAAAACCAAAACAAATAAAGATTGTTTAAATCCATTCTCTAAAGTCTTCATCCATAATTGTATTTGCGATGTCGACTTTATTACGGAGTGCTTTAACAATACGTTCGTCAATAGTATCTTGAGACATAATATCAATATAAGTCATCTTTCTAGTTTGACCTATACGATCAATTCTTGCTTCAGACTGTTGACGTTTTTCTAAATCATAACCATTAGAAAAATAAATCATATTACTACCGGCGGTAAGGGTAATACCATATCCGCCGGTATGTGTAGTACCAACAAAAAATCTACAATTATCATCCGTTTGAAATTTTTTAATATTAGCTGATCTTGCATCAGTATCTGTTTCACCAAAGTAATCTACAACAGAATCTTCACCATATACTTTTTTAATTTCATTTATAATTCTTTTTACATCATGAGTGTAATGTGACCATATGATTGTTTTACCTTCAACATTTTCTAATATGCTCATTAACTCTGTTAATCTTTGGCAAGGTAAATCTTTTATCGTACCATCATCAGCAGTAAAATGACCACAAGTAATTTGATGTAGTCTCATTAACTGAGTCATGACAGTTGCAGATGATTGCATTTTATTATCTAAAAATGCAATAGCCTGTTGTTTCATTTGTTTATAAACTTTTTTCTGTTCAGGTGTCAGTTCAACATAATGTTTTACATAAGTTTTTTCTGGTAAATCTAAACAATCTTCTTTTAATATTCTTTTTGAAAAAGGTTTTATTTTATCGGATAGTTCACCAAGATTCATGTATCCTGTAACAATCTCAACTCTTCTACCATTAACTTCTATCTTTCTCATCTTTGCGTATCTTGAACGAAAAGTCCAATAAGATTCATGCCCCAGGAGCCAAGGATCAAGAAAGGCACATTGAGAAAATAAATCTAATGGTGATTTAGTAACAGGTGAACCTGTAAGTATTCTTCTATACTTACAATGATTTCTTAATGCTAAAATATTTTTTGTTCTATTAGATGTTGGTGTTTTAATTGTAGTTGATTCATCAATAGCAATCATTGCTTTATGACAAGATAAAAATTTATATGCAAACTCTGCACCATCACCAGATGAAAATGCTTCAACATTCATAATTAAAATATGTAAATCTGTACCTTGTTGAAACAAAGTATTTAATATTTCTTTTTGTTTTTTAGATTTATCTGATGTTTTCCATAGCACCATTTTTTTATAAATGTGATCAGGTAAATGTGTTGGTACTTCTTGATCATACCAGTTTTTATAAACACCTTTAGGTGCAATAAGAAGTAAACCATTTATATGGCCTTTATCATATAGCACTGCAGCATTATCTAATAATACTTTTGATTTGCCTGTACCCATTTCCATAAAGTACGCAAAATTTTCTTTATCCCAAGATGCTTCTAATGCATCTAATTGATGTTGGTATGGCTTAGTTTTAAACTTATAATTCATAATCTATTTACTTTTCTTTCTATTTCGTATAGTAATATAAAAAAAGATAAAAGTCAAATGAAATTTTTAAAATAATTACAATCATGGATAGTAAAGTATATTTATTACAAGATATTCCAGTTGATAGAGAAACAGGTCGACCTAAGTATAATATAATGGGTGCAAAAAAATTTGGTGATATACAAATTATGTTTAGAGCATTAGAACAAATTATGTTTTCACCTGGGCCATTTATATTTTCAGTCAGACAAAAATTAAAAGATTTTACAGAAAATGATTATTTATTATTGAATGGTGATCCTGCAATTATTGGGGTAACTTGTGCAATTGCGTCAGAAATGACAAACGGTAAGTTTAAACTACTTAAATGGGACAGGCAAGAAAAAACTTATTATCCTATAGAAATAAATATATTTCAAAAATAGTCTTGACAAATTGCTTTGAAGCAATTATTATTACATCATGAAAGTTAAAAAGTTAATAATAGGAGTTACATTATGAATATAGATATGCGTGCAGATGCACCTAATCAAACGGATATTATTGATCCGGAAAAACTATCAACTGAGATTGAGAAATTAAAATCAGTTCAGGATAGAATTAAATCTTTAGAAGATCAAATTAAAGATTTAAAAGAAGATGAGAAATACTTTAGTTGTGTAGTTATTCCAAAGTTAATGGAGGACATGAACTTATCTTCTTTAAAATTAAAAGATGGTTCTGAACTATCTGTAAAACAAATTTATAGTGCGTCAATTAAAGCTGATAAAAAAGTACAAGCACTAAACTGGCTTCGAGAAAATGGCTTAGGTGATATTGTAAAAAATAATATTACAGTATCGTTTGGTCAAAACGAAGATAACAAGGCAGCAGAATATGCTAACCTTGCGAGGTCTGAGGGTTATGAACCAATTCAAGATGAAAAGGTTCATCCTCAGACACTCAAAGTAGTTATGAAGGAATGGAAAGACAAAGGTCGTGAAGTTCCTGCAGAACTATTTAACACGTTTGATGGAAATCAAACGCAAATAAAAAATAAAAAATAGAAAATAAAAAATAGAAAATAAGGAGATATATATGGCTAATACAGATGCTATAGTTAAGAAGAATAGTGCAGGTGCACTATCTGCTATTAATCTCAGACAAGACTCTGGGAAAGGTAGCGAAGAAATAGATGGTAAGGATAATACACCTTCCATCTTAAAAATCCTACATCAGTTATCACCTGAATGTAATGCTAATGATGCAAAGTATGTCGAAGGTTCTAAACCTGGTATGATATATGCAAAAGGCATTAATCAACTGATTGATGGGTCCAAAGGAGTGGATGTCGTTATTGCACATACGCATATAAGATATCCAGAATGGCAGGAGATGGGAGACACAGCGGCTCCTCCAGTCACTACACATCTTACATTACCTAAAGATGCAGTAGAAGAAAGAGGTGGTAAGTATAGACTAGACAATGGTAACTATGTAGAAAAAACTGCATACTACTATGTCTTTGTTTTAGGTGAAGAACCTAGACCAGCTGTAATTACCATGAGATCTTCAAATTTAACTCCATCTAGAGAGTTGAATAATCTTATTAGAGATTTAAGATTAGAAGATAAAGAAGGGAAATACAGACCGGCAACATATGCTGCAGTTTATAATTTAAAAACTGTTGCTAAAAGTGCTGGAAGTAAAAGCTGGCATATCTATAAACCATCTTTCAAGAGAGTCCTAGATGTCTCTAAGAAAGAGGATGCTAATCTATACATAGAAGCACAGAAACTACAACAGTCAGTTTCAAAAGGTGCTGCAAAACCTCAGTATGAGAAGAGTGAACAACCTTCTCAAGCTAAGGATATTGTATAACGAACTATAACCAAGGTTATGGTGGCCACGACTGGGTTCGGGAGACTGGACCCAGTCTTATATTAGGAAATAGATATGACAGATTTTATAAAGTATTTTACAGGATTAAAACGTAATTACGGTTTTTGTAATGTAAACAATGGTTACAAAGATCCTAATACAGGAAAAATAAGATTTCATGCAGGTGATTATGGTTGGTCTGGTAAACCAATTACAGATAATGATTACCAACTTCATTTAAATGGTAAAAGATCTATAGGTATACAACCTTGTGATGATAATGGTTTTGCAAGATTTGGTGCAATAGATATTGATCCAAAAAATTATAAAGACTTAGATGTAAAATATTATTTAGATATTATTCAAGAAAAAGAATTACCACTTATACCCATTAGATCAAAAAGTAATGGACTTCATTTATATTTATTTACAAAAGAATTTGTACAAGCAAAAGAAATAAAAAGTTTTTTAGAACAAGTTTTATTTTTATTTAAACTACCAATCACCACAGAAGTATTTCCTAAGCAAACTAAACTAGGAACAAATACAGATGGGGATAAAATAAATGGTAACTTTATCAATCTACCTTATTTCAATAAAGATGAAAGATGTGCATTAGATCCTTCAGGTAATGAAATGTCTTTTGAATTATTTTTAAATTGTATTGAATTAAATACAGTGACTGCTGGGAAACTAAAAGAAATATCAGATAACATAATTAAAAGTGAATTAACAGGCGGTGCAGAAGAATTTAAAGATGGTCCACCATGTTTAGAAATATTATCAAAAGAAAAAATGACAGATGGTAGAGATAGATTTTTATATAACTATATGGTCTTTGCTAAGAAAAAATATCCTGATAACTGGGGTAAAATGGTTTTAAAAGCAGGAAGAAATTATTTTGAGTTTGATGAGATATGGACGGATGATCATATTGAAAAGAAAATAAAACATTGGGAAAAACAAAATAAAGGTTATGGTTGCACTGATGATTTATTAGCACCAGTATGTATTAAATCAGAATGTATAAAAAGAAAATTTGGAATTATATCTGATAGAAAAATAAGTTGGCCACGATTAACAAATTTAGTTAAAGTAGATTTTAAACCGGATCCTGAATATTATTTTGATGTAGAAAGAGACGATGGACAAACAGTATCTGTACATGCAAGAAATAAAAATGAAATAAAAGATCAACAAGAATTAAGAGGATTAATCATGGCGCAAGCAGATGAATTACCTCCACCAATCAAAGCATTAGAATTTTATGAAATTATAAAAGCATTGTTAGCAACTCAAGATACAGTGCAACCGGCTCCAGGGACCACGCCTATGGAGATATTAAAGAAACATTTAAAGTTTTATATACACAATACAAATGCAACAACACACAATTCATTTAAAAGTGGTAATGTATTGAAAGATGAAACATATGCATACTTTGTGTTTGATGAATTTTATAATGACTTAAAAGATAATGAATGGAGAAAAGATGCATCAAGAACTTCTCACATGATTACAAAAATGTTTGAGAAAGAAAAAGAACATCTTCCTAAACCACAGTTTGGTAAAAAGAAAAGATTTCCAGGTAGAGATAAGAAAACGGATAAACCATATCCAGGTGTAAATGGTTGTGCAATGATACCATTATATTTATTTGAATTAGAAAAAGATGATGCAGATGTAATTCAAATTGCAGATTATAAAAAGAAAGAAGAAATTGTATAATGATTTACAAATACTTTGGTCCTCCAGGTACAGGTAAAACACATAGACTTATAAGTAGAGCTAAAGCTTATATTAGAATGGGCACACCATTAGATAATATTGGTTATTTTGCATTTACTAAAAAGGCTGCAGCTGTAGCTAAAGATAGAATGCCAGTAGACTCAGAAAAATTAAGATACTTTAGAACTCTACATTCATTTGCATATGAACAATTAGAATTAACAGATGCTATGGTTATGCAACCAGAAGATTATGTAAAGATAGGTAAAGAAGTAGATATCAAAGTAAAGCATTATGACAAATATAATAAAGAAGAAATATTTTATTTAAATATAGATAGTCCATATTTTAAAATGATCGGTAGAGCTATGAATAGAGATACAGATATTGAAGAAGAATTAGGTAGAAATGAACATAATAAAAAAGAAATAAAACCTTGGATATTAAAAAACTTAAATGCCAATTTAAAAGAATATAAAAGAGTTACAGGTAAGTTAGATTTTAATGATATGATAAAAAGATTAATTGATAAACCTAATTTACCAAAATTTAAAACCATATTTATTGATGAAGCTCAAGATTTATCTCCATTACAATGGCAGTTATTTGATAAATTAAAAGAAAACTCTGAAGATATGTATCTTGCAGGGGATGATGACCAAGCTATATTTGCATGGGCAGGAGCAGATGTAGATAGATTTATAGAAGAACCAGGCAAAGAAAGAGTATTAAAATATTCAAAAAGAATATCAAAAGCAGTTCAAGAAACATCGGAATTACCATTAGAAAAGATAAGAGGATTAAGAAAAGAAAAAATTTATTATCCAAGAAATTATCAAGGTGAATCACTTAGAATAAATAATCTAGAACAAATAGATTTATATGAAGGTAAATATTTAATACTGACTAGAACTATTAATAGGTTAGTAGAAATGACAAAAGAATTAAGAAAAAGAAATTTATATTATCAAACTAATAAAGGTAAAAGTTTTCCAGTGAGATTGTACAAAGCATCTATTATGTATAATTCATGGTGTAGAGGTATAGAGTTAGCAGATAAAGAAATAAAAGATGTAACAGAATTTATTGGAAAACCTAAAAATGAATGGAATAATAATGTGGTTTGGTATGATGCATTTGAAGAATCAAAATTATCTGACAGAGAATATATAAAATCCATGATGGATAACGGAGAAAATTTAGATGAAGATGCAAGAATATATGTATCAACAATTCATGCAGCTAAAGGTGGAGAAGAAGATAATGTAATTCTTTGTTTAGATTTAGGAAGAACAATTAAAAAGTCTGTAAAGAAAAGTGATAGTAAAAATGATGAAGAACATAGAGTTTGGTATGTGGGATCAACACGTGCAAGAAATAATTTATACATGTTAAAAGCAAACAAAAGAAAAAATGAATACAAGTTTTAAAGAATTATACTTAAAGTATAAACAGAACGGGATAGAGAAAATTCCTAACGGTGTGTGGCAGCATCGTAAAGTTAATTTGGCTTCTCGACTCCCTATTCAATCATACTCGGTCAAATTAACATCTGCCACAGATAAAGGATAAAATGAAAACACTAACAAGAGATATAATGATTACATTTATATTAACATACTACATAATAAACATAATGGAGGTACTAAAATAATGACAGATAAAGATATGTTTGATGGAGCATTTCCACAAAATAAACAAATAGGCGGGAGTCACTACAAAGACTTTCACATTCAACCTTATGAATTTATTTCTAAGAATGACCTTTCTTTTTTTCAAGGAAATGTTATTAAATATGTGTGTCGTTACATGAATAAGAATGGCATACAAGATTTAGAGAAAGTAATTCATTATTGTGAATTAGAAATTAAAAAGATGAAAGATATGAAAAGGAAAAAATAATGTTAATGCCAACTACAGAATGGGTAGCACCTAAAGAATTTCCTGATTTAAGATCAGCAGAAGAAATAGCAATTGACTTAGAGACAAGAGATCCTGATTTAAAAACAAAAGGATCAGGCTCTATTGTTGGTAATGGTGAAGTCGTAGGTATAGCTGTAGCTGTAGATGGATATAAAAATTATTTTCCAATAGCTCATGGTGAAGGTCCAAACATGGACAGAGATAAAGTTTTAAGATGGTTTAAAGATATTTGTGAATCACCTGCTACAAAAATATTTCATAATGCAATGTATGACGTATGTTGGATACGTAATTTAGGTATAAAAATCAATGGTTTAATTATAGATACTATGATTGCAGCATCTATAATAGATGAAAATAGATACAACTATACGTTGAATGCATTATCATGGGTATATTTAAATAAAGGTAAGAATGAATCTTTACTAAACAAAGCAGCTAAAGAAAGAGGATTAGATCCTAAAGCTGATATGTGGAAGTTACCTGCAAGTGAAGTAGGTGCATATGCAGAAGAAGATGCAGCATTAACTTTAGAACTTTGGAATCATTTAAAAAGAATTATTGTTGAAGAAGATTTACAAGATATATTTAATCTCGAAACTGATCTTTTTCCTTGTCTAGTCGATATGCGTCACCTAGGGGTGCGGGTAGATACAGAAAAAGCCGATCAATTAAAAACAGCACTGGCAGTAAAAGAACAAAACTTATTGCAACAAATAAAAATAGAAACAGGCCTAGAACCTCAGATATGGGCTGCAAGATCCATTGCGAAAGTTTTCGATAAATTAAATTTACCTTATGACGTAACTGAAAAAACAAAGTCTCCATCATTTACAAAAAATTTTATTTCTAATCATAATCATCCTGTAGTTCGTATGATAGCAGAAGCTAGGAAAATAAACAAGGTCAGTACAACATTTATTGATACTATTTTAGAACATGAACATAATGGTAGAATTCATGCAGATATAAATCAAATACGATCTGATGATGGTGGTACAGTTACAGGACGATTTAGCTATGCTAATCCAAACTTACAACAAATACCTGCCAGGGATCCGGACACAGGGCCTTTAATTAGAAGTTTATTTATACCTGAAGAAGGTTGTAAGTGGGGAACATTTGATTACTCGCAACAGGAACCAAGGTTAGTTACTCACTATGGTATACGATTTGAATATGAATCAGCTAAGATAATTGCAGACTCATATGAAAATGATCCTAATACAGACTTCCATAAGTTAGTAGCAGAACTTGCAAACATAGATAGAAAAGAAGCTAAGACAATTAATTTAGGTTTATTCTATGGTATGGGTAAAGGTAAGTTAATGAATGAATTAGATTTAACAAAAGATAAAGCTGAAGAATTATTTGCTAAGTATCATAGCACTGTACCTTTTGTAAAACAATTGACTAATGGTGTAATGGCTGCAGCTCAACAAAGAGGTAAAATAAAAACTATTTTGGGTAGACGTTGTAGATTTCCAAAGTATGAACCCATACTAAGAGGTTCAGATTGGGGTACATTTGTACCTGCAGAAGATCATGAAACAATGTTAGAGTTAAAACAAATGGGACCATATTTATTAGATGATGATGGTAATCAAATAAAAGATAAAGATGGTAAACCACAAAAAAATTATTGGCATAACAATGGTCACAGAAGAGCATTTACTTACAAAGCATTAAATAAATTAATACAAGGTAGTGCTGCAGACATGACTAAAAAAGCTATGGTTGATTTATACAAAGAAGGTTTAATAGGTCATATACAAATACATGATGAATTAGATTTTTCTATTGAATCTGAAGCACAAGCTGATAAAATAAAACAAATAATGGAACAAGCAGTAGAACTAAAAGTTCCTAATAAAGTTGATTACGAATCTGGTCCTAACTGGGGCGAAATTAAATAATATGAGGAACTTATGGCATATCTCAACGCGAATATACCACCGATTTACTGCAAAATACGTAGGGAGTATCTTTATGATATGGATGAAAAATATAAGGGAGATAGTCGTGACTGCGTTATCTTTGGTGTTAGCTCTATTTCAGGTCGTGCACTCTTATTTAATATCATGTTACCCAATGGTGCGTGCTATTGGAGATTGCCTATCTCAGCGTTTTTCCAAAAACATCTTTCTAGATCCGAAGTGCCAGATATGCAAGTTGACGAGTTACAGTTGTGGAACTGTTTTAGCTATTATCCTAGCGTGCATTGCTTTGATTGGTTGGCTGGTATAGATGGAAAATTTTTAGGTAAAGATAAAAAATTCTACAAAGGTCAATACTTATTTACTATTGACTGGGCACATCCAGACACTAATATATTAAACGTTGAGCATTCTGAGATTCCACAAGAACATAAGTGTGCTCACATAATGCAATTAGAAAACGGCAACT
>Ga0208644_1002853_pt1 | contig 13588 bp, 8 predicted proteins | sample VirMetDEL_Nov_18_FD_184517 | JGI IMG/M metagenome (GOLD analysis project Ga0208644, IMG submission 184517) | Aqueous microbial communities from the Delaware River and Bay under freshwater to marine salinity gradient to study organic matter... | ecosystem: Environmental > Aquatic > Marine >... | reverse complement strand
GACGGTGCTCAACGCCCGAAGGATCGCAGGCGTGCAGCTTACGGCTCAGGCCGCCGCGTTTGCGACGGCGAACGCCACGGGCAGGTTCCTGCTGGCGTTGAGCAGCAACGGCTCGACCGTGGCAACAGCCAACGTGATCGGCCAGTTCGGTCTTGCAGGCTCAAGCTCCGGCACTGCGTTCGCCACGCACGGCCACATCAACGTCGTCCGCACGGAGGCGTCCGAAATCATGCTTCAGAAAGAACGCATCCACAACCGCCTCATCGACATCGCCAACAGCGCGGTGTTCTACGGAGCGGTCATCGACCCGCAGACCAACCGCATGGCGATCGACGAGACGAAGCCGATCAAGCCCGCGAAGGTCACGGTCATGGAAACGATCTCGTACTGGCAGCGCGCTCGCTTCTTCAAGCGGTGGCTGTCAGATGAACGGGCAGGTTGGACGTGGGTCATGACGATGACCTTCACCAACCATCATGCGGTCCTCGAGCGTTTCGAGGAGTTGGTCAGTGATAGACCTATCAACATTCCCGCAGATCCTCAAAACGGGCTTCGCTCGGTCATTGTCAGGTTGGTGAGTTCCGAATACACTCACCCTCCGGAACAGAGCCCGAACCGAGGCTCAGTCGTAGCAGTCACCTTCGAAGCCACTGTGAGCAGGAAATAACATGCCAGGAGTCAATACTACTGGGCAGCCGAACCCGTCCGACTACAACCTCGGTCGCGGAGCTGTCTATTTCGCATCCCTCGATACCACCACGGGCTTGCCCCTGTCGTATCGCCATCTGGGCAACTGCCCGGCCTTCACCGTGACGGTGGAGCCCGAGCTGCTCGAGCACCAGTCCAGCCGCGCCGGTCTGAAGGTCACCGACCTTGAGATCGTGGTGTCGCAGAAGACTTCGGTCTCGGTGACGCTCGACGAGGCGACCAACTTCGAGAACCTTGCGTTCTTCTTCAGCGGCTCGTCGGTGAACGACGAGACGAACACCGCTCGCACCACGGTCACCAACGTCGAGATCTCCTCCAGCATCGTGAAAGGTCGCTGGTACGACCTCCGCAATGCTTCGGGCGCTCGTCTGTACGACCTCTCTGGCTCGCTTGTGGTTAAAGCTGGCGCCGCCAGCCCGGGCTCGACGATTACCCTCGGCACTGATTACACAGTCGATGCCGTGATGGGCCGCATCTTCATCCCGTCGACCTCCACCGTGACCGCCGGGCACAAGCTGTTCTTCGATTACACCACGGCCTCCAATGAATCGGCCGTCGATCGCGTCTACGGCCTGACGGCTTCGCAGATCAAGGGCGCGCTCAAGTTCGTCTCGACCAATCCTGCTGACAGCGGCAAGCGCGTCGAGTACCAGTTCCACGAAGTCTCGATCCGTCCGGAAGGCGATCTTGCGCTGATCGGCGACGAGTTCACTCAGATCACCCTGACGGGCACGGCAAACAAGAACACCAAGCTGCCTGCGACCTCTCAGGTTGTCACCATCACCACCCACGCTGACAGCTAAGGAGAACACACATGCCAGGCTTTACCACTACGGGCGGAAATACCAACGACTACAATCTTGGTCGCGGAATCGTCTACTTCGACGGCGACGTGGTCTCGACGTATGCGAAGGGTTTTCGCGATCTGGGAAACTGCACCGAGTTCAACATCTCGGTCGAGACCGAGACGCTTGAGCACCAGAGCTACCTCGAATCGCTCAAGACGATCGACAAGGAACTGGTGCTTTCGCAGAAGATGACCGTGTCGTTCACGCTCGACGAGCTGAACATGAACAACTTGTCGCTGTTCTTCCTTGGCTCGCCCAAGGGCAGCAACGGCGACGGCACGCCCCTTCTGAACGCGCAACAGGCGGCTTCGGACACTGCCGCCCTTTACACCGGCACGGTGCTCGCAACCGGCAAGGTCAACCAGTACATCGAGAACATCGCTCCCGGCGTCTGGTATGACCTGAAGATGACGTCTGACACCGGCATCACTCGCCGCGCATACGACTTCGAAGCGACTCAGACCTTCACGGTCGTCAAGAGCCCGACCGATCGCACGACCGCTTCGGGCACCGCAGTGCCTGCGGCTCAGTACGAGATCGACCGCAAGATGGGTCGCTGGCGCGCAGTCGTCGGCGGCGGCCTTGTGGCCGGTGACGACATCTTGATCAAGTGGGCCGACCCGGCCGTTGCCAACGCGGCTCTGACCGATTCCAACCTTGAGATGGTTGCGGGTCTCGGCGTGTCCGGCAAGGAAGGCGCCCTGAAGTTCATTCAGGTGAACCCGGTGAACGCCGACCACCAGACCGAGTACACGTTCCACAACGTGCTGCTCCGCCCGGAAGGCGACTTCAACCTGCTCAGCGACGAGATCTCGACGATTACCCTGACCGGCACGGTCCAGGCCGTCTCGTCCGCCCCCTACGGCGGTTCGAAGTTCGTCGACATCGTGACGAGCCGTTCGTACTCGACGTAGTAAGCTGATCGAACCCGCCCGGCACTTCGCTGGGCGGGTTCTGTCGTTTCGGAGGAATGATGAGCATCCCTACCTTTCTCAGCGACCGCTCGGTAACGATGACGGTCGAGGGCGTGGAACACCGTTTCTACCCCGTCAGCGTCAAGACGATCTTCAAGCTGAAGACCGTCAGCAAGACCATCGCCAAGTCCATCCAGGCGCTGCTTTCCGGCGGCAAGGAAGACACCACCCAGAAGTCTTCCGAGATCGCCGAGACCGCACCAGGCGGTGCATACCAGAAGAACATCTCGATCGACGCAATCTCCCCAGAGCTGGCCGAGCTTCGCTACAAGCAGAAGCAGAAGGCACTTGAGGAGCTTGTCGACACGGTCCTGTCCGAGGACAGCAGCTTCCTGCTGGTGGACATGATCGCCGACAGCATGCGCGATGCCGGTTTCCCCAAGAACATGTCGACCTCCCAGAAGGCGGAGTGGGTCGGCAACTGTTCGGCTACCGCGTTGGTCGAGATGATCATCGGGGTGATTGAGGCCAACAAGAGCCTGTTCAGCCCTTTGGGAAAGTGGGGGGAGACGGCCGTCTCCGCCCTGAAAAACAAGATCAGCGGCCAGACCACCGACGAGCCTTCGGGGGCGACCCTGAAGATGCATACTGGGGGCAGCTAGAGACCGCAGTCGCGTTCCTTGTGGACGCTGGCTACGACATCTGGTTCCTCCTCAAACTTGACGTCTTCTCCTTCAACGACCTCTCGACCATCGCCATGAAGACCAGAAACAGGAACGTGGTAGAGCAGGCCGTCGCCATGCGGGTCGCCTTCAACGGCGACCAGAAGGCGTGGAAGGAGTGGAGCAAGAACTACCAGGACGAAGACGAGCGTCGTGCGACCGCCAAGGGCGCCGATGACTTCGCCAAGGCATTCGGAGGACGCTGATGGCCATTGATCGCGGCGGGTTGCAGTACACGATCACCGTAGACGGCAACTTTGCCGCGTCGCTCACGCAGTTCAAAAGCGAACTGCGTGCGGCGCAGGCGGCTTGGGAAGGCTTCCGCAACTCCATCAGCAAGGGAGTTGGCGTTGGCAAGATTAAGAGCGAGATCGAGGGCGCTGCCAAGAGCGCCGAGCGCGCAGCCGCGGGCGCGAAGAAGATCAAGCCCGAGCCTGCCGCCAAGAAGGAGTTCGACGCCATCGAGGCCGCGATGCGACGCATCGTGGCGCTGGAGCAGCGATATCTGACGCTGCTGGAGAGCGAGAAGATCATCAACCAGAACCGCCAGAGCGGTTCCGGCAAGCAGATCAGCGACCTTCGCGCCCGCGCGCGGTTTCAGGAAAGCGCCAACAGGTCTCAGGAGCGCGCCGCCGAGGCAGCCCAGCGGCTTTCGGACCTTCAGTCCGACGACATTGCTCGCGCCATCGCGCAGGCCGACATCAGCACCCGGCTCTTTAATCGCCGTGTGCAACAGTTCCGTGAGCAGGAGGCCGCGGCCAAGGGCTACGTCGCCGTCGGCAAGGAGATCCTGACAATCGAGGAAGCTCAGGCCCGCGCAGCGGCAAAGGCGCCTCGGCCGGGCCAGCGCGGTTTCATCGGCCCGCTCCAGCAGAGCGCCGCGCAGCTCAAGGCGCAGAGACCGCAGCTTTCGCCGCAGGACACCGCTAGGCAGCGCCTCCAGCAGGAGTTGCTGTCCCTTGAGGTCGAAAAGGAGTTTGTCGCCCTCAAGAAGGCGAGCCCAGAGTACGCCAGGCTGACCGATCAGCTGCGCGCGTTGGGAGAAACCAAGACCACACTGGCAGACCGGATCAACCGCGTCTCGTTCACCTTCCGTCGACTGTTCGGCATCTTGGCGGCGTTCACGATTGCGCGCGAGGCCGTCAACGGCTTCGTGGGCTCCATCCGCGGCGCCCTGCAAGCATCCTCCGAGTTCGAGCAGGCGCAGCTCGGCATCGCCACCGTGATCGCGTCGGTCGCGGAGATTTACGACGCAAACGGTAAGCGGCTCGAGCGCGGGACGCAGGAAGTCGAAAGATTTGCAGCCGCGCAGCAAATCTCGACACAGGTCTTCAACCAACTCAGGGCTGCGGCGCAGACCAGTGCTGCCTCCTTCGGCGAGTTGATCGACGGCTTCCGAATCGCGGCGGGCGTGACCTTGGGTGCGGGCTTCAGCCTCGACCAGACTGTCGAGTTCGTCACCAACATCGGCCGCGCAGCGCGCGTGGCGGGAGTTGGCGCGAACCAGCTTGCCGAAGAAATCCGAAGCATCGTGCTTGGCACGATCAGCCTCCGCAACACCAAGATTGCAACCGTCCTCAACATCCGCAACGAGGACATTCGCCGGGCGCGCGAAGCGAATAACCTTGTCGGGCTGCTGCGAGACAAGTTTGCGTCCTTCGAGGCAGCAGCGCCTGCGATCACACAGAGCTTTGCCGCAGAGGCTCAGAATACTGCGGACGCGATTCGCTTCCTCCTTTCTGACAGCAGCACGGTATTCACGGAAACCATCAAGCAGGCGATCGTCGACCTGCGCAGCAACATCGAGGTGATCCAGAAGGGCGAGGGCGGCCTGCCGGAGATCACCACCGCACCTGGTGCCGCGAAGGCGCTTGAGCCGCTTTTCAGGTCACTCGCGGTCTCGGCGGAGGCGATTCGAGTCGCATTCGCAAGCATTTCGGCAGACGAACTTGCCACCTCTTTCTCGTTCTTTGGCGAGATCATCTCCTCGGTCGTCCGCGGCCTTGCCTCGGTCGGTACGTTCATCTTCAAAGCAATTCAGCCGTCGCTGAAGCTGCTGACCAGAGTCACCGTCATTGTCCAAACGCTTTTCAGCGGCATCTCGGTGCTGCTGGGCGCGCTCGACGAACTTTCGGGCGGATGGCTTGGCGGCTTCTTGGAGGCAATTGCCGCGTTCGCTGCGGCAGTTGGCGTTGCGCTTGTTTTAGAAACGCTTCTGCTTTCCATCGGCAAGCTGAAGATCTGGACAAGTCTTGTTTCCGGGGCAAAGAAATTTGCCAGCGCGCTTGGCGACATCATCAACTCGGCCAAGTTGGTAGTCACCAGCCTCAAAAACATCCGCGGAGCCACACTCAAATGGCTGCTGGCAGTTTTGATCGTTGCTGGCGCGTTTTTAATTTTTGCTGAAGTTTTTGGGTATCTTGACGAAGTAATAAGTTTTGTTACTGCTGGCTTAGACGCTTTTGTTGATCAACTCGACAAGCTGGAGCAAGGCGTTCTTGATCGATTGGAAAGAAAGAGAACGCTCAATCTCAGCGTCGGCAGCGACTTGGCTGCCTTCAACACACAGATCACTCAGCAGCTGGATGCATTGGACGAAGATATCTCAGAGAAGATTTCTGAGATCAATGAAAAGACCAGAATCGAGTTCACTACCTCTGCTTTTGCTGGCACCGAGGCCAGCGCCGTTCTTGAGCCACTGCTTAAGATAAACGAAGAAAGAACTAAGGAAGAACGCTCACTTCAGAAAGGCATTAGTTTTTTAAATGAACAAAAGGAACTGAACCAAAAGGCTGTTGAAGATCTTAACAGCAAAATTGCTGGTCTTGATGGTGTCGCTAGAACGGAAGAAGACATTAATTTCTTTATTTCTAGAAGAAACACCATTCTTGCCCAAAATGACGTTATTGAAGATCAGATCAAAACAGTAACTGAAAAGATACTTAGTCTCAAGACAAATCTGATCAGGGCAGAGTCAGAGAGACTGGCAATTCAAGTTCGCTTCCGCTTGGAGTCGTTGCGGGAACAGAAGGCCCTCGCTGCGCTGGCACGATTCCAAACAGCGCGCCGCGCAGATTTGGCCGCAACAGGCAATATTGAAAGTATTCAAGATTTTGAAGAACTTGCAGATATCGACAAGAAGCGCCTAGATTTGCAAATTTTGCAAAAGCAAAATCTAAAAGAGCTAAGTGCGCTTGAAGCTACCCAACAGACACTTGTCAAAAACGGTCTTGCCAACGGAACTTTAGATCTTGAAATTCAAAAACAGATCGTAGCGCAAAAGCAGCTATCTGCCGCCAAAGAAGGCGAGCTGCTTGCGATCATTTCTGCTGCTGTAAATCTCCGCAAAGAGCGGCTTCGTCGAGAAGCCGAAGAGATTGGGGCCGCTAACCAGATTCTTGCTCTTGAGAATGAGCGAGTTTCGAGGCAGATCGAATTCACAAATCAAAGAATTCTTTCTTCCAATGCAAGCAAGGAAGAAATTCAGATCATTGAAGAGCAGGAACGGTTGGAACTAGATGCAATAGATTCCAAGAAAGAGCAACTCCAGATCCAAGAAGAGATCAGCAAGGCCCGCCGCGAATTGGGCGGGATCTTGGAAAAGGATGAGGCTTCCGATGCGCGCCGCACAGAACTCATCGATCGCATCGCACTGCTCACAGATAAAGCAAATTTTGCAGAAAAGGCGTCTGCTCTGATTGCGAAAGAAAAGCAAGACGCTCTTGATCGCAGAATCTTTCTGTTGCGCGAAGAGCTGCGCATTCAAGCCAACATCCTTGAACTAGAAGAGCAGTCTGCGCGCATCTCGCGCAGATTCGATATCCAGGCACAGACCGCGTCTGCGCGCGAGGACCTTTTCTTGGCGCAGAACCAGCTCGGTCTCACGCAGCAACAAGTCGACCTACTCAGGCAAAGCCTTGCCGTTCGCCAAGCGCAGCGTCAGATCGACCGTGCCGAAGCCGAGTCGGCTGCTCAAGTAAACGTGCTGCTTGAGCAACGTAAATTGCTTCAAATTGATAGCTCCAATAACCTTGATCAGATCCGCAAGCTGGACGCCGACATTGTTGATGCGCAGGAACGCGGCACTTCCAACATCAACGAAGCAAACCTCCGCTACCGAGAACAGGTTGCGCTGCTGGAGAACATCAAGTTCTTGCAGACGTTTGGCGGCGGTGCCTTTACCGCAGCCAAGGCCTTCGCGGAGCAGAACAGCGCCGCAGCACTTGGCAGTTCGGTGGTGCAAAGCTCCCTCACCGGCCTTCAGGGGTTTGCCACCACAGCCCTTTCCGGCGCCATCGCCGATGCCCTCGACCCCAACGTCAACTTCGACCTGCAAGAGGCGTTTGCGCAGTTCACGCTTCAGCTGGGTCAGCAAATTCTTGACGCAGTGATCGGCAACCTAATCGCTAGCCTCCTGACAAGCCTCGGTTTGTTGACACCCACTTCGGCCGGGCTGGCTGCTGCCGGAGTAACGCTTAACGCTGCCGCTGACAGCTTGTTTGGCTCTGCAATAGCTTGGTCCTTTGCCGCAGCAGAAATTGCTGCCGCAGCAAAGCTGCTCGCAGTTTCCGGTGTCGTTACTGCCGGAGGTGTTGCTGCTGAAGGCGGCTTTGTGCAGTCCTTCGCACGCGGCGGCCGGGCACGCCATCCATTCGCTCGGCCCAGCGGCATCGATCACCGCGACCGCGTTCCGGTCTGGACACGCCCAGGCGAGTGGATCATCCGCCCCGAGGCCGTGCAGAAGTACGGCAGCAACCTTTTCGCGGCCCTCAACAGCCGCCGCCTCAACCCCGACGCCGTGCGCGGCATCGCCGCCACGACCTCGCCGGTCAAGACGGCCGTGGTCGACAAGCCCGGCTTCGCCACCGGCGGTATGGTCCGCACCGGCGCCACGGGCGCGATGTCCGGCTCGACCTCAATGACCTTGGTGCAGCCCATCATGCTGAACGACGAGCAGACCATGGATCAGGCGCTCGCAGCCGGGCCGAAGGCGCTGTTGCGCTTCGCCAAGACCAACCGCAACGACATGCGCGCCGCCTTGGGGATGCCGAGGAGGGGCACGTGAGTCTTCTCTGGTTCGATGGCCTCGGCGGCTATCCCGAGACGACGCCGCTCTCGGCGATGGGCCAGAGCTACACCGTCAACGAGCCGGTGGTCGCTCGAGTCGCCGGGCGCAACTCGACCAGCTACTCGGTGCGGATCGAGGGCGGCGGCTACATCGAGAAGCAGGTTACCAATACCGACGCAACCGCGATCGTGGGCTTCGCGTACAGGATCAACTACATCGGCACCGTGACGCGCCAGCCGCTGATCAGCTTCTACAGCGGCGCGACCGAGCAGGTGCGGGTACTCACGACGATCACGGCAGGCACGCACCTCTTCGAGTTCTGCCGGGTCGAGGGCGGGAACGTGGTCAGCGTTCTCGGTGCGACGGCAGCCTATCCGAACGCCCAGTGGCGCTACGGTGAGATGCGAGTCAACTTCTCGCTGGGCGGCGGCATCGAATGGCGCGTCGGCGGCACGCGCGAGATGCTGATGACCGGCGCCACGGACAGCAGCACACCGCTAGGCTGGAACAAAGTGCGGTTCGCCTGCCCGGCCAGCATGACCTTGCAGTTGGCCGACCTTTACATCCTGAACACCGACAATGCGGTGCTGGACCCAAAGTACGCCAACTTCCTCGGGCCAATCTCATGCTCGACGCTGATTCCGGACGCCAGCCGCTGGCTGGGGCCGAGCGATTGGACAATCCGCCCCAACGGCACCAAGGCGCGCATGGTGGTGCTTGCCGGGCAGAGCAACATGAACGGCTACAGCACTGCACCTGGCCCTGTGCCTGCTGGCGTGACCTCGCCAAATCCCTATGTGCAGATCTGGGATCGCATCTCGGGGCTTGCGGGCACACCCAATTTCCAGTCGCTGATCCTGGGCACGAACAACAACAACGCCTTCACAGCACCGGCGGGTAACTTCTTCGGGCCGGAGATGTCGTTTGCCGACAGCATCTCCGACTACTACACCAAGCTGGCCTCGACGACGCCGCCGACCAGCACGGTGTTCGTGAAGTGCGCCAAGAACAACACTTCGCTGTATCCCAACCCAATCGGCAACATGACTTGGGATCCCAATACCCCGGGCAATCTCTACAGCGGCGGTGCCACAAATCTCGCGACCGACATCGTTCAGGCCGCCACTGCTCTGGGCGGCTTCGGCAACGTGCAGCGCATCGACTTCTTCTGGTATCAGGGCGAGACCGATGCGATCTATTCGTTCTCCTCGCAAGCCTACATCGTCAACCTCTACAACTTCTTGGAGACGATCCGAATCGGGCTGGCCGCCTTGGCACCGTCGACCGAGATAAAGTTCTACGTGGTCCGGATCCACAAGGACCTGACTCCTCTGGTTTTCCCGTACCGCGACGCGGTAAGGAACTGGCAGAACATCCTCGTCTACCTGTTCCCGCAGTTCGAGCTAATCGACATCGACGACGTGCCGATCAGCACCACCGACTACACGCATTTCAACGGCGCCGGGTACACCGCGATCGGCAGGAAGCTGTTCGCGGCCTGGCTCAAGAATCAGAACGAGATCGAGGAGATCGACGATCAAGGCACGTCGGGATCGGACGGAGACCAGACCTACATGGCGGCCAACGCCAACAACTCCGATCTCAAGTACCTGCTGAAGCACTACGCGGCCCTTCGAGGTAGCGCGATCCAGGCCCTGCGCCTGTCGGTGGTGGGCAAGTCCGAGGTCACCGCCGAACCAGTCAAGCCAATGTTTGAGAGCACCGCAGGTGCCTCGATCACGCTGCCGACCTCCTACACCAAGATCGACCAGACCCTGCTGACCAATCCGGCAACCGGCAGACCTTTCTTGGAAGAGTTCTTGGAGAGCGGTAAGTTCGGCTTCAGGACCATCGCCCCATGAGCGACCGCAAGATCTCGGCAGCGTTCTACGAGGCGCTCGGCACCCCAGCCGAGGTCGTGGTTCCGCGCGCACTGCCCGCCGTGCCGCCGCTGCCGATCGTGGCCGACTGGATCGACAACATCGAGATCAGCACCACGTGGCGCACCGATGTGACCCGTTCGGTCGCCAGAGACGAAGAAGAGCGCCGGGCACTGCTTACCCGGCCTGTCCGCCAGATCACCGCCACCCTCACTGGGCGCAGCAACGAGGAGACGCACACCCTCGCCCAGCAGGTGATGAACTACGCCTACTCGAACGCTCCGGCGCCGATCTACTGCGACCAGGCGTTCATCGAGAGCGCGAGCGGCACCACGATCTACTGCGACACCCGATTCCGCCGCATCCACATCGGCCAGCGGGTCATCATTCAAAGCGAGCGCGAGCTTACCAAGCAGTCCGACAACCTCGTTCAGTGGGCCGTGGTGGCCGACGTGGCAAACAACTACGTGGTGCTCGCGAGCGCGCCCGCGCGGGCGCCTGTGCGCGGGGACCTGCTGATCCCTTGCATGGACGTGCAGGTCACTACCGAGACGTCCGGCAGCCTGATCGTCGACAACATCCTGAAGGTTCGGGTGAGCTGGATGGAGACGCCCGGGCCGGAAAGCATACCGGCCAGCCATCCACCGCTGTCTTACGACAACCTCAACGGCCTAGTGGCCTACGCCGACGGCATCCCGGTCTTCGACCTGCCGCCGAACTGGATCGACGGTATTCAGACACAGGTCCTGCGCCGCGCAGAAAGCGACGGGTTGGGCAAGGGCACCTCGATCTTCGCGCAGGGCTCGCCCTATCACCGCTTCGCGCTGACGATGATGGCGAAGGATCGCGAGACTGCTTGGGCACAGCAGCGGTTCTTCGACGCCATGCAAGGCCGCTGCGGTCAGTTCTACCTGCTCTCCTTCAACGACCCGTGGGTGCTCGACGCGACGCCTTTCCCCACGACGAGCGCGTGCCGCATCAAGCCGATCGGCAGCCACGAGGAGATTGCGCTGCACTTCCGCCACGCCGCCTTCACGCGCGCGAACGGCGAGGTCGTGGTCCGACAAATTCAGAGCGTCGTCGACGGCGGCACCTACTACGGCATCACGCTGGCATCCGCTCTGCCCGACACCGACTTCGTCTCGATCAAGCCCGCGCATCTGTGCCGCCTCGACTCGGACACCTACACCACGACCTGGGTCACCGACCAGATCAACGAAAGCGATTTCGAGATCGTCGAGATCCGCACGTTCAGCGGCTCGGCGTTCGATTACCCATCGCTGCTGCACTTCTCAAGCTACCGCACACCGACCACCGTCGCGCAAAGCTCCCCGCACATCTGGTTTGATGCGACCGCCAACTCCTACACGACGGACAAGGAGACGAACTACAACCCGCCCAACCGCAAGTTGGCTGCCTCGTGGCCGAGCTTCTACAACGAGGTCGTGAACGTCTTCGATGTGCGCGAGGCCTTGCCGAGCGAGACCACGGCCGATTGGAGCATCATCAAGCGCCCGTACTTGTCGGCCGTCGAGACCTCGGCATCCATCCAGCCGGTGCTGATCCGTTTTGCCGACTTCACCGACAATGACGGCAAGCCCGCGATTGCCAAGCCGCGCTTCGCGCTCAACTTCCCGAACAGCTTCGGCAACCAACTCCCGCGCACACAGGATCTTTGGAATACGACGAACGGCTGGACGCTGATCCTTGCTTACTCGCCGCCGGTCAACAAGCCTGCGACTGCTGCAGAAGCCGAGCTGATCCAGATCGAAGGATCGCCCTCTATCGGGCAGCCCGCCGTCTCCTTGTTTGCGGTGTACACCGAGTACGCAAGCTCATCTAGTTTGGTTTCTGTGCGTCAAGTCAACGGGGTCTACCGCACGTTCAACCCCTCGCTAGCTCTTATCCAAAATCTGGAAACAGAATCACAGATTTTGGTGATTCGATACGACGCAGGCTTAAGCACTGTTGAACTTATCAAAAACGGCTTGGCAGGCGGCAACACCACACTTGCTGTCGGCCAAACCCTTGTTCTGCCCTCCAGCTACACCAAGCAGGAATTTGGCAGGGCATTCAATACTTCGCTGCCCGCCACCAAGACGGCGCTGACCAAGTGGGGCGTGTACGGAAGTCTGAATACGCTGCTGTCTTATCGAACAAAGCTGACTAACGCCCAGTTGAACAACGTCGGCTTGGCTCTTGCCGATGCCTCGGGCGGGCGCTGGACTAACCTGCCATGACCTCCCTCGCCTTTGATCGCCCGGCAAAGCGCACCGTCACCTTCGTGGAGTTTGGGGTCGGAAGCCGCTCCCAGATCGCCTACCTGCGCGTCTGCGACGCCTCCAGCACCCAGAATGCGCTGGGTTTCGACTACCTGCCGGAGCCATCGATGGAGGTGGAGCTGGAGGCCCAGACCGGCGGGCTTGAGGACAAGCCGTTCCGCATTCGGCTGCCGCTTGCTCGAGGCCTGCATGCCTCTATCGACGAGTTCGCCAAATCGATGGCATCGCCGGTGCCGTACCCCAAGGTGCGAGTGCTGGTGTTTGAGAAGGTCGAAACCGAAGCCACCGCCGAACAAGTGATCACCTACTTGGGCGAAGGCGAGGTGCTGCTGAGCCGCCGCAACCCCAGCGGCAAGCCCAACATCGTCGAGCTAGAGGTTCACCCCACCAAGACGCTCGCCAAGGAGCTGAAGCTCGGCATCCCGGCCAACCCGCAGTGCGCTTGGACGTTTGGCGGCACCGGCTGCACGGTCGACAACACACGATACTACACCCCGGGTGTAGATACTTACCCGCCCGTGGGTCCGTACTACCAAGTCCGGCGATTTGCAGTGTTGTTGACCATGTTGGGCGCCTCCCGCACCCAAGTCGTGCAACTCGACAGCGCGTTTCCCGGCCCGATTCCGACTGCGGCATTTACCATTCGCACCGCAAAGTGGTGGGTCGGCGGGCATGTGCTGGATCCTGTGACCGGCGTCACAATCCGCATTCGCGATTGGTGGTACGACTCAAACCTGAACTCGGGCACCAACAAGTTCGTTCTGGCGCGAGTGCCTCCGAAGGAGTGGGACAGCACGCTCCGGCCCGGGGGCTTCCCGGCTCTGGTGCTGGTGCCTGGGTGCAGGAAGACCAAAGACGCCTGCGACGAGCGACAGAACCTCGCCAATTTTGGCGCCTTCGGCTACGGCATCCCTGCCTACAACCCCATGCAGGACATCCGCACGTGATCTCCTGCACGGTGCCCCTGCGCTTCGAGTTCCGGCCCGCCCCTTGGGGCGAGCGCGTCGAGGCCGTGTGTCGAAGCTGGGAGAACACACCGTACCTTGAAGGCCAGTGCCTGAAGGGCAAGGCCGCCGACTGCGTCCACTTCTTTTCGGCGGTGATGGACGAACTCTACGGCACCGACCGCACCAGCCTGCTGCGTCGCGTTCGCGGCGACACCAGCC